>JABAHP010000081.1_pt7 | contig 68792 bp, 51 predicted proteins | sample 7062081 | NCBI WGS metagenome assembly JABAHP01 (sample SAMN14534357, study PRJNA622989) | marine sediment metagenome | biome: marine biome [ENVO:00000428]; feature: marine pelagic biome [ENVO:01000023]; material: deep marine sediment [ENVO:00002113] | place: India: Gulf of Kutch | collected...
TGATCAAGGGCGGGCACCTGGACGTGACCCACGGCGTCGTCGACGTGCTCTGCACCGGTCGTGGCACCTTCCAGGAGTTCCGGCACGCCCGCCAGCCGGGGGCCTTCCATGGCACCGGCTGCGCCCTTTCCGCCCTCATCACCGGCTACATGGCCAAGGGGGAGCCCCTGCAGAGGGCGGTGGCCAGGGGAGAGCGGGTGCTCCAGACGATGATGTCCTCCGCGTACTCCGCGGGCGGCGGGGCCAGGTTCCTGGACCACATGGCACCCGTCAAGATGGCGGCGCTCCGGTGGGAGGTGGCGCGCCAGGTCAGACTGGCAGCGCGCCAGCTTGAGCAGATGCTCACCGACGAGTGGCTGCCAGAGATCGGCACCAACGTGGTATACGCCCTGCCCAACGCGTCCAACGCCGATGACGTGGCGGCCCTCTCGGGGCGCATCCACAGGGTATGCAAGCACGCCCGTGTCCTGGGACACGTGAACTTCGGAGCATCCAAATACATGGCCACCGTGGTGCTGGCGGCGATGCGCGCCGACCCGGAGATGCGTGCCGCCGTCAACGTCAAACGGACCGAGGACCACCTGCGCCGAGCCAGGGAGGCGGGGCTGGTGGTGGCTTCCTTCGAGCGGGACGCCGAGCCCGCGGACACACCCAAGGATGTGGAGTGGGGCACCCTGGAGGCCATCCGGGCCACGGGGGCGGTTCCCGACGTCGTCGAGGATGCTGGAGGCATGCGCATGGAGGCGGTAATGCGGGTGCTGGGCAGGGAACCCGCGGAGCTGGTGGACAAGGTCCGCAGGATAATGGCCGTGGAGTGAACTCACACCAAGGCCGCGATGCCGCTGATGAGAACGAAGATGGCAAGCAGCATGAGCCCCTCGAACCAGGTGGCCTGACCGTCCAGGGCTATCACCATCGCTATGGCCAAGGTGGCGATCAAGGCTATCAGGCCCAGGGGGGTGAAGACCATGGCCATGACGTTGCCGATGACCATGCTTATCAGCACCAGCACCGGGATGACCAGCAGGGCTATCTGCACCGAGCTGCCCATCGCGATCTGGAACGAGAGCTCGATGCGGCCCCTCCAGGCCATCAGGATCGCCGAGGAGTGCTCGGCGGCGTTACCGACAAGGGCGATGATCACGACCCCCATGAAGAACTCCGAGAGGCCAGCGTTCTCCATGATGTGCTCGATCTCTCCGATGAGCAGCTCGGCGATGCCCACCACGCTGACCATGGTCACCGCCAGCATGAGGATCGCGGTGCTGGCGGGCCAGGTCGCCAGGTGGGGCTCAGGCTTCCGGGTGCGCTCGATGGGCGCGTCGGCTTGGCCGTCGAAGTACTTCTTGTGGGTCCTCATCGAGAAGAACATGTAGCAGACATAGACGGTCAGGAGCACCGCCGCGACGAAGAGGCTCATGGTCTTTATGTCATCGGGGAACTCGCCAATGTGGTCGATGCCGTAGGTGGCGTAGAAGTATAGGGAGGGCAGCATCACAGCGACCACCGAGACGGTGAGCATCGACAGCGTGGCCGAGGCCGTGATGCGGCTGTAGTTCATAACGGGGAACTTGATGCCTCCCACCATGAAGCTCATTCCCATCACCAGGAGCACGTTGATGATGATGGAGCCCACCAGCGAGGCCCGGGCCAGGTCCACCAGGCCCCGGTTGACGGCGACTATGGCGATGATGAGCTCGGTGGCGTTCCCGAAGGTGGCCAGCATGAAGGCCGAGAGGCCGGGACCGGACCTGATGGCCAGCTCCTCAGTTGCCCTCCCCATCAGTAGGGCCAGGGGCATTATGGCGGCCGCCGCGCCCACGAATATGACCAGGGAGGGTGCGTCCAGGGCCTTGCCGAAGATGGCGACGGGAGCGCCGATGAGGAGTATGAGGGCGCCCTTCTCTATGCGGGACAGGGGCAGACGGGTCTTGAAGAGGCCCTCCTGGCCAGTGCCCCCCGTTATGCTCTCCTTCGGCCCTGGTGGAAGGGGTTCCTCCTCCCGTTCGGTCTGGATGTCGGTGGCCTCCACCTCGTCCTTGGTGGTGGTGTCCTGGGGGTCCACTGCCTCCTGCTCCTCCATGCTACCATGGGACCGACGAACAGGCAGTTAAGTGTAATGGCTCCGCTAGGTTCATCTATGCACCATCCGATGCTGGGGGCATGGGCCTTCCTTACCGGGACCTGCATGTCCACACCCACCACTCCCACGACGTCCGCGACGAGGCGTCCACCATGATGAACCTGGCCAGGTGGGGCGCTGAGGCGGGTATCGCCGTGGGCTTCGCCGACCATCTGGACGCCAGGGACTTCGGGAAGCCGGGCCTCTGGGCGAGGGAGGAGAACATAGGGGGCTACCTGGAGGAGTTCGACGAGGTGAGGGGCCAGTACCCCGAGACCACCCTTGGCATCGAGCTGGAGTACTTCCCCGACCGGCCAGACCTGATGGACCTGACCCGGTCATGGCTCGACCGGCACCGGGACGACCTGGACCGGGTCCTGGGCTCGGCCCACTTCGTCTTCGGGGACCACGCGGTGACCTGGCACGTGCACCTGCGCCAGCTGGTGGGAGTTAGGACCTTCGAGGAGATCATGGACGAGTACATCCGAGGGGAGCGGGCCATGATAGGGTCGGGCCTGGCGGACTGCCTCCCCCACGTGAACGTGGTCTTCCGTGGCCACAGGGGGATATTCGAGGTCCCGCCGGAGGTGGAGACCAGGGGTCGGGAGGAGTTCATAGCGCTTGCCAAGGAGGCTGTGTCCATGGGAATGGCGGTGGAGTGCAACCTCCTGGGCATGGTGGACGACTCCCATCCGGACCCCTCGCCCTCCTGGGACATGCTGGAGGAGCTGGCGGCCGAGGGGGCCACCCTGTACGTGGCCTCGGATGCCCACGACTCCGCTGGCTTCCGGAGGGCCATCCCCATGGTCATCGAGGCCCACGAGAGGCTCCGGGACGCCGGGGCGAGGTTCCTCCTGTCCCCATGAAGGCAGATATGGCCAGTCACCCAGGAATACTGATAACTCTCATGTTCAGTACTGGCACGGAAAGGTATATTAACCGACGTAAGAATCCGATGGTACCGCGAGGGTATCGTGGCCTAGGGTGGGTCTTATGACCGAACTCGAACAGAGAAAGTACAAGATTTGCCTCATCGGTGAGAACGCGGTCGGAAAGACCAGCCTCATCCAGAGGTTCGTCCACAACGAGTTCTCGGACCACTATCTGACCACCATCGGCACCAAGATATCCAAGAAGGACGTGGTGGTCACGTACCCTGACCAGGACAAGAAGTACGACATCACCATGATGATCTGGGACATCATGGGCCAGAAGGGCTTCCGACCCATCCTCTCCCACTCGTACTTCCACATGGCGAAGGGCGGCATCGCCGTCTGCGACCTGACCCGACCCCACACCCTGGAGGAGCTTACGGGCTGGATCGAGTCGATGTTCGAGATCACCGGGAACATCCCGGTCATCGTGGTCGCCAACAAGAACGACCTCACCGACGAGATCCGCATCAAGGAGGAGGACATCGCGGCCCTGGCCGAGCAGTACGACTCACCCTTCCTGTACACCTCCGCCAAGACCTCTGCCAACGTGGAGGAGGCCTTCCTCTCCATCGGCAGGATGGTCACCGAGCACCAGTTCCAGGTCTGAGGGTTCCCCTGCACCGTGGGTGCCTAGTTCAAGTACCATTCCAGAACCTTTAAGAGCCATCAGTCTCTACATCCCGCCATGGCCCGGTCTGGGGTAGGGTCCGTCTCAGACGTAGAGACTACGTTCCATCCGGGGACCCCCAAGAGGCTCCTGTTGGTATTCTCCCTGATTTTACTGGCACTGCTGGCCATCGGTGTCGAAGGCGCTGACGCCGCGCAGTATCCTCCCGCCAGCGGCAACTGGACCGTGGGATCGGGGGAGACCGTCACCCACTCTGGCATAACCCTGGACCTCAATGGTGATCTGCACGTGAGGGGTACCTTGGTCCTGGACAACTGCACCCTGTGGGTCTGGCTGGACGACGTGGCACCCAAGGAACTGGTTGTCTACCCCGGGGGCGAGCTGAGGCTCGTCAACTCGGTGGTGGCGGGCCAGGGCGTGGGGTTGGCGTACGTGATCCAGGCAGAGCCCGGGAGCACTGTCCTCCTGGACAGGGCCTCCGTATTCGACGCCGGTGACCGTCTGACGGGCGATGGCCGGTCGGCGGGGGTCTGGGTGGGCACCGACGACGCCACCGTTCGGGCGTCCCAGTTCTGGGACTGCCTGGTGGGGTTGTGGGTTTCCGCCACTGACCTCCGGGTCACAGATTGCAGCTTCATCAACAGCAGGTACGGCGTGGTTGTGGATTCCGGTGGGTGGCTTGCCATCGACCGGGGCGAGTTCCAGATGTGCAACTTCGGAGCGCTGTGCAACGCCAGTCGCATGACCGTGTCCGACACCATCGTCACCGGATGCGAGGAGGGCATCCTGGCCTACGGTGGCAACCTGACCGTCGAGGGGACCGAGGTTACCAACTGCAGCGTCCTGGGCATCGGAAGCTACGGCGCCCAGGTAACGATCCATGGGTGCCTGGTCGGCTCGGCGGAGGCGGACGGGGTGGTGGTGCAGGGCTCAACCGCGTGGATCACGGAGTGCACCTTCGAGGACCTGGACACCGACGTGAAGGTGGTGCACTCCCAGGCCTGGCTCTCGGCCAACGTGCACTGGGACACCTTCGACGAGGCCATGTGGATGTACCACTCCACCTTCCACGTGAGGGACGTGGTCACCTACGAGTCGTACTGGTCCCTGAGGGGCTGGAAGTCCACCGGCGAGGCAAGGAACCTGACGGCGGTCAACGCCACCTTCGGTGCCCACCTGGAGCGCTGCGATGACGTCATGCTGGAAGGTCTGGTCGTGGACCAGCAGAACCGCACCCGAAGGGTGCTGGCCAGGGGGCTTTACATCACCGGTGGCTCCTTCACACTCAGGAACGCCACCATATCCGGGGTCAGGACCGGCATCGACATGCTGTCCACGACCGGCGACATCCGCTGGGTCAGGATCGACGACTGCTACCAGGACGGGGTGATGATCTCCCTCAGCTGGTCCTTCAAGATGGCCGACATGAACGTCACCAGGGCGGACGACGGTTTCTGGCTCAACCTCTACAGCGGCGGTCGACTGGAGCGATGCGTTGCATCCCTGTGCCGCTCCACGGGCTTCAACTTCTCCGCGGGTGCGACCACGCTCCTGGTTGAGTGCAACTCCTCCGCCAACCCGGTGGGCGTGTCCGTGCAGTACGCCTCCCCCACCCTGCGGGACTGCCAGCTCTTCATGTGCGACGAGTGCTGGGAGGTGACCAACGAGACCCTGGGGATGGACGTGCTGTCCGGTGCCCCCCGCGTGATCGGTGGCAGCATCGTCGGGGGTTTCGGTGGGATACGCCTCAACGACACCCGGGCCGAGATCATCGGTGTCACCTTCACCTTGATCGACCGCTGGGCCATCCAGGTCAGGGAGTCCTATGGTGACACCATAACCGGATGCACCTTCCACGATATGAGGCATACAACGGCCATCTTCGTCTGGAGGGGAAGCCCCGTGATCGAGGGCAACGCCTTCTATCGGCTCAACTACGCCATCACTGGTGCCGACGACTCCAGCCTGGTCATCACCGACAACGTCATCGTGAACGTCACGTACGATGCCATATGGATCGTGGCGAACTCATCGGCCCGGATGCGGGGCAACTTGATCCAGGACGTGGGGTACTACGGCATCCACGTCATGCTCTACTCCCACGTCACCTGCGAGGAGGACGTCATCAGGGACGTGGGCAGCTACGGGGTGTTCGTCTGGAAGGCATCCACTTTCGCCATCACCAACGGGGCCTTCATCAACTGCTCGGTGGCGGTCTACGCCTTCGACGCCACCGACGTCTCGGTCTCCTTCACGGAGCTCAGGGACATCAACCGGGGGATAATCTCCTACAAGGACAAATCCGCCAACGCCCTCACCTTCGTCCAGCACGTCCGGGTGGAGGGCTGCTACATGACCAACCACTCGGCGTACGCCATCGGCGTGTTCGACGTCAACCTCACGGTGGTGGACTGCAACTTCCTGGACAACATAGCCGCGATCCAGGCGCACAACTCCACGGTGCACATACGGGACAGCTCCATGGTGGGCTCGTGGTTGTTCGGCGTTCGGGCCGAGGGGAGCACGAGGGTGACCTGGACCGTCGAGAGGAGGTGCCGCATACTCAGCTCCGACCTCTTCGGACGGGTGGACCTGAGGGTCGACGGGGGCGATCTGCTGATGGAGGACGTCCTGGTGGAACCGACACCGACCAGCTCCTTCAGGTCGACCAGCGGCTCGCGCGTCACGGTCCGTGGTTGCATCTGGAGAGCTGACGGGGCAACGGTCCGGATGGTGGGAAGCGACGTCGAGCTCACCAATACAACCTTCACTGCAGTAGGGCCCACGCTGGGTGGTGCCCCCGGCGAGCTGGGGGTCTCCATCTCCGGCGGGAAGGTCGAGGTGAACAGCTGCCTGTTCCGGAGGACCCGTACCGGGCTCAGCCTGGTGAACTCCGAGGCCTGGGTCACCGGTACCCAGTTCGCCGAGTGCGGCGAGGCGGGGATCTACGCCCGGGGCAGCCATCTGGAGCTGGTCGGTACCCGCATCAACAGGACCATGGTGGGCTCCGCGATCCACCTGGTATCCTCCACGATGACGGCGGACCGCTCCTCCGTCACGATAGGCACCAACGGATTGGTGATGCTCGACTCGGAGGCGACGATGACGAACTGCTCCGTCGGTGGGGCCACGACCCATGGCCTCTCCGTCAACGGGAGCACCCTCGTCCTGATGAACACCACGTACCAGACCGACCGCCTCGAGGTGGTAGGCGGCGGCGTGGTGGAGGTGTGGTGGCTGGTTACGGCCAGGGTCCTCTGGCCCGACCCCGAGGAGCTGGGCTCCGTCAACGTGAACGTCACCGACGTCACCGGCGCCCAGGTGGGGGGAGGCAGGCCCGATGCTGGGGGGACCGTCCGGTGGATCCCCGTGCTGTCCCTGGTCCACCAGGGGACAGGGGACAACGACCACGGGCCCCACACCGTCTGGGCGGACCTCTTCGGCTATTCCGTGTCCGAGACCGTGTTCCTAAGGAGCTCGGTGAACGTCCTCCTGGACCTCAAGGACACCGACCCACCGGTCTTCCAGGTCCTGGGGCCTGTGGAGGCGGAGATCTGGACCCGGTCCTGGACGCTGACCGTCTTCGGTTGGGCCGTGGACGCGGGCTCGGGAACCGACGAGGTGCGAGTGTACACCGACTACAGCCCCACCTCCCAGAGGTCCTCGGGAGACGCCTTCTCATTCCAGATCGGTCTCTCCGACGGACGGCACGTGGTGGAGCTCCGTGCCAAGGACCTGGCGGGGAACGAGGCCAGTTACTCCTTCGTCGTCTGGGTCGAGACCGACGCCCTGGTGATGTCGCCCCCCGAACCGGGCGACGGCACCCTCACCTCTGAGCGACAGGTCACCCTCCGTGGACGCATATCCCGGGTGGAGGGCGTGACGGTCCGGGTGAACAGGGCCCTCGCCACCGTGGACTCCAACAACCGGTCCTACAGCCTGGACCTGGACCTGGTGGAGGGAGAGAACCACGTCTCGGTGCTGGTGGAGGACACGTACGGCCATCAGACGTGGTGGAACCTAACGATAACGGCCGATTGGACACCCCCCGGGCTCTCGGTGACCACACCGCTGGAGGTGAACACCACGGACGAGTGGGTGGAGATCTCGGGGACGGTGGACGCCGACGCCAAGCTGTTCATCCAGGGGAGCCTGGTGCTCCTCCGCGAGGGCAGGTTCTCCGTCAAGTACCCCGTTTACGTGGGTGAGACGGCGGTGACGGTGCGGGCGGAGGACGATATCGGCAACCACCAGGAGCTCACCGTCTTCGTGTACCGCAGGGAGGTGTCGACGGAGCCTCCGGGACCTGACCCGTGGGAGGTATACATCTTCCTGGTCATCATCCCCATCATGATGGCGGTCGTTTACCTGCTGCTCAGGCGGTGGGAGCTGGGAGGTGATGAGGGATGAGGTGGTCAATCGGCTCACTATCGATGGTCCTGATGACCGTCCTTGCCCTCGTGATTATCTGCCTTGCAGGCAACGCCCTGGGTCAGACCGACCCACCGGCCCTGGGCGACGGTGACTGGACCGTCCGTGACACCACCGTCATCCGCGACTGGGACGTGATCATGCTCCGGGGCGACCTCCACGTGACCGACGGAGGTTCGCTCTCGCTGATCAACAGCACCCTGCTGTTCGTCAACGCCGAGGCCGGAGAGCATGGGATCGTCGTCGACAACGGCGGGACCCTCAGGATCCTGGAGGGCGCCACCGTGGGNNCCTCACCTTCGTGGTGGAGGAGGGATGCACCCTGGAGATCAGGGACTCCTTCATCGAGGAGGTGGGGATGCCCGCGTTCAACGTCCGGCCTGAATGGAGGGAGATATCCCTCTACATCGGCACCCCCAACGCGACCATCGAGAACTCCACGTTCTCAGGGGGACTGGCAGGACCCTTCTTCGATGAGGATGTGCTGGCCCCGCCTGTCCGCAACTGCACCTTCGAGAACGTGTACGGCATAATCTCCTACGGGATCGGCATCGAGGACTGCACCTTCCGGAACCAGAACCTGTTCGGCGTGGTGTTCCACGGGGGCAACACGGGCTACGTGGCCAGGTGCACCTTCGAGAGCGTGTTCGCCACCTGCGTCCAGGTGGGCTACGAGTACTTCGAGCCCTATGAGCTCCACCCTGCCGAGGCTAACATCATCGACTGCACCTTCCGCGAGTCCACCAGGGCCATCAAGGTGCTGGACCTCTCAGCTTCCGTGATAACCGACTGCACCGTCGACAACATGGAGAGGGAGGGCATCGTGGTGGGAGTGGACGCCCTAGTGCACATCTACGACGGCTCCGTCAGGAACACCTTCGATGCCATCTTCGCAGAGCCCAGCAGCAGGGTCGACTGGACGGTCACGGACGAGGCGTCCGTATCGGACGGGAGGGTGAGGCTCACGGGCAACATCACCGTCCTCGAGGACGCCCGGCTCGACCTGGTCGACATCAGGAACCTGACCCTGCTGAGCATCAATGTGGAACCCCTTTACATCAACCTTCACGAGGGTGCTTTGCTGAACCTGGTCAGGGGCACCATCGAGATCCCCGAGCCCACGGCCGCACCGGAGTATCCAGTGCCGGTGACGCTGGGTCCTGACCCGAACGACGTGAGGGGAGTCCTCCAGCTGGACGACGTGCACAGGCTGGAGATCAGCGATGGGTACCACATCCGAGGGCTCCGGGCCTCCAATTGCACCATCCCCCTGGGCACGGCATGGGTGGAGGAGCTTCATCTTGTCGACTGCACCCTAGTCCCAGACCCCCGCACCGACAGGGTCCAGCTGACCGTGGGAGGGTCGGACGGTAGGACCGATTGCACCATGGTCAGATGCCAGCTGGAGGGCATCAACAGGATCCCCGGGGACGGCGCATGGCTCGTCGTGCTCCATGCTGACGTGGTGTCCGTCGACTTCCTCTACGACCTGGGGGAGATGATGGAGGAGGGGGCCGTGCTGCCCCAGGGCTCCGCCTCGGGACCCGCCACGTTCCATGTGAGCTGGACGGGCCGTGCCAGGGTCATTTGGCAGAACCAGATGCCCATAGATGGCACGCCCGTCAAGGTTACCTCATCCCTGGGCACGACCTACAACTCCTTCACCGACAGCAGGGGGTTGACCGGGTACTTGGAGATGGTCACCGAGGAACTGACCGCCATGGGAGAGTACCTGAACCACCTTCCCTTACGCTTCGAGGTGAACATCTCCGGTCTCGAGCAGGGCACCTCGGTCGACTCGGTCGCGGGACCCATCCGGTTGGACCTGATGGTATTCGACCTGATACCGCCGAGGCTCATCCTTGACCAGGGGACCGAGGTGAGCACCAACAGCACCAACTTCACCCTGTCGGGCTCGGTGGTGGACGACCACAGCGGGGTGCTCTTCCTCGAGGTGGCCCTCCTCCCCGCCGACTACATCCGCGTCCCGCTGGACCCGAACACTGGCATGTTCGAGCACATGGTGGTCCTGGGCAACGGTTACCAGACTATCTCGGTCCGGGCCTACGACGCCGTTGGTAACCGGCGGGGCAAGCTGGTGGATGTTTTCTTCAGCCTCTCACCGCCCTACGTGTTCATCGACGAACCGCTGGAGGGTGCCTGGGTGAACAAGGAGCTGATCTTCGTTGCGGGGATCACCGAGGTGGGCGCCACCGTTGATATCCAGGGAAGGGTCAACGAGGCGGAGAACGGGACCTTCCGTATCCCCGCCTACCTGGTGGAGGGACCGAACCTGCTGGTGGTGAACGTCACCAGTCTCGCGGGGAACCACAACAGCACCTCCGTGCTGGTCTACCTCGACACGGGCGCTCCCTCCTTGGAGGTCGTGTACCCTCCCGCCTCCCCCCACCATACCAAGGATGTGAGCCACACCATCCGGGGGACGGCGGAGCCCGGGTCCTACGTGTACGTGAACCAGGTCCCGGTGGACGTGGACGAGTTCGGCACCTTCGTCACCAACAGGGTCAACCTGAACGAGGGATCGACCCAGTTCACCGTAAGGGCTGTGGACGAGGCGGGGAACGAGAACGTCACCCAGGTGGTCTTCCTCCTGGACTCCCAGCCCCCGACCCTGGTGGTCCTGGTGGATGGCGAGGACGCGATGAAGTACACCGACGAGGGCCTCCTGCGGACCTCCGCCAGGAGCCTGACCATCACCGTCAACACCGACGAGGACGCTATGCTCTACCTGGACGGGGAGACCGTGGCCACGGAGGGCAACCAAGCGATCATAGTCCACCCCCTGTCCGAGGGTCTCCAGTCGATAACGCTGAGGGTGGAGGACCCGGCGGGCAACTGGCTCGACTTCCCCGCCATCCGGGTTGAGGTCGACTGGTCGCCCCCCACCCTGTCCTTGGACGAGGGCATGCCCAACGTCACGGAGGTGGTGTTGCTCAGCTTGAAGGGGGAGACCGAGCCCAACTGCACGGTCACCGTAAACGGGGTCCGGGTGGCCGTGGACTCTGAGGGAGGGTTCTTCAAGAACTTCCTGCTCAACGAGGGCGTGAACACGCTTATCATCGAGTCTACCGACAGGTACGGCCAGACGACCCAGGTCACCTACTCGGTGACCATGGTCGCCCCCGAACCGGAGCCCTGGCCCGACGCCGAATCGCTGATACCCCTCATGCTCGGCATCACCGTGGCGGTGCTCGTGGTTGAAGTGGTCATCCTCCACCTCTACTGGCGTCGCAAGGGTCGGAAGCAGGAAAAAGGGTGAGGGCCTAACCGCCCTGGATGGGGGGGAACAGCGCCACGTCGTCACCCTCCTCGAGGACGATGTCCCCCGAGCCCACGCCCCTGTTGACGGAGACCATCGTGTCCTTCCTTAGCCCCTCGAGTGCGGGATGGAGGTCGATTAGCATCGTCACCAGCTCTTCGACGGTGGTGCCCTCGGGGACGGTGACCGTCTCCTCCGAGACCCCGGTCTCATCCTTGTGAACGGCGAAGTACCGGACCCTGATCTCCACTGGGTCCACACCTCCGTCAGAAGAGCTTGCGCAGGGTCAGGAGGTCTTGTAGGGAGGCCTTGAACTTGATCTTCTTGAGGGCGTATGCCCGCATGGCGGAAATGCTACCATCGAAGATCCCGGTGATCGTCTCCTCGTCGGTCGTGATGGATATGTCAACCTCGGATATGGTGCCGTCATGCACGCCGTCGATGTGGCCTTCGTCCAGCTTGAAGTTCCAGGCACGTCCGTCGTCCAATGTCAGCTGGATGGTCCGGGTCTTCCCCTCGACCTCCTTCTTGAACTTGGGGTCCTTCTCCGCCTTGGCGTTGAACTGCTCAACGGCGTTCTCCAGTAGTTCCTTTACCATCGGTGCCTGCCTCCGTGCGTCCTCAGAAGTCGTCCAGCCTCCTGACCTTGGGGCCGTGCCTGTCCATCAGCCTCTGGGCGGTCTTCCAGGACGTCCTGGTGTGGGGGGGCAGTACGCCTTTCTCCATTATCCAATTTTCCAAGAAGGCGACCGTCCTCTTATCGCTGGGGTAGCCCGAGCCGATGTCCTCCCCCAGCTCCTCACGGATCCGGGCCACCACCTCCTCCCTCCTGGCCTTGGCCAGGACCGAGGCCGCCGACACTACCGGGAACGCATCGTCAGCCTCGTGGCGGGACACCACCCCCAGGACCGCCTCGGCTCCAGGTGAGTCGCCCATCGAGCCCCTGAAGTAGCGCTCGAATGTTGTCTCCGAGGTGTCCGCCGCGTCCAGGTAGGCGGTCACCCGGGAACCCTCATCCAGCTTCCCGATGACGGCGAGCACGGCAGACGCGAACAGACGGGCCTCGATGACGTTGAGGGAGGCGGTCGCCCGGAGGGCGTCTATGTCCTCTGCGGGGACCTCTATAACCTGGTGGACGGTCCTTTCGACGATTATGCCCGCCAGGCGGTCCCTCTTCGCTGCCGCCAGCTTCTTGCTGTCGCGGACCTCCAGCTCCCGGAGCCACTCCTCCCCGCCCTCCACGGGTACGGCCACGGCGGCCACCACCAGGGACCCGATGACAGGACCCCTTCCCGCCTCGTCCACACCCACCAGGTGCGTCGACCCCGCCACGGGGCGGTCCCCCGAGGATGCTGGGTACTCCACTACCATCGCCCTCGGAACGGGGTTGCCCGGTGATAAGGGTTATCGAGAAGATGAGACCCTTGGCAATACTTTCTTATGCTGACCGGCCCCTTCTTGGCCCATGACCGAAGGGACGGTCCCGACATTGGTGCTAGGCCAGGGTTCCTCCAAGCAGGCCAACGTGGCCGCCAGCTCCCTCAGGGGTCACCTTTGCGTGCTGGGGACCCCAAGGCCCTCGGCCTCGGTGATCGCGGACGTGTCACGGTGGGCCGCGAGGCTGGGGGCCGGTGTGCTCGTGATCGACCTGGACGGACACACCGCAGCCCTGCTCACTGATATGGCGGACAAGGACCAGATGGGAGACGTGGACCTACGGGTCCTGACCCCTTCATCGCCCGTGGGCATCCCCGTGGTGTTCAAGCCCTTGTCGGGCCTCTCCAGCGCATCCCACACGGAGTCCTGGAAGCGACTGAGGGGGTGGGTCCCCCAGCTGCTGGCGTCGCTGGCGGGCATGGGTCCCGGCACACCTGACCATGACAAGTCGGCCGCGTGGTTCCTCCAGCTCCTCGACCAGGTCAAGGAGGAGAACCCCTCCATCCTCACGGTCCAGGGGCTGGTGACGGCCGTCCGAGAGGGTCTGGCCAGGCCCGAGGCGCCGTTCACCGCCCAGGTGGCCGAGGACCTGATGGTCGAGCTGGGAGAGATGGCGGAGGACCTTCGCAACGCAGCACTGTCGTACGGAGCCCCAGTGGACCTGCGAAGGCTCATGGAGACCCCTGTGGGCTGCACCACCGAGGAGGAGGAGGCTGACAGGGCCCACATCGACGTGGTCCTCCTGTCCCACATGACCCAGGTCGCCGACAGGAACTCCACCATCACCGCGATCCTGCTGGAGGTGTTCCAGTGGTGCCGCCTAAGGGGCAAGGAGGGCAGGCTGCTGGTCGTCCTCCCTGAGGTGGAGAGTCCCGCGGCCTTCATAGCACAAAGACCGTTCTGCCAGCGGCTGACGGTCCGCGTGCTGGACAGCTCCAAGGGCACGGGGCTCCTCTCCACCATGCTTCCCGACAACCTGGAGGACGTGGCCGGCATGCCGAGGTTCGGCGCGGTGCTGATGGAGAAGGCGAGGTTCGACGAGGACAAGGTGGCGATCGAGGCGATGCTCCTCGACCAGGGCCTGACCGCGGGGAGCTGGTCCCGCATGTCGATGCTCTTCGGGGACGAGTGGGCCCTGGCCGCCGGGGTCGGTTTCTCCAAGTGGCACAGGTTCTCACCCTCCCCCGAGGCCGTCGCCGAACGGGAGCTGGACACCGAGGCCCTGGGCAGGATCCTACCAACCAGCGTGAGGGACGCCTTCAGGTACGCTCCCGTCGAGGAGGAGGAGTGCGTCGAGGGAGAGGAGGCCGTCGCCGGGACCAGCGAGGAGCAGGGAGCTGCCAGTGTGGTCGAGGAGGCCGAGGACCTTCTCTCATACACCACCGAGCGGAAGCCGAAGGCCAGCGACAATCGCATGCACCAGGAGGTCCAAGAGCTCTTGAAGCGCAAGCTGGAGGAGAAGGAGCGGGCCAAGGAGGCCAGCAAGTACGAGCTCTCCGAGATAGACCTGGTGGAGGGCGAGGAGCCCAGCGACGCGGAGATGGCCGCCCACGCACCCCGTCCCCTCTCGGACGGCGTAATCGACGACCAGAGCGCCACCGAGTCCGAGGGAAGCCCAGGGGTCCAACTCCACGCCGACGACCTGCAGGTGGAGCTGGCCGTCCTGGAGGCCCGGGAGGCGGAGGACTCGAAGCGGGAGGGTAAGGCACCCGACGTGGTGATAGACCTGGAGGCACCTCCCGATGACTGGGAGACGGTCAGCCCCGAGGTGGCACTGGGCGCAGAGGCCGAGGAGGGCGAAGAGAAGGCCTCGGCGGACGAGGAGGAAGAGGAGATCATCATCGAGGTCGAAGAGGACCAGTGAGACGATCGGGACCGACATCGGGGGGACAGAAGAGATGGAAGACCTCAAGCGACAAGCTGGCGAGCGGGCCGCGGAGCACGTGACGGACGGCATGAAGGTGGGGCTTGGCACCGGCAGTACGGTCCACTACACCCTCCTGGCACTGGGCAGAAGGGTCCGCGAGGAGGGCCTGGACATTGTGGGAGTGCCCACCTCCGTTCGGACGGAGCGGACGTCCCTGGAGGTGGGGATCCCCCTGGGGGACCTGGACCAGCTGGGGAAATTGGACGTGACGATAGACGGGGCCGACGAGGTGGACCCCCACCTAAACCTGATCAAGGGGCTCGGAGGAGCGCTGGTGCGCGAGAAGATAGTGGCCGCCCACTCCCGGGAGCTGATAATCGTGGTGGACGACACGAAGGTGGTGGACGTCCTGGGGACCCGGTCGCCCCTCCCCGTCGAGGTCATGAGGATGGGCCACAGAAGGCTCCACGCCGCCCTTGCGGACCTGGGATGCGCCCCCGCCCTCCGCCTCGGGGACGGCGACACGCCCTTCGTCTCCGACAACGGCAACCACATCTACGATTGCCGCTTCACAAGCATACCCCGCCCCCACGACACTGAGATGTCCATCAACAACGTCATCGGTGTGGTGGAGAACGGGCTGTTCCTGGACATGGCGACGTCAGTCGTGGTTGCCTCCGCCTCGGGCATCTCCGTGATGGAGCGATGAGTCAGCTCAGTGACCAGAGTTCCCGGATGTTCCTGAGGTTGGTCTCCACCCGCCTTATCTTCAGCTTCTCGTCCGATTCGATGGCGGAGTAGACCTGGTCGAGATCCACCGACATCCTGTATATGTTGATGGGGCGTCCCTTCGACTCCCTCTTGAGACTGTCACGCTCGACCCAACCCCGGTCCTCCAGGTCGCGGACTGCGATGGATACCTCGGGCTGACGGAGCCTGGTGGCCTTCTCGATGTCTTTGGAGGTGGCCCAGTTCTCCTTGGAGCTCAGATAGGCCAAGGTCCGAGCGATACCCTTCGGCATGCCCGTTGATGCCAGAGCCTCGATGGTATTGTCAACCTCGCCCTTCTTGGCAGACAAACGAATCCCCCTTCCTTAGCGCGCCTTTTCGGCGGCCCCAATTTTCTATGTACCGTTTAGTATAAATATATTGTTATGGTGCCCGGTCGATTCGATACGATTGGGTCGATTGATAAGGAGGTTCGTCCCCTTCCGTCGGTTCAGAACTCCTCCCATTCCCCACCGGTGGATGGGGGTCTCCGCCTCCTCTCCTCCCCGGGGGGCGGCATCTCCTCCAGCTCCCACTCGTCGGACGATGGAGGTGGTGGCTCGGAGGTCTCCTCCTCTGGGGGCTGTTCTGAGGGCCTGTCAAGTCCCCCCCTGTCCATCTCCTTGTGCTCGGGGGGCTCAGGGACTGAGATGGATGGGGGACGGTAACGAGGTGGCGGTGGTATCGACCTCTCACTCGTCACTGGAGCAGGGACCACGTCGGGAAGGTCCATGATGACCTCAATCTCCCGTTCCTCCGGTGATGATCCGGGCGTCACGACAGGGGGAGGTCCTGGAGCCGCTGGGTCGATGGAGGGTCTCGGGATCTCCGGCGGTGACCTCCCCTGTGGAGTGGCGGGAGCGGCGGGAGTGGCGGGAGCGGCGGGAGCGGCGGGAGCGGCGGGAGTTGTGGGAGCGGCGGGAGCGGGGGGAGCAGCGGGGGTCCCGGGAGGGGGTGGCGCTGAAGGTGCTGGACCCGGCGCCTCCTCCGGCCCGACCTCCACCTCCACCGTTATCGGTTGGGTCCCGGGGTCGGCGTAGGGTGGTCCGTGGTCCGGTAGCGGGTCGGAAACGGGATGGGCGTAGGGGGTGAGCTCCCCCTCCTCGTACATGTCCTTCGCCTCCCTCCCGCCAGGAGCGATGGGGCTGGTCCCCAGGGAGCCCAGGTACCAGATGTCCGAGCGCTCCACGAAGGACGAGGGCAGGCGGAAGGCGTGGCCCGTGGTAGTGATCGCGGTGGCGTAGGTGAGGCGGGAACCGCCCGAGACCCGGATGTGCAGCAGGGGGACTGTCCTCCTCCGGGGTATCGGTCCAAGCCCCCTGTGGAAGTCCGCCTCGACGGCCCGCTCGTAGAACTTGACACCCGTCCCCCGGACGCCCAGCATCAGGTAGCGGAGACCGAAGAAGCCGATGGCTGCGCTGGCTCCCAGGAAGACTATGGACACGAGGACGCCACCGTCCCCTCCTGTGCTCTCCAGGTTCATGCCCTTGTAGCCCAGGTACAATCCCAGGCAGGCCACTACGATGAGCACGAGCCCTAGCAGGGTCCTTTGCACCTTCCACCCGGCCAGCTCGGGGGGGGAGGGCTCATGGAGCAGCGCACCAGTCTCCACGCTATAAGATTCGCATGGGTGGTATATGACCGTTGGCTTTCCCGTTCCAACGGCTGGGAAGCCGTTCCGGGGAGGGCGCAAGCCTTTAAAAGGGGCCGGGCCATTCCCACGTCCGTGCCAAGAGACACCGACGTCCAGGCGTGGGAACCCAAGGGCCGGTACCGGCTCACCAGGGTCGGCGTCACCAACCTTGTCAAGCCCGTACGCGTTCGGAGGCCCAGTGGAGAGGTGGTCCTCCAGCCTGTCATAGACGTGTTCGTGGACCTGCCACCTGAGCTGAAGGGGTCACATCTGTCCCGCAACGTGGAGGTGCTGGGCGAGGCGGTGGACACCAGCGTCCGCGACCCGGTCACCAGCCTGGAGGACCTGTGCCTTCGCCTCACCAGGGAGCTGCTGGTCCGCCACGAGTACGCCAGCTGGTCCCAGGCCCAGGCCCGAGCGGACTACTTCCTGGAGAGGGACGTGGGCAACGGTCGCACCTCCTTGGAGCGCTACCGCCTCCTGGCCCGCGCCCAGGCCCATCGGGAGGACCCGGTACGCGTCAAGAAGCTGATAGGGGTCGAGGTTGTGGGCATATCCGCGTGCCCCTGCTCCATGGAGGGTGTGCGGGAGATAATCGCCGAGGAGAGCCCGGAGCTGGCCGACGCTGTGGAGCGCATCCCGATGATGAGCCACAACCAGCGGAACGTGGCGACATTGATGCTGGAGGTCCCAGAGAACGTGGATGTGGAGGCCAACGACATGATCGACCTGGTCGAGTCCCAGCTGAGCGCCCCCACCAAGGAGCTCCTCAAGCGCAAGGACGAGGCCCGCCTGGTCATCCAGGCCCACGCCAACCCGAAGTTCGTGGAGGACATCGTCCGCGACATCCTGGACGCCGTGGTGCGCCAGTACCCGCACCTGCCCGACGAGGCCACGGTCATAGTCAGGTCGGAGAGCAAGGAGTCTATCCACAAGCACAACGCCTTCGCCGAGAGGGTCACCACCCTGGGAGAGCTGCGCACGTGAGGTGGCGTCCTTGACCGAGGAGGGCCGTAGGTACACCGTCGTGGACGTCACCGCCGACGTGGCGATCAAGGCGAGGGGAGGGTCCCTGAGCCAGCTCTACGCCAACGCCGCCTGGGGTATGTTCGACCTCATCTGCGACAGCGCCACCGTGGAGCCCTACCGGACCTGGGAGTTGGAGGTGGAGTCCGAGGACCTGGAGGGGCTGATGGTCGACCTCCTCACCGACATGCTGGTCCTCTTCGAGACCGACGGCATGCTGGCCTCCTCCGTGGAGGTCACCGTGGACCCCGTGGGCGCCCACTGGCGGGCCGTCGCCAGGGTCAGGGGAGAGCCCTACGACGGGGACCGCCACCAGCTGCTCCACGACATCAAGGCGGTGACCTACCACACCCTGGAGGTCCGACCCGACGAGGGGTGGGCGCGGGTCCTTCTCGACATCTGAGGACCGGCACAATCTATTTCAACCGCTGAAGGCACTGGAGGCCAGCCCTGGAGGGTCCGTCGTGGATTGGAGGGATGTCATCGAGAGGAAGGGGGACGTGGTATGGACCATCCCCAGGTCGGCCCGTCCCGGCATGAGGACCAACGGTAGGTTCTACGCCAGCGAATTGATGCTGGACCCCATCATCAAGGACAACGCCCTGGAGCAGGTGACGAACGTGGCCACGCTCCCGGGCATCGTGGGGGACAGCCTGGCGATGCCAGACATCCACTTCGGCTACGGCTTCCCCATCGGGGGGGTGGCGGCCACCCGTGAATCCGACGGGGTCATCTCCCCTGGCGGGGTCGGATACGACATCAACTGTGGGGTCAGGCTGCTGCGCACGGACCTGGACGCCGAGGACGTCTCGGACCGGGTCAGGTCCCTGGTGGACACCATGTTCGTGAACGTCCCCTCGGGACTGGGCTCCAAGGGCCACCTGCGCCTCAGCGACAGGGAGCTGGAGGCGGTCATGACCGAGGGCGTGGCATGGGCGGTGGAGAAGGGCTATGGCTGGGATGAGGACCTGGACCACATCGAGGAGCGGGGTTCCATGCCCGGCGCCGACCCGGGGCACGTCAGCGACAAGGCCCGAAAGCGGGGGAAGCCCCAGCTGGGCACCCTGGGCGCTGGCAACCACTTCCTGGAGGTCCAGCGGGTGGACCGCATCTACGAGCCAGACGTGGCCAGGACCTTCGGCATCGAGCGGGAGGGGCAGGTCACCGTGATGATACACACGGGCTCTCGGGGCTTTGGCCACCAGATCTGCTCCGACCACCTGCGGGTCATGGAGAGGGCGGTCAGGGAGTACGACATCGACCTGCCCGACCGGCAGCTGGCCTGCGTGCCCGTCACCTCCCCCGAGGGCGAGGGCTACATGGGGGGAATGGCGGCGGCGGCCAACTTCGCTTGGACCAACCGCCAGATGATAATGCACTGGGTGAGGGAGAGCTTTGGCCAGGTGCTCGACTCCACCCCAGAGGACCTGGGCATGCGCCTCGTCTACGACGTGGCCCACAACATCGCCAAGCTGGAGGAGCACCTGGTGGAGGGCAAGCGGGAGCGGCTGCTCGTCCACCGCAAGGGCGCCACGAGGGCGTTCCCCGCGGGACGCCCCGAGCTCTCGGCCGACTACGCCGACGTGGGCCAGCCGGTCATCATCCCCGGCGACATGGGCTCCGCCTCGTACCTGCTGGTGGGGACCCAGCAGGCGCTGGAGGACACGTGGGGCTCCACCTGCCACGGCGCGGGGCGCCGCATGAGCCGCACCAAGTCGGTGAAGACCTTCAGAGCCGAGAAGATAGTCCGGGAGCTGGGCAACCGAGGGATCTACGTCCGGGGCGAGAGCATGAAGGTCCTGGCAGAGGAGGCCCCCGACGCCTACAAGGACATCGACCAGGTGGTGGACGTCACCCACAGGGGAGGCATATCCCGGAAGGTGGCGAGGCTCGTCCCGATGGGCGTCATGAAGGGCTGACCCGGCCCTCCTATGCACCTCCTTGACAAGTCTCGACAGGCCGTTCGAAACATTGTACTTTCAGACCAGCATCACCCTAGGGGGGTCGCCGGTCCCGGCAGCCCCCGCTCCCCTTCCCCTCAGCCCCTCTTGATGTAGCGGGCGATGACGTTGATGAGCCCCATCTTGGTGCCGTCCACGTTGTCCACGGATATGAGCACGCGGCCCGCCCTGTGGAACCAGAAGGCAGGGTGGTGGGAATCGGGGTCCAGCTCCGGGTCGAAACCGGCTGCCTGGGCGGCGTGGAACACGTTCAGGGCGGTGGGGGCCTTGACCGCCTGGTCGCGGGGCACCCTTCTGCCCTCGCTGCGCGTCAGGCGGCTGTCGAAGTACTGGGGGTAGAGGATGTAGTAGCCGTCACGGGCGCCTACCAAGGACGCCACGCCCCCGGAGGGCTCACTTCTCCAGGAGGACGACGTTGACGACGCCGTCCTGCCCTGGGCGGCTGGTCACTCGGGCGGCGCCCAGCTCGGTCTGCACGATGGCGCCCTTGTTGAGGAGGTTTCGCTGGACGTAGTTGCGGTTCGCCGAGTTCTCTAGCACGGTGGTTATGACGGTGGATTGGACCTTGCCGGTGGCGGGGTCCATGGCGTTGGCCTTGCTGGCGTGGACCACCCTCATCTTGCTGTTGCCACCGCGGGTCCTGATCTTGAAGGCCTTCTGCTCGCCGACGGAGGTGAACAGCTTCTCACGGCCTATCTCGCTCCGCCTCTTCTTGCGATTGGGCCTGCGGAGGCCGCCGGTGATCTTACGTCGGGACTTGCCCATCCACTGTGCCAAGGGCTCACCTCGTGAGGGACCTCAATACGAGGTTGGGTATTTAAAGGTATTGCCCTCCGATGGAAGGCTCTTAAACCCCTGAGGGCATCTCCCGGGACGGTGATGACTTGGCTCAGGACCGAGGAAAGGCCACGGGAGAGGGTTGCGAGGCCGATATCGAGGAGGCCGTAGTGCACGTGGGCCGCATGATGGCGCTGGCGGCCAGGACGGCGCCCAAGGGCGTGGGCCAAGACTACATAGAGGTCCGTCTGCTGACGGGTGATGACGTTGACAATCTGAGCCGGGTCATGATCGAGAAGGGGAAGGCCGAGGACAAGGCCCACTTCGTCAGGGACGGCAAGAGCGTCCTCAGGTGCCACGCGGTCCTCCTGGTGGGACTCCTGGACCACCCGGCCATCGGCCTGGACTGCGGTGCTTGCGGCCACGGGGACTGCTACGGCTTCAACCAGGCCAAGAAGGAGGCAGAACCGGGAGACTTCGCCCCCGCCTGTGTCTTCCGCTCCCTGGACCTGGGCATCGCCCTGGGGTCCGCTGTCAAGACCGCCCAGATCCACAACGTGGACAACCGGATAATGTACAGGGCGGGCGTTGTGGCCATCCAGCTGGGGATGATAGGGCCCGGCATCTGCATGGGCGTCCCCCTGGCGGCCGTGGGCAAGAGCCCCTTCTTCGACCGATGACCTTCGGCGACCGTCGAAGATGGGGACGGCATCCTTTATCTACTGGATAGGCCCATTCGCGAGCCATGACCAGGCTGACCCTCCTGGGTACGGGGGGCGGCCGCTTCGTCACCGTGACACAGGAGAGGGCCACGGGGGGCGTATACCTAGAGGACGGAGTGTCCCTCCACATAGACCCGGGTCCAGGCTCCCTACGGATGATGAGGCGCGCCAGGCTGGACCCGATGCGCACCGACGGCTTACTGGTCAGCCACTGCCATCCCGACCACTACACCGACGCAGAGGTGCTGGTCAAGGCGATGACCCAGGGGCAGCACGGCAAGCCCGGTTTCCTGGCCGCCTCAAAGAGCGTACTGGAGGGCGAGGGGGGCATCGGGCCCGCCATCTCGAACTACCACAAGGGCTCCGTGGAGGAGGTCCACCTGCTCGTCCCGGGGGACGTGGTGGAGCTGGAGCACGTGAGGATACTGGCGACCCCCGCCGACCACGGGGACCCGACCACCGTGGGCTTCCGGATATCCACCTCCAACGGGGACATAGGCTACGTCCCGGACACGGGCCTTACAGACGAGGTCATCGAGGCGAACTCGGGGGTCCGGGTGCTCATAGTGCCCCTGACCAGGCCTCTACGCGCCCGCATCGACCATCACCTGTGCACCGAGGACGCCGCCGACCTCATCGAGGGTGCCGAGCCCGAGCTGGCGGTCCTCAACCACATGGGCCTCAAGCTGCTCCGGGAGGACCCCGAGATGCAGGCCGAGTGGATCTTCAAAAAATCGGGGGTGAGGACCGTGGTCGGCCAGGACCTGATGCGCATCCGCCTCACCGACCGGCTGACCATCAAGGGCCCCGGGGAGGGAAGGTCCCGCGGCCGGAGGGGAAGGAGGAGGGGACGAAGACGCGGCCCCGGCAGACCGGCCAAGAAGGACGGGAACAAGGAAGGGTACATCGCCGGGCCGGCAGGGGAGGGCCCGGCCCGCAAGGACCAATCTTAATATCCAGCGAACCGATTCAGCCCGCCCGGGTGGTGCGATGCCGTACATCGACGAGCTGAAGGAGGCACTGGGACCGGACAAGGTCCTCGACGCTGACTTCGACCGGTTCTCCTACTCCTCTGACTTCTCGCCCATGGGTCCGGGGGAGGAGGTGGTCCCCGACGTGGTCGTTCTGCCCGCGGACACCGCGGACGTGGTGGACGTGGTCAGGATAGCCCTGCGCCACGGGGTGCCCATCACCCCGGTGGGAGGCATGACGGGCATGCTGGGGGGCGCGCTGGCCATCCGGGGTGGCATCCTGCTGGCCACCCACTCCATGGGCGAGGTGCTGGAGGTGGACGTGCCCAACCAGACGGTGCGCGTGGAGGCGGGTGCCACCCTCCAGAGCATCAACGACGAGCTGGAGCCCCACGGCCTGTGGCTCCCGCACCTGCCCGAGTCCAAGTGGTCGTGCACCGTGGGCTCCTCCATCGCCTCCGACAACGACTCCACCTTCGGGATGCGCCACGGCAAGATCCTCCAGTCCCTGCTCTCGGTGCTGGTGGTGGACGGCAACGGGAACGCGGTGGAGTTCGGGCACCGGAAGAGCCGGTTCAGCTCGTCGGGCTACAAGCTGAAGGACCTGTTCGTGGGTGCCGAGGGCACCCTGGGGATAGTCACCGAGGCCACGCTGAAGGTGGAGCCCCTGCCACCCTTCAGGAGGGTGGAGATGGTGGTGCTGCCATCGCTGACGCGGGCGGTGGAGGTGGTGGACCACTGCCTCCGCTCCGGCATCTGCCTGGAGGCCACCCACGTCAACTGCAGGCAGCGGCTCAAGTTCTACACCCACGCCTACCTGGTCAAGCACGGCCACGAGCCGGAGGTCCCCGAATGGGCCGGCGCCCTGATGGCCTTCTCGATAGCCGGGGAGAGGGAGGTGGTGGACTTCCAGACCGACTGGGTCCTCAAGGTGGCCGAGGAGAGGTTCGGCGGCAAGGTGGTGGCCGAGCGGGACATCGTGGACAGCTGGTGGACGTCGAAGCACACCCTCGACTTCGAGGCCTTCAAGCAGAAGTGGCCCGCGAGCCAGGACGAGAAGCAGTTCGGCGCCGCCGACGTGGGGGTCCCCATGGGGGAGTTGGAGAGGTACTACGAGGAGGCGTTCCTGCCCCTCATCGAGAAGCACGGCCTGGAGATCCTGGGGATGAACGCCTACCTGGAGCATCCCAACTCCATCGGGTTCTCCCTCTCCTGCGCCGTCTTCGTGGACTATCACGACCAGGCCCAGGTGGACGCGTTCCGGGCCTTCGTGGTGGAGATGTCCGAGAGGGCCATCGAGATGGGAGGCACCTCCACCACCTACATGTCGGACACGTACATCAAGAGGGGCACCATGCGCATGGAGGCCGGGGACGCCCTGGCCTACTACCGGGCGATCAAGGAGCTCTTCGACCCCCAGTTCGTCATGAACACCGGCAAGAAGTGGGACGATGAGGCCCGCCCCGCCGGGGGTGAGGACGGGTGAGCCCACCGGAGAGCCGAGATGACAAGGTCCGGAAGGTGGGCGAGGGGGTCCTGAAGGAAGAGGTCATGACCTGCTACGCCGCATCATGCGGGATGTGCAGGCGCAACTGCCCCGTATACTCGGTGACGGGAAGGATGGTTCACAGCAGCACCGGCAAGAACCGGGTAATCCGGGGCTACTTGGAGGGGAAGGTAAAGCCCTCCAAGGAGCTGGCAGAGGCGGTGTTCACGTGCACCCTCTGCGGCAACTGCGATGTCATGTGCGCGGTGCCCAACACCGAGCACTTCATAGCCATGCGCCAGGAGCTGGTGGACCAGGGGTTCTTCATCGAGGAGCTGGACCAGGTCTCCAGGAACGTGGAGGAGACGGGGAGCATCTATGCCCAGCCCATGGCCGAGCCCCGGGAGGGGGAGGTGACCGTGTACGTGGGCTGCCGTTGGGGCTACCGCAAGAACGCCCTGCGAAAGATCCTCCGCGTCCTCCAGCTGGCCGGCATGGAGCCGCGGATCCTCGACGAGGTGTGCTGCGGCTACCCCCTCCGGGTCTTCGGCTTCCAGGAGAGGTACGGGTCCAACAGGGAGAGGCTCGAGGCCATCCTCGAGGCACAGGGGGAGGTCCTCACCCTCTGCCCCACCTGCACCGTGGAGCTGGTGGAGGGGCTGGAGCTGCCGGCCAAGCACGCCCTGCAGGCCCTGGCCGAGAGGATGGACCAACTGGAGGTTAAGAAACGCCTGGACGCGGTGGTCACCTACCACGACCCCTGCCACAACGCCCGGTACATGGGCGTGGTGGAGGAGCCCAGGCAGCTGCTGGTGCACATCGGCGCGGAGCTGGTCGAGATGGAGGACCACGGTGCCCACACCACGTGCTGCGGGGGCGGTGGGGGCCTGGTCTCCACCCGGTCGGACCTCTCGATGGAGGTGGCGAAGGCCAGGGTGGAGGAGGCCGTGGCGACGGGGGCGGAGGTCCTCACCACCGACTGTCCCACCTGCTTCACAAACCTCAAGGAGGCCTCCCAGGATATGGGGAACCCCATCAAGGTGGTCCTGGTGTGGGACCTGCTCCTCCGGGCGCTCAAGTGAGGGCGCGGAGGGTCCAAAGGTTTATCTCGCCCTCCACCGCTCTCATGCACCATGGTGGAAGAGGTGGTGTGCCCCAATTGCGGTAGGGGCAACGAGAAGGGAATGGCGGAGGCGTACCGCGTCTGCGTCCACTGCGGCGGTGACCTGGGCACCGTGGTGGCCAGCGCCTCGCCGATGGACGATCTGCAGCGCTCCCTTGACGGGACCGGTCAACCACCCGAGTCACCGGGTGGATACCCGCCCCAGCAGCCACCGGTCCAGCAGGCAGGACCGCCCCAACAGGCAGGGCCGCCCCAGCAGGCCCCGCCACCGGGACAGCCGGCATACCAGCAGCCACCGCCCACCTACGGACAACCCCCACCGGCCTACGGGACCCAGCCCTACGGCGGCCAGCCCTACCCGCCCCCGGGCTACACCCCACCGCCCGGCTACGGGTACCCCCCCGTCGGGTACGCCCCCACCTATCACCCGGGCCTCTACGACAGGCCCGAGCGGGCCCCCTACATCGACATCGGGAACCTCTTCAAGCTCCTCTTCCGTCCCAAGGAGGCCTTCGAGGACCTGTACGACCACACCACCGGCACGCAGGGTGCCATCCTGGCGATAGTCTTCATCGTCATCTCTGGGCTCGTCGGCCTGGCCGTCAACTACGCGGTCCTTGGCACCCTCGACCTGCCCGAGGACGCCGTGGTGCCGTGGGTGGGCGCACAGACCGGAGCCCTCTCCGTGGCGCAGATGTTCATAAACGTGCTCGGGTTCTTCTTGACCGCCTGGCTCTTCCATGCCTTCGTGAAGGGGAAGGCGGCCCACCCGGACCTGTCGAAGACCATCGGTATGATGGGCTACGCCAAGTTCCCCGCGTTCATCATCCTGACCCTCATCGGTGTCATCACGCCCCTGATCCTCCTCAGCACCGGTTTCGACCCGGAGGACCCCGAGGCCGCCGCCGACGCCCTTGGCGCCGTCTGCGGGCTTGTGGCCATCATCATAGGACTGGGCGCCGTGGGGTTCTTCTGGGCCATCTGGGTACACTCCAACGCCCAGTCGGTGGCCAATGACGTGTCCACGGGGACAGCCTTCGGATGGCTCTTCCTGGCCTGGATACTGGTCGCCCTCATCACCGGAGCCCTCGGGTTCTTCGTTAGCCTGGCGGTCCTAGGGATCTAGCATCAGCCGGCCTGCTTCAGCTGCCGCCGGTACATGTCCTCGACCTCGGCCGAGGTGGTGGCCTCCTCCCACCCCTTGTCGTCTCGGACCCGAACCATCCTGGGGAACCTTATCGCCAGGCCGGCACCGGGACGGACCGAGCCGAAGGAGCACCTGTGCACAGGGCTCAGCGTCACCTCCGCGCCCAGCACCTCCAGGACCAGCTCGGGCTGGATGTGGAAGTCGGGCTCCAGACCGGAGACCACCGTGGGGGTCCTCTTGGACAGCACCAGGGGCTGCAGCCTCTGGTGGAGCTCCGCCAGCTGCTCGTCGGAGAAGCCCGTCCCCAGCTTGCACACGCTCTCCAGGGTCCCCTCATCGTCGTTGCGGGCGGCCATCAGCAGTGCCCCGTAGTAGCCCGTTCGCTTCCCGGAGCCTGCGTAGGCGCCCACGACCACCAGGTCCACCGTGTCCGTCATCCCCGACTGGTAGTCGCGCTTGTACTTGATCCACTGCCAACCCCGGGCACCGGCCCTGTAGACCGAGTCCGCCTGAACGGACTTGGCTATGATGCCCTCGCAGCCCGCCGCCAGGGCACCCAGGAAGAACTCCTCGCCCTCCTCCGGCACCTCGACCCATGCCAGGGTGGAGGGGCGGAAGGGACCCGCAGATTCCCCCACCTCCTGGAGGAGGGACTCCAGCGCACGGCGGCGCACGTCGAAGGTCTCGTACAGCAACTCCCGTCCGTCCAGGTACAGGACGTCGAACACGAACAGGACGAGGGGGTACTCCTCCACCGATTCTGCCAGACCGTGGACCCGCCCCCGCCGGTGGCTGACCTCCTGGAAGGGGAGGAGCTCGCCCGTCTCGGGGTTGTGGACCACCGCCTCGAACTCAATGATCACCTCGTGGCCCGGGAAGGCGCTGGTCATCGCCTCCACCACGTCCGGGAACTGGTTCGTGATGGTCTCCATCCTCCGAGAGAAGAGGCGCACGCCACCACCCTCCGAGTGGGCCTGTATGCGCATGCCGTCGTACTTGTGCTCGAAGGCCGCGCGGCCCTCCATCTTCTCCAGGATCTCGGGGACGGACCCGAGGCGCTCTGCCAGCATGGGGCGTATCGGGACGCCAACCCGGACACCGAAACCCTCCAGGCCAGGCTCCCCCTCGGTGGCCACCGCCAGGGCGATGGCGCCCATGTCGGGATGGACGTTGTACACGGCCTCCACCGCCTTGTGGGAGCCCATAACCCGCTCCTCGTCCTCGCCCCACAGGAAGGCCTTCTCCAGGGACTCCAGGATGGTCATGTCAGCGATCCCCAGGCGGAGCCGTCCCATGACGGTGCGCACGATGTAGCGGGCCGACAGGGGGTCCGCGTCCATCATCAGCTGTTGTAGCAGTCGTACCCGCTTCTCGGTGGAGCCCGAACCCTCCGCCTGGGCGACCTGGACCAGGCTGTCGAAGACCCGGTCCACGGTCAGCTCCTCGGCGAAGAGCATGACCTGCTTTGGGCCCTTGGACGCGAAGGCCGCCTCAGCGGCCAGGCCCATGTCGCCCTCCCTGTGGACGTGCTCCTCCAGCTCCTGCTCGGAGATGCCCGCCGTGACGGCGATGGCCCTGGACACCAGCTTGTAGCCGAGGCCCAGCTGGAGCCCCTCCCAGTCCGGGCCCAGGACGCCCTGGGTGAGGTAGACGACCCGGTCCATGAGACGGGGCTCGGTCCTGTGGAACAGGTCTACCAGGATGTCCCTCATCTCGAGCCGCTTGGACGTTGCCTCCAGTGCCCCGTAGGTCTCAGCCAGGACGCGGTACTCCGTCGTTCTCCCCCCCTTGACGGTCCCGGTCCCCGCTGGGCCCGCCTAGTCCTTCAGCCGGAGGAGCGCAGTGCACTTCTCGCAGCGGAACTCGTAGGGACGCTGGCTGGTGGTGACGTTGTTGTACGTGTCGCACTGGGGGCACTGGACCACCACTGGGGCCACGTCCTCGTCGGGCTCGCCCTCCTCGTCCCCCTCCTCCATGGGGTACATCTCCTCGTCGGGCTCGTCCTCGTCGCCGTCCGCCTCCTCCTCGGGTTCCGGCTCCTCCTCCTTCTCCTCCGCCTCGGCAGCGGCCAGGGCCATGCCCTCGGCCATGCCCGCCGCACGGGCGTCGGCCATCCGCTTCTTCCCGCCGCTGCGTACGGCGGCTGCGATGAGGAGGCCGAGGATCAGGCCGAGGATCAGGCCGATGGAGATGAGCATGTAGATGGACATGGAGTCCATGAAGGATAGGAAGCCGGTCTCCTCCTCCTTAACCTCGATGGGGTTGGGATGTGAGAAGGTGATGTCCTCCTCCGGCACCCTCACCTTGAGGATGACCGAGGAACCCGGGCTCTCGTCCACCTCCCAGGTGATGAGCACGTCACGGGTGTTGCCCGCGGTCACGCTCTGGCCCTGGACCCTTCCCACCTCCACCTCGTTGGCCAGGAGGATGACGGAGAGGCCCGTGGCGTCCACCTGGCCCGAGTTCTGGAGGGTGACGGTCACGTCCACCAGGTCCCCGTCCTTGGGGGTGTCGGTGGAGGTGGCGACCGTATTGACAGACACGTCGGGCTTGAGGACCCTCACGGTCAGCGTGAGGACCGAGGACTCCTGGGCCCCGTAGCGGGCCTTCACGGACACGCTGTTGAGGGGTGCGGCGCTGGCCGGGACCGAGCTGGGCGGGAACTCCAGGGTGATCGTGGCATCGGTGAAGGGGTCGACCTTGATGGACTCGGGGGTGATCACGGGGAGGCCCCAACCCGGCGGGTAGGATACCTCCAGGGTCACCGTCTCGGCCATGTTGCCCTGGTTCTGGATGTCGATGACGAACAGGGCGCTGTCGCCGGTGCCTCCCGAGGGGTCGACGGTGGACTCGAAGTCGTCGGTGGATATGGTGACCGCCCTGTAGGTGCTCACCTCGATGGAACCTGCCAGCAACGCCGACTCGTTGGACGACTCCGACTTGGCCCGGATGTCGAAGGAGTAGAGGCCCGCCAGGGCGTCCGACGGCACCGAGATGGTTGCGATCATCATCCGGGACTCGCCCGCGGGAACGGTGAGGCGGCTTGCCTCGAAGCTGAACCAGGAGGGCAGCCCCGCGTCCTCCGAGAGGGCGGAGATGCCATAGGAGTCCTCCGCGTTGCCCAGGTTGAACACCTCGAAGGTCACCTGGTAGTCCCGGCCTATCACCGCGCCAACGATGTTCGCCTCGTCCAGGCCCGAGTCGGTCTTGATGTCCACCGAGAAGACCTGGGGGATGGTGTACGTCACGTCCACGTGGTAGACGGGAACGGAGGACGAGGAGGACCTGGCGGTCACGTCGATGGAATAGGAGCCAGCCTCCATGTCCCCATCGGCCCTGATGCGCAACGTCACGTCGGTGGACGCGCCGCCCGCCAGGGTGATGATGGACTGGGCGAAGCGCGCCTCGATGGGAAGTCCTCCGGGCGGCAGCGCGTCCAGCGTTATCGTGTCCTCGCCGTTGCCCAGGTTGGTGACGGTGAGCTCCACGTCGTGCCAAACGTTGACCGGTCCCTCCACCTGTGAGGACGCGGGCTCCACCAGTATGGCGTAGACCTGGCCCACGCCCACCTTGATGTCGGCGAAGGAGCTGACCTCCGTGTCCGACCTGCTGGTGGCCTTGATCTGGACCACGTAGGTGCCGGTGAGCGCGTCCTCGGGCGGGGTGATGAGGATGTCGATGACCTTGGACTCACCGGGCATCAGCAGCACCGCGCTCTCCACCGGGTCGGCCCAGTCCTCGAAGGGGGCCACGGGTTCCAGCAGGATGATGTCGGTGCCCAGACCGGCGTTCTCCACGGTGACCTGGACGACCTCGGAGTCGCCCGGCATCACGTTGACCCTGTCCTCGGGGCCGGTGGCGTTCACGCCGAAGGCCACGGTGATGTTCAGGGGTATCGTGCGGGCCAGGTTGACAGGGGACATGGTGGAGGTGGCGCGCACCTGGACCACGTAGTTTCCGGCCCTCACTCCAGAGGGAACGTCGACGGTCACGTTGAACCATGCCATCTCGCCGCCTATGACGGTCACCTCGTCCTTCTCGAGGGTGGCGTCCCACAGGCTGCCGGGCAGGCCGACCACCCGAAGCTCGTAGGTGTCCTCGGTGTTGCCCTCGTTGGTCAGCTCCACCTCGGCGTCCACGGACATGTTGTTCCCAGACGGTATCGCCTCCTTGACGGCGACCAGGGAGACGCCGTAGCGCAGGTCGATGATGATGACCACCTCGACCTCTGTCACGTTGCCGCCTCCGTGGGACGTCACCTCGAAGCGCACCCTGAAGTTGCCCGACTGGGTGGCGTTGACGGTGATGGTGGCGGTGGCGACCTCGGTGGCGCCCTCGTCGGCGTCCAGGGTGGTGTTGTCGATGGACACCCAGGAGGTGTACTGGCCCAGGGCCCGCACGTCGTAGGTGTCGTTGACGTTGCCCGTGTTCTCCACGTAGACCAGCACCGTCTCGACGGCGTCGGGACTGCTGTTGATCTCCGTCTGGTCGAGGGTCACCGTCATCCGGTAGAACACGTTGATGGTGACCCGAAGGTCCAGCATGTCGAAGGCGTCCCCCACGGTGTCGGAGGAGCCGTTGATGGTGAAGGTGTACTCCCCGTTCGCCACGTCGGCGGGCGGGGTGATGTTCACCTCCAGGTTCTTGGTCTTGCCCGCGTCGATGGTCAGGGGGGCCATGTCGGCGACCCAGGAGGCGTAGTCCCCGGTCACCTCGAAGTTGAAGATGTCCTGGGAGTTGCCGGTGTTCTTGACCTTTACCGTGAACACCGTCCACTTCCCCGGGAAGGCAGGCCTGTCGGGATTGGAGATGGTGAGCGTCACCCCGTAGAAGGGATAGATGGTGGTGGTGGTGGTGACCTTCGCCTCGACCATCTCTCCCCCTGAGGAGGTGGCGTTGACCACTACAACCGCGTCCTCCACGGGCTGGTTCGAGGGTATGCGCACCGTGAGGACCACGATCCTCTCCTCGCCGGCGTCCAGGGTGATCTGGGTCTGGCCCAGCTTGCCCCAAGCCTTGCGCGCGCCCTCCAGGGAGAGGATGAAGGTGTCCCTGCCATTGCCGTCGTTGGTGATGGTGATGTTGTAAAGGGCGTTGGTGCCCGGGTCGACGGACTGGCGGAGGGGCGTGGTCTTTATGGACACGGCATACACCTGCTCCACGTCCATCTCCAGGAGGTCGGTGGCCGACACCGAGGAGTTCCCCTTGGAGGTGGCGGTGATGTTCAGGTAGTTCAAGCCCGCCGGGGTCAGGGGGTCCAGGGGTGCGACGATGCGCACGGTCACGTTGACGTTGGCACCGGCGGCCAGGGTCACCGAGGACGGAGTCATCGTCACCCACTTGGGATTGACGTCGACGGAAAGGTCGAAGGTGTCCACGTCGTTGCCGGTGTTGTTGACGTTGATGGTGACTGTCACGGTGTCACCGGGGGCGCCGGACACTGTGGTGTCGTTCAGCTCCACGGCCACGCCGTTGACCCTGTTGACCGTGGTTATCACGGTGAAGGTGTCGGTCCTCCTCTCGTTGTCGTCGAAGGTCCCGGTTATGTTCAGGTCGAAGGTCATGGGCGTGGTGCCCTCGGGGATGGTCACCGTTACCTTCACCAGGGTGGAGGCACCGCCCTGAAGGACGGCGGTGGTCTTGTTCAGCTTGGCCCAGGAGGCCTGGGTACCGGAGAGGGCCAGGTTGACCACGTGGGCGTTCACGCCCAGGTTCTCCACCTTGATGCTGTAGGAGACCGAGCCTCCTGGGTCGGTGGACCTGCGCCGTATCAGGTCCGAGGCGCTGAGAGCCACGTCCTCCTTGTGCTTGACGGTGACCGTCACGGTCAGCTTACTGGTGGCGGATGAGTCCGCCACCGAGGTGGCGGTGATGTCGATGGTGTACGTTCCCGTGGTGACCTGGTCGCTGTCGGGAACGGTGACGGTCATGTTCACCACCAGCTCGCCTCCCGCGCTCACGTCCACTCGGCTGGACTCGAAGGCGACCCAGGTGTAGTAGGGACCCGTCGCCCTCATCCTGTAAGAGTCGTCGCCGTTGCCGGTGTTCTCAACTCGGAGCTCCACCACGTCGGAGTCGGTGGGCTCGGCGGTGGCGGTGGCGTCGTAGCTGAACAGGTTCACCCCGTACACCGGGTCGACCACCACGGTGAGGGTCACGGTACCGGTGGCGGCGGTGTCGTTGTCCGAGGAGGCCAGGAGGACGAACCTCAGGTTGCCCACCGGCTCGTTCGAGGGCACGGTCACGCTGACGGTGAAGGTGCGGGTCTGGCCTGCCCCGAGGCTCACGAAGGGCGAGGTGAGGCTGTGGCTGGCCAGGGACCTGGGGTTGGAGCTGAAGTTCACCTTGATGGTGTCGGCGGTGTTCCCGTCGTTCTTCAGCTGAACGGTGAAGACCGCCGTCTCTGTGGGCTTCTTGTTGATCGTGGGCTCGACGGCAGAGAGCTTGGGCTTGTACACGTCAGTGACCGTGAAGGTGATGGAGGCCTCGTCGTAGACGGTCACCCGTCCCTTGGAGGTGGCCCTGAAGGTGATGGTGTAGTCTCCAGAGGCGGTACCCGCTGGCGGGGTCACAGTGGCGCCCACCACGGTGGAGGCGCTGGGGTCCAGCGGAACGGTGGTCCTGTTGAAGGAGACCCAGTTGGCGTACATCCCGGGAACCGACACCGTGAAGTTGTCCTTGCCGGAGCCGTCGTTGGTGACGGTGATGTTCACCAGCACACCAGCACTGGGCATGCCCGAGTAGTACAGGGAAGCGGTCTCGATGTCCACCGAGTAGAGCTGGTTGACTATGATGGTCAGGTTGAAGATGGTGCGGAAGACCGAGGAGTTGCCGTCGGAGACCGCCTTGACGTCGAAGCGGTACGTCCCCGAGTTGGTGGTGGACGGGACCTCCACCGTCAGCATGGTGGTCTCGGTCCCGTTGGCGGGAAGGTTGTAGATGGTGGTCTTGCTGAAGTAGCTGACCCAGGAGCTGTCCATTCTGAGGACCGAGAAGGTGAAATCGTCGGGTCCGTTCCCGGTGTTGGTGACGGAGAAGTTGAATTCCACGCTCCCTCCCGGGTCCACCCTGAGGGTGCTGGCGCCCACGGGCACCAGGGCGAGGTTGTAGTATTGGGACACGGACACGATGATGTTGGTCGTCCCGGTGGTTGTGGTGCCGTGGGAGGTGCCTATCACGGTGATCTGGTTGTCGCCGTAGGCCGCCTTGGAGCCCAGGGTGAAGGTCAGGTCCACCGTCTTGGTCTGACCGGGGGTGAGGGTGACCGACACCGGATTGAAGTTGTACACCCAACCCTGGCCGGCGGGCACGCCCGTCAAGGTCATGTCAACGGTGTCGTTCCCGTTGCCGTTGTTGGTGACGTTTATCTTGAACGTCCCCGACGTGCCGGGCTCGATGACCTGGTTGTTGGTCAGGGGGGTCACGCGGGGGTCGTACACCTGGTTGACCACCGCGTTTATGGACAGGGACCTCACAATGCTGGAGTTCCCGTTCGAGGTGGCGTTGACGGTTATCTGGACCTGGGTCCCGGCCAGGGCGGTGTTGGGGGCGGTGACCAGCACCTGGAAGGACTTGGTCTCGCCGGGGTCGAGGGCCACCGGGTTCGAGGTGGGCAGCACGGTCCAGCCCGAGGGGGCGTTCACGATTCCGATTATCGCGTTGTCGGCGGTGTTGCCGGTGTTGGTGACGGACAGGTTGTAGTAGGCCGCCACGTTGGGGGTGACGTACTTGCTCACGTCCGAGGACGAGAGGGTGAGGCCGTACACCTTGCTGATGGTGATGATGAAGGTGGTCTGGTCGTTGGTGGTCCCGTCGGACGAGGTGGCCTTCACGGTGGTCTGGTAGGTGCCGGCGGTGGCGTTGCTCGGTGGGACCACGGTGATGGTGATGCCCCGGGAGCCGCCGGCGGGGACGGTGGAGGAGCTTACGTGGGAGACGGTCCAGGTGGAGGGCTCGCCCGAGTGGGTGACGGCAACGGTGTCCGCACCGTTCCCGGTGTTGTTGATGGTCATGGAGAAGGTGACCGTGGAGCCCCCCACTGTGCTCTTGGAGGCGACGGCTGTGGAGGTCTGGATGCCGTAGGTCTGGGACACCTTGGTGGTGGTGGTTATCTGCTCGGTGTCCCCGAAGTCCGGGGTGGCGGTGACCACTATCTGCTTACCCACGGAGTCGGCGGCGGCGTTGGAGGGCACTCCCACGGTCAGGGTGACCGACCTGGTGGCGAGGGCGGGCACGGTGACGGAGGTCTGGCTCAGCTGCGCCGTCCACGAGGTGGGCGGGGTGGAGTTGGTGAGGTTCACAGTGAGCGAGGTGGTGGTGAGGGTGTTCGTTATGTTGATCTTGAAAGTGGCAGAGCTTCCTGGTGCGACGGACACCGTGTCGCTGCCCTGGATGGAGAGCGATATCGATGTGACCGCCTCCGCGTCATCGGTAAGGACCACCACTGCCATGCCCAGCACAGCGAGCATGACAATCGCCCAAACTAGGGCTCCCTTTGGAAATCGACCGCCTAGCATCTAGACTACCTCACGTCAGAATAGGCACCGGATTATTAAAGACTTTGTAGAATGGGGGGAGCCAACTTGGGGGTGCTGGCTAGGGCTGATTCCGGTGGTTTTTCCGACCCTCCCGGGGATATCCCGGGACCCCTCAGCCGTACATCCTAGGCGAGGGTGGCGCCTTCATCACCTTGGAGGTCTTGGCCTGGCTCCTGATGCTCTTTATCTGCATCTCGATGGCCTCGGCCTCCTTGTAGAGGGGCTTGGAATCGATGTGTATGTTCAGGACCAGCCTGTCAAGGACCTCGATTATCCGGGCCGCCGCCCGGGCGTCGGGGTAGTTCGAGTGGGCCTCGGCCAGGAGGGAGACCACGTCAAAGTCCCTCCGCTTACCCTCGTTGAGGAGCACGCCGGCCACTCCGGTGATGACACCCTCCACGAAGGGGGAGATGTCGTGGTCGTCCAAGAGCTTGCGTGCGTTGGGGGTCGAGCCCACGCCGAACAGCTCCAGGTTCTTGATCTTCGACTCGATGTCGTCGTTCTCCTCCTCCGGGGGCTCCTCGCTCTCCTCCTCCGGCTCCGCCTCCGGGCGCTCGATGACCAGGCCCTCCGGGGATATGAGCATGCTGCAACGCTGCTCCTGGATCCAATCGAGGATGGCGCTGGAGATGGGCTTGATGAGATTGGGCGGCGGCTGGAACTCGGAGATGAAGACGACTATCTGGTCCACGTCCTCCTCGTCGGTGCCGCGCACCCGCTCCGAGGCGTAGATGCGGACGGTGTTCAGGGGCTGGGCGTTCCGGATGAGGGAGATCGACGGGAAGAAGTTGGAGTCCATGATGCCGATCTGCTCGAGCTCGAGGGCGTTCACCAGGTAGTTTGCCACGATGGAGCTCACCAGACCTATGCTGGGGAAGCCATCGATGACGGTGGCGCCCCTCAGGTTAGTCTTCTTGAGCTCGTAGATGTTGATATCGCTCATGGGAACACCAGACCCTTGGCTCGTCCGCGAATCCCAGTGCGTCTATTTAATACCTCTCACGTAGGCTGGACAGAGGTGCCAAGGGAGCCCTCGACGGCCCTTCCCTGGCGACCTCGCAAGGCTTATCACGGGCCAAGGCCTTGGGGAGCCCATGGAAGGGCCTGGGGAGACCTCCAGACGTCCCTGGATCGTGCTCAACTTCGCCATGTCCGCCGACGGCAAGCTGGCCCTGCCCGACGGGACCCCCGTGGAGATAAGCTCGGAGGAGGACATGCTGCGTGTCCATCGGTTGCGGGCCTCCTGCGACGCTGTACTGGTGGGGGTGGGGACGATAGCATCGGACGACCCGAAGCTCCACGTAAGCCCTGAGCGGGTGCCCGATGCCCCCTCCATCATGAAGGTGGTCCTGGACGCGTCCTGCAGGACCCCCGCCGCCGCCCGCTTCCTCTCCACCCCCGGGACCGCCGTGGTGGCCACCGTCGAGAGCACGGGACCCCGGCTGATCGAGGCCCTGGGCGAGAGGGCAGAGGTAATCGTCTGTGGGGAAGGGCCCCTGGTGAACCTCCATATCCTGATGGAGAGCCTGGTGGACATGGGCGTCACCCGGCTCATGGTCGAAGGCGGGGGCGAGACCCTCTGGAGCTTCCTCTCGGAAGGCCTCGTGGACGAGTACAACGTCTACGTGGGCCCGATGGTCATCGGTGGAGGCAGTTCGCCCACCCCGGCGGACGGTCTCGGTGCCGCGTCGATCGACCAGGTCGTGCGTCTGGAGCTGGTCTCCTGCGAGAGGTTGGGAGATGGGCTATGGGTCCGGTACCGGGCGGTCGACCCATGCTGATGGCCGACAACATGCTGGGGACCTTGGCCAAGTGGCTCAGGGTGGCAGGCGTCGACTGTGAGTACGCCGACGGGATGGACGACGAGGAGCTGTTGGAGGTCGCATCGGGGGGAAGGACGGTGCTGACCCGCGACAGGCTGCTGGCGCAGCGTTGCGGCGACATGGGCCTGTACATACCCTCCGACGACCTGGAGGAGCAGCTGGTGCAGGTCATGAAGGCCTTTCCCGACGCCACCGAGGGAGGACCCCTGAGCCGCTGCCTGGTGTGCAACGTGCCCGTGGAGACGGCCAGCCCAGGGGATGTGGACGGGTCCGTCCCGGAGGGGGTCATGGAAAGGCACCAGGAGTTCTGGATGTGCCCACGCTGCGGCAGGGCCTACTGGGCCGGCAGTCACGTGGACGACATGCTGAATCGGCTCTCGGCCATTAAGGAGCGGGCCCGGGAACGACCTGACGAGGGCCCGGCCTGAGGGTAATGGATGCGGGGTTCCCCGATGGAGACCCTCAGCGTATCATGCCCTTCTTGCCGCAGGTCGGGCACTCTATCGGCGTGGGTCTATCGGTGGTGTACACCGGCACTATGCTCTTGCAGGCGGGGCAGCGCACCTTGGACACTGGCTCTGAGGGTGCCGGTGCCGCGGCAGGCGCAGGAGCCGGGGCAGGTGCCGCTGCAGGCGGAGGTGCTGCTACCGGGGCGGGTGCGGGCGGCGGGGGCGCCTGGTACGCGGGTGCTGCCGCCGGGGCCGGCGGGGGCACCTCGGGCGGTGGCGGTGGTGCGTAGGGCGTCGTCTCTGGGGCCGGTGCCACGGGAGCGGGGGCCGGGATGATCGCAGGGGGTGCAGGCGCCGGTGCAGGCGCCGGTGCAGGCTCCGGTGCAGGCTCCGGTGCGGGCTCAGGTGCCGCGGTGGGGGCCGGAGCCCCGTAGAGGGTGTCGTAGGATGTCGGGGCCGCCTCGGGTGCAGCAGGTGCGGCCGCCGCGGCCGAAGGCTCCAGCAACGCTTCCAGATCAGCGCCCTCAGCCACCTCTGGGGCCATCGGCACGCCCTGCTTGAGGGTCCTGTTTATCGAGGCGACGTACTCGAAGATCCCCAGGAAGATGAAGATGGCGTAGAAGAGGAGGCCCACAGCGATGAGGGTCATGTTGAAGGTATAGGCCCGGATCGAGATGGTGTACTCCTCGGCCGAGGGGATGGAACCGTCAGGCTCGACCACACGAACCCAGTACTGGGCGCCCACCGCGGTGAAGTCCGAGAGTTCCACGTTCCTCCCGATGCGCTCGGACTTCTCACCGGCCGCCAGGTACTCGTCGCGTATGGTCATGTTGCCATCGGAATCCTGGATGACCTTTCCGCCTCTGTAGTTGGCCGAATAGAGGTGAACCTCGACGTCGGCGCCCTTTGACTCCACCTTCACGGTGACGTAGGTCATCCCGTCGTACACCGGGGTGATGTAGCCCTCCTCGGGCATGGTCTTCCCATCGGGACTGGTGAACGACAGCTCTTGGTTCTCCCCGTTCAAGAGGTCGGTCACCAGGCCGAATATTATCATCAGGATTGCCAGGCCTAGAAGGATGACCTTGAAGACGAACGATAAAGCATCCTTTCTCTGCAATCAGAACCCTCCGGGCGGGGCATATCTCCCTTTCATGATATATAAATTGCTATATGGGAGACTGTGGCCTCGGGAGCGCTGGCCCGGGTCCCTCGGTTCAGAAGAGGGGAGCGAACACCAGGGCGACTATGGACATCAGCTTGATGAGGATGTTCAGGGAGGGGCCCGAGGTGTCCTTGAAGGGGTCGCCCACGGTGTCGCCGACCACGGCGGCCTTGTGGGCGTCGGAGCCCTTGCCGCCCAGGTTCCCCTTCTCGATCCACTTCTTGGCGTTGTCCCAGCTGCCGCCCGCGTTCGCCATCATGACGGCAATGAGGAAGCCGCTGGCGAGGGCGCCGGCGAGCAGTCCGCCCAGTGCCTCAGGGCCCATCACGAGGCCTACGACGATGGGGGCCAGTATGACGATGATACCGGGGAGCACCATCTCCTTGAGCGCCTGCTGGGTGGCGATGTCCACGACCCTGGTGTGGTCGGGCTCGGCCTTCCCCTCCATTAGCCCCTCGGTCTCGCGGAACTGCCTACGGACCTCCTCCACGATGGACATGGCGGCCCGTCCCACGGCCCCCATGGTGAGGGAGGAGAAGAGGAAGGGGAGCATGGCGCCGAGGAAGAGCCCAGCGATGACGTAGGAGTTAGCCAGGTTGATCGTCTTGTTCGGGATGTCCGCAGTCTCTATGTAGGTGGCGACGAGGGCCAGGGCGGTCAGGGCGGCACAGCCGATGGCGAAGCCCTTGCCCGTGGCCGCGGTGGTGTTCCCAAGGGAATCCAGGGCATCGGTCCTGTCCCTTACCTCCGGAGGGAGGCCCGCCATCTCGGCGATGCCCCCGGCGTTGTCGGCGACAGGCCCGTAGGCATCCGTGGAAAGGGTCACTCCCAGGGTGGAGAGCATGCCGACGGCCGCGATGGCGATGCCGTAAAGACCCGCGAGCTCGTTCGCGACGATGATGCCGATGGCCACGAACAGCACAGGGAACAGGGTGGACATCATCGAGACGCTGAGGCCCGATATTATGATGGTCGCCGGTCCCGTCTTCGCCGCGTCTGCCACCTGCTGGGTCGGCTTGTACACGTCCGAGGTGAAGTACTCGGTCATGTAACCGATCAGTATCCCGACCACCAGGCCGGTGATCAGGGCGTAGATGATCTTCATGTTGATACCGTCGACACCGCCCAGGTCCCCGGTGTAGAGGGCCACGAGGACGATCGCCACTATCACGACCACGACGCCTGCCAGATAGATGCCGCGACGGATGGCCATCAGCAGGACCTCCTGGTCCGGCTTGTCGCTGCTGGTGCGCACAAGGAAGATCCCGACAAGCGAGGCGATGATGCCCGCCCCGGCGATGAGGATCGGGATGATGACGTACATGTTCATCTTCTCGACGTACTCCGCGACGTCCAGACCTGGCTGATCCACGTTGATGTTGAAGGCCCAGGAAAGGAACACGATCGACAGGGCGATGGCAGCGATGATGCTGTCCACGTACGACTCGAACAGGTCGGCGCCCATGCCGGCGACGTCGCCCACGTTGTCGCCCACGTTGTCGGCGATGGTCGCGGGGTTGCGCGGGTCGTCCTCGGGGATGCCCGCCTCGACCTTGCCGACCAGGTCGGCGCCCACGTCGGCGGCCTTGGTGTAGATGCCGCCGCCCACGCGGGCGAACAGCGCGATGGAACTGGCACCGAAGCCGAAGGAGAACAGGATGAGGACCATGTAGTTCCAGTTGGTCTTCCATGCCTCGGCATCGGCCACTAGTTCCAGGTCACCGATATCAAGGACGATGTAGAAGATGGCGAAGACGAGGGATACGCCCATCAGGCCGAGGCCGACCACCGTCAGGCCCATGACCGAACCCGCCCGGAATGCCACGGTGAGCCCCTTGTTGAGGTTCTGTCGCGCGCCCTCGGCGGTCTTCGCGTTGGCACTGGTGGCGACCCGCATACCGATGTACCCTGATAGGGCGGAGCAGGCGGCACCCGCGATGAAGCTGATCGACATATAGGGGGTCATCTCGTCCCACATCATGCCAAGGCTGGCCAGGAATATCGCCACAATCGTGACGAAGATGAATAGGGTCCTGTACTCCCGGGTGAGGAAGGCGATGGCACCCTCCTGTACCTTACGCGAGATAGCCTGCATCTTCTCGTTGCCCGATGATTCCTTTCGGAGCATGCTCACGAGCATGATGACGACGAACAGGGCGATCGCGGCCGTTATGGGTCCGATGGCCCAAACCATCCAGTCCAATTTCTCACTCTCCCGACGGAACTACCCTGGAGTGCCTGGGACCCCCGTCTTGCGGTCGAATGGATTGCTGGTATATAACTGTTTATTAGGACCTCACATGAACGCGGGGTCGTCCTCGTCCATCGGCAACGGCTCCGGCGGCGGGCTCAAGGATGCCATGGGCCGCACGTAGGTCTTGTCCTCCAGTGGCTCCAGCTGGACCATCCCCTTCATCACCAGCCCTCGGAGGGCCATGTCGAAGGCGGTGGGGCGGAGCCTCAGCACCCTGCGGAGCTCCTCGACCGTCACCGGGTACCTGCTCACCGCCTCCTCGAGGACCTTGGCCTCGTCCGGTGTCAAGCTCGCCGTCCTCTCGCCTCCCCAACCGTCTTCAGTAGTAGTACCTGGAGGTGGGGGTCTTCTCCTCCTCCTCCTTCTCCTCCGCCTGGTCCAGCACGTCGATGGAGATGATCATCTGGGCGGGGACCAGCCGCAGCTCCTCCTTGGGCTTCTTCTTCCCCTTGCCCTTGGAGCCCCCCTTGCCCTTCGATGGCGGGGCCACGTCCATGAGCAGCGCGTCGATGTTGCCCACCATCGTGTAGCCCTTGAAGGTCCCCTCGGTCACCAGGGGCTCGTCCCTGGTCATCATCGAGGTCACCCTGTACCTGGACCCTGGCGTCAGCTTGAGCCGGTCATCCTTTCCCACTTCATCTCCTCCTCTTTCCCTCATGCCCCTATCCAACGTTATCCGTTGCGCCTCAACGGCCCTCCTCGAGGAGCCCCTCCAGGTGCTCGACCGTCTGACGGTACGCGCGGAGGGACTGCTTCGCGTGCTCTTCGGTGAAGTTCCATGCCTTGGAGAGGTCACCGTACCTTATCCGGAAGGCCTTCGACGAGCGGGGCGACTCGCCCCGCAACCCCCGCTCCATCAGGTCCAACGCCTCCAGCTTCTTCAGGTGCCTGTACAGGGTGGGCTTGGACGTGTCCAGGACGGCCATCAGCTCCCTCATCGTCCACGTCCTGTCGGGCCGGTCCATGAGGCAGTCCTTGAATAGGCGGTAGGCCAGGTTCTCCTCGATCGGTCCCCCGTCCCTGGGAGTGCTCCAAGGTGTCAGGTAGCCCATGGCCTCCATCATGTCCACCAGCCGGTCCTTGGGCTCCGAATCCACCGCCATCGGCGTCCGCTCCGTAAGGGGCAGGTGGAACGACACCCGGGAGCTGGTGTGGTCGAGCACCAGGCCGGGACCCTTCTCGCCCTTCCTCCTGGAGGGTTGGCTCTCCTTCCACACCAGGTCGACCAGCTGGCGCAGGGAGTACATGGCGCACTCGGCGTTGGTCTCGGCGAACCGCCAGGCCTGGCTGGGTCTTCCGAACCGCAGGTGGTAGCTGCGTCGCGTCCCCCCGCCCTCCGACTCCTCGTCGCCGGGGGCCAGCAGGTCCAGCTCCCTGAGCCTGAGCAGGTGCCTGTAGACCGTTGGCCGTGAGGCCTCCAGCTCCTCGCACAGCCGCTCCACGGTGAAGCCCTGGTCCGGGTGCCGGAAGAAGCAGTCCATCAGCATCCTGTATGGGACCGAGGTGAGCACCTCGTTGCCTGGCCTCGGGGGGTCCGCTGCGCCGTCCATGTCCCGAAAGTCCTTCCGGGGCCTGCCGCGACGCCTGCGCGGGGCGGGGACCACCTCCAGGCCTCCGGGGAGCAGGCCCACGTCCCGCAGCAGCGCTGCCGCCACCGCATCGACGTCGGAACTTGCAGTGGGTGGTGTGTGGTTCACCAGCACCATCCGGAATGCCATGGGCGCACCGTTCCCCCCGCAGGGACGGCGAGGCATACGCTATATGATGAGAAAAATATTGCCGTCACCGTTACGCCTCGTCGCCCAGGACGGCGTCCTCGTGAACGCTATTTGGACCCACGGTGAAACCCCTCCCCACGTTGGTGCGGAGCAGGCGGGCGCCCTCGCCCACGGTGCTGCCCGCGTCGATGATGCAGCCCTCCACGTGGGAGTGGGGCATTACATGGCTGCCCTCAAGGACCAGGGAGTCAATGACGACCGAGCCCTCGCCAATCTCCACGTCCCTGTGGAGGAAGGAGCCCTTCACCCGGGCCCCGTCCCCGATGACGACCCGGTGCTCCAGCATCGACGGCCCCTCGACGGAGAAGCCCTGACCGTACCTGACTGAGGCGTCGGTCCAGACCCCGCCGCCGATCCCTTCGGGGACGGCGTGCATCGTCATGGGGATCGGGACCTCCGTCAGGACCCGCTGGTTGGCCAGTATCAGGTCCTTGGGGCGGCCGATGTCCATCCATAGGCCCTCGAGGGCGTGGCCGTACATCGGCTGTCCCTCCTCCAGGAGTATGGGGAACAGGTTCTTAGAAAAGTCGAACTTGGTCTCGGGCGGCACGTGACCGAGTACGTGGGGCTCCAGGACGTAGATGCCCGCGTTGATCAGGTTGGAGAACGCCTCCTCCGGGGCGGGCTTCTCCTGGAAGCGCTCGATGCGGCCGTCGGCGTCTAGGGCCACCACGCCGTACTCGGACACCCTCTCCACCGTGGTGAGGGCCATGGTGGCGTGGGCGCCCTTCTCCTTATGGTATGCGACCATGGCCCCCAGGTCCACGTCCGCCAGCACGTCGGCGGACATGACGATGAAGGTATCGTCGAGGAAGGGGGCGACCTTGGCGACGCCGCCTGCGGTCCCCATGGCGGTGCGCTCGAAGGAGAAGAGCATGGAAAGGCCCGGCACGTCGGTGGCCTCCAAGGCGTCGACGATCATGTCGGCCTTGTAGCTGGTGGTGATGATTATCTCGGTCACCCCGGCGCGGGCCAGGGACTGCAGGCTGTAGTCGATGCAGCGGCGTCGCACAACCGGGACCAGGGGCTTGGGGGTGCTCCTCGTCAAAGGCCGCAGCCGGGTCCCCTCGCCCCCTGCCATGATCACGGCCTTCATTGTATCACCGCTTCAGGTCCACTTTGCCCTTCTGCTGGAGTATCTTGAGGATCTCGTCCTCGGCCTCCTTCTGGGCCTCCTCGGACTCGAAGCGGTCCTTCACCGCCTTGTTTATGTCCTCCAGCTCCTTCTTCTGGCGCGCCCGTTCCTCCCGGGCCTCCCTACGGGTCGCCATCAGCTTCTCCCGCATCGACATGGCCTTCTCGTGGTAGCGGTCGGCCATCGCGCGGGCCTCAAGCATCTGGTGGTGCTTCTTGTCGCCCTCGGCGTTCAGGTGGTTTATCTCCTCGATGTAGGCCACCACCTTCTTGTGGACCTTCTCCGCCTCGTCGTGAAGGCGGACCACCTCCTTGTGCTCCTCGTCCGCCTTGCGGAAGGCCTCGTCGATCATGGCGTCGATACCCTCGGCCTCCAGCGTCAGGTCCTCCTGCTCGCCGGTCCTGGACTGCAGGTCCTCCAGCTCCACCTGCTTCTGCCTGATGCGCTCCAGCAGGTCCCGCTCCTGCTCGATGGAGCTGGGGTTGGTCTGGTGCTTGAGCTCCAGCTCGCGGATGTCCAGGCGCAGCATCTCGATGGTGCTGTCCAGGTCCCCGTCTATGTGGCGGGTGACCGCCTTCTTGCGCTCGATCAGGGTGCGGCCCTTCTTCTGGAACTCGTTCCTGCGCTCCTTGTGCACCTTCATCTCGGCGTTGAGACCGTCCCGCTCAGCCTTGAGGATGTTCATCTCCTCTATTAGCTCCCGCTTCCTGGTGTGGACGGTGTCCCGCTCCTCGCGGAGCTCGGTGGCCCTCACGTTCTGCTCGTCCCGCTTGGAGATTAGGTCGTTGAATATGCGCTCGGCGCTCTCGTGCTCCGAACGCCTGGTCTTACGCGGCGCAGGCACGGGCCGGGAGTAGCGCTTGCCCTCTATTAACCCTTTTGGCATTTGGCCAGAAGGACCTGGCTCACACCGCCCTGTAGTGGATCTCCACGTCCAGGGTGAAGTCCACGGCGGCGGGGGCGCCCAGAGGTCCCCACCGGATTACGACGGTGAAGCCGTTGTTGCCGATTATGCCCTCCAACACGAGGTCCAGCTCCTCCGTCTGGGTGTCGCCCGTGTCAGGGGGTTGGGTGGACGTGGTGGCGTAGGGGGTGTCCCCGTCGGTCCGCACGTCCATGTCCAGGTCCACCTTCACGGGCACCATCTGCACCGTCACGAAGGTGTCGTAGGTCAGCGTGAGCCTTATGGACTGGACCTCGGGCCACACGGTGTACTCGTAGGTCATGTTGAAGCCGTCGGTACCCTGGAGCGTGCCCTCCAAGGTCTCCACCAGGTCTATGTGGACCACCATGGTGTCGGTGGCGTTGTTGTCCTCCTTCTTGCCCTCCACCATGAGGGTGACTTGGTACACACCGGCCTCGGTGAAGGTGTGCTCCGCCTCCATCCCCACCTTGGTGACGTTGTCGGGGGAGCTGGCGTTGGGGCCATAGATCGTCCAGGTGTAGACCTGGATGGGGCCCGAAGACGCGGAGCCGTTGAGGGTGAGGGTGTCGCCCACCTCCCCGAAGAGGTCCGTGCCAGCGTTGGCCAGGACCGGGTCCTCCTTCCCGTTCCCGTTGCCATTCTCGTCGTCATCGTCGGACAGGCATCCTGCCATCGAAGAAACCAGAAGTAGGACCGCGACCATCGACGTCAGAAGGATGGTCCGTACCCGTGGGAGCATGGGGGTTGAATAACCGACCCTCGTATAAAAACATACCTGGCTGGGTTCGGGAGAGGGTGGCCAGGGTACATGCCCCGCCTTGGACGAGTTATATAGCGGACGGCGCCTCGTACGCGGCGCCGCACCGCCTCCGGGGGGATATAGAATGAGGTTGCCCGTTTCCGGGCGGTCTCCTATTCGGGATTCAGGGTATATAAACGGTGGTGCCTGAATTCACACGGGTGATAATCAGCCTTCGGCAAACGTCGATTATGCGAGCATATGCCTCGTGATCACCTCGATGCCGCTCCGCCGGAACAGGGCCACCCTCTCGGGCGGTATGGCCTCGGGGTCGTAGGGTATCAACAATATCAACCTGGTCTGGGACACCAGGTCCGATATCCGGCGCATCACCTTCAGGTACGAGTCGAACTGGTCGCCCTGGAAGGTCACCAGGTACTCCAGGCCGTCCAGGAGTATCACCCCCGGCTCGTCCTTGTGCGTTTCGATGAAGTTCTTTATGTTCACCATCAGGTACTCGGGGGCGGGACGGATGTCGTACTCCTCCTTCCGGTCCTGGGTGAGCCAGTACACGTCCGTGTCCTGGGGTAGCAGGTACCGCTGCCGAAGCTTGGTGGGCTCCGTCCGGGTGATGCACATGCCGGTGAAGCCCCGGTCCAGGAGGTCCAGGTATACGTCGTAGGTCCTCCCCTTGTCATGGAAGGTCTCCTCTATGAGATAGGAGTCACCGGACCTGAGCAGGAACTCGAAGCGTGAGATGCCATACTCCTGGAGATCGTCCAGGATCTCCCTGTAGGCCTCGGTGGAGAGCTGGGACTGGAATTGCTGGACGAACAGCCTGATCACGTTGGTGGGCTCCAGCTCCAGGATGTCGGTGAAGTGGGTGATGTCCTCGTTGAAGCCCAGGTCACCGTTCCTGAACACCATGTAGTAGAATATCGGCTCCACCCGGCCCAGGCGCTTCAACTGCTCCTCCACCTCCTGCTGGGAGAGGTCGATGCTATCCAGTATCCGGTTGAGCTTGTCCAGGATCATCGCCTTCTTGACCACCGGGTACTCCATAACGTTCCTGAGCCGCTCTATCCGGTCGTCGGTCTTAAGGGGAGTTCCGAACATCCAGATGCTCTGGATCTGCTCGGCCCCTCGCATCTGGTTGCCCATCTCGACGAACTCCTTGGGGTCGGCCCATCCCTTCTCGAGTATCAGGTCCATGTTGTCCAAGAAGATGATGCCCCGCGAGGCGGAGCCCACGAAGGTGAAGATGCTGGACTTGAAGGTCTTAAGCTCGTCGGCGGGCACGTACTGGAGGTTCCCGTACTGGCGCAGGCCCTTCCCCGCCTCGGTGAGGATGACGATGGGTGTGCGCTTGAACTTCGTCAGCTCCAGGTTGGGCTTCACCGCACCCACGTAGAGGCCCTCGTACCCGTGTGTCACCAGCTCGGTGAAGGTCTCGATGCCCTTTTCGGTGGAGGTCAGGTAGAACTCCCCCAGCTGGAGCATGTCCGAGTAGTCCCTCCGGGCCTCGGTCTCCGCGGTGGGCTCGAAGAGCAGCACCTGGCCTTGGAGCAGGCCGTAGGCAACCACGATGTTGAGGGCCAGCACGCCGATGCTGTAAAGCTCCGGTGGGAAGTATCCCAGCATGGGAAGGACCAGGCCGGTGGAGGCGCCGAGGATCAGGTAGATCGCCAGGCCGATGAGGATCAGCTGGGTCCCGAACTTGACGGACCTGACATCGCTCTTGATGTACGACCAGACCAGCACGATGGAGGCCACTACTATGAGGAGGGCGGTGTGGCTGATGCCCAGGTAGAAGTACCAGTCGCCGATGTCGGACACCATGTGCCTCAGGGCCAGGAGGAACGGGTAGTAACCGAAGTTGTCGCCGGCCCACCACTCGTCCCAGTCGGCGGGCTTTCCGTAGTTCCCCAAGCTGATGGTGACCAGGTTCGAGACAACCTTCGGGACCACTATCAGGAGCACCAGTGGCCACCTGTACCTGGTGAAGACGCTGTTCTGGACGGGCCATAGGAGCGTGAAAACCAGCAATATGGCGGGGAAGATGTCGCCGAAGACCACGCAGAGGACCATCCACTTCAGCACGGACAGGTCCTCGCCGAGCCACTTCTGGGCGAACTCTCCCACCGCCCAGAACAGGAAGAAGAACAGGATCAGGACCCAGAGGGTCGCCGGTAGGTTCATCTTCGCCCTCTGGTAGATGTAGATGATCAGGACTACCGTTGCCAAGAGGGCTACCAGCGGTAGTATCCACAGACCGACCATCTTCACCAACCCGTTTTATGTCGAGAGGGTGGATTCCCTACTGTTCTCAAGCTATGATAATCCACCTATAAGGCCTTTTTTATGGTTTTATTATGCCAGATAATCACGGAACGAGGCGAATCTGGCCGTCTCATGTGGTGAGAATGAGGAAGGTGGTGGGGGATGGTGGACCGTCGACAAAGAACCCGACCTAACCTAAGACCTAACCCGTTGCCAATAGAGGAGAGAACCTCACTCCAGGTCGAAGATCCACCATCCTCCCACTCGTTGGCCGAGGCCAACGACCTTGTCCTCGTATCTAGTGTAAATCTCCCTCGCCTTGTCCAGGTTGCCGTTGTCCTGGTTGTCCAGGTACGAGCGGCCGCCGAAGGTGCGGCGCCGGGTGAAGAGGAAATCGTAGATTATCCTCCGGTAGAAGTTGTGGGTCACCTCGGTCACAGGGGCCGGGGTGAAATAGAGCTCCGCGTACTCGCCCAGGAACGGGGGCATGGTCTCGGAGAGGCGCAGCTCGCAGGGCCTGATGAAGACCTCCACGCTCTTGACCATCTCGCCGTAGTAGTCCCTGACCAGGGTGTTGAACCGGTTGTTCCATATCTTCTCGAAGTCGTCCAGTCCGTTCTTCCGGGCGTAGTTGACCAGCGTCCGCATCTCCTCCCTGTGGGTGGAGGTGGCGAAGCCCAGGAACAGGGTCTTCTTCCCGTCCTTCGTGACGTCCTCCACCTCCTTCATGTGGGTGAACAGGTCCTCGTAGCCCAGGTCCTTGAGGTAGTCGAAGTCGCCGTAGAACTTGAGGCGGATGTCCTCGTCGTGGAAGTAGCCCATCCAGTAGTCCCCGGTGAAGACCTCCTTCGCGAACTCCATGATCTTGTGGTGGTACACGTCTCCCCGGCTGTAGCATCCGTAGGTCATCGCGGGCACGAAGAGGGTGTCCGCGCCCTGGCGGAAGCAGCTGGAGAATATCCGTTGGTAGGGCCTTGACAGCCGGCGGTTCAGCTTCTGTATGAAGTCCGGGTCGTTGACGTCCAGGCCGAAGAACACCTGGCCCGTCCTCCTGGTGGCGTCGTCAACGACGCACACGCTGGTCGGTGCCCCGTTCTGGCGCACGATGAGAGAGACCTCCTCGTCGGAGAGCCGCATGAACTCCGAGAGGGCGATGTCCTCGTCGTTACCGTTCATTCCATATCCCTCCTTCCCTAGATGCTCCTGGAGGGACCGGTCCCCGGACCCGGTCCCCCGTGACGGAACATGTGCAGCACGCCCTGCACCAGCGATTCGATGATGTTGCCGGGTGAGTAGAGGACCTTGGAGACCCACATCTCCGGATACCTCACGGTGGGGTAGCGGTCCAGGATGAACCCGACGCCCCCGTGGACCACCTCGGGGTCCACGTGCCCGACGTTGCGATCGTAGAAGAGGAGACCCTGAAGGGCGAAGGCGGTCTCTTCGATAGTACCTAACCCGTTGCCGTTGGAAGTAAAGCCCCAAGAACCGTCGTCACGCTGAGTGTCAAGGAAATAGTCCACACAGCGCTCCATCAGGGTCTCCTCAGTGAGATGGAAAGCGAATATGGCGTGGGAGGTGACGTAGGCCGGCGACAGGTGCCAGTCATCCACGAAGTGGTTGCCGTCAACCATCTCCCCGCGCAGCCACCGCAGGGTGGCGTCGATAAGATCCTCCTTGTGGGGGTGGCTCGAGAGTGCCAGGGCCTCGAGGGCGTGTATGTTGGGGCCCGGCCTGCCGCGGGACTCCACGGTGTAGGTCACGAAGTGGTCCCGCTTCCAGTAGGCGTCGAACACCCTGGGGTCTGGCTCCCTACCCACGTAGTTGAGCACGGTGTAGCCCAGGGCGGTGTCGTCCAGGTCACAAGGAGGGAAGTGCCTTGAGAACGAAAGGCCGTCGTCGCGCCAGCTCTCCTCCAGGAGCGATACCCGCTTGGAGATGAGGTGCTGGGGGTATCCCGCGCGCATGAGATTGTAGAGGCCGTAGGCCGTCTCCATGACGTCCAGGTCCCAAAAGTGCAGCACGCCGCCGCCCTCCACCATGGAGTCGCGCAGGTAGAGCAGCTTGTCGTAGTAGGCGTGGTCCCGCTCGAGCCGGGGGTCGAAGACTATGGAGGCGGCGGTGGAGGAGGTCGAGTTCATGATCGACCCGTCGGGCCTCTGCAGGATCTGGGTGACCCGCTTTTGGCTGGGGAACCTCCCCAGCAGCTCGACGAAGTGGCCCACCGGATGCTCCTCGTCCACGAACCTCCAGGAGAGGAGCAGCTTCCGGAGCGGACCCATGGGCTTGTGGGGGCTGTGCTCGTAGGGGATCTCCAGACCTACAGACCGGGCCTCCTCCATGAGCATGGAGACCAGGTGGTCGGAGGTGATACCCTCCTCTGACTCCTCGAGCCTGTGGATCGCCGCGGCCAGGTAGGCCTCGGCCATCGCCACCGCACCGGGGGCGTGGTCCCTCTCCCGCAGCGCGATGCCCGCCGAGAGGGTGTTGATGAACCTGTCGTACTCGTGATGAACGTTGGAACCCCAAGACCCGTCATCCCGCTGGTTGGCGACGAGCCAATCCAGGGTCTGGGGAAACTCGGGGTTGCCCTCCTCGTCCGAAATGCGGGCAACGAAGCCTGTGTCGTAGGCGGCGGGGGAGATGTGTCCGGTGCCGATGCGATCTAGGATGTCCTCACCGCAGATGGAGAAAACCTCGTCTAGACGGTCCATGAGGAACGTCCCGGACATCTCTCGATCGCTCATTCCAATCATCTCATTCCCTCAGCCGCTCAAGCTTCATCCGCAGGATGTCGGAGAGCTTCTTGTCCTGATGCAGGGCCTCGGTGGCCTTGCACAGGTCGCCGATAAGGGAGTCCGATAGGTCCTCCCTTCGGAAGCCGTCGCCCTTGATGCCGTGCTTGTGCAGAAAGAGGAGTACCATGTATTGGGGGTCGTCGAACACGTCCTCGGCTTGGAGGACGTCGATCACCTTCTTGCCGAAGGAGCTCATCTCGAGCTCCCGGATGCTCTTGGGAGGGAGGACCCGCCGGATGGTTATCTCGAAGATCTCGTCCTCGTCGGGATTGAGTACCTTCATGTCATCGGTCTTTATCGTTATCCGGTTTCCTTGGATGATATGACCGAAGAATGTTATTTCGTCCCGCAGCGCGTCCGGCAAAGCCCTACCCCCCTAATACCTAACCTTCCTTCCTAATCCCCCGAAGGCCGTTCGACATATCTCCCTACATACATGCTCTTTCATAGGTCGCGACTTTTCACGACGGCAAATGTAGGGAGAGAGTGCAGTTTGTGGTATAAGAAGCTTCCCCTGGTTCTACAAAATGTGAGAATTAGAAGTATCTTTAGGTCTTGAAAAGTCGCTCACGTACACTGGCTACCCCATAATGTTGGGTTCAAGGAGGGGTAGAAGGGGGGTATGAATCGTAGGATTTCCTGTGGAGAGTGCGGAAACGGTCTTGAAAATACATCGCGATACGGATGTTCTGCGACCTCCGGGGAAACCGGGATGTAGAATAAGGGCGCCATCCATCGAGACCGTGTATCGAGGATGACGGGGGATCGCTTTCCAAGAGGCCTCGGCATGAGGCAGAGGACCTTCATCTCTGCTGCGCGATCTTCGCGAGGATCTGCTTGTTTATCTTGATGTTCTGCCTTGCAAAGAGGTTGTCGGGATCGATCTCTAGCACCTTGTTGTAGAACTCTATCGCGTCCTCGAACTGACCGAGATCGTCCATCGCGCTGGCGATGTCGTTGAGGGTCCGGCCGTTCTCGGGGCCCACCTCTAGGGACCTCTTCCAGCAGGATATCGCACCGGTGAGGTCCCCCTCGACCCTGTGGGCGAAGCCCATCCTGCGCCATGCCTCGTGGTTGCGGTCGTCGATCTCGAGGGCCTGCTGATAGCACTCCCTCGCACCCTCGGGGTCCAATCGTATGATGAGGGCCCGGCCCTTCAGGATCCATGCATCCTGCCGGAGGGGGTCGCTGGCGATGGCCTCGTCCGCTAGACGCTTCGCCCTATCCACGTCCCCCGCTAGGAACGCCGTCCTCCCCATGTAGACGGGGTCCTGGTCAGCGGAGCCCACCCTCGACTCGCTGACTTCTTCGCTACGAGGCATCCCATTCCTCGTCATTGGAATAGTTTTGCCACGTTAATATCCTTTGCCTCTCCCACCGTACCAGCCACGGGGTCGCACTTTGTCCTGAGGAGGTAGGCGATCGGCCTTATGTCGCTGTCCGAGAGGGATTCCAGGTTGGCCATCCCCTTGGATATGACGAGGTCCGCCCCCTCGACCGACAACTTGGTCTCCTCAGGGACGGTGGTAAGGTCCAGGCCCACCGCCAGCGGGCCGGTGTCCAGGACCCGGTCGACCATCTCCGAGAGTCCCAGGGCCTCCACGTCCTCCCTGGTGGCGTCGGTCAGTATGGGGTCGCCCTTCACCACCAGGTCCACCTGGCATCCCCTCCCCTTCAGCTCCTCGATGAGGACCTGGTCGAACACTATCTCCCCGCAGTTGTCGGCCAGGTAGGCGATCCGGGCACCGGGGACCAGCAGCACCGCCATCTCGTCGGTGTCGTCCCTCCCCAGGCCTTGGGCTAGGAGACCGTCGAAGGCCTCCTCCAGCTTGCCGGGGTCCTCGAGCCCCCCCGAGATGCCGAAGTCCAGGACGTTGCCCACGATGGAGACGAGGGTCGCAACCCTCAGCCTGTCCTCGCGCGCGCTGGATTCATACATGTCACGCGCCCGCGGGAGGAGCTTTAGTGCCACCTCGTTGGAGAGGCGCTTCTGCTCCGCGTAGGGGTCCCGCGTTCCCAGGGCCTCATATGCCGCCCTGTGGGCCCGCGTGGCGACCTCCGCCGAAACGTCGCCCGGACAGCTGTTCCCGATCTCGGCGGCGGCGGCCAGCAGGGCGTCCATCGCCCTCTCCGGCGCGGCAAGCTCCGATTCGAACCTCACCCTGGCGAGGAGGCATGGGACGCACTCTGGATGGATACGCACGGGCTGTGAATGGCAGGGACCGTACTAAACGGTTCGCCTGGGGGGACCTTCGATGGTTCGGTCTACAGCTTGCCGATGAGCTTGAGTATGACCACCACGACGATCATGCCGGCGACCAGGGCGGCGAGGGCGACCAGTGCCTGACGGCTCTTCTGCTCGTCCAGCTCGTCCTCGGTGTCCTTCAGCCTCCTCTCGGCGGCGTCCAGGTCCTTCTCCGCCTGCGCCAGGGCGGCGCTGGCGTTGTCCAGCTGCCATTGGAGCTGGGTCACGTTGTTCTGCTCGGCCCGGAGCTGGTCCTGGAGCTTGGTGATGTTCTCGTCCTTCCCGACGACGGACTCCTGCAGGCGCTCGACCTGGCTCTCCAGCACGACTATCTGCTGCTCCAGGTCGTCCACCGTCTCGTTGGTGTCCTCCAGCGTCTGCCGGAGCCACTCCACCTGGGACCGCAGGATGGTCTCGTTCTCCCGGCTTTCGTTCAGGTCCTCCTCCATGGCGGTGAGGTTCTCCTCCAGGGAGGCGATCTGGGCGAGGAGGTCTTCCACGATGTCGGTGCCATTGCCGATGAGGTCCTCCAGCTCCTCGACCCGGTCGGTCAGGTTATGGACCTGATCCTCCAGGTCGTCGGTGTGCTGCTTCCATTCGTCGGGGGTCCAGTGCACCAGCCTGTAGGCGGCGGTCTCGGACACCTCGGGAGCCCCCATGTCGGTGAACCAGTCGCCGTCCATGCCCATAAAGAACAGGGCGGCCATCATGAGGATGAAGGTGTTCGTCCGTCGACCTCCGTTGTCCACGGTCCAGTTGCCGGTGCCGTCGTCGTAGGTGGAGGACTCCGTCAGGACCGGGCCAATGCCGTAAACGTTGCCCAGCCCGTTGTCCCGGTCGTGCTTCCAGACATTGTTGTTGTTGGTGTCCGGCTCGGGCAGGCCGTAGTCCTCCCCGTTGTCGTCGGTCTCGCTGACCTGCAGGCCGGAGGACACGATGCCGCCCAGGACCTGGGCTATCCTGTACCGCGCCAGGTCCACGTCGCCGCCCTCGACTGCCCCCTTCAGGGCGAAGAACGCGGCGATCTGGTTGCCGGAGGTGGCGATGGTGGTCTCGGCCATCATGTCGCTCACGTAGACTCCGTAGCCGTCGGCGAAGTGGAGCATGTCGTGGGCCGCGAAGCACGCCCCGGCGGCGGCGCCGAAGGACATGCCACCGAAACGCCCGTGGGCGTCGTAGAGGACGGCTATGGCCTGGGCAAGGGCCCCGTGGCTGGCCGTGCCGGGCATCGGCAGGTAGGGCGGGATGTACGCCTCGGGCGTGCCGCCCACGGCGGTGGTAACGCCCAGGGGCATGGTACCGTCCTCGTTCTGGAGCTGGACCAGGAGGCCGGCGAACCTCATGGCCCGCGCCTCTGACCAGCCCCGCTTGTACTCCACCATGTCGTCGGTCTGGGAGTACTCGACCATGGCCATGTAGGACCATGCGATGTCGTCGATGGTGGCCTCCTCGTCCTCGATGAAGAGGTCCACGGTGGGGTCGTAGTAGACGGCGATGACGTTGTTGTACACCGCGCTCGCCAGGGCCAGGACCTCGACGTCGGCGCCCTCGAAGGGCGCACCAGCGCCCACCAGGAAGTCGCTTCCGGACAGGTAGTCGCCCAGGGATAGCAGGCCGACCAGTGCCATCATCGAGCTGCCCAGGGTGTTGGCCACCTCGGGCACAGCGTTCTCCCACGCGCCCGTGCTCTCGTTGATGTGGCCCATCACCCTGCTCGCGGGGAGCCACCAGCCGTTGGAGGCGTTGGTGTCGGTCATGTTGGGGTCGGACATGTTGATGGGGCCAAGCATCGAGCCGTCCCATCCCAGTCTGTCGTCCATGAAGCGGGCCGCCTCCAGGGCCGCCTGGACCATCAGCAGGCCCTCGGCGTCCAGGTTGCCGCCCTCCATCAGGTGGTCGGCCAGGTCGGTCTCGGCGTTTATGGTCGCGGCCACGGAGCTCAGGGCCACCCGGGGCTCCAAGCCGGTGGAGTTCCACGTCCACTCCTCCCTGTGGTCCCAGGGGGCGGTCTTCTCGTATGCGGGGTTGACGTCGGCGAAGGGCACGACCAGGGGGGCAGACATGTTGGGCATGTCGCCGCTCGCTGCCGCGGAGAGCTCGGTCAGGCGGTCGTCGAGGGCGGTCTCGTTGCCACCGAAGGATGGACCCCACTTCAGGTGGATGCCAGCACCGCTCCAGAGCATCAGGTTCTCCACATAACCCCGCCCGTAGGCGGCAAGGTCGTCTCCCAGATCGGGCGAGAACTCGAAGTCGGGGGCATCTTGGCCTCCCGCCAGGGGTAACCAGATCGCTGCCAGCAGCAGCAGGACGGTGGATATGGCCAGTCCTCTGTTCAAACCATCACCTCGGCTAACTTGCTCCGCGAATAGCCTACTTGGATATATAGCTTGTTGTGAACCCATCGACGCTGGGGGGTGCCATATCCGTTGTGGTCGCACCTTTGACGGCCGCCGAAGCCCTTATCAACCCTCGGTCATCTCACCCCCCCGATGACCTGGTACGTCGCCCTCGGTGTGGCCTTCGCCACCGTGGCCCTGGCGGAACTGGCGGACAAGACCCAGCTGGTATGCATCAGCCAGGCATGCCGCTACCCGGCGGCACCCGTGCTGGCGGGCTCGGCGGCGGCGCTCATCATGGTAACGGCGGTCGGGGTGGTCTTCGGCTCCGTCCTCTACTGGCTCCTGCCCCCGGACGTCATCGGCCTGGTGGCGGGCGCCCTCTTCCTGGCCTTCGGCGTGCTGATGATCATATCATGGTACAGGGACCGGGGCGAGGAGCAGGGAGAGGTCTGCGAGGAGGACATGGAGGAGGACGCGAAGGCACAGACCAGCAACTGGACCGTCTTCGTCAGCACCTTCGGGCTCGTCGCCCTGGCGGAGCTGGGGGACAAGACCATGCTGGCGGTCATCGCCCTCTCGGGGAGGTACGGCAGCCCCATCGCGGTCTTCATCGGGGCCAGCGCCGCCCTGGTCGCCGTCAGCTCCGCGGGAGTGCTGGCGGGACGCATGATCGCTGGCAGGTTCTCGCTGCAGGCGGTGGAGCTGGTCGCGGCGGCCCTCTTCATCGTCCTCGGTCTCGTATTCCTCATAGGTGGGGTACCTGGCCTTTGATTTTTCCCGTTCTGTACAAACTCAGTCGGCAGGTTTATCTACTCCCTCAAACCTAGGAATCCTGCCCATCCTCCAGAGGTCCCAATCATGTCCTTGGGTGCGAAGGCATCGGTTATAGCCGTTGTCGCAGTGTTGATGTTGGCGACGGCCCAGTTACAACCAGGAGCCGACGCGCAGGAGATACCCCCCCTGGAGGGTCTGGAGCTGAACGTCTTCTCCGACGATCTCCCCAGCCGGGACCTGGTCTTCCCGGGCCCGGGATACAACGACCAGACCACCATGGTTCTGCCCAACCACGCCTTCATAGACTCGGCCACCGTGAACATGACCTTCGGGACCTTCCCGGGGACCAAGAGCGCCCCCTGGGACCCCACGCTTGACGTGGGCGCCGACGGCGACCCGGAATGGGCCTTCGACTCGGACAGGGGAGGTCCCCTGGGCCTCCAGGACCGCTTCTCCGATGGCTCTACGGAGCAGGTGCTAACCTTCGAGGATGAGGACGGTGGGTCGCACACCTTCTACGTCAGGCTCCCCCGTGATGCCACCATCACCGAGGCCTACATCGATGTGGAGGGCTACCCGATACCTCACTGGGTGAGGCAGTACCCGGTCACCCCCAGGACCGATTCCCCCGGCGAGTACGGCCCCAAGATGACCGAGTACGATGGATGGCTGTGGGTCATCTGGGAGAGCTCTGACCCGGAGTGGACGACCGGTGAGGATAGCGACATCCTGATCAGGGCCTTCGACGGCGAGAATTGGCACCGGATAACCGAGCTGTCCGAGAAGTTCGACGACGACGAGGACGACATCCCCCAGATCATCGCCTTCCAGGACAAGCTGTACGCCATCTGGTCGCGGGGCGACGGGAAGGCCACCGCCGGTGGGAACTCGGAGCTGGTCTACCGGGCGTGGGACGGCGAGGAATGGTCGCCCATCGCCCTCATATCCGGTCCCAAGGAGAGGGGCCTCAACACCTACGAGCGCTGCGTGGTCTACAACGACAAGCTCTACGTGGTCTGGAAGAGCACCGACCCCAATTACTGCAACTACGCCTACAACGGCCGGGACCTGGACATCCTGTACGCCTCCTTCGACGGCACCAAGTGGTCCACCCCCGAGGAGATCACCGAATCGACCAACGACGCCGAGGACTGGTCCGTGGACGCGGTGGTGTTCAACGGGAGACTGTACGTCATCTGGGACACGTGGGAGACGGACATCACCGTGTCCCCTGGCAACGTGGACGTGGTCTACAAGTCCTACGACGAGAAGGGTGGCTGGAGCCGCCTCCGGAACCTCTCGCCCCCCGAGGACAAGACCCTGGCGTTCAACGCCAAGCAGGACGCGCTGCCCCGCTTCTACGTCTGGTTCAACCCCGTCACCGAGGAGAAGGAGCTCTACGCCATCTGGATGCGTGGCCGCACCATCCTGTCGGGCGGGGACGGGTACCACATCGTCTACAGGAGGTACACCGGTTCCGACTGGCTGCCCATGGAGCAGCTGTCCTTCGCCGAGGACGAGCCCGTGGACCAGATGTTCCCCTCCATGATCTCCTACAACGGCACCCTCTACGCCATATGGACCATCGGTACCAACACCACCTCTCGGAGCGAGGGGGGCACCACCCTCATCGCCACCTACGGCGACATCATCATCCGGTCCTTCGACGGGGCGCGATGGTCCCCCATCCTCGAGCTGACGCCCCTGGGCAACGGGTACGACGACGCCTCCCACCCGTCCATCTACATCTACGACGGCAAGGTGTTCGCCGCGTGGGAGACACCCCTGGAGACCCCCCACGGGACCACATCGTGGGAGGTGATAATGCGCCACCTGCAGATAGCGCCGGTCACCGTCCAGATGGAGTTCGGCGAGGGCAACATCGTCAAATGGGGCTGGGAGCGCCTGGGCAACGAGAAGAAGCGGGTGTACTTCGACCCCGCTGAGATGACAGAGAGCCTCAACTCCATGCCGTACAGCATGGACAGGTACCTTAACAAGTACACCGAGTTCCCCTTCCGCATCACCGACCAGGCCGCCGCCACCGTAAAGCTCAGCAACCTCACCATCAGGTACGAGTACAAGGTCTCGGTGGACATCGCAGAGGACTCGGGGACCGTGGTGGCGGGCATGCGGGACAACACCCACGTGGACAAGGACGTCCACATCCCCTTCAAGGTCTCCACCGGCCAGTCGGGGCGGATCACCCTGGAGGACCCGAACGTGGTGTACCACATGGACTACCCGCCCCTCCTGCTCACCGACGTTCCCGACCAGCAGGTCTTCGAGGACGAGGCCCGTGACTACCTGGTGAACCTGGACGACTACTTCACGGACGACTGGGACAACGAGAGCCTGAGGTTCGTGATAGTGGAGGAGTCCGAGCCCCACTACGTGGACGCCTACCTGATCGACAGCTGGCTCTCCGTAAAGCTCCCCGAGAAGGACTGGAACGGCGAGGTCACGGTGCGCGTCCGCGCCCACGACAGGCACCCCTTCTACCACAACGACTCCAACGAGTTCGTGATCCGGGTGCTGCCGATAAACGACGCGCCGGTGCTCCACTTCATCCAGGACAGGGAGCTGGAGGTGGACGTGGAGCACGTCGAGTACCTCCAGGCCTCGGACCCCGACGTGGAGGACCGGGGGCACCTGGAGTTCTCCGACGACTCGGACGTCATCGACGTTGACCCCGAGACGGGACGCCTCAAGGTCACCTTCCGGTCGTACGACCCCAGGATCATCTTCTTCAACGTGACGGTCACCGACCCCCAGGGCGCCTCCGACACGCAGGAGGTCCGCTACAACTACACCATGGTCCGCGTCCGCATCCAGGAGGAGGACGAGTTCCCGTGGGCCCTCATAATAATGCTCCTGCTCATCCTCGCACTGGTGGTGGCCGAGCGGTTGCGCCGTCCCTACCGGATGTCCGAGGAGGAGGCCATCTGGGACGAGGAGGCCGCCTACGAGGAGATGGAGGCCGTCCGATCCTCGGGCAAGTGGTGGCGCCGCTTCTACTAGGACCCAGACCTAGACCAGGTTCTCCGGGTTCAGCCCCTGCAGCTCATCGGGCACGAACCTGCCGTCCTTCCTCACCAGCACGTCGTCGAAGTAGATCTCCCCGCCGCCGTACTCGGGGGTCTGGATGAGCACCATGTCCCAGTGGACCTGGCTCTTGTTCCCGTTGTCCGCCTCGTCGTAGGAGTTGCCGGGCGTGAAGTGGAGCGAGCCCTTGATCTTCTCGTCGAAGAGGATGTCCTTCATCGCGCTCGTGATGTAGGGGTTAACTCCCAGGGCGAACTCGCCGATGTAGCGGGCCCCCTCGTCGGAGTCGAGGATCTCGTTCAGCTTCTGGGTGTCCGAACCGGTGGCGTCCACCACCTTCCCGTCCCTGAACTCCAGGCGCACGTCCTCGTGGGTCTGTCCCTGGTAGAGGGTGGGGGTGTTGTAGTGGAGGACGCCGTTGACCGAGTCCCGGACGGGCGCGGTGAAGATCTCGCCGTCGGGGATGTTCAGCTTGCCCGCGCAGGGCACCGCGGGTATGTCCTTGATGGAGAACTCGATGTCGGTGTCCAGGGGACCCACTATGCGGACACGGTCCGTCCGCTCCATCAGGTCCTTGAGGGGCCCGAAGGCCCTGTCCATCTTGGAGTAGTCCAGGGTGCAGACGTCGAAGTAGAACCTCTCGAACTGCTCCGTTGACATCCCCGCCTGCTGGGCCATGGAGGGGCTGGGCCACCGGAGGACGACCCACTTGGTCTTGGGCACCCGGACCTCCAGGTGCACGGGCTTCAGCCAGTGGGACTGGTAGAGCTTCATCCTCTCCGATGGAACGTCGGAGAGCTCCGAGATGTTGAACGAGCCCCGGAGGCCGATGTAGGCGTCCATCTGCTCCATCCTGTACTTCTCGATGTCGCCGATGAGCTTCATCTGCTCCTCCGTCGCCGCCTGGTAGAGGGCGCGCAGGGCCACGTTGTGCTTCGTGTCGATGAGGGGTATGCCCCCCGCCTCGTCCACGCGGCGGACCAGGGCCGCCACCATCTCCTCGGGGATGTCGAAGGTCTCAATGAGTATCTTCTCGCCTTCCTTGAGCTCGGTCGAGTAACCGATGAGCACGTCTGCCAGCTTCTCGTAGCGTGGGTCCATCATGAGCGTCACCTGGGGAAGCCGGTATCGTGGAGGTGGTCGAAAAGGGTTACGGAAGGGTTTGACATAGCCTCAGTAGTCCGTTCCTCCCAGCTCGATTATCTCTGGGTCCGACTTCCTCGAGACCCGCTCCGGTCGCGACCTGTTCATCCTCAGGAGGACCATCGTCCCTATGACCGCGGTCGCCATCGTGATGCCCGTGCATATCGAGCCCATGCTGGCGAAGACCGTCTGGACGTCGGTCTCGGTCCCCACGTTCTCGAACATGTTGTCCTCCATCACGGGCTCCGGGTCGGTATCGGAGGTCCACTGGATGGCATAATCCTCGATGTTGAGGAAGGTGCACCCGCGGATGGTCGCTGAGGACTGGGCCATGTCAATGCCCCTCGGGCAGTCCACGAAGGTGCAGTTGACTATCTCCGCCTCGCTACCGTTCCATAGGATGATGGGCCATTCGCAGTCCGAGAAGGTGCAGCCCTCGATGAGGGGGGTGCCCCCGTGGACCTCGATGCCCTCGTCAAGGGCCCCTGTGAAGGTGCAGTTCCTGATGATAGGCGAGCAGTATACTGTCATGACCGAGGCGCTCTGGGCGTTCTCGAATCGGGAGTTCTCCACCCTGATGTCACCGCAGTAGAGCTCGACACCACCCTCGCCGTTTTCGATGTCAGGGTCGTTGGCGGTCCCCACCACCACGCTGTCCAGGATGACGGCCTTCCCGTGGATCTCGAAGCAGAAGCCCACCCCAGGGTCCACAGAGGAGACGTGCACATCGTCCATCAGGAGCTTTCCGTCGGGATGCACCCATATGCCGTAGTCAAGGCCCGGCGCCGGGTCGAACAGTATCGAGACGTTGTGCAGGGTCAGGGTCTCCCCGGCCCCCACCGTCACCGGGCCGTCGGCGACGATCTCGGTGTCGGTGTACTCCCCGACCTCCATAACTGAGGTGCCCGGGTCCTCGCTCTCGACGATGTCCACCGAGTAGGCGATGGACACGGGACCCGCGGAGCCCAGGGCCACAAGGTACACCAGCACCATGGCGGCGACGGGCATGACCAGGGCGGCCGTGGGGAACCTGGCCTTCGTCAGTCCGAAGGTGTTCCTGAACATCATCCACGCCATGAGCACGAAGAAGTAGCCCAGGGCCGTGGACATTCCCAGGAGCAGGTAGAGGTCCCAACCTGAGATGGTGAGCAGTTCGTCCATGTCCGAACCGGCGAAGGCGGCGGTGCCGATCCCCAGCCCAATCGAAACCACGAGAAGCGCCGTGGGGACGGCCCAGTACCTGGTCGCGGACTCCGGGACATCCTCCGACTCAGTGGCCCAGGCCGGGTCGGCCACCCTCTCCATAATCATCGGCATCCACTCGTCGTAACCTGGAAGGTCGGCGGATATGGAGCCAGCAGGTCTGTTGTCCTTGGTGAGGGTGAGCATCCGGGAGCCTCCGAGGGTGGACTCTCTGGCGGAGGAGAAGTCCCCCCATCCGAGGAAGTGGAGACCCTTGGCGATGGACGCCCACTCCACGCCGTTCTCGTAAACACGGACCGGCCCCATCCTCCTGGCGGCCACCATCAGGAGCACGCCCAGGAGGCCCAGGAACACCACCATTATGCCCAAGAAAACCGCGCAGAAGGTGTCGCCAAGGAGCCAACCGGGCGCCGTCAGCAGCAGGGCCCCGAAGAGGATGGCCCCCACGGTCGTAGCAAGACCGAAGGTGTTGGCCCTCCTCCGCTCCGACTCCACCTTCTCCCCGGGCATCTCCGAGAGGAGCATGCCCCGGCCGCTTACCCGTACCCGGCGCTCGGGTGGCCTGGGGGGTGCCTCGGTCCCGTCCACTAAGGGCGTGACCATGTCTGGCCCATCGGGTTCTGGAACATGGGTGAGGATTCCGAAACCGTCCTCCACGGGGATTCCCGCGCGCTCCATCTTCGGTGCCGCGCTGAGGGGCAGCTTCTCCACGCCCTCTGCGGTCCGAAGCTCGATGTAGAAGCCGAGGAGGTCCTTATTGACCGTGGCGGAACGGACCTCCCCCTTGGACACCCAGTGGGGCGACCCGTCACTTCCAGGCATCATGAGGCCCATGTCCGAGGACATTATGCCCTCGCCCCGGGAGGCCCGCTTGGCTATGAGGATGCGCAGCACGATGTAGAGGGGGACCATGATCCCAAGGAAGCCCCCGATCAAGTACGGGGAGTACTGGTCCCATGCCTCGAAGAAGTCCTCACCCGTTCCTCCGGAGAAGAGGCCCAGGAGCATGGAGAGCAGCAGCATCGACATGGCCACCGCCAGCTGCTTCCACCCGTTGACGGCCACAAGGGGCCTGGGCCTTCCCGTGAAGGGCCTCCTGTTGCGCAGGACGAACCCCTCCAGTTCGAAGGAGGGATGCTCCCGGAGGTCCTGCCACAGGGTGTGACGTGCCACCAGCCTCTCACCAGCGGCGGTGACCATCAGGGCCTTGTGCCCGAAGAAGGTGGTGTCCACGGCCTTCCTCACCTCTCTTACCTCAATAAGGGGCAGGAACGGCCTCGTGTCGGCGTACAGGTTGACCAGGTTGGACCTGGGTAGGGTTAGCCGGTCGCCCTTCACCCTCGCCGTGTCACCCACGGAGGTCTTGAAACCCCTGACGGCTAGCATGCTGGCCATTCCTATGAACACCACGTACATGACCAACTGGAAGATCCCGCCGAAGACCAGCCCGACAGGGTGCAAATCCAGGCCGACGAACAGGAAGCCCGACAGGACCGCTACGAAGGCCATCATGGCCGTGGACATGACGATGCCCCTGGTGTCATGGGAGGTGGAACCCTGTCGGTCCTCGAAGGGGACGGGGACGGCCGCATCGATACCGTCCTTCCCCACGTAGGGGTCCAGGCTCGGGTCCAGCTTCTCCGGTGCGATGTCACGGAAGAGGACCATCACGTCCAGGGGGTTGTCGGGGTCCTCGAAGGAGAGGACCATCTCCTCGGAGGAGCCCTGGGGACCCGTGTACAGGACCTTCATTTGGTTCAATGTTATACCCTGGAAGGAGGTGGAGTCTATAGTGACCTTCTCCAGCATGTCATGGTAGACCAGGGACTCCCTCCGCTTGAGGCCCTGGGAGAAGGGAACGCTTGTTTTCGTGAAGCCCCTTTCGTAGACTCGGAAGGGCATCCGGGTGACCTGGGCCCTGACCATTCCGTAGCCCACGAGGGTCACTAACGCCCCCATCCCCAAGAGGACGAGACCCAGTCCAACTTCGACTATGGCGAGCCCCGCGCCCATCACAGCCAACATGATGCCTATACCCATGACCAGGGAGTCCATGTAGATCTCCCTGCCCCCCGGGTAGCGCCTTTCGACGGCCCATATGGGCTCGTGAAGCAACCTACCCCACTCGCTTGGACCCCTGGGTACAGCCCTGCTCCTGTTCCTTTCGAAAACTTCCGATGAGCCCATGATGAACCCAACACCCCTTTGCACAATAACTGTCCAGGGTAATTATAAAACCTCGGTCTGGTCCCGGACCGACGGACCCTCGGTCCCCTCATTCTCCATCCATCTACACTGGCGTCTCGTTCCCTGACTCGTCCACCCGGTAGACCTGCACGTCCACGGGGATGCCCTTCCTCACCGACTCGGTGACTATGCAGAAGTCCTCGAAGATGCCCAGGCACCGCTTCAGCTTGGCGGTCTCGTCAGCGGGCATCCTCACAAGGGGCTCGATGCGGACTGCGGCAAGGCGCAGCCGACCGCGCTCGTTCCGCGTCAGCACCCCGTGGCACCTGACCCTCATCCCCTCCATCCCCACCCTCGACTTGGTCAGGCAGAACGCCAGGGAGGCGGAGAGACAGTTGGCCACCGCCGCCACCGCCAACCTGGCGGCGTTGGGGCCCTTGCCCGACCCTCCCATGGAGGGTGGCTCGTCCAGGAAGAGGTCGGGAGAGTCGTAGAAGTCCCACTTCACGTTGAACGAAAGATGGTCCACCCACTCCATCTCGAAATCGAACTCCCGCCTGTCCCTCTTCTCCTCGCCCATGAGGTCGCCTCCTGCCGTTATCGCAGCGGGGCCTAATCAGGGCTTCGCTACTCCACGTCGATGGCGATCTCGTCCCCGATGCGGGCCCCCAGGAGCACGGCAGCGGGACCGTCCCGCTCGGCCACCTCCACGTGACCCGAGGACGAGACCAGCACGCCGAGCTCCCCGATGGCCAGGTGGCCGTAGGTGCTCACGATGCGGGCCTCGTGGCTCTCGTCGGCCAGCCATACCAGGACCTTCCGCTTCGTGTCCACCAGGTCCTCCATCGCCCTGTAGGGCACGGGGGTCTGGACGTTACCGAACACGTCCACGTGGACCACCCTGGTCACCACCCGGTCCCCGAACCTGTCGAATCCGTAGCTGGGGAGGGCCATGAGCGAGCCGACCCTCCTGCCCAGGGTGCTGATGTCGTCGCCCCTGGCCACCTTGGCGGCGGCGGGGGCGAACACGTCCCTGCCGTGGAAGACGGGGCTGGCCCCACCGGGCGGGAAGGCGATCTCCCTGACCACCATGTCGTTGGTCCCCCGGGTCACGGGCTCCAGCACGCCGTTGTCGGGGCCGATGAGGGTCAGGCCGTCGGTCCTGACGATGACCGCCCGCCGGTCGGTCCCCACTCCCGGGTCCACGACGACCATGTGGACGGCGTCGGGCATCTCCCTCACCGCCTTGACCAGGAGGTGGGCGCCCTGGAGTATCGCGCCGTGGTGGACGTCGTGGTAGAAGTCGACCACCCTGCAGTCTGGGAACTCCCTCCATATGGCCACCTTCATCGCGGCCACGTACTCAGATAGGCCGAAGTCGGATATCAGGGAGACCAGGGGGTGGTCCATGGATTTACTAGCAATATGCTCCTTTATATAAGGATAAGGTACATTTTTCGTTCCTGTCAATATGAAAGTGATTTTTCTATACTAATATCCATGTATTCCCAATCATCGTGAGTGCATACTACTGGCATATCAGAAGTGACAAGTAGAAAACCGACGATGATCATACTTCATTTGGAACCAGAAATATTGAACGGCTGGATACGACCGACAGTAAGGATCGTCGGAAAATAGCAGGGAATAACTTCCGACAATCATTAGATTCGGACATTTTCAGGATTGTCGGACACATGAGGATTAAATTGGAGGTGTCAAATTCTCGAAAGCAGTAGAAAATACGGCACGCTAATTAATTTAATCCTTGTGATATTTATAAAATACACGGAATTGAATCATTTTAAATAGAATGTTGACAATCGGTTCATCAATCGCCAAGAGGAGGTGATTGTATGAGAAGAATCTTGTGTATTCTCATTGTGTGTGTGCTAGTACTCACAATAGTACCTTCTGGAGCGGTTGCGTCTGTTAATGTTGGGAAAGCTACGGTGGATGTCTTTGCTGCCTCAGTTGATGCGGATGTGCCAAACCCTGGAAATTTCAATTATGATAAAAGTGTATCAGGAACACCCGTGACATTAGTATTAGACTGTGAAGTCGATGATAACAATCAATTGGACAATATTTCAACGGTAATAAAAATCCAAGGGCACCTATACAATCCATCGGCTCCTGCAGAAGACGATACCACTATCTGGCCAGTTGGACGAACCGCCACAAATCAATTGTCAATATCATTCGGGAATCCTCCAGTGAATTGGTTCATCGATGTCCAGATTACTGCCGATATATACAGCGCTGACCAGGATGATTCGGCTCATGATGAAATTGAGTTCCGAGTAACAATCGTTTAGACAATGATGGATTAATTTAAACCCGTCTGCTCTATTAGATTGTACCAATAAGGAAAAGGTGATTATGAATAATTGATACGGTCAATCGCCTTGATGATATGAAAAAATATAACCACCTCGTTTTATTAAGTTGCGAAAAAGATAAGAAGGATTGATCATCTATTACATCAAATGGACCGACAAACCCGATAATATATATCAAGGAGGAATAATACTATAGAGCGATTGGCCAAAATATCGAGGGATGGATGAATGATCAAACGATGGTTTTTGTTCATTGTGGTCGTGATTTCCATCATAGCCATTAGTATCCTCATATCGTCCCAAAATAGTACAGCAATTATCATCGATGAGGATATTTCTCAAAACGCGACATGGACCTCTCTTATGAATCCATGGATTATTCAAAAGTCAATCAATATTCGTGATGGAGCCGTACTTACTATAGAACCCGGTGTTGAAGTAAAAGTCAATGGAGCATTCGCAATCAATTGTCTTGGAAGTGGGAAGATCGTGGCAATCGGACGTGATGATTTTCCAGTGAAATTCAATTCGATGAAGCCTGCCATTTATAATTATTCTCAGATAGACACCGGTATTGGAGGAGTCGTTCGGCATTGTACGTTTTCAAATGGGGACACATCTCTAATTGCTGATTCTGATGCGATAATTGAGTACTGTAATTTCACAAATAACAAGATGGGATTACTCGTCATCGGGAACGATGTAGAGATCAATAACTGCANNACAGGTAGATAGTGCATCTCGAGCTACTATTGTCGGTTGCGATGTCTCTTATGGTATCCGGGGTATCCACGTTATTGGGACGTCAGACTCGACGACAATAGAACGGTGTTACGTTCATAATACAGATATTAGAGGAATTGAACTAGAGACATCTGGTCAGAGGAATCGTGTCATGAACAGCACTGTTCGTTGGGGGAATATGGGTGCTCTTGTATGGAACTCGAAGGACGTCTTCATTTACGGCCTCAACGTATCTGATAGTAAGATCGGTATCGGTGTTGCCTTTTCCTCGACAAATATGCTCCTTCCGATTCGGATCCAACGATGTAGAATTACTGATTGCTTGGAGGGTATCTGGCTGAGCGGGACCCAATACACTTATTTTTACGAAACAACAATAGAGGACAATCAGGTGGGAATTCAGGATTCCAGGACCTTAGGACAGGGAATCATCTTCTGGAGGAACAACTTCCTTTGGAATAAGGCCAACGTAGATTTGGATTCAACGGTCATCAATTGGTCCTCCAACGGGGAAGGTAACTATTGGAGCGACTATGCAGGTGATGACGCCGATGGAGATGGGATTGGTGATACCCCTTATGATGTGGGGACAATCGGTCAAGATCCATTCCCCTTAACGAGACCAGTCGATTTCCATAACCCCACAGCAGCTGCTGGTGATGATATCATCATTCGCCAGCACGATTCGTTCCATCTCGATGGAACGGCCTCAACAGATGACACTTGGGTGGCAAATTGGACGTGGACCATCCTGCTACCAGGAGATGATATGATTCTATATGGGGCAGAACCGACGGGGGTAATCGATATTCATGGAAATTTCACTATTATCCTACGCGTGATTGACCCGGTAGGGAGATTTGGAGAGGACAGTATCTCGATCGTCGTGACTGATGGCGACCCTCCAATGTTCTTAGATGTCACCGTTCCTCATTCGGTATTCACTGGTGATGAGCTGAATATCAGTTGCATAGTCGTGGACAACGGAGCCATGGACACGGTTATGTTCGAATACATGTTCGGAGCAGGTCCACTCTCCCGAGAAGACCTCTTGTTTTCAGGAAACGGTTCGTGGGTCCATAGCCTCCGAGTTCCTATCAACCTTGATGCGGACATCTACTACACCCTAATCGCAAGAGACCTAGGAGGTAATGTGAATACAACAGATTTCATGTCGATTCAGGTAGCCGACAATATCCCACCAGAATTGGAAATCAACCTCCCCGACTATGTTACCACAGGCGAGAATGCCATTTTATCATGTAATGTTACTGATAACATCAGAGTGAACCATAGCTCCGTAGAATGGTGGTTTCATGGAGGTCACCATCAAATCTCAGACCTTAAAAGGAATGGCTCTAGTTGGCAGCATTCTGTAGGAATACCATCCAACGCTACCTCTCCTCTGTCCGTCCGCTTTTCAGCCGTCGACGTGGCAGGTAACATCTTCGAATCATCCGTATTGGAAACAGACGTCATCGATAACGATCCCCCCATTTTCGTTTCCGTTTCCATAAACCCTTATCAAGATCGGATTAACAAGGGTGAGCGGGTAGAATACAGTGTGGAGGTTGAGGACAACTTGGGGATCCATAGGGTGTATATCGACTTACATTATTATGGGACTGATTGGGAACATGTTGAGCTAATCGAAGTTGGTGGCACCTATTTCGGGGCAATCATAATCGCACCAGACAAGGGAAATCGTATCTGGTACCGGTTCAACGCCTCTGATCCATCAGGAAATATTGCGACCACTGATCCTGTCCAAATCGAGCTATTGAGCAACATCCCAATGATAACGACCACACCCCTTACCCAAGTTCTCGAGGATGAGGAATTCATTCTATCCTTGACGGCGGAGGATCCGGATAATGTACAAAGCGACTTCATATGGACCTTGAAAACCAATGCCTCTTGGCTTCGTTTGATAGATAATGAATTAATCGGCGTCCCGACAGATGATGATGTTGGATGGTACTATGTTAACGTCAGTATTTCCGACGGCGAGGGTGGAGAAGCTTGGTTGGTATTCAACCTGACGGTTATTGATGTAAATCATCCTCCCGTTGTTGAGATCGTATCACCAACGAACGGTGAGAAGGTAGGTTCGAAGCTCAGGATCGCAGGTACGGCCATAGACGATGAGGACTTGGTTTGGTGGGTGCACGTTCGAGTTGACGAAGGTGAATGGATGGATCCTCAAGGGACCATCAATTGGAGTATCGTAATCAACACGAACAACCTCAAACCAGGTACACATCAAGTCGTAGTGATAGCATTTGATGGTCACAGCGAATCTGAAGAAAAAAATGTGAGCTTCATTGTACCAAAGCCTGAGGACGATAATCGATCGTCGTCCATTCTCATAGGGATGATTCTATTACTACTGTTGTTTCTTCTTTTTATTATTACATTCGTCCGTAGGAGACAAAGAGATTCGAGTTGAAATTCACACGTATCGTCAAATTATTTCAACCATCTCTGATATCGTTCACTAATTATTATCGGACGGAACCCCGTCCCTAGACCGGAGCCAGTATTTTTCCTAATAAGGATTTCTCTGAAAGCCG
>JABAHP010000787.1_pt1 | contig 66062 bp, 88 predicted proteins | sample 7062081 | NCBI WGS metagenome assembly JABAHP01 (sample SAMN14534357, study PRJNA622989) | marine sediment metagenome | biome: marine biome [ENVO:00000428]; feature: marine pelagic biome [ENVO:01000023]; material: deep marine sediment [ENVO:00002113] | place: India: Gulf of Kutch | collected...
TGTGACAAAATTCACGATTGACTTTTACCCTTGACAAAATACGGGTTTGTGGTATAATATAATTAAGGAAGGATGCACATTAACAGAATCGGTAACGATTCAACACAATCACTCAGTAGGATGCCAGTAAAATCCGAAAATCTTCGGAAAATCTGGAAAAATAAAAAATCATCCAAACCGAGAAATTGCATCCTGAGGGGCAGAACGGAAACAGGGGATTCCGACTGAGGGGGAAATAAAGTAGAACATTAACAACGAGAGAGATGGAAGGGAAAACGGGTAAACGCACATTAAGGTATAAGAGTTGAAGTTTTCCCAGTTGTGAAGTTTGGAGAAGGTTAACAACTTTTTCAAAAACTCTTGCAAATTAGGTACACCGAGTATCTGGAAGGGATATCAGATAGGCGGTCAAATGCCTGCCGCAATTTTAACTGTAAGTTTCAGTGAACATGTCGGCTATCGCAAAAAACTGCTGCGAGACAAAAATTAGACAGTTTCAGCTTTTTGAAAGAAAGGCACTCCAAGGCGAAAATTTGCGAATTTTCGTGAAAAGTTCATTTTACCCGATGGAGGTGAAAATCGAGAAAACTGGAAAAAATGGCTACTCGTCATTTTCAGGGAGCTTGTCGGAAACGCCAAAACTGACAAATCTCCCGAATCCACAAAAAACTCAATTCAAACCAAGGGCGGGAAAATCCCCCTAAAGGAGATTTCAAGATGATGCTTTTAACGAAAGAAATTCGGAAAAAACTTCCTGAGCTTTACTCTCAAGATGGTAAACCTCATGACCAAATTCCGATAATCGTTAAGTTTTTCAATCCTGTTGGAGCTGGAACATGGTTAATTTGGGAAGGTTCACCGCTCATCGATGAAGATGAAGATTCTGACACTTGTGGTCAGGAAATTGATTTCATCATGTTTGGGCTTTGTGACCTCGGCATGGGATATCCTGAAATTGGCTATGTCAGCTTAAATGAATTGGAATCAGTAAACTTACCCTTCGGTTTAGGTATCGAAAGGGATATGTATTACAATTCCGAGTCAGCAGCTGATGTACTCACAAAATTCGGACTGGGCAATTTGGTTCGAGTTACTGGAGATAGCTAAAATGGAAAAATCAAGGGTTTTCCCAGTCGTACCAAGTGTACGATTACCACTTCAAAAGGATTTAGTCGATACGGTTACCAAAGGCGAGTTAGCTAGGGTTTTATATCCTGAGCTAATTTACGATATCGCCTATCCGAATGGTTTTATTCAAGCCATGATGGATGCGGTAATTCCTGAGTCTTACTTTCCTCGGTGGGAAAGTATTTCTTTAGCTTATCGGCGTACATTCAGTTTCGGTGTAGTTTGGGGATATCCCAAAGACGGCTTCGGCTCAATTTGTGGCTATCCTGCTCCACTGACTCTGGATGCCTATCGGTTAATTCTCCACTTTTACAATACTCATGGCGATTACAGTCCTGAGTATTATGAAGTGGAAATTGAAATGCCGAATAAATCCCTTGAATTGCTGGATGTCGAGCTCAAAGCTCAAGATGAATATCACAATTTCTTGACAAAGCAAGCGAAAGCTGCTTTATCCGAGATGAGATAACCACCAAACCAAACCACCCAGTAGAAAATAGGAGAAAATACGATGACTGAGAAACAGCAACTTTCACCCTCTGATGAATACATGCGAATGCGTGAACTCAGGAGATTTCCTGAACCAACCATTCCTGTGCCAGATATGGAAGAAACCATGATGACTGAATTAATCGATGGTTACTGCGAATCAACCGATGGTTGTTCCGTAGAACCCGATGGATTTTGTGAACATGGTCATCCTAGCTGGTTGATTTATTGGGGCGTGATTTAGCAAATCTCAACTAGCCGAGGGGAGAGTAAAATCTCCCCTCTACCATTTAAGGAGAAATCTAAAAATGAGTACAAGAGGCACAATTCGTATCTACCAAGACGAAAACGATTTTCGGGAAAAAGGATTGCCATTGGTACAGGTTTATAATCATTCGGATTCCTATCCGACTGGTTTGGGCGAAAACTTGAAATTTTTCTGTACTGGCTATGCCATTACTAGAGGAATTAATAGACAAGCCACTGAAAAATCTGCCAATGGTATAGGATGTTTCGCTGCACAATTAGTCAAAAGTTTTAAAGACAGAATTGGCGGCGTTTACATTTCCCATCCTAAAAACGGTTATGAGAATTATCTATATGAGATTTATCCTGCCAGTCAGCCAAGAGATGACAATTTTGTACTGGTGATGAAAATTACCAATACTTATAAAAATCAGATTTTGGCTCATGATTGGGTAGATGAAATCACCATGTACGATGATTAACTTACCCCTATCGAGAGAAAAGCGAGGTTTTTATGACTAAACAAGAAAGACGACCATGGTTCATTGTTGCCAAACTTGAAGGCGGCGATGAGATAATCGATGAAGTCGAGACATTTTCTGAGGCAAGATACTTGCAACATGAATATGCACTCGCTTTTCGAGGCGTGGTTATCAAAATCTTGAGAAATCCAAGTCACTGGCTAAAAGCCCAGTGGTATGGAGCGTAATATCAACCGAACCAAGGAGGTTTTTTATGACCGATTCCAAATATCTCTTTATTCAAGAGACTATTTTGGATGCAACCGAAAGGATTATCCTATCCGAAAGTGAGGTTTTCAAATCTTGCTTTTGCGAAAAGGGTAAACTTTTTCGGGGGATGCAAAAAGAGCATGGTCGATGCGTTGGAAAAGTTTATGTGGATAAAACAGTTGATGAAAGCGGGGATTTAGTTTCTCGTCAAATCGGCTGGGTTTTCCAAAAACTTGAAAACTATCAAGACTCGAAGGAAAAATTTCTCAGGGAAACTTGGGTTACGATTCATCGAGAACCTGCTCAAAAAGTCATCCACTATCACTACCAATATATTGATGATGAACCAATTCGGCTCATCAAAAAATCTATTTCGGCGTGATAGCCAGTCAATCTGAATTTCTTATCAAAAAAGTGAGGTGCAAAATGCCAAACGAGAAAGAATGCCCAAATTGCGGCGGGTCGGCAGTTTTTGTTGACTACTGCGGGTGCTGGGTTTGTACTCAGTGTGAAAAACACTTGGGTCGAGTTCGGTGCTATTGCGGTTGGTCGGAATCTGGCAGAAATGGTCGAGTTGAAATCCAAGAAATTGGAATTGATACGATTGACCCCGAGCCAGAAGTCGGCGGCGGCAGCTGGGATGATAACTTTTTCGATGACCCCTATTCGGGGTGTCGCTGGTAAACAAACCCTTTTTGAAACGGCGAAATTGGAGCGGGAACTAAAAACTCCCGCTCTGATTCTCCAAAGGAAGTGAAAAAAATGGAAACTCAGGAAAAATCTGAGGTCACGAAAATTTTGGAGTTCGAACTTACGAATTCTTGTGAAGACTGGGAATGGGAAGACTATCTCGAAGATATAAAATATATTTTCGGTGGTCATTGCTATTTCCATGTCGAAGCGGAAAATGTCGGCTGGCGAAATCTTCATGGTTATAAATACCTTGAAGCTGACCCAGCTGATGACCCAGTGGATTTTTTGAGGCAGGTTCTCGGGTTTACTCGAGACCCAGCTTGGACGGTGAAAATCAAAATCACCCAAGAGCAACTCGATTTATTCCACGAAAAAGACAAACCCGCTCAATGTTTGTGGATAGTTTATCATCATGACTCACCAACTGGCGAAACTAGAACAGTGAGGTCAATGACATTTGATGAATGGCTTGAAAATGATGAGGCTGGAAACGAATATTAAAGTCAAAAAATTAGTAAGGGAGAATTTCAAAATGGCAGAAAACTGGCAATACGATATCGACACCTTGAAAAAAGAGGCTCTTGAGTCTTGTGATTTTCGAGGTCATACTATGAATCCTTGGACAGCCCATAGTTTTTACGGCGAGCAAATTCAATTTTGCAATTGCATTTTTTGTGGCAAGCAAGTCACAGTAAATGCAAAACCGCTGCCAAATCAAATTGATATTGGCGGCGAAGCTGTGGCTTTAGGCTGTTCGGATGAAACTCATTTCTTTAGAAAGGAGAAAAATGAAAATGTCAGATAAAGTAAATGTCTCTCAACTGCCCAAATGCGATTTTTGTCAAGATGGTTCGGATGCGAAGTACGATGCCCGCACTGTCTTCGGAGCATGGGCAAATATGTGCGAAAAACATTTTTTCGACTATGGTTCTGGAAGGCTTGGCACTGGCTACGGTCAAGAGTTAATCCTGAAAGAACACAACCCGAATTCCGAGAGTTAATTCTCGAGGAAAAATCCGATAACCAAATCCAAACCATCTTAGACTTAAAGGAGAAAATCATGTCCAGCTTATACGATATAAAAGAGCAACTCGACAATGCCGAAATGTATGCCGATGGTCAGGCAGAAAATGCCCGAGATTTGGCAACTTGTATGGAAGAGGTAAGCTATGCTTTTTCCGAGGCAAAAGAAAAAATCGATGAGGCTCTTCGGCAATTAGACGAAGCAGAAAATTATGCTTCGGATATCGACATCGACTTCGACTATCTCTAAACCAAATCGCAGCCGAAGTGGAAACCGTAAAAAAGTTTCCACTTCGGTGATTTTCGTGAGATTTTTAGAAAAGGCTAAAAACATGGAAAACATCAAAACAGACGATTCCGAAATCATAAAATCGGTTTTAGACGATTTTATAAACGGCAATCGAAGTGATGCAAAAGCCGCTATAAAGCGACTTTTAAATGACGGTTTTTGGATAAAACTAAAAATGTACTGTGACCAATATTTATGGGATGAGGAATACAAAACATTCTTCAAAATCCTAGAATGGTTCTATTGGGAGCATAAATAAGGAAAGAGAAAAGGGCTCTGAAAAGAGCCCTTTTTTCACGCCAAAAATTTTCGTTTTTCAGCTCTTTTTTTGACGAAAAGATTGTGAAAGACTTCACATAGTCAGACCTTGAGATTGTGAAAAGCGTCACAAACTTTCCATTTTCCCGAGAGGATTTTTTGCTTGACAAAACGCTTATTATGTGGTATAATTTAAGTGTAATCAAAAAAGGAGAAAACCCATGGCTAAGGACATTTTCAAAATTCAGACCAATGTAATAGTTGAACCAGAATTTCAAAAGTTTGTTCGTCAAACGCTGCCGTTGGTGCAGAAAAAATTTGGACTTCCAAAAATTCGAATCGTTTACCGAGACCGAAAAAATTGTTACGCACAAACTGCCCGAATTGACAGGCTTGGACAGGTGCATACCAACATGACTCTCTCAGATTTGAAGTGCCCCGATAGATGTGCAGATTTTATGCACTTGCTGGTATTTGGCAAGAAAAATCTGGAATGGATGAGCGATGAAGGTTACACCGATTACAAAACTGTGAATCCCCACATTAAAAAATGGATTGGGGTCAAGGGGCTAACCGCCATGCAATTGATTTTTTGTCACGAAATTGCTCACTTCATTGCATTCCATGAGTGGGTTGAAAAGCAAAGAGCAGTTACTACCAAAGGATTACTTTTGCCGCAGCCGAATCACAGCCGCTGGTTTATTAGGATTCTCAAGGAAGTCATCGCTTTCGTAATGTAATCCCAATTTTTTAAGGTTCTTTTCCCGAGTTGCTATTGCGGCTCGGGATTTTTTATGCTACAATGATGGATACTCAATAGCTGGGGGATTATAAACCAGCTATTATTTTTTGATAGAGCAATACCATTAAATGTATATATATATAGTTGAAGGCAGGCTTTATGTCCACACCGCCAAAACAAAAGCACTTCAAGCTGGGAGAAGGAACGCCCCTCAAAGATTTTGAAACCACACCCAAACATCTCAAAGATAGCGTTTATGTTATCAGATTAATTCGAGAAGAGAATGATTTTCTAGTTTGGGGTTATGATATAATAAAGGAAGTCAAGCGGTTTTTTGGGGCAGCAATCACTTTGGATGTTGATTTTTCTCACATCGCATTGATACAAGCTGACCCCTCTGATGAAAAATCCCTCTGGATTTACTTCAAATTTCCACATTCAGTTGACTACCAACTAAGCGATAAAAGTCTTATCAAGGTAAGACCCCCTCGAGGAGTAAAATAAAATGACAGTTTATGCCAATTTTGAAGCTAGATTGCTAGAGCAGCAAATGATTGAGGCAGAGCATGACCTTTTTGCAACAGTTCTTGACCAAGAACTCGAGGAAAAAGAGCTCAGAAAACAAAAAGCTATCGCTGCTTGCGGCAGTTATCGATATAATCACTCAATCAGCTTGAAAACTGGGCGGGAAGGACATTATTATCAATTTAGATGCGGTCATTGCCCAAAATGTTATACTGAGGCAGCCAAGGAAGACCTGTTTAATTTCAATGCTGCAATACTTGACCATGGCAGTTTGAAAGCTGGCATCGTGACCAAATCTGAGGCAACTCGTTTCATTGCTGCCTTAGGAAAAGATAATATCAAAAAATACCCGCAAGGATTCAATGATAAAGGCGAGCCCATTTATCTTGTAGTCACCATTTTCAACTACCAAATGACCAAAAAAGTTGATGAGCATGTCGCTCGAGTAATTCAGTATCAATGGCAAGACTGGCACAAAGCCCCTGAAATTGCCAACTTTGTGGAAGTGGTCGAAAAATCTCGAGAAATGGAAGGATACCGAGAATCTGGCAAACTGGATAAGCTCTACACTGAGGAAGAAAAAGAACAAAAAGCTACAGCTGAGGCAGAAGTTGAGTATTTTGAACTGGTTGCCGATGATTATCAATTTGTCGACAAGCATGGGCAAAATGCTCCTGTTGCTGCCGTCACTCATGCTTGGAGATTGGCAACTGCTCAAACTGCCAAACTTGACCCTCAATCTCCAGAAGAAATGCAAAAATGCTATAATACGAGGCGAAATGTTTACCTTGCTAAGCTGAAAAGCTGGGGCTATAAAATGGCAAACAAGTCGAAACGCAAGATTCTGATTGGGGAGCATGAAATCGGCTGGGATTTAGAGTACTCAGAGAAAATAAGTACAATATATAGTTATTTTTTGACCGATGAGAAAAAATGGCTCAATTTAGCCATTTTGGGGCAACTCAAGCTGCCGAATCAATAAAATCGGGTTTTCACCCTCTTTTTTTACTCAAAAATTGAAAATAAGAGTACTTACAACATAATTTGAGAGCTGCCCCCTTGACAAAACACGCAAAATATGGTATAAAAAAGCCAGAAAATGAAAAAATGGCTCGTTTTTGGAGAGGAGCGTTGAGATTTATGGATTTCGATATCAAAAAATATTTGCCAGAGCCTCAAGAATTTCGCAGAGCATTGGCTGCAGACCGAAACATTTCCTTTCTTGATATTTTTTTACGCACTTATTTGATTGCCCTGCGAAGGGCTATTCAGGATTTGCCCTCATCTTCTACTATTATGTCTCTTTTTGGGGGAGTAAGCAGCCCTTTCATCGACCCTGACAAACTGACTTCACAAGGGAAAACAGCTCTTCAAAAAAACAATGAGGAAATCATGGCAATTTTGTCGCATTTCGAAGAGCACTGGGTTGAATTTATCAAGAGCTGCGATGTAACTTTGCTGGCTCAGGGCATGATAACTTACCAACAAAGAAAAGTCTCTCTTGATAAGGAAACAAGCCTGACTATTAAAATGATGGAAGAGATGGTCAAGAGGGAATCGCAAGGCATTAGAAATTCTCCCGTCACCGACAAGGATGTGGAAAAATTCAAAATTTTATGTCAAACTCAGTTTGAGCGATATATTCGGGATGAAATGGGAATGATGGTTTATGCTCAGTGGAAACCAAAGGCAGCAATTCTTGCCGAGACTTGGATGGGTACAAATTTGGTAATTGGTGAGCCTGCTCCACCTACAGAGCATGATGAAATATTTGATGAAATCCTCACAAAATACCTCGAAGATGACTCTAGCCTCAATATTTTCAAGGATTTTCTTGACGGAATAGATGATTTATAAAAATTCCCTCTTGACAAAGTATAATTTTTATGATACATTATAGGTACATGGTCAATTGGTGAGGGTTTTTGATGGGTTTCCTTCACCGCCTCCTTTGGGAACGGGGAGAAAGTTGACATGGCTTTCTCCCCAAGTCTTACCTTGATTGCTAGGAGAGAGATTGGTTTCTTTCATCGGGTTCGAATCCCGACCTAGCAAATAGTGAAATCTGCAGCTGGTAACAAGCAAGGGCATGTTTTGCCAGTTGAGCCACAGATGGAGACCACAGCCATTTTTACCCTCGGGTTTTAGGCAGTGGTAGTGTCACTACTAGAAACCCGAGGGCATCAGAGCAAAATCGTGGGTCGAAGACATTCGGTTATCTAACAGTGGACTCCCGATGTCGAAAATTTATCCACATTTATTTTTTGAGGGGCTTTTTCGAGCGGCTTTTATCTCCTTTTCCGCTCTCGGTTGAGAAAAAGCCCCTCCCCTTGGAGCGAGGTGGAGCAGCGGCAGCTCGTTAGGCTCATAACCTAAAGGTCAAGGGTTCGAATCCCTTCCTCGCCACTAGTAGTATTTCTCTCATTTATATCATTTACCCCGCAGTGGAGAGACTGCAAAGGATGGGTCGAACATGAGAAATGCTTACACTAATTTCGGTACTCGGCAGACTCCTCAAAGTCAGCCAATCCCAAATTCAAATCAGGTTTTGAATAACGCAGGCGGTTACGCTTATCAAGTTGATAAGTGGGATGCGCTGCAACGATTCCTGATTTTGGGCAGCGAAGGCGGCACTTATTATGTGAGTGAGGCTCAGCTGACTCAGGAAAATGCTAACCTTGTCATCGATTGCGTGAAGGAAGACGGTATTCAAGTAGTTGATAGAATTATCGATGTCAGCCATGCGGGTCGAGCTATGAAGAATGACCCTGCTCTCTTCGCTTTGGCAATTGCAGCCAGCATTGGCGACAAGTTCACAAGGCAGCACGCTCTTGCATCGCTGCCAACAGTTGCTCGGATTTTTACTCACCTTGCTCACTTTGCTGAGTATGCTCAGCAATTCAGGGGCTGGGGTCGAGGTCTCCGAGAGGCAATTGCTGCTTGGTACAATGACATGGATGCCAGCCGACTGACTTACCAAATGGTAAAGTATCGGCAAAGAGATGGGTGGACTCATGCCGACATGCTGCGGCTTGCTCATCCAAAGCCAGCAACTGAGTATCATAACTGGCTGTATGGCTGGGCTGTCGGCAAGCAAGATGAATCAACTCTGATTCTCGGGCATGAAAAGTTTGCTGATGACAATGACCCTCGGGCATTGATTGGTGGATTCAAGGCAGCTCAATTTGCTGAGACTGTTTCACAAGTCCTGCCTTTGATTCGAAAGCACAATCTGACTCGAGAGATGATTCCGACTCAATTTCTAAAGAGCTCTCAAGTTTGGCAAGCTCTCTTTAATAAAGGAAAGATGCCAACTCATGCTCTGATTCGGAACTTGGGCAATATGTCAGCCTCTGGATTCCTGACTGAGCAAAAGTTCGAGGTGATGAATGAAATCACTGAGGCTTTGACCAATCGGGAGCGAATTCAAAAGTCTCGACTACACCCCCTTGCAATTTTGCAAGCAATGAAGATGTATGAGCTAGGTCGGGGTCGGCACAACGAATGGGATGTAGCTCAACCAGTGATAAATGCTCTCGATGAGGCATTTTATCTGGCTTTCGACAACATCGAGCCAACTGGCAAAAGAATTTTGCTGGCTTGCGATGTGTCAGGCTCAATGGGCAGCTCAATTTCAGGAATGCAAACAATTTCCTGCGCTGAGGGTGTCGGTGCTCTGGCTCTGGTAACTGCAGCCACTGAAAAGTACTCGATGATTCGAGGTTTCACAGCTGGCAATGAAGGTTATCGATGGGGTCGGAGAGGTAGCTTGAGTGGGTTCATCGACCTGAAGATTCACCCTCGGATGAGACTGACTGAGGCAATTCGCAATGTTCGGGATAGAAACTTTGGTGCAACCGACTGCGCCCTGCCGATGGTTTGGGCTGGGAATAACAAAGCTGAGTTTGATGCCTTTGTTGTGCTGACTGACAATGAGACTTGGGCTGGAGATATTCACCCAACTCAGGCTCTGGACAGATACAACAGAGAAATGGGTCGAAATGCGAAATTGGTTGTTGTTTCGATGACAGCCACACCTTTCTCGATTGCTGACCCAAATCGCTCAGATATGCTAGATGTGGTAGGCTTTGATACCTCTACCCCTGCAGCTATCGCCAACTTCCTTCGGGAAGGTGACTAAAAAATAAGAGGATTGGAATTAGTGTTGCAATTTTGTGACACTAATTCCTCTCTATGAGGAAAATCATGGGAGAAAAAACTGACAGCTATTTAGAGGCAGCCTTCAATCAATTTGATTGGAGCTGTATGCCTGAGGGATTGACTCGCCATGGCAGGGTTGTCAAAATTGATACCTGTTATTTGCCAGAAGGAATAGAAAACTGGATAACAGCATGGCTTGGAGTTGAAGACACTCCAAAGATGGAGCGATGGGTTCAACGAATAAAAGCTGATGAAAACCCTCACGAATATAGAGTTTTGCGACACTCTTATGCCAGCCAAATTTCTATCGGCGAGGCAGCCTATCGAGTTTTGCAAGAGGATTACAGAAATGAAATGAATGGTACAGATGCAACCTTTTCCCACACTTATACAGATGACAACACAACTGGCGGGAAATGGACAGATACTTACACTTTTGAGCCATGGCATCCAATTGAGACAGGCACTGATAACTTGCCTTATCAAATCTGGATGCCACAGCCAACAATTTTAGAAACAAGAGAGGAAAAAATGATTGGATATATTTATGATTACATTATTATTGACCGAGTGACGGGCACAATTCTCAAGGAAGGTCGTGTCGTTGAGAAGGAAGGCAGCATTGGAGCTGAGGCTCTGGCTTTGGTCGATAGTGGATTGACCCCCGATGAGAATATGGATGTAATTCTCAACTTGTTTGGGGAATTCGCCTACACAGAGGAAGATTAGCCTAAAATTTTTTGAGTTCAAAAAATCAGGTGGATTTTTCTCTTGACAATCCACCTGATTTTATTTATAATACGAACACACCTCGGGGATTAGGAAAGTCAGGCTAATCCGCTTGCTTTGGGAGCAAGAGACCGTTGGTTCAAATCCAACATCCCCGACCTAGCGCAGCGAATTGTGGCAGCAGGGTTCGTTGCGATAAATTGCAAGTTTTGTCGTAAAGTTTAGAGCTATCTCAATGGGGCAGATAGCAAATCAAATCAACCTTAGGTGTAACTGCATAAACTGCTGCCATTTTTTTAGGAATATCTCTTGACAAAGCACGATTTTTGTGGTAATATACTCAAGCCAGTGAAGCTGATGAGGCATAGCACTCGCCTTGTAAGCGAGCGGTAGCAGGTTCGATTCCTGTCGCTGGCTCTCAGCTGGGTCGAAGACTATCGGTTATCTTTCCGAAACAAGAGCAAACCCGATGTCGCACACTTATCCAGCTCGAACCTTAACAACTGAATATTCCTTGGGGATTTCATATAACGGGATTATGCTGCCTTTGCAAGGCAGTCATCAGGGTTCGACTCCCTGAGTCTCCACTATGGGCGAGTAGTAATGGCGGGAAGCCAAAAAACTCCAATCCGAACATTCACCCTTCAGGGTCGGCTGGACAAAGGTTATCTGGTAAATATTGGTTCGAATCCAATTGCTCCCTCTTGCGAAATTAGTTTCAGCGGTAGAACATTACCTTGCCAAGGTAAAAGCGAGGGTTCGAATCCCTCATTTCGCTCTTTGCTGGGTCGAAGTTGTAAGGTTACCATACAACACTTTAAAGTTTAGCAGTATGCACAAACTGCATGGGTATTAGTTGATGAGCCTTGGGTGCGAAACCCTAAAGTAACACCTTGCGACACAATTTATCCAGCCATGAGCATGTATGCAAATGGTAAGCGTCACGCCTGCAAAGCGTGTGACTAACATGGGTTCGACTCCCATCATGCTCTCTTTGTAATTTTGCAGCTGCAGCTCTAAGGTAGAGTGAAAGCCTTCCAAGCTTGGGGTGCGGGTTCGATTCCCGCCAGCTGCTCTATGAGTGACAAAAAAATATATAAATTGATAGCTGATTTGAGAGAGGCGCAAGGACATGCGCCCTCAAAAAATGACTCGGAAGTTTTTGCTGACTATTCTAATGATGCCGAACACAATAACCCAAAAGGCGAGGGCACTCAGGAAATTTTAGCTGCCCTGTCAAAGTTGGTAAGATTCTTAGTCATGGCTTATTTTAGTCATAAAAAAGATATCAATGACATAAAAGATAAAATAAAAGAATTGGAAGGATAACTTGGCTCTGTCTGCTAATGGTTAGGCAACTGGGCTTTCAACCCAAAAATCGGGGTTCGATTCCCCGCAGAGTCACTGCCCTTTGGTGAAATGGTATCACATCTGCCTTTGGAGCAGATATTCTTGGTTCGATTCCAAGCGGGGCTGCTATGGACAATAACTTATCGGTATGGTATAATAGCCATACCGATGAATAAATGCCAAAGATGTAACAAAGAATTACAAGGCAGGCAAACAAAATTTTGCTCTCAGTCATGCAAAAATACTACTTGGATGGACAAGCGCAGAGTTGCCATAAAACTCAAGAGCATAGAATATCTAGGTGGAAAGTGTGAGAGATGTGGTTTTGATGGACATCCAGCTGCATTGCAATTCCATCATAGAGACCCAAGCAAAAAAATTTTTCGCATTTCAAATGCTTACAAATACAATTGGGAAACTAAAATTGTGCTTGAGCTAGAAAAATGCGAACTCGTTTGTGCAAACTGCCACGCTGTTGAACACAGCAAATATTACATGGAAGATTGACCGAGTTGGTAAGGTGCTACCCTGCTAAGGTAAGGTCACCCTTCTGGGTGCGAAGGTTCGAGTCCTTCATCTTCCGCTAATGGAAAGTTGGTAGAGTGGCTGATTACACCTGTCTTGAAAACAGGAAGTCCGAAAGGGCTCGGGGGTTCGAATCCCTCACTTTCCTCTTCAATCATTGCAAAAAAGCAACGGATATGATATACTAATAGGATAGATATGAGCATAGCCCAACAAGTTTTCGATGCCAAATGGATTGCAAATGGCTTTCCTAAGGCAGGAACTCACTTACTATCTATGATGTTGCAGCCGATTGCTCCCCCTACACCCAGCACAGAATCAGGATTTTTGGCTGCGCCTTGGGCTGGCACTCATGCAGATAATTCTTGGACAGGCGATAGAATGCCCCTAGAATGGACTTGTTTTAAGGCGGGTCGGGTTGCCAATGCTCATCAAATAAAAGCTCATCTTGCCTACGATGAGGACATTGACCGTTTTTTGTACCTGTTAGGTGCAAATCACATCATGATTTATCGAGACCTAAGAGATGTGGCAGTGTCACAAGCATTTCACATTCTTAACTCGAGAGTCAAAACTTTGTTACATCCTGACCGAGGCAGATACATGAAACTCGGCTCGTTTGATGCGATTTTACTCGCTGTCATCGAGGGGCTAGATGAATTTTTAGGAATCATCGAGAGATGGGAGAACTTTGCCCCTTGGCTCGATGTGGACTGGGTTTTGCCAGTAAAGTACGAAGATTTACTTGACGACCCTTATTTTTGGGCTGACAAAATCTTCAAGTACGGAATGAAAAGGCAAGTTTCGCTGTATAGTTACAAAGGCGAAGGACTCAAGCTCAGTTTTGATAAGGTCGGCACTGCAGCTGTGATTGATGCCATGGCAAAGTTTGCTGTGCAAAAAGAAAAATCTCCGACCTATAGAAAAGGGGTGTCGGGAGAATGGAAGGAAAGATTTTACCCTGTACACATCGATGCTTTCAAGAAAGCTGACAAGAATCGATGGTTGGTCAAGCTAGGATATGAAAGGGATGAGTGGTATGAATAAGGAAGAAAGGCAAAAAAAGATTGAATCGTTGTCTTTGCAGGCACTGGAGAGCCGAATCAAACTGGGTAGATACCTCGTCAGACAGATGAGAAAATGGTATCCAGAAAACCCCGATAAATGGGGGCAATCTATTGACCATTATCAGGGGCAAATCGATGAGCTGGTTCAAATTTTCAAGAAAAAGCGCATTGCCCTGAGAAAACAGGAAGAAACCGAGAAACCGCCCACGCAAGTAATCCAATTAAAGCCCGCTATTTTAGGGGCAAAAGCAAAAAAGAGGTAAATTACTATGGCTGAAGGCGATGGACATGTTTATCAAGTTCTAAAAACAGAACTGATGAACGCTGAATATGATTTAGGAGCTGACACAATCAAGTGCGCCCTAGTATCAGGCTACACTCTCGATGAGGATGCTCATCACAAATGGGCTGACGCATCAACCAAAGAAATTACAGATGCCAGCTATTCGCAGCAAACTCTGTCCAGCTTGAGCGTCACTGATGACGGCACTGGCACAGGCACAGCTGCGAAGGGGAAGTGGGATGCTGCTGATGTGACTTTCAGCTCACTGACAGGCACGAATCCCAACTATGCTATCCTTTATAATGATAGTATCACAACTCCCACAGCTCTGGTTGACGGGTTGATTGTAGCTTTTGAGCTAACTACTGCCAGCAATGGCGGTGACTATAAGCTATCTTGGAATGCCAACGGAATCATCCGTATTTCTTAAGATAACCTAGACTCGGCAAGATGAGGGATGTTTCACAGCATCCCTATTCTTGCATGGGAGAATACAATGCCTTGGCAAAGAACAGGCACTTGTGATGATTGCGGAGAGTGCTGCGGGGCAAATGGCGATAGCCCATTTCCATCAAGGGGATTTGAAGCTGTTCGGAACTGGTCTATAGATGATATTAACGAAAGTTATGCTCTATGGACTGTTCTTGGTATTGGCTTAGATGGTGAGGACAATCCTGCTATCATCACGCCTAATGGATTTTATCGAGTGCGTGGCACGCAATATTTTTACACTTGGCAAGAGGCTAAAGCTGGATTTGGTACTATTCCAATGAAAGATACCTCGGCAGCGCATGATGGGAGCTCTTATAGCTCTGAATGTCCTTTTTTGCAAGATGATTCAGGCGATGGAAAAAGACCTTGCGCTTTAGTCGGTTCTCAGGATGATGGATTGAGGGCTAAGTATTGCAGACCAGAAGAACGACCTGATTATGTCCCAGCTGATGATATCTGGAATGATAATTCTAAACAAGAGTGGGAGAATGACCATCCGAATTGTAGTTACACTTGGGTTGAGGTGACATAGTGGCAGTACAGATTACAACCGCTGGCGACCTTTCTAAGGGTGGTGGTGTAGTTGAAACCAGTGGTGGCACTAAGTATGCAGTTATTGTCAATTCTTCTAACAGTGATATAGAAGTTTGGAAGAATGTTGATGGCACGCCGTCTAAGGCAGATTCAGACAATTCTGCCACTGTGCATGGCAATGGTTACGACACCATGTGGGTAGCCATTGATATTGACAGCAATGATGACATTCATATTCTTTCGGCTGCTAACGGGGAACAGGCTACAAGAGATGTAAGTTATTGTGTTTTCGATACTGGAACGGATACGCTAGGGGCATGGGAAGAGGCTTATGAATACGATGAGGCTGGCTTAACTTTTGGTTGGTGTCAAATATGTATTGCCTCCGATGATGATGTTCTAGTTCTTTATACTGACAAAGTAAAGCAAGCTGGCTCTATTCAGACAAATGTTTACTTCGGCTGGCACAATGGCACAGCTTGGCAAACTGCGGAACAGGTAGGAACACGCTCAACGAAAACAGATGTTTATGATAGCCCCTTTGGTCTTATTGGTTCAGCAAACCGAACCTCTGTTAGAGCTTTTTATTATTTTGCTACCAACGGTGACCCAGCAGATAAATACTATAACGGTGTTATGTGGAGCACAGAAAATACCCAAGCTGAAACATCGGCTGAAATCGCATTCCCTGGACTTGTTGAATATGGCTCAGATAGGAATTTTATTTATACCGCTGGTGGTGATATTCACGATGAGGGGACAGACACCACCTTCAATGCAACATCGGGTGTAAGAGCATCAGCTTATATGAAAGCCGATGACAACGACCCGTACATTTTTTATATTGACACTAGCTCGGACGTTCACCTTATTAGCGACGACGAAAGTGCTGGTAGTTGGGATGATGAAAACGCACAACAAACAGGTACTTATGACAGGGTAATTGCTGGCTGGTCATATAATAATCAGAATAATACAGATAGTATTGACTACATCTTTGAAGCTGGCACGACTGTTTATTGGGATGAATATAGTTTCAGCTCAGATGTTACCGTCAACTGCGCAACTGCCTCTCTAACAGCCAGTGCCCAAAACGCAACTTTGGTAGCTGGAGTTGTTTCTCTCGGGATGAATACGGCTGGACTGACAGCTAACGCACTTCAAGCCACAATCACATCCCCGCCCCCAGCCAGCGTTATCAATTTACTCACTGCCGATTTGACTGCGGCTGCTCAAGCTCTCACTTGGTCGGGAATTGTGACAATCCCAATGAATACAGGGGGCTTGACTGCTGCGGCTGAAACTTTCACTTGGTCGGGTGTCAACACCCAATCAATGAATACAGTCGACTTGGTTGCCACAGCTTTGCAGGCTACGGTCACATCTGCGCCCCCTGCTCAGGTCGTTAACCTGACAGTGGCTGAGCTGACTGCTCTGGCTCAGGCTCTTACTTGGTCGGGAGCGGTAACAATTCCAATGAATGCGGGCGGGCTAACCGCTGCAGCCGAAACCTTCACTTGGTCAGGCTCTAATACAGTCGCAATGAATACGGCTGGGCTGACTGCCTCGGCAGAAACCTTCACTTGGTCGGGAATTGCTACCATTTCAATGAACGCAGCCAATTTGACTGCGGCAGCTGAAACTTTCACTTGGTCGGGGGCAGTCACAATTTCAATGAATGCGGCTGGTTTGACGGCAGCAGCACAAGTCATGTCAATCGGCGGTGCTCTCATTATCAACATGAATGCAGCCGATTTGGTAGCCGCAGCTGAAACCGCCAGTTGGTCAGGCTCAGTTTCTATCCCAATTAATGCCGCAAACTTGACCGCAGCGGCTGAAACTGGCTCATTAGTTGCAGGAATAGTAACAATTCCTCTCAATTCTGCAATACTTACGGCTGCTGCAGAGGCTGCCAGTTGGTCGGGCTCGGTTTCAATTGTCATGAATCCAGCCAACTTGACCGCAACTGCTCAAACTCTAACTTGGTCAGGATTGTCAACAATCGGCATCAACACAGCCAATTTGACCGCTGCAGCTGAGCAATTAGGTCTAACCGCTGATGTTTCCATCGGCATGAATACTGCCAATTTGACCGCTCTGGCTCAAACAATGATAGTAGGCGGCGGTATCATTATCAACCTGAATACTGCAGCTTTGACCGCAGCTGCCGAACAACTGGGCATTACCGCTAATGTTTCCATTGGTATGAATACTGCCAGCTTGACTGCTTTAGCCCAGCAAATGTCATTGATATCTGGCACAACCATCAATATGAATACCGCAGCCCTGATTGCTGCAGCCGAACAGTTGACTGCAACTGGGCATATTATAGTCGGTATGAATACCGCAGCCTTGACAGCAGCGGCAGAAATTTTGAGCGTTTCCATTTTCGGTGCGCCTCAAACTATCAATATACTAACTGCAGAATTACTGGCTACTCCACCTTCAGCTTCTTTGCTTGCTGGGGCGGTAACAATTCCAATGAATGCTGTCGGCTTGACGACTACAGCCGAAACCAACTCAATCATAGCGAATGTAGCAATCGCCATGAACGCAGCTGGTTTGACCGCCTCAGTAGAGCAAGCTCAGCAAATTTCAGGGGCTGTGACCATTGCGATGCAAACAGCTGGATTAGAAATTACCCCTGCAAATGTGCTAATAAGGGCAGTTATTGCCATAGGTATGGCAAATGTAGTCTTCCAAGGCAAGGCTATCGGCGTGGATTATGTCGGGAAAAAGGTCGGCGTGGATTATGTCGGCAAGAAAGTCGGCATTGAATATGAAGGGGAAACACACTAACGAGGTAAAACATGAGTGAAATTCTTACGACTCCCATGGCTATTGAGAAAGGTACTTTTGCCATTGTCGCAACTATTACAGATGAAGACGGTGCAGCTCTAGTGCCCAATACTTTGACATGGACACTGACAGATGAGGACGGAACTGTAATCAACAGCAGAAGTGCAGTTGTAGTCAACTCCCCTGCATCGGTCAATAATATTGTACTTTCAGGGGCTGACTTAGCTCTATCCGTTGCGACCAATCGCTCCGAGCTTAGAGTTCTCACCCTCGAGGGCACTTACGATAGTTCTTACGGCGTAGACCTGCCATTGAAAGATGCAATCAAATTTTATGTCTATAACATCATCGCAGTCACATAATTGCAGAATTGCAACTTGACACACCCCCATTTTATGTTATAATTGTTATGTAAACTGCCAGCGTAACTCAGTGGACAGAGTTTCAGACTTCTAATCTGAGAGCCGCAGGTTCGAGTCCTGCCGCTGGTTCTACGCACTCGTAGCTCAATGGAAAGAGCAAATGACTTCGAATCATTAGGTTGTAGGTTCGACTCCTACCGAGTGTGCTCATGGAGATTATAGTTTAGTGGTAAAACCCTGCACTGTGGCTGCAGGTTCGTGGGTTCGAATCCCGCTAATCTCCCCTTTATGTGCCTCTGGTGTAAGTTGGTCTGTCACGCTAGGCTGAAGACCTTGAGGTTTCGGTTCGATTCCGAAGGGGCACACTGAGTCAATTTAGACTGGAGAAAAAAAATGAGAAAGAGAGTTTTACTTTATGCAGTGCTTGCCCTCATATTCGCAGCCTTGCTGGGTGTGACTATTGTGCGGGCACAATTCAACCAACCCGAGGTTTACAGGCTGGAAGACCGAATCGGTTTATTCCAGCGACCTGACGGGGCATGGTGTGTCGTTGAATATCGTGGCGAAAATTATGAGCCTTGGATTGACTGCGATTGTCCATGCAACAGTGAATGCAGTGAAACAATCGAAATAATTGACCCTGTTGACCCCGAGCCAAATGACAAGCCAATGTGCAATTGCGGCGGCGGGAACGGCGGGGAAGATTGTAATCCCAATCCAAACTGCGATGAGAAAAAGAACGACAAGCATGATGAAAACTAAATAGTTCTCTTCAACCCCCCCATGGCAAGCCCTCACTGCAGGGGTTTTGATTCAAGGATGCTTAGTACAACGGCAGTACGCTCGGCTGTAGACCGACAAATATTGGTTCGAATCCAGTAGCATCCACTAAGTTCGACAAACTGAAGACAAAGCCTTCCACATCAGCTGAGGGCTTGCCCATGGGGGGGTTGAAGAGCACAATGCCTGTATAGCTCCAACTGGACAGAGCATCTGACTTTTAATCAGAAGTGTGCTGGTTCGAATCCAGCTGCAGGCACTCCACACTCGTAGCTCAGCTAGGTTAGAGCAGCTGACTCTTAATCAGCAGGTCACTGGTTCGATTCCAGTCGGGTGTACTTTATGGTAAAATATAAGTTTGGGTTCATAATCATTTGTGGTCTCTGCGGCAAGGAAAGAGAAGACCACGAATCTGATTCCATCGAGGCGGCTATACGAAAAGCAGTCGATGAGGGCTGGCTTGATGATGCTTTGCTTGGATTGATTTGTCCTAGCTGTGTCGAGGCAAATCCTTGACAAAGACCTGATTTTGTGATATGATACCATTTATGGGAGTGTAACTCAGCTTGGTTAGAGTGCTTTCCTTACAAGAAAGATGTCGCTGGTTCGAGCCCAGCCATTCCCACTATTTAGACTGGTAGCTCAGCGGTTAGAGCGGTGTGCTGATAACGCATAGGTCGGTGGTTCGATTCCACTCCAGTCTACTAAGGGTAAGACTAGTCAAGGGGGATTGACTGATAACTGAATATTTAAAGACAGGCTGGCTGATTGCCTGCATGGTGATGGGTAACTGCCTGCCGTTGCCGAAGGATATTCCTGAGGTGCAAGAGCTGTTTTTCAATAAAGAGATTCTAATTGAGCAGCCGATTGTTTTGTCCTCGTATGAATTTCCTGAGACAATTACTGTTAGGGTGACTGGCGAATCACACTGCAAAAAAGGTTTGCCTTATGAAATTATCGAGGTGGACTTCAAAGAATATGTGAAGTCGGTCATCGTGAACGAATGGGGAGCTAATTGGACAGAGCTCGAAAGCCTCAAGGCTGGAGCAATGGCAATCAAAACCTATGCTCTTTACCAATATGAACGGGGCGGCAAATATGGTGGATATGAGAATGGCATCGTATTTGACTGCAACTGGGATATGGTGTATAACCCTAATATCAGGCGACCATTAGGAGACCAAGCCGTAGACGAGACTTGGGATTATATCATGACCGTAGACGGTGAGATTTTCCAGAGCCATTTTCTTGCTTGGCACATTAATTGTAAGGATTGGCTCGGGAAATGGGGCACTTGCATGGGGATTTGGAATACTTACAAAGATGCTCAGCGAGGTATGACTTGGCAAGAAATATTGCAGAAATATTACAGTAATATTACAATTGAGCAAGTTTATGTGAGGGTGAATGGAGAGAGACAGATACGCCAAGATGATTCAAGAGAAAATCGATGAGTTTTGCGAGGAGAAAGAGCTCGTCTTGAATTACAAGCTCAAATGGTTTTACGATTGGATTGGCGGTGAAGAGTCAGGGATGTTTAGCTCAGAGGCAGAGCAAGCGGCTCATAACCGAGAGGTCGATGGTTCGAATCCATCAGCATCCACTTAGCCGACATGGTGGAATTTCGGAAGACACGCAATACTTAGGATATTGTGCCTTCGGGCGTGCGGGTTCGACTCCTGCTGTCGGTACTTATGAACGAACAAACAAGGCTCTTGAACGCCCTCGGGATTGATGACCCCGAGCCGATGCAAATCATCGAGTATGAGGATGATGGTCTCTCTCCAGAGCAGCGCATAGAGAACTGGATAAGGGAGACCAATTCTCTTTATAAGCTGGTTTGGCGATGGAGATTCGGAGCTAAGGGCGACTTGCTCTTTGAGAGTAGGCGGCTCAAGAGTTTACTGATACACAAAATTCTTGAGCTTGATGAAGAGCGGGGAACTTATGAATATGTAAGCAATCAATTGGGATTTCGTTGTGATTGGCAAACTCACAAGGATGGGGTTAATCCTGAGGGAGATTTACTAAAATATCATGTGGAGAAAATAGATGAGAACACTTACACTGCTAAGCGCATACGGTGAGGCTTGCCTCATTGTGGGAGTTTCGAGGATGGTGCTTGAATATGCTACTGCAACAGGAAATGTTGACGCTCATCGGCAGGCTAGAGCGCAACTTGATAAAAGAATGAGGCAGCTGGCAAAGTTTGAGGACAAACTTATTGCGAGGATAAATAAACATGAGCAAGGATAAAAAACTTAAGGTTTGGAATTTTCTGCCCGAATTTACGAGGGCACTTCGAGAGCAGCTAGAAGAGGACGATAGAAAATGGGGGGATGAATGGCTCAGGCGACCTCGAGAAGGGCAGGAAGTGAGGGCGATGGGATTTATTTCTCATTACTTCAGTGAGTGGGCAAAAGACCCCTACCGAAACCCGATTCCATGGTTGAAGATTGTGGGCACTGCTTTGATATGCTGGATACGAGAGAATTATCCCGAGACCTCAGAAAAATGGTGAAATTATGAAGTACTGGATAACAACCGACACACACATCGGTCATAAGAATATTCAAAAATACTGTAATCGCCCAGCTGATTGCGATGACAGAATTTTGCTTGGGTTGCAGGTGCTGCAGCCTGACGATATCTTGATTCACCTTGGCGATGTGGCTTTCAATGACACTGGGGAAGATGAATATCTTTCCCGTATTCCTTGCCGCCGCTGGTTGGTCATGGGGAATCATGACAAATCTGCAACTTATCACCTCAGGGCTGGCTGGAATTGGGTCGGTTGGTCAATGCAGCTGCGCAGGTTCGGCAAGTTGATAAAGTTTTCTCACAAGCCTGCCCCTATAGGTGAGGAAGATGTGCAGATTCATGGGCACTTTCATAATGCCAAGCCAGAATTTTGGGAAGGGCATCTCAAGGTCATTTTGAGCTCCAAGCACAGGCTGCTCATCCTTGAAGATGTAGATTACAAGCCAGTACCACTAGAAAGATTGATTCCGCAGGCGTGAGGGAACGGCATACCTAGCGAGCTCAAACCTCGCTGCTTACTGGTTCGAATCCAGTCGCCTGTACTTGCCAGTGTGAAGGGAATTTGGCATACCTATCTCACTTAAAATGAGATGCCTATGGGTTCGACTCCCATCGCTGGCACTCAAGAGGAGAGACTGCTAATGATACAAATTCTGCTTACCATGCTCATGATGCTGACTTTTCAACATCACATCAATGACTGCGGGGTTGCCTCAGTCATGATGGTTGCAAAGTATTACAATATTGCAACGCCCGCTGAGGAGTCAGGCGATTGGCACTACATGGTGACTGATGACAAGGACAGGGCTCTTCACATTTCCGAAGTGGTTTGGATGCTGAGAAAATTAGGCATAGAAACCGAATATACCTATTCCCACGCAGATATTTCTAAAGCTTTAGTCGATGGGGATTTCCCTATGATTTACCTCATTGAAGACCGAGTTCACTTTGTTGTACTTTGGAATGGGTACATGCTTGACCCAAAAAGAGGAGCAATTGAAATTTCCATGCAGGATTTTCTTGACCAATACAACACAGGTGTTGGGTTGCTGATAGAAAATTTGGATGACTTGCATCATGATATTCCATATATTTACCGAGGAGAGATTCAATGATACCCAATGTTTTTATCTTTGAAGATGACTATAAAGGAATTACCGCCGTCTTTTCAGATGTTTTTCGATTGCGTACTTACCTGAGGAAATATCACTCAGAGCCTACGCTTGAACTGAGAGGGCAGCACATGTATATTACTCGAGACAGGCAGGAAGTTTTGTTTGCCCCTTCTCGGGATGAGCGCATCAAGATTATGGAGCTGGATGTGCCGCCTTGCCCCTACTGCAAGGGCACAGGGCTGATAACTATACGCAATGGCATGGTAGAAATTTGCACTGATTGCAAAGGAAAAGGAAAATGAAACAAATTTTTTATATTCAAGAGTGGAGCGATGAGGATGCCAGCTGGGGAGACTGGGAAGAGGTCACTGAGGTGGAATTCCTAGAAAAGCAAGAGGAGCTGATGAAGTCTCGCAATGTAGTGAGTGGGGGCACGATTTACGATGCTGAAAAGGGCAGAGATTCAACTCTGGTTGCTCATGTCTTCAGGTCTCCCATTTGCCGAGGCAAAATCGAGTATCAGCAAGTCGCTCTAAAGCCTAAAAAATAACCCTTGACAAGACCCTTATTCTGTGCTATAATGTTAGTGTAGAAAGGGAGAAAACCATGTCCAAGGAAAAATACGAAGAAAGAAAGCGTGACCGTCAGATTTCAATTCACAACTGCCTCATGGCAGTCATGGATGAAATCGTAATGCTGCCAAATAATCCCTCATTTGATGAGGAGCGCAGGGCTCTTTATGCCGAGGCTAACAAATTGAGAGAGGCATATCACATCAATCGATTTGGCAAGGTTGAGGAAGAGCCGCCCATTGTTTACGACCTGATTGAAAAACAGGAAAATTTGACTGACGAGCAAAAATGGGATAAGGCTTTTGAGGCTGCCCATGCTGCTGGGAAGGCAGCTTGTGAGGCAGCTAAACCAACTCCAGTTACATGGGTCGAGAGCGACCTCTTTGGAAATGTAGCTGAGGATGCTGAACGATATCGCTGCGATGAAGGGCTTTGTGGATTCGCTTGGGTGAAATTCAAGGGAGCTGACCGCCGCACAAAATGGGGTAAGTACCTCTATAATCGAGAGGACACAAGCCTCGATGGATACAATAAAATCCATATGTGGATTCGAGCGGGTGGGCAATCTGTTGAGAGAAAAGAGGCTTATGCCGAGGCGTTTTGCGAAGTGATGGTCGAAGAGTACGGAATTGAATGCTATCACTTGAGCCGCCTAGACTAACAATCGAGGGGTTTGTCGAGGGGAGTTGGCGACCTCTTGACAAACCCCTCAAAAAAGTTTATACTTTATCAGTACACAGGTTGGTAAGATAACGGTAGTCGCTGGGTCTCCAAAATCCATCGTGCAGGTTCGAATCCTGCCCAACCTGCCTTAGCAGGGAGAGAAATAATGGAAGACATCAAACAAAAATTACACCAGCTGCATGATGCCCGCAATCGGCTCAGCCTGCTCACAGCTCAAAAGCAAGAGCTGGTCGACAATCTCATTCCGCAGGCAGTCAAAGACCAAATGGAAGAGATTGAAGTAGAGTTTGGCAAATCAATTGATTCTTTGGCTGAGGGTATCAATCTTCTCGAGAGAGAGGTCAAGTCCATGGCACTAGAGCTAGGCGAAAGCGTAAAGGGAGATGACCTGCATGTGGTTCTCTTCAAAGGGAAAGTTTCATGGGATAGCAAAGGGCTGGAAGGATTTGCTGTAGCTCACCCCGAGATAAATGCTTTCAAAAAAGTTGGTAGTCCTTACTGCAGCATCAAGGCAGTGAAAAAGTCATGACTGAGCTCGAATTTATTTGTGCAATTGCAGGCATAACAGCAGGAATTTGTGCGCTGTGGCTGTCATTGTTTTGGGCTTGGCGAGACAAAGTGTAAGGCTCATTAGTTTATCGGCAAAAATAGTTGGCTGTCGACCAACAGTGAGGGGTTCGATTCCCCTATGAGCCGCCTCATTCCTATGTCGCCTAACGGTATGGCACTCGGCTGTTAACCGAGAATAGCTGCTGGTTCGAATCCAGCCATAGGAGCTAAGCAGGAGAGAGAAAATGATTACCGTCAAGGAAGCCTCAAAAACCTTTCGTAAATTGAGCAATGCTGTTTTAGCTGCTGCTATTTCAGCTGAGGAGTTTCGCATGGCTACAACCGCTACAGTCACCTGTGCTACGACCACTTGTGCTACGGCTGGCGATTATTATGTTGGAGAAATTATTACTGCCGACATGATGAATCATATAGCCGAGGATGTTATTCAAGTTGAGTGGCAATGTGAGCACTGTTCTACCCCGCAAGATTGGGAAAGAAAAAATTGTTCTCAGTGCGGTGCTCCTCGATACGAAGTGAGAGAATAATGGCAAGAAAGCCGAGAGGTGTAAAGTACAGCTCACAGCGACACCGCTATGTCTATTTTGACTGGACACAGCAGGGTCACATCTCTTGGAAAGATGCCAAAGAAACCTTTTGTGGCATCATTATTGCCGAGAAAAAAAGAGTTGGCATTCCTGTTTCCAAGACTATGAAATTCAGAGAAGACCAAGCTCTTTGTCCTTATTGCAAGGATGCCTTGAAAAAAGTGCTCAAAGAGAAATACCCGCATCTAAAGGAATGGTAGTATGAATAAAGGAAAAGCAATCAACCAGCCCGCCACTTATGCCAAGTGGACAACTGGAGAAATAGAAATTCTCAGGCGAGATTACCCTGCTATGGGGGCTCGCATTCCTGAGCTGCTTGAGCGTCACCCAATCAATTCTATTTATGGCAAGGCTCGCAAGCTGGGCATTGTCAAGGCTGATGTGCCCTCAAAAAAGACATATAAAACACACATGCTTGCAAACATTGTGTATCGATACGATGAGATTGGAAAGACTGCCTGTGGGCACTGGATGCTGAATAGCTTGCTCGCTTGGGAGACAGACAAAGTGACTTGCGGGCGATGCAAGGCAACAATGGCTTATAAAACGAGGAGAAATAAATGAAGAGATTTCTAAGGAAAATTAGCAGGGTTGTTAGCTGGTTACCAGTTATCTGGAAGGGCGCATGGGAGTATGACTATGGCTCGCTTTACAATGTAATGTATCATCAACTTGGGAGAATGGCTGATTTTTTCGAGAGCGACAGGGCTCTGGCTGCTATTCCCAGTCCTCTTGAGCACGCTGTAGAAATTCGGGAAGTCATGGAGCTCATCGAGAAACAACGCTCTCAAGATTGGTATTACGATGAATACTTTGCTCCTATTGAGGAAAAATGGGGCGAAATTGAAATGCACTCTCAAGAATTTGAAGACGACTCTAGCCTTGTCGAAATAATTTTCAGATTCAGCGGGGTCAACAGCAAGGCTGATGAGCTCAAGGCTGATGAAGAATGGGCTAAGGCTCGACAAGCAATGAATGCTCACATGGAGCTGGACTTCAATTATATATGGGAATTGTTCAAGGCAAATCTAAGGAAATGGTGGGATTAATATGATATTTGAGACAGCACACACGCCCTTTGGAGACTTGCTTTTCTATACCGAGAAGCGCAAGGCGCAAAAAATAAAAGAGGAGTTTGAAAATGGAACATGGGAAAAAGAGGTTACTGACCTCATTCTTGAGCTGGACTATACTCATTTTATTGATGTGGGGGCTGGTTTCGGGTATTATAGCCTCATGGCTGGCAAGACTTCTCGACAGCGTTGCACAGTTACAGCTTTTGAGCCCCACCCGATACGATATGGGTTAGCAGTGTGGAATTGCAGAGAACAAGAAAATATTGAAGTCTTGCCCTCTGCAATAAGCGGTGAACCTGCCTTTGATTTCACCAACCCAGCTGATTTCGGTCATGCTATGGGCGGTGACTATACGCAATTGCTCCCACACTTGAATCACACCCAGCTCTGGTTTTCTATCGCTGACAATGAGGACACCCTCATTAAAATCGATGTTGAAGGCATGGAGCTAGATGTGCTGAGAACAGTCAACCCAATTGCTGCCTACCCGAGAGCAATGTGGATTGTGGAGTATCACCGAGGCTGGAAACATCACGATATCGACCCTCAAGAAATCAAAGATTACTTTGGGGATAGATTTATTTGCGAAGAGATTGGAAAAAGGAATCACCTGTTTTTCAGGCGGGCACAAGGCGCATCGGTGAATTCCAAGGTTGCTAAAGAACTGGCAGGGGAAATGGATTGCACGCCCATGAACGCAATCATTACTCCCCCAAAGACAAAACCCCCACAAAAGTGAGGGCTTGCCATGGGGGGGTTATAGAGTATGATAACATGCCTTCATGCCGCTGTCAAGGCAGGATTTCATTACAATCTTGCAATTATTCTGCAAGGAATGAGATTTCCTTGCAATTTTTTGAAATTGACCCTTGACAAGACCCTTGTTTTGTGATATAATGTAGTCATAATCAAGAGGAGAAAACCATGACCAAGAGAAAACCCAGCAACTTCGGTACAGGATTCATCAAAGGCACATTCGAGTGCATTTACTGCGGTCACCTCACCCGAGAGACCCCGCACACATCTGGCACTGAGCTGTGCCGCACTTGTTATGATTTCTGCATGATTGAGAACGCCCATGCTGATGGGAAAATTTCTGATGAGGTTTACACCATGGCTGCAGAGGCTTACAAGAAAGCCATTGAAAGGAAGGGGAAATAACATGGCACTCAACAAATTCCAAAGCGAAGTTATCAAAAATAGAAAAGGGCTCAATATTGTCGAGGCTACCGCAGGCAGCGGGAAGACCTACACTGTTGAGCATTTGGTCGCTCAAATCCTGAGTGAGAAACCTCAGCCTCGAGTTGGGGTCTTTACATTTTCTAAAAATGCAGCCGAAGAGCTGGGTCACCGTATTGCCTCGCAACTTTACCCGATGCTGGATGATGAAGAGCTGGAAAAGAAACGAGCTAATACCGACCTCTTCCAATGGGTGAGCACAATTCACGCCCTGTCTTATCGTATCTTAAAAAAACAGGGATTCAAATTTCGGGTGCTCTCTGGAAAAGAGGAATGGGAAGTTGAAAGCCTGCTCAAGGATTTACTCAAAGAAATGAAATGGGAGCAGGGATTGCGGCAGGTTCGGCACTGGATTGACAAAGCTACAGTGAACCTGATTGAGCCAGTTGACAGCGAACCTGAGGAATTTTATCGCCCCTTGCTGCGAGAGTACGGTATGGGTCGACACGCTGGCAAAATGAGTCAGCTCTTCATTCATTACCACAATTTCATGTCTCATCGCAGCTTGATTGATTTTGCTATGATGCAGGCAAAAGTTATCAAGCTCATCCGTACTGACGCTGATTTTTGCGACAAGCTGGCTGGCATGTTTGATTATGTAATTGTTGATGAGGCTCAGGATACCAGCCCGATTCAAATGGAAATTATTGATGCGCTCATTCGGGATAACGGCAACTTAACACTAGCTGGCGATGTAGACCAGAGCATGTACGCCTTTAGAGGGGCTGTGCCTGAAGTTCTGCGGCGAGAAAATTTCTCGAGATTCGTACTGCCTATCAATTATCGCTCAACCAAGAGCATCATTGAGGCAGGGCGCAATATCATTGAGAACAATTATTTATATGAGCCCGAGCTTATCAAGCCATTTCAGGCAAGACCTAAAGCTCCTCAAGGTCAAGATATTTCTGCCGTTATTTGCCCTGATTTCTCTGCTTTAGAGGGCAAGCTGGTTGACCTACTCGAGGAAGACGGCGAGTTTGGAGATTGGTTCATTCTTTCCCGCACTCGGGCAGAATGTGCTGCAATCCACACAGCCCTTGTCTCGGCGGGAGTTCCCTCAATCAACAAATCAGGTGGTTTGCTCTTTGGAGCTCCCCACATTCGCAAAGTGCTGGCTTATGCTCGGTTGGCTTGCAATTATGAAAACGCTCGCAATGATTTGGATATTATTGGCGAGATTGCTAATGTAGCCAGCAGTACTTTTGTTTCCCCTATCAATCGGCGGCGACATCTTGAGGACTGCACAGAGGATAGATTTTGGATTGACTGCGGCTGCCCGCTGGTATTAGAAAAGGGCAAATCTCACACAACTGCTCGTTATTACGGGGCAAAATCCCTACAGAAAGCTCGGGATTGGAATGGCATCAAAGCACAGCAATATGAGAAAAATAAAGGCGGTTATCCTACTATGGCAGCTCATGGAGCGAGAGACTTGATTGAATTTGTAGAGCTCATTGAGACAGCCAAAGATAATGCAATAATTGCACTTGATACTATCATTGCCGAGAGCATTCTTCCTTGGCTCATGGAGCAAGAGGGCATTTCTAACGAAGACCTCGCTGAGAATGGAAAAGTTGAAGACTTTGCCTTGCTGCTCGACATGGTTGAGGCTGACATGCCTCTTGAAGGTTTCCTCAAGAAAGTTGATGATATCACAAAGGCTGACGATGCTGAAGAGGAAGGCGAGGCTGTTATTATCGGCACTTTTCACTGGGCGAAAGGCGCAGAACGAGAGAAAGTTGTAGTCAATCTCTCCCGTTGCCCCATTGTACCGCCTCAGCCGAGAGAAAATGAGCTCCCCATGGGGCAGCCCCCGCTGCTTGAAGAAGAGCGCAGGCTGGCTTTTGTGGGTGTCACAAGGGCAAAATCAGAGGCGTATTTATTCGCCAGTAAGGAATGGTTGGACAACCAATTGCCAGTTAGTCCGTTTATTGGCGAGATAATCTTGACATAGCAGCTTAGGTAAGCTATAATGAAATCCCATAATAGCCTCAGGAGAGAGGCAAAGGAAGGTGACATCGCATTCGGATAGGAGCTTTGCAAGCTCGGTCAAGCAACCCCATTAGAAATAGGAAGGCTAATACATGACAACTTCTGAATTTCTACAGAAACTCAGTGATTTTCGCCAGCTCCGACAACAAAGGAAAGCTATCGGCGCAGCTATTCGAGCTGTGCGTCAAGAACTTTCCGAGTTTCACAGAGAATTCGGTGATTACACTGACGATGAAGGGTGGGTCAAAGAAATGGTAGTAAAAGGTCGCTGGAGTTGCCTGAATCCAGAGCAACTTGCAGCGCAGGCTCAAGTTTGGGCTGAGAGCGAAGATATCTCAATTAATACACTGGGCAAAACAGTCATGACATTTCTCAGACTCCCACCTGATACGACCCATATCAATATAAAGTAACAGGAGAAGTTTCAAATGACAATTCCATACAATAGTTTTGATGAATTCGAACAGGCTCTACAGGAGTCCAAAGAGGCAGAAGGCAGCGGCGGGGGCTCAGCCCTCTGCGCAGTTGAAGTAGCCTTTGGTTATCCTGTGTTCGCTGCAGGTCTCACCGCAGAAGAGCGTTTCTTCCCTGCCCCAGTTGGCAAAAGCTATAAAGCCGAGCAAGAAAAAGCTAAGGCTGCAGCCATTGCACTGGCTCAGGAATACGATGTAGACCCGAACACAGTTCGATTTTCTCTGCAGATTTTACTCAGGGCAGATGGTGCTCTCAAGGTCAAAGAGGGCGAAGTGGTTGCTGCCGAGTGGAATGGAGACATGAGCGAAATTGCTCCTCTCTGGACACTCAACACTGACCAACCCTCTGCACTGAAAGACCTGCACATTCCCGCAATGCGGAAATGCAATGTTATGCACGACTGGAAAGGCTGGGCAAAGATTGGATTTGCTCGAGACCCTTACAAGGCATCCCTCGGTGATGCTGGCATGACCGATGAAGACCTCGATGGAAATCCTCGGTATCCTATCGTGCGCTACATTTTGGAAACCTACCCCGACAAAGAGGCTGCCTACGCCGCTTACCAAAGCGAAGGCGTGGCTGATGTGGGTGCTCCCGCTGCTACAGCTGAGGTATCCAGCTCTGTGCCTCAAGGCTACAGCCCTGAGGGTTGGGCAAACATGATACCCGCTATCAAGAAACAGCTTGCCGATGGTGATACCCCAGCAGCTGTCGCACAGGCTTTTGGCGTGCAAGTTAGCGATATCACAGCGTTGATGTAAACGCTTATCGATAAGTTTCAGGGGGCAGAGTCACATCTGCCCCCTTATTTTAGAAAAGGAATTGACAAATGAGGTATTTTGGCTGTGATTGCAGGCATGAGGTGATTGGAGTTGAGTTGTTTTGTGACTTCCAACTTTACTTTGCTTTTTATGAATTCAGCGGCGGGAAAATCCCCCTCAAAGATAGAATCAGGCACGCTTGGAAGATATTGACAAGGGGCGTGAGCATACCGAATGAGATTTTTCTCTCTCTCAAAGAGGCTGAAAAACTTTCTGAGGAGATTGCAAAAATTGTAGCTGAGATAGCTAAACATGAGCAAGAGGCAGAACAAGCCCGCAAAAAATTAGAGAATCTAATCAATCAAGACTCATTGCGTATAGCCAAATGAAAGTTCAAATGCAGGTCACAATTGACGGCAAGCCGTATTACAAAGAAAAAACAGGCGACAATTTGTGGCACATTCTAATCAGGTTATTATTTGATATTTATGCCAGAGCCAAAGACGATACACATATATGAAAATTGCATTTTTGTTCGTGCCTACAAGGTAGCTGGGGCAAGCATCAATGCAGCCATATGCGAGCAAATGGATAGGGTCAAGGTTATAGATTATAAAGATTACCATAAGGAAGGGTTGATGTCTTGGATTGAAGGGCAACTTTATGGTCGCTTTTTATTTACCTTTGTGCGTAACCCTTGGGATAGATTTATCTCTCTGTGCTTTTTCAGTCAGCTAGACCCTGATTTCGTAGTTGATAACTGGAAAGAGTTGAATCAGACCCCTGAGTTTAGAGCACATACGCTGCCACTGCACATCCATCGAGAGCTTTGTGGTAAATCTGTAGATTTCATCGGCAGGTTTGAAAGTTTACAGAGAGATTATGATAAGCTCTGTTCTTATCTTGGTATCATCCCTAAAACTTTACCGCATTTGCACATGACACAGCGAGTAGCGTATGAGAGAATGTGCTCCCCTAAAGTGAGGGATTTTATTGCCCAAGAATATAAAAAAGATATTGAACTTTACGGATATGAATACTAGAGAGGGAAAATGATAGCACTGGATAAATCAGAGGCACGCAGTAACTCCAAAACAATTCTCCCCGAGGGAGCAATTTTACTTGACTGGCTTGAAGAGATGACTGGAGCTGATGCAATCATCTCTCCACTCGAGGGAATGCCGATTGCTCAGGCAACTTTTTTTCATCACATCGCTGCAGGTGCGGTGCTGGTACAGATAAAACATGGAAATGATTTAGTTTCCTCAATCGGCAATCGCTTGAATGAATCTCTCTCTAAGATGGTCAAGATGACTCGGGCTCAGTGGCAGAGAGTGCTTGTGCCTGTAGGGTTCTACCGCAAAGACCCCCGTACAGGCATGGTAGCCGCTGCCACACCGAAAGAGGGAGAGAAACCTTATTACATTATTATCTCTGGAGCTCCGAAAAAATGGGAAGCTTTGCAGTCAGCCCTCTGGCGTTGGCGTAAGCGAGGCGGGTGCATAGAGCCCATGATTTCTACAGCTGTGCAGCTGGCAAAGTGGATGCAACAGGAAGAGCGAGACCTCAAGAGCATGATTGGAGCTCCTACGAAGGAAGTTTGGCACAATCCCCCTCGCTTAGAGGGTGCTCCCGACCCTGATGACCCCTTGCAGGAAGTCAAAATTATCAAGGATGGAAGAATAATTTTGGCTGCTTTCCCCTCAGTGGGCAAAGGCAGAGCTCAGGATATTTGGGATTTCAATAATGGTAGGCTATACGAAGCCCTGATTCGCCTGAGTGATGAGGACATGGAGCAGCCCAAAGGCGTAGGAAAAAAGACAGTCGAGAAAGTAAGAGAAATGCTCGGCTTGACAGGTGACAGCGAGATTTTCAGGTTGTCAGTCGAGGTAAATCCAAAATATTTTGTGGAAGATTAGCCTTGACAAAACAAGGAATTTAGTATATAATGCAGGCTAGGAGTGAACCTCATGACCGATATAATGAATGGTATTTTTGTATGGACAGGCGACTTTGGCGTGGGAAAAACCACTGCTGCCCTCGAGTGTGGGGCTAAGCCTGAAGAAATTATCTTTGTTGATGCCGATATTAAAGGCAATAAAACCATAGAGGATTTGCGCAGGGTTGGTGTAAAATTTGGCGATTACATCAACCTTGTGCAAGTTATCAATGAGAGAGAAAACTTTTGGGATGCTTACGAGTTTATCATCGGCATAATCAACAAGATTACTCCTAAAATAAAAGTTGTTATCTTTGACCCCGAAACAATCATTTATGATGTCTTCAGGGCTTATGTTAGCCGCAACCTTAACGAATTTGATAGCCCTAAAGCATGGGCAAAATCAAAAGGAAGTGGCTTTCAATTTTATGAGGGCAAGATTAGCCGCCATGCTCGAGAGGCTGAGCAGGCATTTTTCAACCTCATTGCAGGTAAAGTGCAGGCTATTCACCTGACAGCTCACCTCAAAGATAAGTATGATGGCGGTGTAGCTGTTGGGCAAATCCCCTCAATTTCCCCTATGATTCACAGGATTGCCAATATGATTTGCTGGCTGCAGCACAGCCCTGTGAGCACAACTCCAGTGATGCTCTTCGTCAAGCAGTACGGTAAAAAAGTCATCACTTCTGAGGGAAAAATTCGCACAGTCAATATCACCCCTCGCAAGGCTGTACCTCATGAGGGTGAGTCGAGCGTGTGGGATATCTTAGAGCGATATGTCAAGCAACCCGCTCACAATCGAGAACCACTCCCCGAGGAAATCATCACAGAGGACGAACAATGGATTGTAGACAAGGTTCTCAGTGACTTCCAAAAAGAGGCGTGGTTTGCTCGTATCAAGGCTAAAGAGGCTGAAGAGCGAGCATTACAGGCAGAACTTGAATCAGTTGGCAGCCCCCTGCAAGTGCGAGTGCAAGAGCTGCAGGCTGAAGGGCTTGTAGCTCCCCCAATGATTCGAGACAAGATTCTTGCTGAAATTTCAGAGGGCAAACTCGAGGGGGTCAATGCAGCCCTTGTGACGATGGATACAATCGCTAAGCTTATGAATACAGGAGCATAAATATGAAATTAATTGGTTTAGACCTTGGATACTATCAGGTCAAAGCCTACGATGGAAGTAAGCAAGTCAAGTTTATTTCCATGGTCGGCAGCCCTGATGTTAGCCGCCTAAATGTTCTCGGCGGTGAAACTGATAAAATTATTCAGGTTAACGGTAAAAAATACATGGTAGGCGAAAGCGCAGCTGAAAAAAGCAGGATGAGGCAGCGCAGAGAAGATAGAAACTGGATTGAAAGCGAAGAGTATCGAGTGCTTTTTTATCGAGCTCTTGCAAATTTCCAAGCAGGCGAAGTACATGCTATTACAGGGCTGCCTAATGATTTCTTCTCAGATGCCCCTCGACTGAAGGAAATTCTTGAGGGAAAGCATAACTTCCTTATCAATGACCTGCCTGTGAGCTACACTGTCAAGGCTAATGTTATCATGCAGCCTTTTGGAGCTCTGGCATCCATGGCTTTCGACAATATGGGCAATGTCCAAAATCAAGATTACTTTGAATTGACAGGCGTAATCGATGTTGGTGGAAAAACTACAAACATCCTGACAGCTAAGAACTTCAGTGATATTTCCCCTCAAACTATCAGTAAGGATATCGGCGGCTGGGATGTTATTCGAGCTGTGCGTTCAAGATTGCAAACAGAATATCCGAAATCAAATCTCACCGACCATCAAATTGCTGATGCAATTGTTGAAGGGAAATTCAAAGAATTTGGGGAATGGGTTGATATTTCCGACCTGTTAGCTGATGTATTGCCTATGCTGGCAGAGGATATTATCGGCAAAGCAAGCTCTCTGTGGGGGAGCGGTGCAAACCTATCCTCAATTATCATCACAGGCGGCGGCTCTCGGCTGATTGGAGAGCACATCAAAGCAGCCTTCCCTCATGCTAAATTGGTTGAAGACCCTGTTTTCGCCAATGCTATCGGCTACTATCGATATGGGCTGGCAGTCAAATGAGACAGTCGTTTGAGATTGACCCCAAAAAGGATGCTGACATAATCAAATGGCTTGCCGAATCAGATGATGTCGAGGCGGCTATACGCAATGCGATTAGAGCAAGTATTCTTGGCGGGCTTGAGCCTATTGACTTTGTTGCAATTTTGCTCAGCCTTCAAAAGGAAGTCTCGCAACTCAACAAAGCAGTAAATCAAAAGCTTTTAGTAGCCGTACAAGATTTAGAAACTACAGAGGTTGGAGAGGGCGGCATTATACCCGAAAACATTCTCAATAACCTCAAAGGGTTAATGGTATGAACCAAAACTTTTTACAGCCTATTACACTAGGCGACTATCAAAAAGAACAAGAGCGCAAAGAGGCTCATGAATATCTTTTTGAACTTGAAATACTCAATGCTGACTCTGCGCACAGTGCCCTTGACAACCAGCCTAACAACTGGTACTCAGTCAAGGAATTTGCAGAAAAAGCAGGCGTGCCAACCAACACCGTCTATCAATGGGCGAAACGAGACCGAGTTAGGTCAGACACAAACTCAAATGGCACAATGGTCATTTATCCCCCTGACTTGATGAAAGTGCCTCGACCTGTTGCCTTTGAAGAGCAAGAGCGCATTGTTTGGACTGGCACTTTCTCAGAGAGCGGCAGAGTAACTTTGAATCAATTCGCTCTCGGCGGGAATGAAAGTTACACGCTTGAAATGGGAGCTCGATTCTTGCTGGCTATGCTTGGCGTAACCCCTCTTGAAGAGAGCCGAGTAACAGTCAAAGAATTGTGGGAGTACATCAATAAACACCAAGACTTAGCCACTATTTTCAAAAGAAATTTGCGTTTGATGCTAAGTGCCTTAGAAGACTAAAGGAACGCTCATGCCCCTAGAAAGAGAGCATCCCAGTCACTTTGGCGTGCCTCATGATTCCTTCCGAGATTCGCAGTGGGATGCGATTGACAAGGCACACTCTGCCCTCAAAAATCCATCCAAAAAATTTATCTTTGCTGAAGCTCCTACAGGCGTAGGTAAGACAGCTATTGCTGCGGCTCTCGGCAGATATGAGAAGGTCACTGTCTATGTCAGCACTCTTGGCTTGCTCGACCAATACAGGCGAGAGTACGGCTTTGCTGGAGTCAAGGGCAGCAATAATTACCCCTGTGTCTTGCCTAAAAAAGTTGAGGCATGGAAAGCCGTAGGCACAGAGCCGACAGCCATGGACTGTCATTTTGATAAAATGTGGGATTGTCCTGTTGCTCAGCAATGTTCTTATCTCATCGAGAAACAACGGGCAATTAAGGCTCAGCGCACTGTGGTAACTTATGCTTACGGCTCTCTGTCTCGCTCAATTATGGGAAGAGAAGGAATTCTTGTCATGGATGAAGGGCATGGGGCAGCTGAGCACATCCTTGACTTTGCAAATTTCACAATCACTGAGCACAACCGACAGAGGCTTGACCTGCCTGAATATCCCAGTTCTCTCTGGAAATTTGGCAATATGGGCAAGGGAGCTATCCTCAAAGGCGAACCCCTCGAGGCTGCCAGAGGCTACCTTATCGATTGTCGAGAGGCAATTGTTGACAGAATGGTTTTCTTTCCTGAGGTAAGTGAAGAGTACTCCAAGCTACAGAAGGCATCAGAACGATTCACTCGAGCACTGCAAAATTTTGATGAATCAACTTGGTTTCTCGAGTGCAACCCTTGGATTTCGTGGGATAAAAAGAATGGACAGCAAGCGGCAGGCTTTCGCCTGAGAGCTCTTGACGCTCGCATGGTCGCTAAAAGATTCTGGAAAAATAAAAAAATGGTTTTGGTTATGAGCGCAACCATCGGCAACCCTGACCCCTTAGCAAGCAAGCTAGGCATCAATACAGAGGGCATGGAGCATCATGTTTATGAGCATCCCATCCCTATTGCGTATAGACCTGTACACAATTTGCACATGCAGCGCATGACCTACACGAACCTTAAAAAATACCCTAACCTGTACCAAATTCAGGCTGTGAGCGTTGCTAATTTTATCAATGACCTACCGCCTGAATGGAGAGGCATCGTGCTCACCTCAAGCTACACAAAAATCGGAAGGCTCTCAGCTGCACTGCAAAACTTTTTACCTGACCGCAGGCTCATTGTACAAGTGGCAGGGGGTAAGGGGGTTGATGCTCTCACCGAGCAGTTTATTACCGACAGAAAAGAGGGAGATGTCCTTGTCGCCAGCATACAGGGCTTTGGAGAGGGGCTAGACCTCAGAGGAGAATTGGCAAGATTTGCCGTTGTGGCAGGCGTGCCCTTTGACAACCCTACCGACCCTTACATACAGGCTATGCGAGGGCAAGCAGGCGGCAGCAAATACCTACTAGCAAAAACTTACGCAGCCATTCCTCAGGCTTGTGGTCGAGTGACCCGAGCAACCAAAGAGGACAGCGGAGAATGGCGACTGAATGTGGCAGCTGTCGCTGACGGCAGCGCAACTACCAAGATTGCAAAAAAATATTATCCTCATTTCTTTAGAGAGGCATTGGAGAATACAAATGGCAAAAGTAAATAAAGAAACTAAAAGACAACAAATGGATAAGTACTTCGATAAATGGAATCAAGAGGAAGTGCCTATCAATCTTGAGCCTAAATGTGAAGAGTGCTGGGCAAGATGCTGCCTCAGAATGAGCGTTATGTTTGGTCTCGGTGACAGCATGATTGAACTTTTCTCAGCTCATTACGGCAGAGAAATAACAAAAGTACAGTTCAAAATCAACCACCGCTGCGAACAGCTGGACGAGAATAATCTCTGTAAACTCTTTGGCAAGCCTGAGAGACCAGAAATTTGTGATAATTGGACTTGCCCTGAGAGAGTCCAGCCTCATGTTCTAGCTATAGAACTAGATGATATTTACGATGAGGGCACAGGCAAACAACCCTTCTCAGACTACGGGCTTGACCTTACCGACATCATAAGGCGAATGCCAGTAGAGGACGAGGAAGAGGAATAATGGGCGTAAATCTGAAAAGCTTTCCCAGTAGCGGCAGATTGCCCGCAATGAATTGTCGCTGCGGTCAAACCCCTGTCGTGAGCTGGACATCAGGCAGTGAGGGGCGTGTGGCACAGCTGCGGTGCTTTGTTTGCGGCGTTGCTACTGAGAAACACAAGAGAGTTTCTGAGGCTGAAAAAGAATGGAATCGGCTGGTAGCCGACCTCAATGGAAACTGAGCGGTGCATCTGTGGCGAGCTCCTAGAGCTCCGAACCTACAAGATTCTAACTCGCAAATTTTATATTTTTTGTGAGAAATGTTTCATTGCCAGTGGCGACTTCCCTACGCCCACCGAGGCAATTGCTGCTTGGAATCTCAAGCTTAAAAAATTAAAAAACAGATTCAAGACTGATGAAATCTGATTCAGAATGTGGTAAAATATTTCAATGGAGTATAGAATAGTAACCCTTCAGGACGGCAGAGCTGCCGTCTTTAAAGTCGCAAAAGAAAACGGAAAAATCCATTTAAGCCCCGAACCTGAATTCATTGCCAAGGATGTTAGAGAGTTGCAATACAAAATTGTGGCAATCAACAGGGCTTTTTGGAAACCTCTCTTGACATCTGAAAAACCTATGGTATAATACTCTATACCCCCCCACTGGAAAAGCCTCAGCCTTATGCTGGGGTTTTTCTCTCTGCGGGGTCAGGCATCTCCCTGAAAGGAAAAGACCCAGCACAAGGCTAGGTCTCTTCACTGTAGGGGGTAAAGAGTATTATATCCGAAAGAATCCCCTTGGTCAAGAGAGTAGTATACCAGTTCTGCAATGAAATTGAAATGAAATTGTCGCTTGACAAATCCCTTATATATGTTATAATGTAGTCATAAGTGAGAGGGCAGGTTTATCATCTGTCCTGACCTGAATAGCAGACCCCCTGAGAGTTACGCCTCTGCGAGCGGGGTGAGCGGAAGAAACTTCTGCAAGAGAGACCTGATGATAAGGGTGCTAACAGCTGCTGTACAAACAGGTAGATTCCCATCGAGAGGGCTCACCGAATCGATACTGCGAAAGCCTCGGGTTTCTGCAACTAGGGAACGGGTTAGCCCTACAAGGCTGTGCAAGTCAGCTCATGGCAGATAGCAGGGAAGAGAGCGTAACCCACGCTCTTTTTCTTTTTAAGGGGAAAAATTGGTACTTGACAAATCAAGGATTGTGTGGTATAATGAATTGATGGGTAGGTTGGGGCTGCACATTAACAAGGGAGATAAATATGTCGAAAGATAAGTGTTGCTTGGTTTACTTTAAAGATGGTACACATGAGATTTGGCATCACTTGCCAAACATGGCTCACTTTGAAGAGGGTACTCGGTTTTTTGAGTGTCCAGATGAAACGCCAATCATCGATGTAGCAGAGATGATTTCGTGCCTGAATAAATATTCAGCAGGGTGGAATAAATTCAGCCACACGCCTTTTACAGAAGCCAAACTGGACAAGGGAGCTCTGAGCGAATTTTTTCCTAAGAGCTAATTAAAAACACAAAAGCCTCAACCCGCCCACTGGTTAAGGCTCTGTGCTCAAGCGCAGGAGAGTACGCCTGAAAGGAAGGAGAGAGAAAACCCCCATACACCGCAGCCTTATTGTACCATACGACTATACGCAATGCAAGGGTTGAGTTACTTAGATTGTACAGTGCTGTCGATGGTGAACCTCTTTCCTCTCTCTTTATCCCAAAGAAAAGCTTGAGCTTTTCGAACACTCCCTACAAATCCCATTTCAGCGTGCCAAGCATCGGTCTCGGTAATTGCAGAGATTCTGCGAATAATTACCCCGCCGACCTCTTTGGCTTGCTCATGATGTAGGTCGCCCAAGTGCCATTCTCTGTATTTTGTGTCGCTCCAGTGCTCACACTCCACTTGCATGGCGTGCTCAATGCGCTTGCCTTCCATCTTGCCATGAGAGAATCCGATGAGGCACTTGCCCCAGCGGTAATATTTTCTTTTAGCAGGGCTGAGGTCGACCTGCACGCCCTTGAGGTTGCGGAAATAAGCGTCAAGGTGGAGCGTAGCGAAGTAGGCAGTCATTTTGTCGTGATTCCCGCCGATGTAGAAGATGTCTACAGGCGCAAGCTGCCGCAGCTCTTCGACTGTCCAGATTAGCAGCTCAATTCCGACTTGATAAATTTTTTGCCAGCGGCTGTCTGTGTCCACATGCGTGCCCCTAGTGGTCGTGTGGTCGGGTGTGTCTACATGGAAAAAATCTTGCCCAACAGGGAAGACTACACCGCCGACCTTCCAGCCTGCCTGCTTGATTTCTGAGAGAATATCGATGACTGTAGCCCTGTACAGCTCGGCAGCGATGTCAAGGTCAAAGTGCCCTGAGCCTGTCTCATCAGCCCATGCTTGCTTTCCGATGTGGACATCCATCAAGGGCAGCTCAAGTAACAAGTCAGAGGGCTTGTATTTGACTTCTACAAGCTTGGGGGCTTGTAATTCGTTGAAGACCTCTCGAATGGCTGCGCTGGAAACTTGGCTCTTGATGGGCTTGATAGTGAGCTCACACATGTAAGCGTGATTGGTGTGTTTCTCCCCCTCTGATGCTGAGTTTTTGATGGTTACATCCCAGTAGTTGCGCCGAGTTTTACAGGTGAGCACTTCCCACAGGAGCGGGTCATAACCCATGAGTTCCATGATTCGTTGAGGATTCTTTGAGTCTTCCTCGGAGAGCAAGAGCTCTCGCTTGGTTACAAGGCTGCCGTCAGCTTTGTAGGTAGTCTCTTCCATTTCCCCAATCTCTCGAGTGGGGTCTTCATCCATTAGTTTTCTTTTGTGTCTGAGGTAATGCCTGATTCCTGCGATGTATTTGACAGCATTGTTTTGACTGGCATCTAGGTCGAGTGTTTCCTTTAGAATATCCTGAGCCTTACCTTTTAGCTTGAGAAATTCGAGGTCTAGCCTATCCATGCGCACCTTCCTTTATAGGGCGAGAGCCCTCTAAATAAGTAGAGAGCTCTCTGGTTGGCTGAGTTGACCAATTGCAGTTTTATATACCGTTTCTGGCTTTCAGCATTTCGTAGGCAATTTTAGCAATAGCTTTGAAGACTGCGTAATTAGCAAGCAGCCACTCAAGTGACCATTCTACAGAGCCCAGCTCGCCTGTGACCCACATGGCTAGGGCTGAGAGAACCATGAAGAAAGTGATTACAACCAGCTCCATGCGAGTGTCAGCCAGATTGAGTTTTTCCTTGAGCCATTCCAAAATAGAAATGCTCGGGAAAAAAGCCTGAGTGAAAGCGATGATTGCGCCTACCAGCATGACAATAAGTTGCTCAGCTGTGTATCCTACAAAAAAGTTTGCAATATCCATTTGTTACTCCTGTATTAGCTAATAAGGGGGTAAAAAACCGTTCTCGTCATTTCCCCTTGAGTTTATCATGAAACCCCTGAAATGTCAAGGTGTAGGCACAGCCCCGCCTACAACGGGCAGTTTTGAAATAAGATAGGCTAAAAGGTTACCAAAACCTATCCATTCTGCAACTAAGCTGAGGATGATGTAGTAGCCTACCATGATGCCACTGAGCCAAGTAAAGGCTTTGAGAGGCTTTTCCTTGATGCGCTGCCACATGGTCGGATTTTCTTTGAGGTCAGTAAGATGATTGTCGAGCTTGTCCTTGACCTTACCAATGTTGTCCTCGCAAACCTCAACCTCTTCCTTAACACAAGAGATGGTTTCCTTGACCTCATCAAATTTTTCTATCATGTCCTCTCCAATTTGGAGAGTTGTAATTCGATTCTCAATTTCAGCCTCTGCTCTAAGAACATCAAAGTAAGCCAAAGAATTCTTATCGCCGTTGATTTCTCGTTTTCGGAATGAAATATACTCATCCAGTGCGATGCAAGTGAAGTCTGCCTCTCGAATTTCTTTGGCAGTTCTGCACATAGTCTTATTCCTTATACATATTGTTGATTGTACCCTTTACATCATCAAGGGCTTGATTATAGACATCGATTTGCAGCTGAGCATTCTCATCCTGCAGTCGAGCTATTTCTTTTTCGTAAATTATTTTTTGCGCTGCAAGGGCTTTTGTAACTTCTTCTTCACAGTTGGGCGGTGGAATTGGTTGCCAGTGTTTAGCAAGCCAAGAGTCCTCGGTTTCATTGATGTCAACTTTGCCTTGGTATCCCTTAGGGTCTTTCCAGCCGTCTAAGGGAGAACTAAGCGCAACCTGTAGTACTACACCGCCGTCCACCCAGCCCTTGATAGGGGTGTCAGGGGGCGGGTCAGCTTCCCACAGCTCATGCTCTTCCCAGTATTTCCAGTCGCCCACATAAGGATGCACATAGGTATCCCAGTACCAGCCTGCAGTATAAATCATGGGGGCTTGATTCCAGAGCTCTGCAGTTCTGTCGAGCAGTGCCCTGTAGCATTTCACTCTGCACTCGCCTGATATGCCTGTTCTCCTGTGCTCTAGGTCAATAACAGGCGGTAGCTCCCCATAATCCCCCTCAAAATGTTCTGCTATCGTGTTGAAAAAGTTGTCAGCTTGAGCCTTGCCGTAGGTCACAGGGTCTAGCCAGATGTAAGGCTCAAGGGTGTAATGATACGCCCCTCGAGGCAGCTTGTAAACATCTTTTGTCCGTTTCCAGTTTTTTTGTAGCTGTGTCCAACCTTCGTTAGGTGTCCAGCCCTGCCCCTGTGAGACTTTCTGGAAATAGAATTTGAATTGGTCTAAGTAAGCAGGGGGAATTATCCCATCCCAATGCCTAGTGTCAAAACCTTGAATTATCGTCATATCATTTCCTTTTATATACTCATGAAGAATGGTCTGCCGCCGCTGTCAAAAAAGTCAGCCCAAGTCCTGCCTGCTCCACCATTGAGAATCCAGTTGACTTCATTTGTTGTGAGCCAACCATCATATAAGAACCACTGCTCTAATCTGGCATCCATAGCCTGCACATTGCCGTAGACAGGCGTTTCATATTTATAAACACTTGAATTCGTGTGCCCAAAAGTGATTGCCCCAGCATCATTAGAGCCGAAGTTCATCAAGGAAGTGCTGTCGCTGTCAAGTAATGTGCCTGAGGTATTGTACACATATACATAGCCTGTGTTAGCTGAGGCATCTGACCTTGCTAAGTAGAAATACCATGTAGCTGTTGAGAGGGTTGTGCTGGTAGCTCGAGCTCGATAGCTGTTATTCCAGCCTGAGCTGCCGCTTATACCTACTCCAAAGCACACATGAGGGTCGGTATCAATGTAGCAACACCAGCATGAAGTGTTTCCTCTGCCGCCCTGACACATCAAGATACACTCATCGGTCTCCAGTCTAAACCAGCCGCCCATACACCAATCTTTGTCTCCGCTTTGCCAAGAGCCGTCAGGAATGTATAGCCCATCGACTGTTGAGCGTTCAAAATCACATGAATTGGTTGAGACATGCCCTGCAGCCTGACGGTTAGGCGCATCCCAGCCACTGAAAAAACCACCAAGAGCATCCCGCCCATTTGCTGTTGCATCGTAGCGAGTGCCGCTGGTTTCCTGCATACCCAGCCAGAATTCAAATTTCGTATAGTCAGGTTTATCCATTGCCATGATTAATCATCCGTTGCTAAATCTGAAGTCCATCGAACCAGTACGCCCAGTAAGTCAGCATCGCCTGCAAGCGTGTCACTGCCGTTTGAGCCTAATCGCCCAACCCTGAATTCAACGAAAGGATTCTCGTCTGTGACAGTACCATCGCCTATAGCACCTGTCCAGTCAGTTGAGTGTACATCCATATTGGCAATCCAAGCATCTGTGACCGTTGCTTGAGTTGTTGGGTCGTTTCCAATCGCATCATCGTTATCCAGTAATTGTGCCTCAGCAGCCCACACCACATTGCCTGCTGCCCCGCCTGCATCCACTGTCCAGATGAATTTTACCACAATGGTTGAGTTATCAAATCTTTTAGGCATACAAAGATTAAAATTGAGGAATTCATCTGCAGCAGCGTCAAAACCTCTCGCTGGATGTACGATTGTGCCATTGTCAAGTATGGCTTGGTCGGCAGGTTCACTGCCTGTCTCAGCCCACATTGCGCTCACAGGCACATAAACTGTTTCCTCGCCATAGTCGGCTGCGTATAGATAATCCAAGTCATCTCTGATTGTATTCATCATGGCAGCGGTCACAACCTCGCCCGTTGTCCATGTTCGTGATGTAAAAGCCATAATTCACCTCTTAGTAAGCCAGCCTTGTGCTCGTATCAAGCACAGAGTTGGTCAAGTCATCTAGCACCCAGTAGGTCGCCGTATCAGCCTCAATAAGCCCGTAGGTGACCCACATCTCTCTATTATTCTCAAGAACAACCATGTTTTGCACAAAGTAATCACTGTCTATGTCGCTCTGAGCGTCTACCAAGGCAATTCTGCTGCCAATTTCTAAATCCATAAAATCCTGCGCCATGGTAGAGTCAATGTAGGGCATGAATCTCAAGCCGTCAACGACATGGAAGGGGTCTTTCCGCTCAGAAAGAATTGCATCGCCCACATCGGCTGCTACATTGATGTCATCTTCGTAAGGCATATCATACCGCAACTCTCGGTCACCGTAGGCATTCAAACTATCAGCATCGGAAGTTTCATAAACCATTGGGTCGTATTGATAGATGCCTTTACCTCGGATTTGGAGCTTGGTAATCCACGCTGTCACGCTCCCATTATTTGTGATGGTAATTTTGGCAGAGTTTGCCCCAGCGTCCAATGTGCCTGCCGCAGTGGAGATAGCAGCAATATCGCTTGTCATATCAGCCCCGCCGCCGTCCTCTTGTGCATTGGCTGTATAGTCTGTGGTCGATGCCAGAGGGTCAACAAAGGCAGTGCCAGAGATTCGCTCGCCTGTGTCGGGGTCTCGATACGAGAGAGTAACATCCCTTGATGCCCCTGAGGACACTGCAAAGGCTGTTTGTGAAGAGCCCAGCACAGTAGTCGCTGCGGCATCAATTTCCCGAGGATAAACACGAATTAGCACCTTGTTATAAACCTCATTCAATTTATATTCAGAGGTGTCAATAGTCAATGTAGCAGTTGTGTTCGTGTTATAGGATGCCTCATCAGTCGTTTGTAAAATTCTGTGATGCCTGCTTTCAAATACCAATGTCTCACCTTTGCCTGCCCCGTTTCCAGTAATGTAAAGGTAGCCCTTCTCAGAGGCGATAATTTTCTGCAACACTGTAAAAATCGGCGTAGCCTCATCTCGCTCGCTGTCAAGCACATAGGGAAAGGTTGAGTTTCCTGTGTCAAAATCACGATGGACAGGCGGGATGGTTACGCCGTCTAGTACGGTGTCAAGCACCTCATCCCCTGTCTTAGAAGTTTGAATAGGTTCAAGAGAAATTTTTCGCTTGATAGCCTCTGACATCCAATCTTCACATGTCACTTGTGTTTGCCTGTTGCCAAATCTACCTGTGTCAGGTCTAACTCGCTTGATTCTGCCATACCATTTATAATAATCGCTGCCGCCGTAAGTATATTTGACCCTGATAGCTTGATTAATTTCAAATCCATCTCTTTGATTGGTATGGTTGAGCGTGTAGTAACCTGAGAGCCCGCCGCTGTTAGAGCTGTCATTATTCAGCCAAAATTCCAGCGTGCCAATAGAGGCTGTCTGAGCCTTGATGCCGACAGGAGAGGAGATTCCTTTTCTGTATTGAATCCCGTTCTCGAGCAAGATATCACTAGAGATGTCTTCCCAGTCGCCACTACCAGCAGCCTCTCGATAGCCCTCAACCCAATCTACGCTAGAACCGTTTTGAATGGTTGCATCATGACTATTTGCAGTTTCATCGGCTACAGTCGACCCAGTGCCCTCTGTCAACCGATAATATGTGTTTAGATTTGTTTCATCGCCGTCAAGCTGGCAGCGCATATACTCTTTGATTTCTGCCTGCGTTCTAGCCTCATTCCACATGCGAATGTCAGTAATTACACTGTTACCGTCCGAGTGAAATACAGCCTTAGAAGTGCTATTAGTATTGAGCCAAACTGGATTTCCAAATTCATTTGTGGTTTCTGCTTTTAGCTCTCCATCAAGATAAAAAGCAACTCGACAGGTATTTCTTCCAAGTGTGTTATCCCATATCCAAGCATAGTGATGCCAGCCTACCATTTCCTCGGGGGTGAGCGTTGTGAGAGCAGATTCAAACATGGCTCTGTCTGTTACGCTAGGAGAGCCTACAAGAGTTCCGTCCTGATTATTTTCCCACTCATCGGCAGTGTTAGCATGAAAGTCATACACTCTCTCAAGATTGTTTCCATAAGGCGAATTGATTGGATTAAATCTATTATCATCAAGTTCTGTAGAAGTTCTCTCATCGCCCCAAATCCGAAGATAAGCACAATCAAACTCAACATGATTTGCAGCTCCTCTACCGAGCCGATAAGTACCGCCTGCTCCAATTGTAATATCATCAGTGAGTGATGAAATATCAACTGCGCCAACAGTATTTTCACCATCGACATAAAAATAAGCTTCATCATTCGCTCTGTCGACTGTCAAAGCTAAATGATGCCATTTACCATCTTCAATATTTACAGTAGTTGCAACCCCAGTAATATTTATTGCATTATTGCTATCATCTCTTAGGTAAGCGTAAGGTCTAGCATCTATTGAACCAGCATTATTTAGCAAAATTCGAATTTGTCCAGTAGTTGTGCCGCTATCTTCGATAAAGAAATCGGTATAGTCTGTAGTACCATTTTGAGATTCAATAACCCTAACCATCAACTCGACTGAAAAATCACCACCAACAGGGCTATAGGCAGGAATAGTCATATATTTATTGACATCATCATCTAGCACTATACACTGGCATTGCCCTGTATAGTAAGTAATATTATTTGTGCCGCTGTCAATTCGACAATAAGTTTGAATGTCGGTAGCATCACCAGAATCGTTAGTATCCCACAAAGCGTATTGCCAATAAAGAGTTTGCGGGTCATTTTCTGCCATGTAAGCATCATTGCTCTCGGCATCAGCTCCCTTCATCCAATACTCAATCGTGCCGCCATTATTCCCGTAAGGAAATGCAGTGTTGTCGTCTGCCTTGAATGCAGCTACAGCTCCGTTATTCAAAGCTTCTAAGCCCCAAGGGTGATGTAGCTCGATTTTTCGATTTAGGTCTTCCATTATGCCATTGCCCTGCCTATCGCTACCTCAAAGGCTGCCTCTAGGTCAGCTCCTTTAGCCAGTTGTCTCAGGATGAGTGTTTGCTCCTCGAGCAACCTTCTGGTTTGTTTATTATCGAGAGCAATTTGGCTCTGTACCATGTCCACACCCTCGGACATAGCTTGAGCCGAATCCTCAACCATTTGTGTTGCAGCCTGCATTGTGCTCTTAGTTGTGCTCTCAACTGTTGTGGCTACTACAGTGGCAGCTGCCAGATTTGTGGTATCAGTGGTCGTTGAAGAGGTTGTTTGCTCAGTGCCTGTACCATAAATGTTATAAGGTTTGAGCATTGCCAAAACTTCAGGACTTTCATCAGGGAAAACAGTGTCCATGATTGAGCCTGTGCCGATAGCACCGCCAAGAGCCAATTGTTTTTGAGGAATAAGCCCAGCAGCTACCAGCCACTTAGATGCCTCATGCGGGATAACAATACCGTTGTAGACAAGCTCAAAACCTTTTTCACCCACGCTTACCAAGCCGTCCATAGGAATCTTGCCGCCCCCAGCACGCCCACCATGCCAGTCAGATTCACCGTACACCGCATCAATATTGAGCCCAGTTGTGGAGTCAGCACCGCCTCCACCGAGAAGCTCAATGGCTGCATCAGGCACTTGCCCAGTCATAGTCCAGTGAATATTGATGAGAGTTCTCTGCTCATCAAGCCTTGTCAAGGCATCCTCAAGGTTCTCAGCCTCTGTGACAAGCTCAAGCGCATCATCGTAAGCCAGCCCAAAATCATCCCGCATTTGGACTGCCGCCTCACTGGGGTACATCTCGCCTGACTGCACCTTCACATTCAGAACAGCCGCAGCCAAGTTCTCAGCATCTTGTCTTGTTTGCTCCAGCCCTTGATTATCACCCAGCTCGCCATAATATTGAATCATGCGCTGTACATCTTGCATAGCCGCATCAGCACTACCCCCTGTGAGCAGTTCCCAGTCCAGTTTACCAGCCATGTCGCCAAGAGCTTTTTCGGCATCTGTTTCAATTGTGCCTAAAAAATTACCTAGTCGGTCATCAAGAGCCTCAAGGTCAAAAGCAGTGTCCTCTGCCTCATCACCCACCTCTTCAATAGCAGGCACAAAATTACGAACTTCAGGGTTGATTTCCTCAAAAGTCAAGCCCAGCTCTCTATACCCCGCCTCTAATTTGAGCACATGTAAATCAGTTATTCCGAGCTGCTCAGCCAGCCACATCAAGGCTTGCTCATGCCCCTCTGTATTCTCAATCATTTTGAATTGCTGTCGCTGCGTTTGGGTCATGCCCATCCTAGCAGCCTCTAGCGAGCCAAGGTAAGCCTCCCAAACAATATCACCCTCTTTGAGAGCCTCTGTTTGCTTTTCAATAGCTGACCTGACTGGTCGCAATGAAGTTGCAACAGTTTTGAGATTTTTGAGCATTGTGGTTACTATCTCAATGCCCTTGCTGAATTCTGCCTGAAACTCTGTACCCACAGCTACTTTGAGCTCATCGAAATGCCGAGGCAGAGAGGTCAGCTGCTTACCAGCCGTTTCCATGGCAGCCTCATAAGTGCCTGTAATTTGAGCACCCGCCTCCACGATAGCATTTGTGCGAGCCTGCACTTTTTGTTGCTCTGTCAACGCATCAGTAGAAATTCCCAGCTCTGCAGCAAAATCTTTATAAGCCTGATTGAAATTGACCTGCATACCCAAGGTACGAGCCATTCGGGTATTGCCCTGAGAAATAACCGTTGTGAGCCGCTGGAATGCCTCAGATGAGTTTGTGCCTGCAATAACCGCAGCGTTCTGAGCAATTCGAGAGAGCTCTGAGGCTTTCCTCAGGTCAATTTGCGCTTGAATCATCATGGCTACCGACTGTCGAGCTTTCTCAGTCGTAATACCCATTTCCATGATTTCTTCCTCAACGCCCCTGATAGCCTCTTCCGACCAGCCAATATTCTCACCCAGTCGTGCTGTGACCACACCCAGCGTTTCTACCCGAGCAGCCAAGAAAACAGAATCTTTGGCAAATTTCACCAAAGCTTTACCAGCAGCCGCCACACCCATGGTAGCCAAAGCTTTCTTGAGCATACCCATGGCTTTAGAAGTTTTCTTAGTTTCTTTCTCCGCATTCCCTAAATCTTTCTGGAGCTTAGAAAACTCATCGCCTGCCAAGTAAAGAGCATCAATAATAATTTGAAGTTGTTCTTGTGCAAGAGCCATTATCTATCGTCCTCGCCTAATAAAGCTAAAATGCTCGCTACCAAATCAACCTGTGGCTGACTGTGGTTTTGAGCATATTTACCTAAACTTGGCTTATCCAAGCTGTAATAATCCTGCATAACGGCAAGCATGACCTGCATTTTTTCCATGCGGTCAATCAAGCCCGCATCCCAGCTCATCCAACCACCAGCCTCAGGCAGCCCAAAGCCAGCTTGAATTCTGTTATAAATCTTCAGTTCTACAGGCGGCTCACTGTCGCCCTTAGCGTGCTTAGCAACCGCCTTAATTAGTTTTTTGGTACTTCGACCAAATCCAGAAAGAGCTGAGTAATTTCAGTAGCGACCCTGTAAACTTCCTTAGCCTCAAAGTCGCCAATATCTTTAGGAGTCACGCCTTCGCCTAACCAGCCACAAATTGCAGCTGCCCTCACCATATCGCCTCGATACTTGGCGATAGGCTCTTCATCTTTGCTGGACAACTTCTGGAGCTGAAGATTGAATTTCTCGTAGTCTCTCTGTAAAAACGGCTCGGGGATTTTCAACTCTATTGCCATAATTTTTCTCCTAATTTTACGGAAGTGTTGTCACTTCATTGCAGATAGCAATTTCAGCGAACAAAGCAGCTGTTGCATTGTATCGTGCTCGGAGTGTTGCAGAGATGATATCATTTCCATCTCTGTCGCCAATTGCCTCAAATTTTTCCCATTTACCAGCAAGGTCAATAATCATTGCCTTATTATTGAATGAGTAAGTTGTGGTAGTAAGTGTGCCTGTCAGGGCTGCTCCCAAGCATTCTAACCGCACTTGCCGAGCAACTTCGCTTTCCCAGTTGCCTCTTTCAGTCACTGCGCTTGCATTGAATTCAAAGGTCACATCCAGAGTAATCTCGGGGGCTGTTGATTGAATGAATGAGAAGTACAATTCGCCTTCAGCCGTATATTTTGGAATCCAGCCAGTATTGACATTCAAAGTTGCATCCAGCAGCGTATCAGTGACCTGAGTGCCGCCTATCGTGCCGCCTACTGCATCGATATACAATTTTGATTTACTGAAAATCATGTCTTCCACAGTCGGTAGGGTGAGAGCCCCTGTGAAGGTCGTGTCAGTCGCCTGTCGACCTTGCCAGTTGGAGTTAACCATCCAGCCATCACCACCAGAGCCTGAGAGTGTGAAATCTGTCACAAAGGAATATTCCATTTCTTGAGCCTGTATGTCATCACCAGCCTCAATCGTGAAAGTTTTCAGGGTGTTAGCAGCCGTAGTAGGAAAAGCATATACATATTTATAACCGCTGTTTCCGCAGGTCACACCAGTGCCAACTGCTTTAACACCTGCCTCAAGGATGTAGGGCAATTGCTCGAAACTTGCTTCAATATCGCCAAAATTGATGCTGGCAAGTACGCTGGGGATATAGCTGCGGTCAACCTTACTCAGATATCCCACATCTTCCTCAGGGAATCTTACTTCCCGCTCATCGGCAATCACGCCCACGCCTCGCCAGATAGCGGTAGCAGCTACGGCAGTTCCTGCAGTAGCCTCTTGCCCTATCTGGATTTTTCGTAGAGCTTTGATACCCATTATTCTTTATCCTCCAAAGCCTCAGCCTCTACAGCCTCGACTTTTTCTTCTATTTCCTCAGGTTTTGAGGATTTACTTGACTTGCTAGATGATTTCGGTTTCTCTACAAGAGAATAAAGACCACTTGCAATGAGAGCTTTCTCATCGTAGCCATATTTCTTGATTTCTTCCTCAGAAAGGTCTTTTGCTCTAACACCATGAAGAGAGCCCTTTCCATTCCATTTCAGTTTTATTGCCATTGTGTCATTTCCTTTTACCTATACGAAATTATATCATATTTAAAGGTTCTTGTGTACCTTGACACCTTCAATCATAAATCTTACACCCAAGGTTTCCACCCCACCCCAGCTCATTCCAGTGAATTCATAAGAAATTGATTGGAATGTGGAAAAGGTCGATAAGAAAGTATTGTCAAAGATTGAACCCCACATTTCATCAGGTATACTATCCACATAATCAATTGCGCTTTCTACAGTCACATTGAGCATCTTCCGAGCTAAATGTACCTCGACAACAATATTATGCAATCCTTTTGTACCGCTGCCAAACTCAGCATCAATCCTGCCGTTTTGTGGATAAGCGACAGCAAAAGGAAAAGCCGCCATTTTGTCAGGCGGGTAGGCTGGAGCTGCCTTGATACCTGAAACAGTCGCTACCTCTTGCTGAATTGCAACAATGACATCTTTTACAGTTTTATTAGCCATTATGCTACCACATACCTTCGATATCCCTCAAGGGCTGATTTTACATCAGGGTCGAGTTCGCTAACAATGTGAATTTCACCCAGTCGCCGAGAATCCCCACCAATACCAAAGGGAGCTTCCCGCCGCATCCACCATCTTTCAGTTTGAATAACGCACGCCCTCCACACAGGCAAGGGCACAGATTCCCACCCAAAATCACCAACGATTTTTACACCTTTGGCAAAAGAAGGAAATTGATAAGTGCCGTTTGGAGTCGGCTTAATCATGGTATAAGGTTCACCATTGAGAGGATTCAAAGGATACAAATCATAATCAGCACTTGTCCATGTTTCGCTGTAAGTTCTACCCCCATCATCATCTGTAGCCAAACTGTCAATTGACCGCAAATCATTTACAATGCAAACATTGTAATCTCGAGCAGTATAATATCGGGTTGCATCATCGTCCTGATAAAAGAAACGATTGCAGTAGTTGTCAATAAATCGACTAGCCCCTTCAATTACGCCTTCAAGTTCATCATCGTAGGTGGATACCCCTTCTAAGCCCAAGGCTGATTTTAGTTCTGCCAGTGAGCAATAACCATTTGTAATTGACATTCATTTACTCCCAAGGCTCTTCTTTGCTCAAAACTTCGAGCCTTTCAAGATAAGCTTGATTACCCTCACCCTCTTGCTGCTTTCTAATTCGCTCAAACCATTCAGCAGGAGTTTCACCGTCTTCTTGAGGCAAAACCTTTTTCATTGCCTCAATTGCCTCAACTCGCTCTTTTTCCTTGAGCTCTGCAACTTCAAGCTCTCTGGCTGCCTCAGTGTCTGACTTCCAATCCTTGTCCGTTTCATAACCAAGCTTGATAAGCCAGTCATTGACATCGCTTTGCTTGAAAGCAAGAGAATGAGCTTTTTTGAAGGCTGTTTTCCAGCCCCCCGATTTACCCTCTCGATAAGTAGGGCTCAAATCAGTTCGAGAAGAGTTTCTATCCATGGCATCAATAACTGACTCCAAGATGTCCTCTTCGATTGTGGCTTGATACCCTCTGACATTTGCCGAATGACCCACAATATATCTGACAATATCGCTAAGGACTTCCCTCTTGTTGTTGAGTAAATCCTCGTATTTGACTGAGAGAACCCAGTCTTCCTCAAGCCAGCCAGCATAATGCTCCCATCGCTCCATGACCCCTGCGTAAACATCCAGCCCTTTAATTACCGCTAAAAGAGCCGCATCAAAGCCAATGTCTTGATAGATTTCATTGTGCCCATGAGTTTTGCCATTTAGAATGTGATGAGTCTGACTGACTGCCACATCTCGAGGGTCACGATAAACGAAAAGCACCGCTGCACCATTCCCCCACAGGAAGTTAGCCGTTTCCTTCTGATAGCCTACATGCCCCTTTGCATAAGTGCCATCACGAATAAAGCCAATGCGCCTGAGCGTTTTTCTGATATGAATCCACTCGGTAGTCCAACTATGCCCCTGAAAAGTTCCCGCCCAAGGTCTCTCAGTCGGCATAGGCTGACAAATTGTTTGCACAATTTGCTCAACAAAATGAGTGCCTGATTTCGGAAAGCTACAGATGAAAACCCGAGGGTCGACAATAACTTCTCGACTCTCGCCTATTTGCAGCATTTCTGGTCTCAATCGCTCGGTGATATCATCGCTGGGCAGCTCAAGCTGAGTGGTTTTTTCCTCTTCCGACATTTTTATCTCCTATAAATTGAGGGGCAGAGGGTTACCCCTACTGCCCCTCAAAATTATCTTATTTTAGGTTACTTGCTCTTAGACTGGTTTGTAGCGTCCAGTATCAGCAAAGACAATACCAAAGGACTCATTGCCTGCGCCGCCTTTCACACCAGTGATGGTGATAATGGCTCGCACATAACGGTCTTCCGCAGCCCTTGCACCTTGAACCTCAGAGCCCCATACAGCGAGCTCAAGGTTTGTGTTAATGGTTGCAGTAGCCGTTGCTGTGGTTTTACCAGTAGCTGCCGAAGCAGTCGCTGTCACAGTGCTTGAGTACTTCTGGCTGGTTGAGGCAACTGCCACAGGCGTGCCGCCGAAACCAATTGCTGTACTCGCCTGAATGGTGATAGCCAAAGTCAGGTTAGTTGAAGCAGTGGTTGTGCATTTCGCCGATGTAGTTGTGCTCTTGCTGGTTGTGCTCGCCTCACCATGGGCAAGCGCATAGACCTGATGCACATCTCTCATGTCAAAACCAGCACCTGTGCCGCTGACAGTACCAGTAGCAGTTTGACAAATCAATCTGCCTTGAAGAGCTAGTTGTTCGCTAAGTCGTTCCATATTTTACCTCTTTTTACTAGGGCTAGGCTTATGCAGCCAGTGCCACGAATGGAGACACTTGGTTGGTTGTGTCGATATAAATCGGAGCATCCAGCCAAGGTTGACCATCTACTCGGTGAACAAATCGCCAAGTTGTCAGGTCGTTGACAAATGCGTAGTGCTCTGAGGCTTGAATTGTAGTTGCCTGTCGGTCACCGATAATGTAGTAGCTGAAGTCACACAGCATCACATCACCTGTAGAGCCGAGGTTCGGTACTTTCTCGCTAACAATCACAGGTCGACCCAGTAGAGTTCCTGGAATTGTCTGAGCAACACCGCCCGTTGCGTTAGGAATGAAGGCGTAGTTACCTGCGCCGTCTTGCATTTGGAGCAGCTGAGGAAGAGCCAGCAATGAGACCACCCATACGGCATTGCCGTAGCTGGAAGGCAGGAACTGCCCTAGCATATTGGCAATATCAGCAAAAGCGACCTGATTGGCTGTGGCTCGAGCCTGCGTTAGGAGCACAGGGCTGTTGAGAATGCCCAAAGGCATACCCACGCCAGTGCCTCGCAGGAATCCAAAGTCTTCTCGCATCATGATTGCGCCTCGGAACAGGTCACTCAGCAGAGATTCCAATCCAATTGCGCTATCAGCCAGCAACTCATCTGATGCCTGAGTGAACCCAGCCAGTTTGTGAGCTACAAGCTCCATTTGACCGAATTCTGGTTCAGTTTCAGTTTTAGCAGCACCTTCTTCCGTCCAGTAGGACAGCACGCCGCCAAAGTATTGCAGTCGCCAGTAAGCAGCAGGTGTGCCGCTTTGCTCAAGCTTCGGAATAGTCATAGTTCGACTTGCCATAGGCATAATTCGTGCCCGAGGTCGAACAACAGCATCACCAATGTCTACCCGCATCAGCTCTGAGAGCTGTTGAGTAGGAATAGTGTAGCCGCCAGAAGCACCCGCTTGTCCAAGCAGGTCTTTGGTTTCTTTGTCCTTAATTGAGCCGAAAGCCTTTAGAGACTCCTCATCTTGGAATCGGACAGCTTTCAGGAAGTTACCGAAAGTTTGCTCTTTCTTGTCTACTTTGGTTGAGTCCACATTTTCAAAGTCGCCGATATCAATGCCTGATTCTCCCAGCATGTCCATCATGGCTTTCACCATGGCTGGATGGAAAGCTTTTTCAAGCTCTTGCCGTAGAACTTTAGCCTCTTTCTTCTCGACTTGTGGCTCAGGAGTATCCTCGAATGAGAATCCTTCAGCTACCTTTAGTTTCTTCGCTCGCTCTTCAAGCTCTGAGGCTTCTGCCATGAGCTCGTCAGCTTTAACGAAATCACCGTCATCCGATGCAAGGATTACAGCTGCTTCATCGTATTTTGCCTTTGCATTGGCAAAAAGTAGATTAGCTTTGTTCTTCATCTTGATTTTCCTCCAAGATTTCGTTGAAATTAATTCTTTTACTTCTTAGTTTTGCAATTCCGAGCTTTCGCTTGCGTTCGTCTTCATCGACTTGTTCTGATGCCTTTGCATCCTCTGACTCATCGGGAAGAAACGCCTTATAAGCAGGCTCAGTTTCTGCCAAGGTTCTTAGCTGCTCTACGCCGAGTGTTCTCGGCTCAGCAGGGGTAGTGGTAAGGCTAAATTCAGCAATTGCCCATGAAGTGATTTCCCCAGTCGATTTTCTCTCGACTAAATGAGGGATTGCGCCCGAGCTGTAGCCCAGCCGCCCATCTTCAACCAATTTTTGAACTGCCTCAAAGTATTCGTTGCTTTTCTCGATTTGAGACTCTACCCAAAGCCCCCAATCATCCGCTGATTTGCCACTTACCCGCCCCACGATAGATTTCTTGATTTCCTCATCCTGTCCATGGTCATATAAAACGATAGGATTCTCAGTAATGCGGTCAAACCAAAAATCTGTGTCTTTTGTGAAGAAATCCCCTACAAGGTCACGCCCACCCCAAATCACGCCATACCCGCCCAAGGTCATGCCCTCATCATCGATGGATTTTATAGTGATTTCAAAAGATTGTGGCTGATTGACATCAATACCTACTTCGTCAAGCATTTTCAAGACCTTTTCAAGGACTTCGCCCTCAAATTTTTCCTCTACTATTTCGTGTAGTCGTTTCATTTTTACCTCAACTGTTTATTATAACATATTTATTGCAAGAATGCAAGTCCATTGTAAGGAATTCGTCACTAATAAGTCAACCCCTTTTCTTGATAAATTGCCTCGATAGATTCCTTAATTATCCTCATTACCTCAGGTCTCCCAAAGAAATTTTTCATCCATTGGCTATGCGCAGTCTTCCAACCTGACTGACTATGGATTCTGGATTGATAACGCTCATCCTGTACAAAAGGCGCATAAGGCATTTTATTGGTTACTATTGCCCCTGTTTTTGTAGCCCGCACATTCCACGCTCCAGCCAAGCCGCCTGAAACCCTGCGCCGATACGGGCTGTCCAGCATTCCATGCTTGAGCATCAAAAAGTACCATCGCCGCTGCTTGTCAGTCACAAAACCACCGCCTGCCTTCCATGCCAAACTTCTCACTTCAGGTCGACTGGGTGGATAAATCTTCAGTTCATCAACCAGCATATGACCGATAGCCATTGAAGCATTTCGACTTGCCCGCTCTGCAGCCCGAGGATAAGAGCCAGCTAATTTATCAATTTTTGCCTTCAAGTTCGCCAAATGCTTGGCATTAAAGCTCACCGCTGTTTTCTGTTGCATAACCATTGAAATAACTCTCAATCATATTTCTTTGAAAATCTGGTAAATACGCTGCCAACTCAATTCTAAGCTCTTCAGACAAAGTTGACCAAGATTCTTGCCAAAGCCCCCAATTGCCCTCTTCCCCCTTAGCCTCTTCATCCCAAGCCAAAAGCTCATTTGAAATTTCTTGAATTTCTGAGGAAGACAAAGGCTCTTCTGACATAAAGTTACCAGATTGCAATACTGTCAAATTTATCCAATGCTCAATATCAAGGGGAAAAAACACCGTATCCTTAAATTCCACAGGCGCATAACCTGAGCGAACCATTGGGCTCATAAAAATAGCAATTTTCTCTTTGGCATAAGCAACTGCCTCATCTGAGCCGCTAAAAGTCAGCGTATCAGAAACTTGCACTATAGCCCCTTCCTCATCAAGTACATTACTTTCAAAAATATAAAAATTTATCATTTTTACCTTGTGTCATCCACTGCCAAATCGCCATTACTATCGAGATAAAAGTGCCGAGGCAATAAAAGCCGCCCCTGAGCATAAGCTGCATCCATTTGCATTTTAATGTCATCAGCTAACCGCTCAACCTCTGAGAAAAACTCAGTATCGTTGGCTGTCACGCCTGCAATATGCTTTTGCTCAGAAATAAGCATAACTGTATTATATATACTTCCGTATTCATCTTTATTAGGATTGTAATCAATCCATTTTGCCTCTGACCACTCAACCGCTTTACCGCCGCCATTGGAATTATATAAATTTTGAACCCAGTCAAAAGCAACATTACTTTCCTTCAAAGCCAGCCCTTTGGCAAGCTCAAGCGCAGTAATATTATCAGACGCTGCGAAATCAGTTCCTATTGCACCGTTCATAATTGGACACATAGCTGCCACATGCCCCGCAGCAGATGTTTGGTCTGCCCAAAAATATTGTAAAGAAATTGTCAAGCCCCTATCGCTCCATGCCCCTGCAAAACCATTATCGATAGAAATTAAATTGAACCAATCAGGATGTGCAGTATCATAATTGCCTTGAGCATCTTTTGGCATCATGAATCCCCAGTTCTCATCATGACCATCCCAGTTAGCTCCTAAAACATCCAGCCAACGCATTTTAGCAAAATCCATTTTGTCAAGCGAGACATTCATGATTGACCGCCCACCTGCTTGCATCAAGGCAGCCCGCTTAGCCCTATCAAAGCCATCAACCCAAACCTGCACAGAGTACCCAGTAATAGGCGGGTCATTTCGACCTAAGGTTGCCCACAAGGTTTCTAATTCTCTAATTCTAGTTGGGTCTTGAATAAATTCAGTATAAGGCACAAAGCTATCATACCCCATCATTCTAGCTAAATCATACCCAAGAGCCTCACCAACAATGCGCTCCTCAGGGGATTTGGGGTCGGGTGAAAAATCAGGCTTGAGAATAACAACTTGCCCTTCTGGAGTACCATCATCAAGAACCATGACCGCTGAAGGGAAATATCCTTTATCAGCACTCGAGTTCATCGGGTGAATTTCCTTGACTGGCAAATCTCTCAAGGCTTTACCTGAGTAAAATGGAGAATTAATCATAACAGGCGGGGCAATGCTCGCTTGCTGCTGAGCAGCCAATATTGCCTGTCTTTCTGCCTCCCACCTGCTTAGCTCCAGCTGTCTATGAGTATGCTCAGCATCCATGAGCTGCTTAGCCTTCCCTGACAAACCAATCACACATCGACAATTTGGATGTGCAGGAGCTCCAGATGGATATTGACCTGACCACATATGCTCAGGGGCTAAATCAAGAGGGCGACAAATATCACAAACCAGCTCATCTGCCCCTGTGTGCCAAACCCTGCTCAAAGTGACACCCTCTGAATATAAATCACTTTGCGCTTTGGTCACAGCCATTGAGTAACCTCGAGTAGTTTCGGTTACAGCAATCAATCTGGCTCGGTCTTCCCCAAAAGTGTGTTTCATCAACCTGACAGCATCTTCCAAGGTCATACCCGCCGTTTCCAAAGTCACAGCAACGGCATTTTGGGCAGCCTCTTTAGTTGTATCTGAAATGCTGCCTGAAATCAGGCTTGTGAAATTTCTCACATACTCAGCTGCCTCTTTATTGACATATGCTGGAGACCAAGCAACACCCACGCCCATGCTAATATCGCTAAGAGTGTTCGCAACCATTGACTCCACATGAGGGGTCAAGGTTCGTTGCAAATCCATTACAAAGGCAGGAAAATATACCCCGTCCAATTCATGAAAAACTGCGACTGAATCCCCCTGATAATCCTTATCGAGCTTTTCAAACATCTGCTTCATTTTGCGCTCGTATTCCTGTAAAAACTTTTCAATATCCTCTCGCAATTCTTCCTCAATTTTCATTCGAGCATCAAATTGCTTGAGAAAATCAAAAGCTCTCTCAGCCCCAACCCAATCTATCATTGCGTTGACCTGAGACCTGATATGGTCAGGAATTATGTCGCTGTCAAAATCTTTCCCTCTAATCGGGGCAGTCTTCCTCCATCGAGCCAATTCTCGGTATACTGACTTCGGAGCTGCCCCAAGTGCTTTTTTTAGGGGAATTTCTTTGGTCGCCCCTTCTTTGGGCGGCTTTTCTTCAGGCGGGGCATTTGCCTGAGCCATTAGTTGCTGAGCTGCAATGGAAATTTGAGATTGGTCAAGCTCTTCCTCAAGAGCCCGAGCCGCCTCTTCAAATCCCATTCGAGAGAAACCAATTTGGTAAATCATTCGACCCTCTTCAAGAGAAACAAGCCCATTCATAAAAGCCTGATTGACTTGCATCAAGAGAGCTGAAAGCCCTTGAGCCTTTTTGAATTCAACTGCCTGAATTGCCTCAAGCTCTTGGAATCTCCAAGCGAATTTTAGGTCAAGCCCATCAAATAAGTGCTCTTGTAATATTTCTGCCAGCAGCTCTGCCTCAGGAATAATCGTATCAGTCCAAAAAGTCGTGTGATGACTCTCAGCTGTCGAGTGAGAAACATCTTCCTGCTCGAGAATACCCAGCGGAATCCCAAAAGCTACCGCAATTTGTTTTTTAGCTGAATCTTCCAATTCAGGCATTGCAAGGTCTTTTGTCGGATTTCCAATAACATGGGCTTTTAAGCCTCGCTGCAGAATAATCGTACTCCAAGCATTTGAAACGCCCCTGAGCATTTTTTCCCAAATCGTTCTGACTTCCTCTGCCTGAGAGGTTTTTACACCATGCTCAGTTTCCAGCACAACGGCAGGAATTGCCCCGTTTTCAAAAAATGCTGAGGCATATTGACTCATATTTTGAACCAACTTACCAGAAAGCCCCGCTACCTGAGCTGGAGAAATACCCGCCCCTAAATCTGTGTAAGGGCTATATAAATGGTCAAAATAAACAATCTTGTTAGGTCGATATATTTTAGGATTAGGGCTGTCATCGACTCGCTGCTCAAATTTAGTAATTCCCCGCTTTTTGTCGATAACAGGTTTCATAGTCCAAGGATTCAATCGCTGTAATCCCCTCAGAGCAGTTGCTGTTTCCTTTTTAAGAATATAACCTGCCCCTTGAAGGCACAAATCTGCCTCAATGGTAAGCAGGAGCTTTTTCATGGGAAAGACCCATTCAAAAGGCTCTCCATCTGTCGTAGTGACAGAAAAAGGAATTCGGGAGAGTGCGCTCGCTCTCATGGTCGTTGCTCGAAACACCCAAGAGACCTTTGCAAAATTCTCCCGCTCATCAGTTTGATTGTGTCTGCCCTGTTGTTGTAAATAATCAAAAAATGTGTCAATGTCGATAGCCTTGACCGTTCCAAGACCACTTGACATAATAGAAAGTTGTTTAGGCATGTAGAAAACTCCATTTGTGGAGAAAAAGACTACTTCAACCCTTCATTATAGCATAATCATTGCAGGTTTGCAAGGCTATGCGCAATACTTCTGCAATGTGTTGACAAAATAAGGCTTGACATAGGCATTTATCTATGTTATGATTCTCTTTGACCCCTACAAGGAAAGCCCTCGGCTCTGGCTGGGGGTTTTTCCATTGGCGGGTTCTTTTTAAATTGCGATTGCAAGGCTGCCGCCGTATCCCGCTGCGATAAGGGTGATAGCCCCGCTTGAAATTGTATCGGGTAAGTGCCCTGTGCCAAACAGGTCATCCACCGAGGCAAACTTGTGTTCGGTGTAGACATATTCAATATGAGGCATAAGTATCTCGCCTCTCTCACATGCCCCGATATATTCCGAAATCATATCTTTTCTTTCTCTGCCGACCATGAGCACATCTTCGGCAGGATTCCGTACCATTTCAGCCACAACATCGCCCAGCCCAGTCGCATCATGAGCGGCATTTGAATTATACTTCTCAATTTGCCAATCATACTCCTCGACCATGAGAGCCCAAGGCTGCCGAGCTCCCCGATACCAGCAAACCAGCCTCATAGGGTTGCAATCGATTCGCCATGTCTGAATAATTGTCCAGTCAATTTTCCGAGCCCAGTCAGCTCCAGTGGCATATTCGGCATCTTTCAATATACTGCCACATTCAGGGCAATTTTGGTGTACAGGCTCATTTTTCTTTATCAGCTCTCTTTTTTCCTCGGCAGTTCGCTGCGGCATTTCAAAGGGCGATTTCTGGTTGTGCGCCCTGCGGCTCACACACATGGGCGAGTCACAATAAGCCATGGGCTCTTCAAATATCAGCGTGTCATAGGGGTGACCCACCTCAATGCCCAATTTCTTATCGAACATTGCCTCAACCGCCTCAGGCATAATTGCTCTCGAGGTCGGGCTAGGCTCTTGGTTCTCATACTCATTGAGCCACATATACTCAGTGATATCTTTCTTTTTCCTCTCAACAGAAAGCGGGTCAAGCCAACCACCCTCAGCCATTGACTCCCGATAACACCAAACATAGTGTTTCCAGTCATTCTCGGGAGCTCTTCGTTTCATTTCTGTCATAGTTCCGTTAGGATTATGATGCGTAGAAGAAAAAACGGTATGCTCTTTAATTCCCCGTCCTGCCATGGGCTGCCCGAGTGCAGCATCGAGGACATCCAATTCACACTCATCAATCTCATCAACCCTCAGTCGCTGGGGGTGAAGTCCTCGAACAGACTTCTGCGAGGCAGCCAGCGTTTTGACTGCCCCGCCGTTGAGAAGTCGAGTCTCCCTAGCAGTAGGGTCTGTTTTCAATAAATAATGTGGAGCTAGAGGACAACCCCAAAAAGTTAGGGGCAAATTGGGGTCATCGCCCTTCATGTAAGAGTGGACACGCACTGACTGCTCAGTTGAACCTCCAAGTAGGGCGACAAATGCCCCGAGCGAGATAGCCTCGAACCAAGCCAAGGTAGCAAGTAAAACCGATTTTCCCCCGAATCCTCGGCTCGCCTCCCATATGGCGAGGCTTGACCTAGCGAAGTAAGCATCTGCGAATGCGGTAAACGGTGCGACATGGTGCTCGCACACTTTGACCCTTGGTATTTTGATTCCAACATATTGTCTAACATACTCCCATAATTCATCATCTGTTTTTGGTATTGGTACAGGCTCACCCTTGTAATCTCGGATTTCCCCCTCGAGAATACCGATTGCTCGCAAGTAAGCCTGATGGTCGACTGGGGGCATTTGATTTCCGAGGGCATCCAAGTCGTCCTCAGGAAAATCGTAAATTCCCTCAATCAGGTCATAATCGCTCATTCTGGTTGATTTACCAACTTTCTAATTATTAGAGCCAAATCCTGCAAAATATCTTCCCTCAGGTGTCGGTCTCCAATGTGCTTTTCTAATACATCTTTGAAACTTCCCGAGACAGTCGCCACAAATAGCATTGCCTGCTCAGCCGTCCACATGGCATTAGCTGCCGCAATTCTCTCCCGCTCGGCAATAGCCAGCCGCTTGCGGGTCTCGAACAAAGTTGAGATTTCATTCCAAACATCTTTTCGCTGCGCCCCGAATTTAATCAGCTCTTCAAGGTCATCGAAAGCTTTTCGGGCTCGCTGCTGATTCTCGGTTTCAACCCCTCTTGAAAAATTGTGATGAGCTGCCTGTAAGTCCTTTATCCAAGCATCAGCTATGCCGTAGGTGTCGAGCGTTTCCAGCAGCTCGGCAATGCGGGCACTCACCATCTCGATTTCATTCCTGAGGCTCAAAAGCTCAGGGTCTCGAGTCATCTGCTCATATTTTTCCCTCAAGTTGGCGGGCAGGTACTTACTATATCTTCCATGCTTATATCGGCTTGCCTGCATTCCGACTGGGCTCGCTCCCCCATGGACATAACACATATTACTCCCCTTCATGGCTACCCTCAGGCACTGGCGACCTTGCCGCCGACTCCACGCATGGCAGCGTTTCGCCCCGAAAAACCTGTGGTCTTGTGGAAAGTTCGGTTCTGGTAAATATCCCTCTGGTTTCGGAATCATTTCAACTTCCGAGGCAGGCGGGTATCTTTCAGTCGATTTTGGCTCATAAACTTCGTTCATTGCTCAACCTTCACCAATTTGACACTATTGCTCAAAAACAGGAAAGTTTTCTCATCGTCCTCGAGCCAGTCCTCAACTCGCTTGACTGCCACTTCCATTTCTCGGTGAGTCGTGCCCTCGGGGAATTGAATAATATATTTTCCCTGAATATCGATTTCGTGAACTTCTATCTCAGTCATTTTTTTCCTTCCAGAAATTTTTCCCGCAGTGTGGGCACTGGATTTGCCCAGCCAGCGGTTTGCCCTCAGCCTCATTTTCCCCCTCTTCATATTCGCTATTCTCGAATTGCGAACTTTCCCCCTCGGTCTCGGCAGCCGAATCGTCAGAGCCCTTTTTATCAGCCAGCCGCAGGCGGGCAGCCTTCATCCCCCACTCTTCCAGCTGGGTATCTTTTTCCCAACCCTTGAGTATATCAAGATTCCATTTCCCAGTTGTGCCTTCATGGAGATAAATGGTCAGCTGCTGCCGTTCTTCCTCGGTCAATTCCCGATTTGCAACTCTGACCTCAACAGTGAATCCTTCCCCGAGAAACCCCGCCGCTTTCCAAACCAACCATCGCTGATGACCATCAACAATTACATTGTTGGGGTCGATAGCGATAGGGTGAATCTGCCCGAACATGACAAGGCTTTCCTCTAATCTGGCAGCCTCATCTTCATCTATAGTCCTCGGATTTTCTGCCCATCCTTGCAATTCCCCCAGTTTCCGAGTATCATTCGTCCAATAGAGCTCTTCGGTCATTTTTCCTCTCTTCCCAAATTTTTTTGCCCTTTAAAAAAATCACCATGGGCAAAATCTTTTTATCACTACACGCAATATAGCATAAACGCAATTCTTTGTCAAGGAAAAAGTTTTTACCCCCACAGGTGGGTATCCCAAAAACCTCAACCCCCACAGGTACGACCCTCATTTCACCTTTTGCTCACTTTTTTGCAATTTAGCTCATTTTCTGTCACTTCCTGTCTATTTTCGTCACTTTTCGTACACTTTTTGCTAAATCAATTCAACCTGTCGATTAATCATCACTTTTTGCACATTTTTCGCAAATATGTCGATGAAATCGATAAATCACAACATCTTGGGGATTAACCAACAAAAGTAGCTATATTACCAAAAAAATTGGTGATTAGGGTAAAAAGTGGCGAATTTTTTTGGGGATTGAAAAAATGACTGGACTTGTAAGTGAATCCGACACACGCCCATTTAACATTTCTGGCATGTTTAACAGATATACGCCGAAAGAAATAATGCTTTATGCTTATGATAAGAATAATTATCGCAACCATACACAAGGGGTAGAGCTTGTGGAATTCACAAAAGTCCTCTATATAGAGGGCAAATATTGAATATCTTGAATAAGCACTTGACTTTCTTGAAATATATGACATAATAGTGCGCATATAGCCCCCCCCACCAAAAATAGCATTATATTGGAAAATCGCTGCACAGCAGATAGCCCCTTCTACCCTATATTCACACACATCCCACACTACCCACACAAATAACACAAATACTCATATTCTGTCACAATTTAGGAAAGTTGCCCCCTACAATACTGGCATACCCCCCCACCCCTTTTTTTATCAGGGTACAGGGGGGTCTTATTATGAGGGGCTTATAGAGAGGGGATATATAGAGGGGATATTGACAGGATATGTAGCATGGTTAAATATATCCAGAATTGAATAATAATCATGCTTTCCAGAGTGTCAATCCGTAATATTACAGTATTGTATATATATAAGGGGGTATATTAGTAGGCGGGGGAAATGCTCACCCGAGGAAAAAAACAATGATTTTGGCGAAAAAGTCTCTCAGGGGAGAAAAATTCGAAAAAAGCCAAAAAATCAACCCGAGAGCCCAAAAAATCAAAATTGCCTCGATGACACCTGCCAGAATGAAAAAAATGAAAGTTCTGAGGGCGAATTCCATAAAAAATCCTTTACTGAGAGTAAATCGTCATTGATAAAGTTCACTCATTTTTCCCTTTTACGGGTTGATATCCCACTCGACATGAAAAGGTAATTTTTTTTTATAACAAAGCCTGCAACGATAAAAACTCTTATCGACAAAAAATGCTCCATTGTGAGAACGCTGATGAATCAGCCTCCATTTATGAATTCCAAGCTTACACAAAAATTCATAAATTCTATACTTTTTCATAAAATACCGAGGGGTTGTGCAGCGAATAGTTGAATAGCCAAATTCCTGATTCCAAAGAGCGCAAAAAAGAGAATCTTCTCGATTGTATTCACACTCAGTACAGTTTTCCCGCCAAATATCACCCCGAAATACCAGATTGCCATTTTTTCCAAAATGCCACTGTTGACGGTCACCAAAGATATTTTCTCGAATCTCATCTCTTGACCCATCTTTATTGAGGTATAAATCACCAAGGAACTTCATGCTTAGGATAATATCACAAAATATCTGATTTGTCAATAGATTTAACCAAATAGGTTAAATTCGTTATTTTTAACCTTGTTCGGTTAAATTCTCAGATACCCACTATCATCAACCCCCGCCATGGCAAGCCCTCAGCTTTTGCGGAAAATTTTGTCTCATCGGGGTCAACATTTTGTGCTGAAAACTTAACTTGAAAAATACTTGAAAATCCATTCAAGTCAATCGATTTATTCAAGTCACCAAAAAGGGTCAAAAAGGGCTGTTTTATGCTGTTTTTCATGTTCTAAAAAACAGGTCATTTGACCTATTTTTTATGCCGACTTTGTGAAGGCTTTCACAAGCTGGAAAGTGCTGTTTTTGACGATTTTTTTAGCGACCAAAACCGAGAATTTTAGAGCCGTCATTTTCCCGATATTTTCCAACAATTTTCACTCGATGAATCGCTTTTACCAAACGGTGAAAACCTGAAAAACAGTGAAAAATCCAATTTTTACCATTTTTCTCAAAAAGTGGCGTTTTTTGGACTTTTCGCATTCTAAGCCGTTTTGACGGAAAATCGGCTTTAAAAGGCTATAATACCTTAAAACGCAATTTTTGGTTAGAACGGCTCTAATCACGAATTTAAAAAAACGCTCCCGATGAGCCTGTTTTGGCACTTTTTGCGATTTTCGGATTCCAATTTTTTAAGGTAAAATCAAAACTCATTTTCTGGATTCTATAGCCGCATTTTATACTACTAAGAT
>JABAHP010001320.1_pt1 | contig 64321 bp, 47 predicted proteins | sample 7062081 | NCBI WGS metagenome assembly JABAHP01 (sample SAMN14534357, study PRJNA622989) | marine sediment metagenome | biome: marine biome [ENVO:00000428]; feature: marine pelagic biome [ENVO:01000023]; material: deep marine sediment [ENVO:00002113] | place: India: Gulf of Kutch | collected...
ACCTTCCCCTGCACGGAGATGACGTGCTCCTCCACCTGGATGTCCTTCCCGGACACCTGGACGGCACGGTCGACCAGCGCCTTCAGGCCGAAGCAGCAAGGCACCTCCATATGCAGGAGCGTCACCTTCTCGATGTCGTTGACCGCGAAGATCTGCTTGAACTTCTCCAAGTAGGCGCGGGCGTCGTCGAACTTGGGGCAGCCGATGACCAACGACTTGCCGCGCAGGTAGTCCTGGTGGAAGTTGGCCATGGCCACGGGCACGCAGTCGGCGGCGACCAGCAGCTCCTTCCCCTGAAGGAATGGCGCGTTGGCGTTCACCAGGTTCAACTGCACGGGCCACTGGCGGAGCTGGGACTCGGGGACGGGACCGGAGGGAGCAGGGGCGTCCTCCACGTCGGCGATGACCATCTCCGGCTCGTCCAGCCCGCACGCGCGCATGTCGGGGACGTCCTCGGCCCCCTCGGGGGGGTGCTCGAGGAGGTTGGGGTGGCCGATCTCCTCCAGGTAAGCCAGCGCCTCGTTCAGGAAGCCCGTCTCACCGTGGTCCTGGAGGTGCTTGAGGTGGGCGTAGACGGTGTTGTCCCCGTGCTGCATCATGTTCTCCATGACGAGGCGCTCCGAGTAGGGCTCCGCCTCCCGCTCGATGATCGAGATGGCGTCCTCTGGGCACTCGCCGAGACAGGCACCCAGGCCGTCGCAGAATATGTCGCTGATGAGGCGGGCCTTCCCGTCTATCACCTGCAGGGCGCCCTCCGGGCAGTTCGGGATGCACACACCGCAACCGGTGCACAGTTCCTCGTCGATCTCGATTATCTTGCGGATTGCCAAACCATCACGTCCTCGGGTCTCATCCCACATCCCTAACCACTCATGCGTGGTAAAAAAGGATTGCACCTTAGCATCCAAAGGTTCAACTGGATGGTCAGGGAGAGGCGCGACGACATACACAATATTGATTAGATACCACAATATGGTATCATATTCAAATAGTCGAATAATATTCCACGCCATCGGAGGATCTCAAATGTCTTTGAGGGAGGACCTGGACCGGCTGGCAGGCGAGTGCGAGGCCTGCGCCACTAGGGACGGCGAGTCGATCGACTACCATATGATAGCGTGCCCATCCTGCGTCGACCATCGGCTGAAGGCGGAGCAGATAGACGGGCAGGTCAGGGAGGTCAGGAACCTTTCGACGCTGCCCGAGGGCGAACGTCGTCATGTGGTTGGGTACGATATCAACGATTTCCTGAACATGAGCGAGACACAGAGGCTCGACGCCATGAAGGACATGTTCGAGAACACCTCGGACCTGGACGAGGAGATGAGGACCAAGGTCATCAAGACCCGGACCGACCTCATGACCTCCCTGCCGAAGAAGGAGCGCGAGACCCTCATCAAGACCGCCAGGACGGTCTACGAAGGCTACGACCAGGAACGCCTGGAGAGCGAGCGGCGCGTCATAGACCACGTGACGGCAGATTACAACCCCCTCAAGAGGACCGTTGTGCGTCGGATGTACAAGCAGATGATGAGCTGATGTATTCATCCAGTGTCTCTGACCACCTTCTTGATGAGGCGCAACCATTATGAATGACCCCAGGCTATCCCGGCCCGGGTGAGGACCCATGACGACCGCTAGGGAGGAACTTGAGCAGCTTGCCGAGGAGTGCGAGGTTTGCGCCCTCGAGCACGACGAGTCGATAGACAACCATCTCATCACGTGTCCCTCCTGCTCCGACCACGTGGACAAGGCTCACGAGATCGCCCACATGATCGAGCACATGAAGCAGATCTCCAGGGACGACGAGGAGATGAGGAAGGAGGTCCTCGTCCATGACGTCGAAGACTTCCTGGCCATGTCCGATGAGGAGCGTAAGGACGCGATGTCTGACATGTTCGACAACATCGCCGACCTGAACGAGGCCGAGAGGACCGTGATCGTCAAGACCAGGACGGACATCATGACCTCCCTACCGAAGGAGGAGAGGGACAGGATGATCGCCTCTGCCAGGGAGATATACTCATCCTACGATGTGAACAGGCGCATATCCGAGGAGCAGGCCATTTTGGCGGCCACCGAGGACTACAATCCTCTCAAGCGGACCATGGTCCGCAGGATGTACAAGAGGATGATGCGCTAGGCATCCTGAGGTTTAATTGTTCCCGGGGAACTATCCCACCATCTCTCCCTCTAGCGGTAGCCCCAGGTCCTCCCATTCGGAGATGCCTCCCACGTACCGACGGACGTGGTCGTACCCGTGCCGCGTCATCAGCTCGTACGCGTAAGCGCTGGCCAGGCAATCGGGACCTGCACAGTAGACGACGATGTCATCCGCCGGGGCCACGTGGGTCCTGATGTCGGCAAGGTCCGGGGGTCTCTTGATGCAGATCGAGCCGGGTATGTGCTTGAGGGAGTACTCAGCCTCACCCAGGCAGAATACAAGCTTGAAGTCCGATCCGTTCTGCAGCATCCCGTTCAGCTCGTCCGCCTCGATCGTGTCCATCTCTCGGCCTCCCATGTCCTCTGCTTTGGGCACAACCGGCCCCCACGTTAAACGTTACGCCGAGCTATCGCGCCCTAAAAATCCGCTGTGACTTGTCAGAGGAACCTATCGCAATCCTGGCAGTACGGCTGCCCGAACGCGTTCTCGGTGCTGATGGGACCACCGCACTCGGGACAGGCCTCCATCCTGGGCGGTGGAGCTCCCTGGACCGGCGCCATCGGTCCCGTCGCCTGCCCCTGGCCCATCATCCTCATGGCCAGCGCCAAGACAATGACGACGACTATAGCCGCGATGGCGACAAGTAACAACCAGGGGAACGCCACGTCCTCCTCGTCCTTCGCTATGGGCGGCGAGGGCTCGGGCTCTTCCTCGTCCACCACGAACCAGAACTCGGTGGAGGTGTCCGTTGCCTCCAAAGGCTCGGCCGTGGACACCTCCCTGGCTGTCACGACGACGACAAGCTCCACTGATGACAGCTGCTCCAGGTCCAGCTGGATGTCCGTCTGACGGTCAGCATTGCCAAGACCGGACTTGGTGACGATGGCCACCATGCCGTCCATCAACTCGACGGTGAAGGTCAGCTCGTCACCGTCAGGGTCATTGGCGGTCCACTCGACCACCAACACCCCGACCTCCGATATGATCGCTCCTCCAGTCGGGCGGGTAACCTGGACCTGAGGTGGTAGGTTCTCGTCGGGTGGCTGCTCGAAGACGACCACGAAGGTGGCCACCTCGGACCATGCGCCATCGTCGTCCATCACGATGAGGGCGATCGTGAACTCGCCCTCGTCGCCGGGTGTGAATGAGAGCGATGAGGTGTTGAGCCCCACAAGCTCCATCGTCGGGTGGCCAACGGAGCTCCACCCGTAGTCCACCACCTCGCCGTCAGGGTCGCTGGACGAGGATCCGCTGAGGGTCACCGTGGTGCCCACTGATACGGGTTCCAAGGGTCCGGAGATCACGGCCGAGGGAGGCTCGTTCACCGGCGGCGGGGGCGGTGGGTAGAGGGCGGTCAGGACCAGCACGGCCTCCTGTAGGGACCAGCTTCCGTTGTCGTCCCTCACCGTGAGGGTGACGTGTATCGTCCCCTCCTCCATGGCCGTCAGCTCGATGGCGGAGGTGTTCTGGCTCGTGAACGATGCGTTCGAACCTGGCGTAACGTTCCAAAGGTACTCTTCGACCTCTCCGTCGTCGTCATGGGAACCTGAACCGTCTATGAGGATGGTCGAGTTAACGACCATGGTCGTATCAAGGGGTCCCGAGATGACCGCTACCGGCGGAATGTTGACCTCGGGGGCCAGCACCAGGACCTCCACGGTGTCGGTCCCGCTCCAGTCGCCCCGGTCATCGAGGACCCGTAAGGTGAAGTTGTGGATACCCACCTCCGTGGGTGTCGCGGTCGCGCCTGACCGGTCCGATCCATCGATCGAAAGGGATGGATGGCTGGTGCAGTTCCACTCCCATCCCACGATGGTCCCGTCGGGGTCCGAGGACCCGGTCCCGTCGAGATGGACCGTGTCCCCAAGAGTGATCGCGGGCTCGGCCGAGGCGATCGCCACGGGCGGGACGTTGGTTGGCAGCTCCACGGTTACGTCCACAGTGTCCTCCAAGCTCCAAGACCCGTTGTCATCCAAGACCCTCAGCGAGAATGTGTAGACTCCCACCGCACCCGGTGCGGTGAACGTCACCACGGAGGCATTCGTCGACGACAGGGTCACCGATGCGGGATTCACGGAAGATGAGTTCCACATCCATTCCACTATCTCCCCGTCGGTGTCGTACGAGGCCGTCCCGTTCAGCTCCACGCTTTCGCCGGTCTCCACGGTCCTGTCGTCACCCGCTATCGCCACCGGGGCCTCGTTGGGCTTGAGCACCTGGAGCTCCAGGTAGGCCTCGTCTATGGACCAGTGGGCGTCGGTGTCCCGCACCGCCAGGGTGAAAGTGTAGTTGCCTACGGCGTCGGGGCTGAAGGTGGGAGAGGCAGAGCTGTCGGAGGGACTGAGGTCCGTCTCGGTCCTGGTGGAGCCCGCAGGGGCCCTGGTGAGGTTCCAATCGTAGGTGAGGTTCGCTCCGGTGCTATCGCCGTCCGGGGCGTCCTCGTTGTCGAAGCTGGGGCGGCCGTCCAGGGTCACGTTCCCCCCCAGAACGATGGAGGTGGTGTTGGCCTGGGTCCCGTTCCACACAGCCCTCGCCGTCGGGAACGAGGCCCCCGTCACCGTGCCCTTGTAGGCCTCCAGGCCGCCCACGCCGCGACGCTGGTAGCGGGATCCGAACACGTCGGGTACCCGGTCCTTGTTGAAGTCGCCGAACATGGCGCCGTAGAAGTTGCCGGTGGGCAGCCCAACCGACTGTAGGGACCAGCTCATCGAACCCCCCGTGCCGCCGTTGCCCAGGTACAGCTCCAGACCCCTCCCGTCGCCGCCGGCGATCAGGTCCAGGTCTCCGTCCAGGTCCGCGTCGGCCAGGTCCACCTGGGAGTACCTCCCTGAGGTGCTGAGGCCGGTGTCGGCGGCGGTCCAGGTGAAGCTGGCACCGTCGGAACCCCCGCCGTTGCCGAGGAGGCACTTTATGGCGTTGTTGCGGCGACCGTAGACTATGTCCATGTCGCCGTCCCCGTTGACGTCTCCCACGGTGCAACCCATGGTGGCCTCGGAGCCGTTCGGGAAGGAGCTGTCCATCGACGTCCAGTTGCCGCTCCCGTCCCCGGTCCAGAGGTGCACCTCGATGCCGCCCGAATAGTCGCAGGCAACTATGTCCATGTCACCGTCGCCGTTCATGTCGCCGACCGCCACGCCGGTGTACATACCATTGGTCGGCAGGCCGTTGCCAGCGGCGGTCCAGCTGAGGGTACCTCCGGCCCCTCCGTTCCCGGCCCATACACGCACCCCCCTGCTCTTGGTGCCAGCGACGATGTCCATGTCGCCGTCGCCGTTGATGTCGGCGAACATCGCCATGCAGTACTCCCAGCTCGTCTCGGGGGTGGTCCCGTCCACCCAGCTCAGCTTGCCTCCGGAGGTGCCGTTGTTGATAAGCACGTCGATGCCCTTGTTGGTCGAGCCCTCGGATAGCTCCACCGCGGCGACCAGGTCCACGTCGCCGTCACCGTCCACGTCACCCAGTCCAGTCCCGCCGTAGCGGTCCGTCGTGGGAAGGCCCGTTGAGTTGTCCTCCCAACCCGTCCCTCCCTTGCAGGTGTAGACCCTGAGCCCCAGGACACCGGACTGGGTCGAGTAGTTGGACGCGCTGCCGACGATGTCGTCGAAGCCGTCACCGTTGACGTCGCCCACGGTGCAGTACAGGAACTCGCCGGTGCTGGGGAGACCGGTTCTAACGGCGGTGTAGTCCTCCAGGGTCCCGGCGAGCTCGTCCATCGGAGGGTCGAGGGACGCCGCGGGCGTCGACATCAGGAGGGCGCACACTATCAGAACGATGGTACCTGCGGGGGTCCTCTTTAACAAGGGCAAACCTCCAGGGGGGTGGGGGACTGGTACCGCCAGGCCATTCACGGGACATTATTAAAACGTTGCCTCCTGAGAATGGTCGATGAGAAAGGTCGTCGGGAAGGGCCAGTGCCCCATGGGTTGGGGGAGATTTCGATGGGTTCGGCAAAAAGGATATGCAACGGAACGAATCCGTCCGATGGGAGCTTGGAACATGCCCAGGGTTGCAGGTGAGGACCTGGACTACGAGTCGTTGGACGTGCCTTGGGGCGGTGACGAGGATGTCCAGCGGACCGTCAGGGTCCGGTGGGCGGCGACCGTCCTCTACCTAGTCGCGGTGATCATGGGTGCCCTTGTCCCGTTATTCTGGCCCGGCATCGAAGAGGGCGCCTTCGTGACCGTCTACGTTGTGTCCGTACTGGTTGGCGCGATGCTCCTGATATTCATCATCTTCAAGCCCCTGGTCAGACCACCCGGCGGGGAGGTCAAGATCAAGGATGGCCTTGCTGAGGAGGATGGGGTCGCCAGGAGGCTACGGCCGGGCGAGATGTACTACCTGCGCATCAGGTTCGACCTCATCCTCTACATAATGCTTCCCGTCATACTGTTCATGGCCGCCCTCATGCTCTTCATCTCCGACAGGACGACGGTGATTATATTGGGCGTGACCACCGCGGGGATCACGGCCATCATGCTCGCGTTCCTCAACTTCGAGGTCAAGGCCGACATGGAGGCCCTCTCCTTCAGGTTCGGGCCCTTCGGGAAGGTGCTGCCCCTCGACAGCATCACCTCCATCGGCGTCACCCGGGTCAATGCCATGAAGGATTACATGGGCTACGGCGTCAGGGTTGGCCCCGATGGCAGCATAGGTTACATCCTTCGGGGCGGTGGGGGGTTCCGCGTCGAGACCCAGGACGGGAAGCGCTACGTTGTGACCATCCCCGAGCCCGAGGGCCTGGTGGAGTACGTGAGGGCAGCCAAGGCCGAGAGGGAAAGGGGCTGATGTTCCTTCGGAGCACTACCTGGACAGGGCGTCACGGAGGAAGCCAGTGACCGGGGAAGAGGCTTGGTAGATCTCCATCAGCCTGTCGACCAGGTCGTCCGAGACGATGATGGCGGGGTCCTTTTCCGCCATGTAGTACCACTGCTTGTTGGCCACGTAGGGTTGGACCTCGGCCGCCTCCTTGAACTCCGGTGGGACCCGCTTCAACCTGTCTCCCTGGACCTCGCCGAAGGTCCGCTTGAAGACGGGCTCGTCTATCGCGCGGGCGAAGCCCTCAGGGTCCATGGCTATGTGGGTCCTGACCTTATGGACGGCGTCCTTGTCCGGCATGTAGACCCCGCCGCCGGCATGGACCCTGTCGGCGCCCAGGTGGAAGTAGAAGCCAGGGTACTGGTGGTCCTTGCGTCCTCCCCTGGAGATGGCCGCGGCCATGTGGGTCTTGTACAGCGTCTTGTCCTTGGAGAACCGGATGTCCCGGTTAATCCGGAAAATCGCGTCCTTCGGCTGGATGTCCAGCAGTGGATCGTCCTCCTTCAGCCGCTCGATCATGTCGCCAACCAGCTCCGTGAACGGGTCGCGGACCGCCTCGTGGTACATCTTCCTGTTGGCATCGAAGTAGGCCTTGTTGTTGTCCATGGCAAGGCCCTCGAAGAACTGGTAGAACCGCTTGTCGAAGTATGCCATTCCCTCACTTCCTCTATGTGCTCCCATCGTTAGGTGGGTTAAGACCCTTGCTCCGAACTTTCCTCCTCCTCATCCTTCCCCGGGGAGCCCTGGACCGCTTCCTCGGTCTCCACCCTGCTCTCCGTGGCCTCCTTGTAACGGATGAAGGCCTCCCTGGCCAGGGGGTTCTCGAAGAAGTTGAAGTAGATGAAGGTGAAGGCGATGATGCAGAGGACCATGATGAAGATGTAGCTGGAGAAGGCAGCGAGGATCTCCTCTATGGAGGACGTCTCGTAGGCGAACTTCAGGAATATCAGCAACGTCCCGCTGGCAATTATCAACCCGGTGAACCTGTCCTTGAACGCCTTGTAGAAGTAGAAGTCCTTGGACACTCCCTTGTAACGGGCTGACAGCCGCATGTGGATGAACCATGGGAGGACCAGGATGGGGAGCACCACGAAGGCCGAGGACATGAACCTGAACAGCTCGCCCATGGAGAACTCCCGCAGCAGCCAAGGGTTCAAGGAGACGTAGATGGCGAGTATGATGCCGAAGGCTACCTGCCACAGTACGGCCGCCCTGAACCTGTCCCACGGGAAGCGGGTCTCAGGGGCGGGTTCGTCGACCAGAACCAAATCGGTGTCCAGCGCCTCTGGTATCCCGAAGAACCACATGATCAGCTTCGACTCCGTGTCCTCCCTGCGGGTGATGCCCTCCAGCTTCTCTATGAGCTTCGGGGTGCCACCGACCAGGAACACGTATATCATGCCGATGATGCCGAAACCCCCGACGAGCACGGCGAACATGGCCAGCAGCGTGCCGCCGAAGGTGAGGGCGAAGAAACCGATGGCCGTCGCCAGGCCCCTGGCCGTCGTCATCTCCGGGACGTTGTCGTCCATGGAGTCGTAGAGGCCCGTCTCCAGGGTGCCTGAGAGGTCCGCCACGAACAGCAAGGTGAAGAAAAGGGCGACCACCAGGGCCACTTGGCCCATCGTCCTCGTTATCTCCCGTATCGGGACGATGCCCTCCCCCTTGAACCTCCAGACGAAGACGATGCCCAGGATGAACGATGTAATGGCGTAGGCGACTATCAGGTTCCGGAAGATCCCCAGCACGAACACCCAGAAGGACAGCTCGAAGATCTCCCAGACGAGGAAGTCCAGGAATATCTGCAGGATGGCGAAGACGGCGAACATGACGAAGAAGACCCGCATGAACGTCCGCTCGTTGTCCCTCCAGTATCCTATGTGCTCCTCCATCTCCTGCATGTCCATGAGGCGATGTCTCCCCCTGGTATCGCATGGACAATCGCCCCCTGGGTAATTAACCGTTGGGAGGGGGGAATGGAGGGGTGCATCCAGCACGGTGGATTGGTGGACCGACTGGGGAGCAAGGTTTATCTTGACGGACCTGGGTTGGTGGGGCGGATTGGGGGGGTCATCTATGGGACTACTTATCAACAGATACACTCTGACCCTTTTGTGGTGCGCGACCCCGGTGATGGCGATATACTCCCTCGGAAGGGGCCGGATGGACGACGCCGCTATCTGGGGGTCGATGTTCATGATCGGGCTGGCCTACATGACCGGGGCCCACTTCAAGCACTGGTGGCCCTTCAGGTCGGGCAAGGAGGTCACGTACGTGGTGGCCAAGGAGGTCCAGCCTGAAAAATACGGCCAACAGCCCCAGTACTACCGGCAGGACCCCTATGCCAAGCAGGGGTACCAAGGATACGAGCAGGCCCGATATCCCGACCCGAACTACCAGGAGCCGGGCCAGCGCTGACCGGGACCATCGCGACCTCAGAGCCGGCCTCGTCCGTGATATGGCTGGATGAAGACCCCTGTGCACGAATGAGAAGCCCTTTTATATCTCCTATTACGTAGCGGCGAAGGTAAGGAACCTGGACCCGTCCAGGGGGATGATGGACATGTATTCTCGAACCCGGAGGGCGCTCCTGCCCGCCCTTTTGCTGCTTATCCTTGCCGCCGTCATCGCAACCATCACCGCCTCAGCTCTGGCGAGCACCGATGTGGACAGCGACATAACCGTCAACACGGTATGGAACGCCAACGGCTCCCCGTACGTCATCAAGACCAACGTCGTCGTGCGCGACGGGGTGACCCTCACCATCAACAAGGGCGTGGAGGTGGAGTTCACCGGATACTACTACCTGGAATGCGCAGCCACCGGGAGGATCGTCGCCCAGGGCACCGCCGACGAGCCCATCAACTTCACCTCCAGCTCGGCAACGCCAGTGGCGGGAGACTGGGCGCACATCACCACCGGGTCCGGCGGGACCTTGGACCACTGCAACATCATGCACGCCTCCGTGGCTGTGTACGTCAACAACGCGGGCACCGTGTCGAACTGCTACATCAGGGGCACCACGACCGGGATAATAATCGAATCCTCGGGTGCCACGGTCGAGGACACCAATATCTGGGGCGTCCCGGTGGGCATCGCCCTCCGTGGCGCCAACAACGCCGTCGTCCAACGCTGCGTGGTGGAGAACTCCGACGAGGGCATCAACTTCCTGACCAACACCCAGAACAGCCTCGTCGACGGATGCTGGGTCAACAGCTCGGTGCGGCACGGCGTGGGCATAGTGGCGACGGGTGGCAGCAACAAGGTCTGGAACACCTACATCTCCCGCTCCCCCATCGGGATCCTGATGAGGGACCTGGTATCGCCCACGGCCCAGGGTGGTGTCCACATCTTCAACTGCACCATCGAGACCTTCTCCGACAAGGGGATCTCCATGGAATCGGTGAGCCCCGTGAACACCGTGAAGATCCAGAGGAACCACATCTGGGACGGCAACCTGGGGCTCTTCATGGACAAGGGCGCCAACTTCGAGCTGACCGAGAACACCTTCCGGGAGAACATCAAGGGCGTAAGGGTGAACGACACCACCGGTTACACCGGCTACATCCACAAGAACAACTTCATCAAGAGCGGCCTCGTCGAGGCCGAATCCGCCAACAGCGAGGTCCTGTGGGACAAGAGCGGCTTCGGCAACTTCTGGTGGGTGGCGGTCCACGAGTACGGCTTCGAGGACAACAATGGGGACGGTATCGCCGACCGGGAGTGGTCCCTCACGGGCACCCAGAAGGACAACTACCCTCTGATGAAGCCCGTGGACTTCGAGGCCCCCGTCGCCGAGGCCGGCGACGACCAGTCCATCCGCCAGCACAGGACCGTCGACCTCAAGGGAGACAAGTCCACGGACGACACCTGGGTCGCCAACTACACCTGGACCATAGACCTTCCTGACGAGGACATCGTCGTCTACGGCGAGGAGGTGCTGAGGGTGAAGGTCGACCTGGCCGGCGTGTTCACGGTGACGCTGACCGTCCGCGACGCCCTTGGGAACACGGCGTCCGACACCTTCATCCTCACCGTCACAGACGGGGACGCGCCCGTTTTCGAGGCCATCAACACCCCGGAGAAGGCGGGTGCGGGGGCCGTGCTGGTCTTCTCCGCCAATGTCACCGACAACATCGCTGTCACCTCCGTCACCGTCACCTACAGGTTCGGGCTCGTGGGTCAGACGAACACGCTGCAGCTGGTCCACAAGGGCAACAACGTCTGGGAGAATGGGACCTTCATCCCCGTCAACGTGAACCAGAAAATCTACTACTCGATCACGGCCAGGGACGCCGAGAACAACATCCAGCGGACGTCGGAGAGGGAGATCCCCGTGGCGGACATAACGCCACCCATCATCGTCTCCGCCCTGCCTGCCAACGTGACCACCGGTGACCTGAACTGGATAAACATGACCATCACCGACAACCGGCAGCTCGCCGGCACCACGCTGGAGTACTGGTACGGCGAGGACGGTGAGCACCTCTTCCTCAACATGACCATGTCGGGCGTGAACTGGGTAACGGAGCTGGACGTGCCCCGCGACGCCCCCTCGCCCCTCTTCCTGGTCTTCAACGCCACCGACCTGGCGGGCAACTTCAACCTGACCGACCCATACGAGGTGGAGGTCGTGGACAACGACCCGCCCGTGCTGAACATAGACAACACCTCCAGCCGGCTGCACAAGGGCGAGCAGGCGGATATCCGGGCGATCATCAGCGACAACATCGGCATCGAGTCGGCGTTCGTGGAGGTCCGCTACCCGCCTGACACCTCCTACGAGGCCACGCCCCTCTCCCTCGACGATATCGAGTGGGTGGCCACCATCACCGTGAAGAGCACCGGCGTGCGCATACACTACCACTTCCGCGTGGTAGACCTGTCCGGGAACGTGCTCGTCACCGAGGACGTGGAGCGCCTCATGCTCAGCCAGCGCCCCGACATTGTCACCGACCCAGAGACGGAGGCGTGGGAGGGGCAGGAGTACTCCCAGGACTTCGACGCCGATGACCCGGACAATGAGGACTACGAGCACCAGTGGAAGATGACCACCAACGCCAGCTGGTTGCAGATCGACCCCGTGGAGGGCATCATATCCGGGACCCCCGACGACGTCCATGTTGGCTGGTACTGGATCAACGTGACCGTCATCGACCCCGACGGGGTGGATGACTGGCTCTACTACGAGCTGGTGGTCCACGACGTGAACGCCCCTCCCGAGGTGTCCATCGTCTCGCCCCCCGACGAGCAGAAGGTGGGGACCATCCTCCGCGTGTCCGGAAGGGCGACCGACGACCTGGACGAGATCGTCTGGGTCCAGGTCCGCGTCGACGAGGGGGAGTGGGTGGACGTCACGGGCACCAAGACCTGGTCGTACGAGGTGTCCGTCAAGGACCTGAAGCCCGGGATGCACTTCTTCTACGCCAAGTCCTACGACGGCATCTCCGAGTCCAAGGTGGCGGAGATAGCGTTCATCGTGCCCAAGAAGGAGGACGAGGACGATTCGCCAGGCTTCGGGGCCGTCCTGACCCTGCTGGCCGTCGCGGTCGCCCTCTCCTTGGCGATGACCACCGTCCGTCGCAGGCGCTGAGGTGGACCCGCGGTCCCGATTACCATCCTGTAGCATTAGCCCCGCAAGGTTTTTATTCTATACTTATTATATACCGATTAGACCAATTCTATACCAATGGTGAGGTAGGTGCGGGAGGAGACCTTGGAGAGGAGGACGTTCGCCGTCTCGTTGCTCGACGAGCTGGCCACCGAGGGTGAGATGACCTTCGGGGAGCTCCTTTACACCGTGGGCTCCTCAAGGGCGACCCTCTCCAACACTCTCCTCGAGCTGCGCACCGACGGACTGGTGGGCAAGCGGAGGCTGGGTCGCCGCACCTTCTACAACCTGACATCCGCAGGGGCCAGGGCGCTGACCGAGACACCGGTGGAGAGCCGCCTCCTGGACGACCGGATCACGAACCTGGTGGGCCGTCGCCTGACCGAGGTCGGAGGCTGGGACCCCCAGCTCTGGGTGCAGGATGTCTGGCAGCGAAGGCTGCGTGCCAGGGTCGTCAGCATCATCAACAGGTTACAGTCACAGGGGCCGGACGGCCTCATCGAAAAGGGTGAGAACAGAGGTGAGCAAGATGCACATAGAAGGGATGGGAGACAAACTCGACCTGACGGGCGAGTTCGCTAGGCAGACCAGACTGGACGGGTTCATGGACATCCTGGCCAGCCTGAGCGAGCAGGGCCTGGTCCAGTTCATCGACCACGAGAAGGGGCTAACCCTCCAGCTAACGCGGAGGGGCGCCGAGGTGCTAACGGTCCGACGCAGGAGAGGGTCGATCGACACCTACGTCATGCACCAGATATCGCTCCATAACGGGCTGCTGCTCAGCGAGAAACCACCCTCGTGACGTGGCGGGGGGACGTCTAGGACGCACCTCCGCCTCCGGGGGCCCTAGAGCATCTTGTCGAAGGTGAAGACCTCGTTCTCCTGCCATAGGTATGTGTCCACGTGCTCGAAGCCCATCCGCTCGTACATCGCCAGGGCGAAGTCGAAGTCGGCGGTGGCGTTCAGCTCCACGGTCCTGTAACCCGCACCACGCGCGAACTCCAGGCCCTTGGTCACCAACTCCCTTCCGTGACCGTGGCCCCGGTGGTCGGACCGGACCACCAGGAACTGCATGTTGCAGCATTCCGGCTCTGGGTTCCCGTGCTCCATGATGACCGCCCCCACCAGCTCGCCGTCGTGCTCGGCGATCAGGAACAGGTCCATCTCCTCGTCGAAATCGTCCAGGATCTTGCGGACCTCGTCCCTGACGAACTTGTTCACCTCTCGGCCCAGGACCTCCCGGTAGACCTCGGAGATGAGCCTGACGGCCACCTCCTCCTCGGTCGGCTGGATAGGCCTGTAGACCATCATGTCAGGGGTCCTCCTCGGCCCTCGGGACGGGTGTGTCCTCGGGGGGTGGGGTCGTAGCACAGATACCTGACCGTGGGTTATATTGTTTTCGTTCCCGGATATGGAACGGCTCCCGGTCTTCCCAAACTGGAATTGACCCCCAAAGCCTTTTAAAGCGGATTCACGGTAAGATGGACGTGCCTAGGTCGAAGAAGAGGGAGAGGCGGCGGGAGGTAATGGTCGTCCCCATCAAGGAGGAGACCTTCGCCGCCGCCAAGAAGATACACGTGTACGCGGTACCCATAGTGAGGAGCACCTCCGACGCCTCGTACATCGCTTTCTACAGGGGAGCACCCACATCCGCGATCACCCACTATGCCAAGGTGACCAAGATAGAGAAGAACCTCACCTTCGCCCAGGTGTTCCCCGGTGGCTCCGTCGCCGTCAAGAGGGACGAAAAGCCCCTCAAGGTCTACCGCCTGGACAAGCTCACAGAGCTCAAGCGTCGGGTCAAGAAGGGACGCAATCCCCCGGTATCAGGACCCCGCTACACAAAGCTGGCTACCCTCCGGAAGGCCAGGTACCTGGACGAGGTGTGGACGCCGGACAAGGAGAAGGGCAAGGAGAAGGCCGAGCCCAAGGACAAGGCGGAGCCCGAGAAGAAGGGCAAGGGCAAGAGAGGGAAGAAGAAGGATGAGAAGCCCAGTCCACCGGAGGCTTCTGCCGCAGAGGACGAGAAGGGCAAGAAGAGGCGCAAGCGGAAGAAGCGCGGCAAGTCGAAGGAGAGGCCGGAAGGGGAGAGCGTGCCCACCCGGCCCTCTGTGCACTACATCGTGGACGGTTCCAACGTAGCATTGGAGGCGAGGACCTTCAAGCAGGGCGGTTGCCTCAAGCAGATCGAGCTGGTGATGGAGAAGCTGGGCAAGACCGAGGGCTCGGCCGTCACGGTCCTGGTGGACGCCAACCTCAGGCACCACATCGACCGGAAGGACGACCTGGAGAGGATGATCAACGAGCGCAGGGTCCTCCAGTCGCCCGCCCAGACCGACGCCGACGAGTTCATACTCCAGACCGCCGAGGCCTACAGGTCCAGGGGGCAGAAGGTTATCATCATCACCAACGACAGGTACCTGGACTACATAAAGAAGTACAAGCCCCGGTTCGACTGGGTCAAGGAGACGGCCAAGCAGTTCATGTTCGTCTTCACCCCAGATGGCTCCGAGCCCTTGGAGGCCATGATCACCCTGGACTAGCCCTTCTCGGCCGCCCCCAGGGCCCACACGCCCTCGGGGAAGTCAGAGGGTCCCGGGTCGCCCATCATCATCCTGGTGCAGGGGGAGTACTCCTTGGCATCCAAGGAGATCATCAGCTCCACCGCCTCCCTGTTGTAGGCGGGTACGTTCATGGTCAACATCCTGGGATAGCTCTCCGCCAAAGCCGTAGCCATTATCGACCGGATCGCCACCGCCTCCTCCACCCGCGGATGGGCCAACACCGGTCCGAGGCGCATGCATCCCTTGCTCCTCCTCAGGACCCCGTAGGCAAGGACCCCGGTGTCGCTGGGCACGACCAGGAAGGTCGAGTCCCGGTCGCCGTGCAGTCTCTTGAGGAGGCGGGACCTGTCCATGCCTGACAAGGCCCGGTCCATCTCTATGGCCTGGAGGACCTGGTCTGCGGTGGCCCTCATGGCCAGGGAATCCGGGCCATCCAGCTCCGCCTTGGATGTCTCGATTCCATACCTGAGGGACTGCCAGGAGGTCCGGAACCCCAGGTTCCGGTAGAAGCCGATGGCGTCGATGACGGCGTCCAGCTGGACGCAAGTGGCCCCCTCCCCCTCCAGCTGCTCCAGGGCGGCGCCCATGAGCTCCTTGCCGAGGCCCCTGCCCCTGTGGGTGCCCCGTACCAGCATGAGGCCGATGAATCCCACGTCCCCCCAGATGGACGCGTAGACGCACCCGAGGATGCTCTGGCGGAGGCCAGTGGACCTTATCAGGATCATGCCATCGGGCTGCACCGCGATCAGGCGCTCGATCTCGTCCCGGGTGTAGGCCCAGCCCGCCTCCTCGATGAGGCGCTGCACCGACCTGGCGTCCTTGGGTTCGGCCACGTCCAGCCTGTGCTCCTGCTGAGTTCCTCCCACGTCCCACCAGACGGCTTGTAGGGGGAAGTACCTTTCGACCTGGGTCCCCTAGCGGGGCCTTCCCGCCCCCTTGAACCTGGGCTCGTCGCCCTGCTGGGGTCCCCTGTAACCGTACCTCCGCTCCGTCGTTGGCGGGGGCCCCGTCCCCCAGTCGGGGGGCGTGGCGGGTGGGGGGGCCACCGTCCGCTCCTCCAGGTGCACCTCCTCCGCCTTGCCGGGGGACATCCAGCTGGGGAGCGGGGGCTCTGCCTCGGCGTCGGGCTCCTCCACCTCGAAGCCCGCGGCGGCAGCGGCGGCCACGTAGTCCGGCGTGGGAGGGGTGGCGGGAGGCGCCTCTGGCTGGCTGGAGTAGTCCACGGCCACCTGTTCGCTCTCGACCTTCGCCACCGGCCTGACCTTCCGCCTCCTCGGCTCCTCGCCGCCGTAGAGGGCGTCGTACTCCGAGCCCTTGGAGGGCTTCTCCTCCTTGCGGGGGCCGGCGGGTCGCATCCTGGTCGAGACAAGGACTGCCACCACGATGGCGATCAACAGGAACAGGACCATGAGGCCCAGGACCGTGCTCATGCTGACACCGGATTCGGCCGCCTCCGCCGTCACCACCACGGCCACCTGAGCGGTGCTGACCTCACCGAGCACGTCGGTGACGGTCACGGACACCAGGTAGGTGGCAGCGTCCACGCCCTTGCCGGGCTTGGCCTTCAGGGTGTTGCCGTCCAGGGTCACCCAGTCGGGTGCGCCGGCACCCAGGGTGAACACCAGGTCCCCCTCGGGAGTGGTCGCGTCGGAGGCTTCCACCTTCGTCTCGCCCTCTCCGCCCGCCTTTATGACGATCGGCTGGACGGGGGAGACGACGGGCGGTGGGTTCAGAACCGTTATGTTGGCCGCCATCACCACCACCTCGTCCCCGTCCTCGTCGACGACGGTGAGCCACACCTCGTAGGGCGCGGCGGCGGCGCGCACGTAAGCGAAGGACACGGAGGCCCCCTTGAGGACCGTGATCCCGTCACCTAGGGACCAGCTGTACTCGATCAGCCTCCCTTCCACCAGCTCCGGGTCGTCGGGGAAGGGGTCGGTCGCCCACGCCCGCATGCTGAACGAGTCCCCCTCCATCACCAGGCTGGGGGCGTCCCAGGACACGGAGGGTGGCAGCGTGACCACGTCGTCCATGCCCACGGTGTGCTCCACCGTAGCGGTGGTGCCCTCACCGTCGGTGACGGTAAGCTTGATGTCGTAGCGGACGCGCCTGTCGAAGGTGAACTGGAGGAACGGTCCCGTCGTGGACACGTCGAGCCTCTGGCCCGATGCGGAGATGTTCCACTCGTAAAGGACGATGCCACCGGGGTCGCGGGAGCCCGAGGCGTCCAGGGTGGTGGGCCTGTCCTCGGGGAGCGGTGCAACGACCAGGTCCGCCACCGGTTCCCTGTCCTCGACCACGAGGGTGGTCATGTCCTCGTCGAAGGTACCGTCCGCGTCGATGACACGCACGATGATGGTGTAGAGCCCCGGGGCGTCCCATGTGTGCTCGTGGGCGGGGTCGCGTGTCGAGAAGTCGAACAGGCCGTCGGCGTCGTAGTCCCACTCGTAGACCACGATGTGGCCACCCGCCTCCGTTGAGAGGCTGGCGTTGAGCTCCGTCGGAACGCCTTCGAAGGTCTGTGCGGGCGTTCCCGCGTCGGCGACGGGTGGAGTGTTGTACACGATTACCTGGATGCCCACCATGCCCCGGGATTCGTCCTCGTCGAGGACGGTGACAACGATGCGCTTGGAACCGGGGCTCCCGAAGGCATGGGTGGCCTCGGGCAACGTGGAGGTGAAGTCCACGGCGCCGTCAGCGTTCCAGTCGTACTCGTAGCGGACGATGTCCATGCCGGGCTCGTAGGCGGAGACGGTGACCGTCACGTCCACGCCCTCGGACGTCACCAGCAGGCTGGGGCCCGTCACCGTCGGGGCCACGTTGGTGACGATCACGTTGAAGATTCCGATCCCCTCGGTCCCGTCGGTGTCGTACACCTTGATTAGACACTCCTGCTCGCCCGTGTCGGTGAACTCCAGGTTCGTGGTCCATTCCGTGCTCCTGACCTCGAACTCGCCATCACCGTCCAGGTCGAAGTGGAAGGTGGTTATGTTCGTCTCCGTCCCCTTCATGGTCACCGTGAACGGCGTGGGCTCCCCCTCCACCGCCATGCCCCCCTCTACAGAGGGCCTCGGGACGACGTCCGTTATGTTAACGTATATCTCGCCACCACCCCAGGAGGGGTTCTCCTCCGTGTGGTCCTCGTCCTCCACCTTGACCCACACGGTGTGGACGCCCGCCTCCCAGAAGGTGTGGTTCACGTAGGGCTCGGTGGTGTTGACCTCGGGCTCGTAGTCGCCGTCGAAGTCCCAGTAGTACCTCACCAGGTTGTTACCGGGCTCGTAGACGTCCACCGTGACCGTGGTGTTCTCTCCCTCCACCCCGTACGACCACGACTCGTTGACCAGAGGCGGGGCGTTGGAAACCGTCACGCGCCTGAAGAACGTCCATGTGCTCCAGATACCGAAGGTCCCGTCCTCGTCCTCTGCCATCACGGAGGTCGTGAAGACTCCGACGACGTTGTAGGTGTGGTTCACTATGGCCTCTGTGGTGTTGTAGTCGTACTCACCGTCGCCGTCCCAGTCGAAGTAGTAGCGGACGATGTCGTCCCCAGGTTCCGAGGAGGCGGAGGCATCGAAGGTCACATTTGACCCCTCCTGGACCGAGGAGGGGTTCCGGCTGCACGTCACCGTCGGGGCCACGTTGCCGATGAGGACCTGGACGGTGGTCTCGTTGGTGCTTCCCTCGCCGTCGGTGACACGGAGGGTGATGTTGTAATAGCCAGGCTTGCCGTACGTCGTCTCCGAGGTGGGTCCGGTGGTGTTGTCCCAGGTACCGTCGCTGTCCCAGTCCCACTGCCAGGAGACGATATCGTCGCCCGGCTCGTAGGTGGAGGAACCATCGACCCTCACCGTCTGACCCTCCAGCCGGTAGCCGTCCGCCGTGAACGTCACGGCCGGGACCACGTCGGTCACGTTCACCCAGAACTCCACGATGGTGGAGTCACCGTCGTCATCGGTCACGTTGACGGAGCACTCGTGGTCCCCGTCCGACCACCAGACATGGGTCGGGTCCCTGACGTTGGAGGTGGTCCCGTCGCCGAAGTCCCAGAGGTAGCTGACCACGGAGCCGTCGCTGTCGGTGGCGTTCACCAGCAGGTCGTGGGACACGCCCACGTCGGTGGAGATGTCGCCGATCGGCTCCACGGCGGGAGGGACGTTGTCGATGAGGACCTGGAGCACGGCAACATCTGCCAATGACACGTTGGACACCACTGCCAAGGAGACAGTGTACGCACCGTCGTCCGAGTAGATGTGGTTGACCTCGGCATCGGACCCGCTGGTGCCTGAACCGTCACCGAAGTCCCATACATAACTGGTGATGTTCCCGACGGAGCCGGTGGCGTTGAAGGAGAGCGCTTGACCAGTCGTCCCCGAAGGCGCGGTCCCAGCGTTCGCCGTGGGGGGTGTGGAACCCTCGGGATTGACGTACACGGTGCAGGTGTCCGAGTCCGTCGACGCAGTCCCGTCCTTCACAGTGAGGGTGACTGTAAGCACCCTCGCAGTGGTGCCGGTGTTGGTGTAGTTGTGGGACACGGCAACCCCGTACATCACGGTGCCGTCGCCCATGTCCCAAGTATAGTTGGTGATGGTACCTCCACCGGCCCGAGAGGCGTTCCCGTTGAAGACCACGTCCTGGCCAGCGAAGGCGGCGTGGTCCGGCCCTGCCCTGGCGACCAGACCGGACCCCCCGTTCGCGGGAGCTGGACCGATGGCATCGGCCGGGGACGCGGCGCCTGGGAGCATGGCGCACGTAGCCAGCAACGTCATCGCCAGGAAGGTCAGGAAGAGAAGAGTCCTGCCGTTAATGGTCCTTCTTGCGTAAACCTGTTGATTCTGCATATCGGTCGGCTCCTGAGGGTCCTATCTCACTTGTGGACATGGAGGTGGTCAGGGTGTTTCGGTGTCTCGCACCAGGGACAGATGAGCCACCACGCCTGTAGGGTCCGTCCGCAGTTCTCGCAGCTGGTCTCGTAGCGGGAGACGCAGTTGGGACAGACCTTCCATCCCGAGTCCATCGGGAACCCGCATATGGAGCAGCCCACCTCATCCCCCGAGGGGGGAGGAATGGTATCTGGTGCTGAGGTCCCCTCCTGCTCGCCGATGACCAGGTCGAAGTCGCCCTCACCGGATGCCGGAGAGGGTTCAGGCTCTGGAGGCGCGGGCGCCTCGGGAGGCGGAGGTGGAGGAACGTACGCCGGCGGTTCCGGAGCGCTGGGGGTGGCCGGCGCTGCCGATGGCTCTGGCGGGGCCGGTGGCTCCGGCTCCGCAGGCGGCGGTGGCGGCGGAGGCACTTCCGGCGCCGCGGGTGCCTCGACCGGTGGCGGAGGTACGGAGGGCTCAGGTGGCGCTGGGGCGGCGGGAGCCGGTCCTGCCTCCTCGGGCCCAGGCTTCTTCCTCCTGAAGTACCTACCACAGTCATAACAGGTTATCACAGTCTGCTCAGGATCGACATAGTAGGTCCTTCCCTGACAGGCTGGGCAGTTTGGCGGGGTGGTCGCCTCATCCCCACCGGGCTCTGACGTCCCGTACATATCAATACTCCCCCGGATACCGCCAGTGGTGCGGTCGCGGCATAGAGGGTCCGGACCCCTTAAAAAGTTATAGGAAAACCGTTACCCATCCGCCAGGTGCATCTATCAGCCGGAGATGGCCTCCCGGTAGCGCGCGAACCGTTCCTTGGCTAGGGCGTACGCGGCCTCCACGTCCGGGTCCCCCGTAGGATCGATGGACCGGGGGACCGGTACCCACTCGAACACCTTGTTCTCGGTCTCGAGGGCGGACACTATCGCTGCCAGCATGGCGTCGCCGTAGCTGACGCCGGGGAACTTCGGATGATAGAGTACCCTCTTCCCAGTGATGTCCGCGACCATAACACGCCAAAGAGGTGACCGGTAGGCGCCGTCCACGATCCTCGTGGGGGCCAGGTCGATGCCCATGTGCTCGATCTCAGAGACGCACTCCGCGTGCTGCATCGCGCCGCCCTCCATGACGGCGCGGAACATGTGACCCCTGTTGTGCTCCGCGCGGAGCCCGATGAAGGCACCGCTCACCTCGTGCCTGACCAGGGGCGTCCTGTCCCCCATGAGGTACGGGAGGAACACCACGCCGCTCGAGCCTGGTGGGACCATGTTGGCCTCCCGTTCCAGGTCCTCGAAGCTTGCCTTCGTCACCATCTCAGGCATCCAGAAGCCCGCCGTGCCACCGGTGTACGAGCCACCGGTCATCGAGAACGCGAGGTTCTCCCCGTGGAGCACGTGGGGCATGTGGACCATGCCGCCCACCGGTCCGTGGCCCTCCTTCTTGGAGAGCATCCCCAGGCACCAGGACGTGCCCATCATCAGGGTGTTGTCCCCCGATGCCCGTCCGCCGCTGGCGAGCAATGCTATGGCCCCGTCCACACCGGACGCCACGACGGGGATACCTGCTTCCAGACCGGACAGGCCAGCGCCCGCGGGCGTGACCTCTCCGACCACCCTGTCGGAGGGCACAACCTCCCCGAAGAGGTCCCGTTCGATCTCCACCTTCTCTCCCGCCAGCTTGGATGCCACCTGGGAGAGCTGGTCCAGCATGACATCGCTGATATCGCCTTCACCGACATCGAGCACCCCTCCGAAGGCGCCCAGGGAGCTGAGGTCGGTCACGTGCTCACCGGTGAGCATCCTTGCGACGACACCGTGGGGGGTCTGAAGGGCGTGGGTGCGTCGGAACATGTACGTGTTGTCCGCTATGTACCACATGAGTTTGGTGAAGCCGAAGTAGGAGCTGACCGTGGCGTTCCCGGTTATCCGTCCCATCTCCTCTGGGTCCAGGGCCTCGGCGGCGGCCTCCGCCTCCCTGGTCGCCCTCCTGTCCAACCAGATCGGCACGCTCCTAAGGGGCTTCCATTCCTTGTCCACTGGCACGTTGAGCCCACCGACCATGCTGGAGACCGAGATGGCCTCGATGGTGCCCTTCTTGTTCTCCGCCGTGCGCGCGAGCTNNCTCTGCTCCGCCCCGTTGGGATATCCGTCCGGGTTGCCGAAGCCTGGGGGATAGTTCACCTGGATGCGGGAGACGACCTTGCCATCTGACAGGTTGACTAGACAGCCCTCCGTGGCACTCGTACCGATGTCTACGCCTAGGATGCACTGCATTGGTACCCCTCACCATCATATTCTCTCGCCTTGATAATAACCCTTTCCATCCACATTTCTGGATAAGGAGCTGGGGACGAAAGCGTTTTAAACAGTGACCTTTATAAAATCCGCCCAGTGGAACGGGTGGAAGCGTGCTGAGGCGGTTAGCTCTCCTTTTGGCGGCGTCCTTTACCATCCTGGTAATCCTTACCCTCCCGGCTTCCGCCGACCCCGACCCGCCCGTCGTCGACGGGGGGAACGTGACCTTCATAGGGGATTGGACCATCGACCCCGGTGACCACCTGGTGTACGTGAACCAGACCATAACGGTGAAGGGGAACGTCACCGTCTCGCCCTCGGGAACGCTGGAGCTGGTCAACAGCACCCTGTACCTCAACGGGACCCCCTCGACCGAGGAGTGGAGGGCCGGTCTCCGCGTGGGCTCCCTGGGGACGCTGAACATGACCCGTGGCTCCACCGTGCGGTCACTGTCCGTGGACTACTTCAGGGTGGACACCGACGGACACCTGCTCGTCGAGGACAGCACCATCGGGGCCATAGGCCACACCGCGTACCTCGAGATGTCGGGACTGTACTCCGAGGCCGACGACACCGTCATCCGCAGGTCGACCATCGACATGGGCAACCACGGTCTGATACTCAACGGGGTCACGGGTTGCACCTTGGAGGACCTGGTCTTCGATGGGCCCCAAAGGTACGGGCTCTACCTCCTGGGCGGAACCACGGGCATCACGGCCAGGAACCTCACCTTCGTCGACCAGATGGAGGCGTTGAGGATCGTGGATTGCACTGGGCTCCAGCTGGAGAACTTGTCGATCGACGGCGCCGGTCACGGGATCGGATTGGACGGCAGCGTCGTCACCCTGCGGAACGCAAACGTCTCGGACGTGCCCGGCGAGTCCGTCAAGTACTGGGGGTGGGGCTCGTTGCAGTGGGTGGTCGACGATGATACGGCGCTCATAAACAGCACCCTGACGCTCAACGGGACGCTGGAGGTCATGTCCGGTGGCGCCTTCAACATGGTCAACTCCTCTCTCCTCATCGACAACCCCTCTGCCCACGGGGTCAACGGGATCCAGGTCAGGTCCGACGGCGTAATGAGGGTCCTCTCCGGCTCGACCGTCTCCCATGTCCCGACCGGGTTCAAGTACGAATGGCTGGTCCACACGGGCGGGGCCCTGGAGACGGACGCCGCCGAGGTGAGGGGAGCGGGTTGGAACCCATCCAGTCCGGGGCTCATCATCATGTCGTCGGACAACACGGTGAACGGCACCCTCTTCTCGGAATGCTACACCGGGCTCACCGTGCAGGGTGACTCGAACACGGTCTCCCGCTCCACCTTCGATGCGTGCCAGGTCGGCATTTCCATGACGGGTTCGAACGGGACGCTCTCCGACCTGGTCTTCCAGAACGGCACGACCCAGGGGATCCTGGTCAGTGGGGCGTCGAACACGACCGTCCAGGGTGCCAGGCTCATGGGGTCGACGGCCAGGTTTACCAACGTGGACGGCCTGACCCTGGACTCCTGCCAGTTCAGGGGATCGACCGCAGTGGTCATCTCAAACGTTACAGACGCCACGCTGGACCTGTGCCATTTCTACGTGCCCCTCGAGGTGACGGGGAACCGCGACCTGGTGGTGAGGGGAATCATCTTCCAGACGGACGCTACTTCCCTGGTCGTCGTGGGAGTGACCAACGTATCGGTGATAGGGTCCTCCCTCACGAACGCCACAGAGGGGTTCTATTTCGTCGACTGCATCAACACCACGGTAGAGGATACCCAGCTCGTCAACGTGGTCGGGGCGGCCCTGTCCCTTGTCGACAGCACGGGAGCCCTGGTGTACAACGTGACTGTGATTTCCGCCGATGTTGGGATGAACGTATCGGGAGGAGACGGATGCACCCTGCGCGACATCGAGCTTCTGAACGTCAGGGTCGGGGTCCAGGTGACCGGTGCGGGCAGGGGACACGCCCTGGAGAACTCGACCCTGGTCTCGCTCCCTGTGGCCGTATCCGTCTCGTCTGGGTGCCAACTGACGATCAGGAGGTCGTCCTTCTACGACTGCCCCCTGGCCATCGATGGCGACCCCCAGGGTGAGGTGGCCTACGAGACCGACATCGTCTCCGATATCATGAACAGCACGTGTTCCCTCAATGGCCGCCTTAGCGTCATGGCCTCAGGGGAGCTAAACATCACAGCCTCCACCATGGCGTTCCTGGGCGACGATGCCACCAGCTCCGGTGTCGAGGCCCGTCTGGGCTCGGTCCTGAGGATAACGGAAGGGAGCATCCTGGAGGGTAGAGGGGGAACCTTCGGCGTGATCGCCAACGGCACCCTGGTCGTCCGCAAGTCCAGCTTCATCCGTGGCGGGGAGCCCGGTGGGCCTGCAGCGATGGCCTGCAACGGAGGGGCCGCCGTGCTCGTCAACTCGACCTTCAGGGACTGCGGCCTGGCCCTGTCCCTGGGCGGCTCTGACCCCACGGTGAGGGGTTGCGTGTTCACAGGCAACAGGCAGTCGGTCCTGCTCGAGGCAGTGCTGAGGCTGCGCATCATCGGATGCTCCTTCAGCCTCTCCAACACCAGCTGGGACATCCATGGCAACTTCACCTCCAACCTCCAGATCACCGAGTGCACCTTCGAGGGCGGCGGCTCAGTGCCGATGGCCATGTTCATCCAGTCCCCCTTCGGTTCGAACTCCGTGCTCACCCTTCGCAACGTCACCATCGCCAACTACACCGTCTGGGGGCTGCAGGACGACCACTACGGCAACATCCAGATGACGGGATGCACCATCACCTCGGCCAGCGTCAGGCTTGGACGATGGGCGGGTGACGCCGCCACCGTCTCGGACGTGAACGTATCGGGCTGCAGGTTCGAGATCGGTGGCTCCGGCTTCACCGTGTCGGATTGCCATTTCACCAACGCCACATTCGCCGCCCAGGCGAACGCCGGGGGAAGCCTGCTCTCCGGATGCGCGTTCGAGGGCTCCTTGGGGCCCGCCACCGCCAGCATCGAGCTGGTGAGCTCCATCCGGGTGACGTTGAGGGACGTGGACCTCCGCGATGTGGGGGTCGGCATGTCCGTCTCGGGTGGGTCGGATGTCACCGTGTCCCGGATGCTACTGGACGGTGCCAGTGGAACCTGCCTGATGGTGAACGGCTCCATCGTCAGGTTCGAGTCATGTCGGTTCACCGACCTGATGGGCACGGGTGTAAAGGCTTGTAACTCAGGGTCCCGTGTGGAGTTCCGCAACGGGACGATATCCGCGTCCCCCTCCCGAACGGGACACGACGTTGACGCCTGCACCGGAGGCGATGTCTGGCTCCTGAACACCACCTTCAACAGGACTTCCGTCCTATCCACGGGCGCGGGTAGGGTCGAGGTCCTCTGGCACGTGACGGTGGAGCCAGTGCTCCCTTGGGGAGATACCCTGTGGGACCCCGACTACCTGGCCGTGGCGGATGCCACCGGGGCTGAGGTGGTGAACCTCACCACTGCCATCGTCGTGATGCGACTCTTCGAGTTCTCCGAGGTGGACGGGTACAGGACCGCGCTGTCCCCCCACACCTTCAACGTGTCCGACCACGTGGAGGGGGTCTGGTACAGCGGTGCCCACGTCGTCAACGCCAGCGTCCATCTGGTCCTTGACCTCTTGGATGTGGCCCCGCCCGTGGCCAGGGCCGGCCCGGACCAGGTGGTGGACGAGGACCAGAAGGTCACCCTCGACGCCACCGGTTCCTCGGACAACGACCCCAACTTCCTCGAGGGCGGCGCCTTCGGATGGGCCTTCGACGAGCACGGGAGCGAGGTGCGCCTTGAGGGGGACGTGGTCAGCTACGTGTTCTCGGTCCCAGGGAAGTACTGGATCAACCTTACCGTCTGGGACCTGGCCGGGAACGTGGCCAGGGACACGGTCATCATCCAGGTGAGGGACAGGACCCCTCCCGTCATCCGGTTCAGCGGCAACCTGACCGGCGACGAGGAGGAGTGGCTCATCTTCGATGCCTCCGCCACCACCGACAACGACCCCTCCTTCGACTTCACCACCGGAACGTTCCTTTGGAGGATAGACCTGGACGTGGGGGTCCTGGAGCGGGAGCTGGCCACCTTCGGCCACGCGTTCCCCAACCCCGGCAACTACACCGGGACGCTCTCCGTCTGGGACAAGGCGGGGAACCTGGCCCAGGAGACCTTCTGGGTCGCCATCGAGGACATCACGGCACCGGTCATCCAGGGGGTCAGCGACGCCACAGTCTTCGAGCCCACCGACGGGTTGCTCGACGCCTCAGCCTGCTTCGACAACGTGCTCATCACCTCGTACCATTGGTCCGTCACCTTCCACAACTGGTCCGGGGGCCTGGACACCCATTACCAGCTGCAAGGTCCCACGCCCAGCTTCGTCTTCGACATGCTCGGCTCCTACACGGTCACGCTGACGCTCTCCGACGCGGCCGGGAACGTAAACGCGACGGACCTGACCGTGGTGTTCGACGACCCTCCGGTCATCTCTGCCACCAGTTGGGTGGTCTCGATGGCGGGGGTGCGGATGGAGGTCCCCGTGCTCGTCTCCGACGTCTACTACACAGACCTGAGCGTGACGGTCCTGGACGGGCCCGATGGCCCCTTCATGGAGGGGACGCTGCCAGACGTGCGGATGGTCTGGACCCCGACGGATGTGGACGCCGGAGAGGACGTGATGATCACCGTCCAGGTCCACGACGGTTTCGTCTCCTCCGAGACGACGATAACGGTCCACGTCAATCCCGGAAGGGGTGTGGGGAACTCCGTCCCCGTGATTCTGTCCGACCCTCCCCTGGCATCCAAGAGGGCAACACCGTACATCTACACAGTGGAGGCGGAGGACCCGGACGGCGACGTCCTGGGCTATCTCCTGTTGGAGGGCCCCGATGGCATGTCCATCAGCCCGGGCGGCACCCTCTCGTGGGACCCCCCCTTCGACCAGGGGACCGAGCTGGTCGATGTGCGGCTGAGCGTCACCGATGGCCGCGACGAGGTCGAGCAGGGCTGGACCATCAGGTGGCGAGAGCCTCCCAACTCGGCACCCCTGATAACCTTCCTCCTGAACCCCGAGGAGGTGCGGGTCCTAGAGGAGTTCCTGGTGGACCTAACGCTCTACGTTCAGGACCCTGAGGCGTACGAGGTGGACTCCGACGACCCCAACTACCGGCTAACCTGGGACGTGAGCTTCGACGAGACCATGGTCGACCTGGTCTCCAGGGAAGGCCTCGTGTTCCGGTTCTTGGCCCGCGACATAAAGGGGGCCACCCAGATCAACTTCACCGCTACCGACCCCTCTGGCGCGTCAGACACAACCACAATGGACCTGTTGGTGAAGGGCAGGGAGAAGCCCCCCGTCGAGGAGGAGACCAACTGGCTCCTGTGGGCAGGACTGGCGGTGGTCCTGGTCCTGGTGATGGCGGGAGGGGCAGTCGCGAGTCGACGGAGGAGGCGGTACTCCGGACCCGAGGAACGGGAGGAACCCCAGGAGCCAGGGCTGGACCTGGGACCGGTTCCCGAGCAGGTGCCTGAGAAGGCCGCGACCCTGGAGGCGGCCCTGGCCCCCAGGGAGGAAGCGGAGATGTCCTCCTTCGTGGAGCTGGCAGGGGCAACGCCCGGGGCTGGGCCTGCGGCCTCGGTCAGGGCCAGAACGGCCGAGGAACCCGCAACCAGGGTGGTCGGGATAGAGGACGAGGGTCCGGGCAGGTCCTTCTCCGTGGAGGGGGTGGCCATCCTCGAGGCGAACGGGAACGTGCTGGCATCCACGGGTGTGGTGGAGGACATCATCGGACCCTACGCGGACTCCCTCGAGGAGGTGAGGAAGGGCCTGCGCGGGGACGGCCTGGCCGTTCTGGAGATGGACGGGCACAGGGTTCTCATGGCCCTGAGGAGCGGCCTGGGCGCGATCTGTGTCATCAGGGGGAAGGAGGACGATGCCTTCCGCACCGGTCTAAGGGACCAGCTGAGCGGCCTGCTCCAGGACCGGTCCACCGAGGGGGCCCTGGGGGTCTTGGACGACGTGCTGGCATCGGCAGGGGGAGTCGGCAGGGCAGAGGTGGTCCACGATGCGTGGACCGCACGCCTCGACACCAAGCACACCTACCAGGGCTCGGTGGTGCTCTTGGAGATCAGGCTAAGGAATGACACGGACCACATCCTCAACAACGTGAGGCTCCGCCTCCACCGCGATACAGATGCCCTCTCCATCCAGAGCATCACGCCCAAGCTCCTGTCGTCCCACGGGAAGATGCTGCTCGGCAACGTGCCCCCACGGAAGGAGCACAAGGTGCTCATCAGCCTGGTGCCTGAGGTCTGCATGTCCTCCGCCCTGAGGGTCCTCGCCACCTACACGGACATGGAGGGGCGCACGGTGCACGTTCCCTCGCCCTCCATGCCAGTGGACGTGGAGTGCCCCTACATCGAGCCCGGGGTGGAGATGGACGAGGATGCGCTGCTCTCCCTGTCCGAGGCGGGCCTGGGCTTCACGGGAAGGAGGGTGTTCACCCACGGATTGGACGTTGACCACCAGGAGCTCTACGACATCGCGGTGCGGCTGGTGGACGAGCAGGGGCCGATGAAGGTCCTCGATCTGGACGACACGAGCCTCATGAGGGCGGAGGCCTGGTTCCTCGGGAGCGGGGAGGGAGGTACGCCCAGGGTCCTCGTCCGCGTCTCCTCCCACGGTGCCGACCACATGCTGGACGTCTTCGCCACCTCGGAGGACGGGGCCACAGTCACCGGTCTCCTGACCCACCTGGCCACCGAGATCCTGGACAGGGCCGCGTCGAAGATGCCGGGCAAGCGGGTAGAGAAGGTGAAGGACTCCGCCACGCTGGAGGAGGTGGCCGTGTGGCCCTCCCTCCTGGACTACAAGATCATGGGTGATTGAGCGCCGGACGCCTCAGTTTTCCAGGCGGGCAAGGAGCGTCCTCATGAAGGCGGGCAGGTCCACGGGGGTGCGCGAGGTTATCAGGTTCCCCGATCCGACCACCTCCTCGTCGACGTACTCCGCCCCGGCGTTGCGCACGTCGTCACGGATCATGAAGTAGCATGTCGCCCGCTTTCCCTGCAGGGCCCCGGCGCTTCCCAGCAGCCAGGGGCCGTGGCATATGGACGCGATGGTCTTCCCCGAGGCCTCGAAGGCACTGACCAGTGCCAGGGCGTCCTCGTTGACCCGCAGCTGCTCCGGGGAACGGGACCCCCCTGGTACGACCAGGGCGTCGTAGTCGCCGGCCTCCGCGTCGGGGATGGCCAGGTCCGCTGCTGCCGAGTATCCCCTCTTCCCGCTCCGGGGCTTCCCGTCAGGGGTCGCCACGTGGGCGGTGTGTCCCGCCTCGATAAGCCGGAGCTTGGGGTAGTAAAGCTCCAGGTCCTCGAAACCCTCGTCAACGATCAGAAGAACCCTAGACATCTACTCATCCTCCTCGTCATCGTTAACGAAGAGGAGACAGAAGCCTTCTTCGGTGCATCCCGTGTCGGGCCCGTCAATTGCTCCGCTCGTTTCCATGTCGAATCCCTCCAGGAATGTCCGGGAGGTCCAGGGGGGTGAAAAAGGCTTCGCCTCACTCTGCGAAGAACTTGCGCTCCACCAGGGCGATCTCGCCGGAGAGCTCCATACCGAACCGCCGAGCCATGGCCCGCTCGGGGCTCCCGTTCTCCGCGGGCAGGCAGAACAGAGGCTGCTCGCCCGTGGGCCGGAGCCGGTCCAGGATGCTGGCCACGCAGAGGGTAGCCAGTCCTCGCCCGCGAAGGTTGGGCAGGGTGAACGCCCTTATGTTGGCGTAGGACCTGCCCATCTCCACGGTGGCCATCGAGGCCACCTGGGTACCGTTGAAGGCGCCGAAGGCGGCGCTCCGGGCGACCACGTCCCTGTGGTCCTTGTAACCACTGAAGAGGAAAGCGGAGTCCATGGGCATCGACTGGAGGACGGGAATGTCCGAATACAGCACCTCGCGGATGTCGAAGGAGGGGTCGGGGGGCGGGAGGCCGGAGGGGGTGGTACCTGGCGCGCCCGTGTAGAGCTCGATGACCTTCATGGACCTGGCCATCACCAGGTGGGCCAGCTGGGCGTACTGGTGCTTGGACATGTATATCCTGGTGTCCCTGTGAAGGGGGCGTAGGAACTCGAATATCTCCCCCAGGTCGCCCACACCGATGATGTGCACGTCCGGATAGTTTCCAGAGGTGACCACCACGTAGCAGCGGGAGTCGGTGGTCCGGTAGACGGTGGCGCCGCAAAAATCGATGGCATAGTGAGCACACGCGGTCTTGGGGTCGCCCGCTATCCTGAGCGAGAAGGCACGCTCTTGGGACTTCTCCAACCTCCGCATGCGCCTTTCCCTTGGTCACACTATATAAATGACTCTTGCGCCACGGTTCTTACCACTGAGAGCGTTCGCCCCAAGGTATTTATCGGCCCTGGCCGTTCCCGTGGACTGGTGTCGAACATGTACAAGTCCAGCGTCTCAAGGACCCAGGTCGAGGACGTGGAGATGGAGGGTGCCAAGGACGTCACCATCCAGTGGCTGCTGAGGAAGGACCATGGCGTCCCGAACTTCGAGATGCGCAGGTTCACCGTGAAGAAGGGGGGCCACACGCCTTATCACCAGCACGACTTCGAGCACGAGATCTACGTGATGTCCGGCCAGGGCGTCCTCAAGTACGAGGGGGAGGACCACCCGCTGCATCCCGAGGACGTGATCTACGTCCCCGCCAACGACTGGCACCAGTTCCAGAACGCGGGCGACGCCGACTTCGTGTTCATGTGCCTCGTGCCGAAGATGTGAAGGGCGCCGATGACCGGATGGACAGGAAGTGACCTCCTAGAGGATTTCATCCTCGGGAGCGTCCTCCAGCTCCGGGTCGCCCTTCCGCTCACTCGCCCGCCTCTCCAGCATCCATCTGACCAGGAAGAGTCCGACCACCACCAGCACGAGGACCAGTATCACCTGTAGCACCACCACTGTCGGGTCCACGTCGTCCTCTACGAACACGATGAAGTCGTCGACCACCTCGTTGCCCGCCGCGTCCACCACCGTAACCTTCACCTTGTGCTCCCCCGGCTCGTCGAAGGTGCCGTTGGCGTAGATGCCGTCCGGCTCGAAGGGCAGTCCCTTCCAACGGACCTCGGCCACGCCTATGTTGTCGGTGGCGGTCACCACTATCGACACCTCCTCGCCCACCTTGGTTGTGATTGGGATCAGGGTCTCCATGTCAGGGGGGATGGTGTCCATCAGGTCCGAGACGCCCTCGGGGAGGTCCAGCTCGTTCCCGTAGAGGTCCGCCACCAGTATGTGATGGGTGATCCTTCCCGAGCGCTCCGTGGGCATGTGGACCGTGGCGCTCCAGGCCTGGCCACCGCCCTGTAGAGGCACGGGAAGGAGCAGGGGCTCGTCATCCACGCCCTCCATCTCCATGTGCAGGGTCACCGACCATACACCGACGTTGTCGTTGGCGTTCACGATGACCTCGTAGATGCCGCCCGTGTCGACGGTGGGCGGCAGGGTGGACACGATGGTGGCGGTGGGAGGGTCGTCGTCCTCGATTATTACGCCGCGAACCTCCGTCGTGTTGTTGTTCCCGCTCACGTCCCATGCGTGGAAGCGGTAGCTGAGGCTCCCCACCACGTAGTCGGGGACGGTGAGGTCGAGGGTGTAGGTGTCGCCATCGCCCTCCATCTCGGTCCAGTTGTAGTAGTAGGTGCCGTAGTCTCCGAACTCCACGGAGACGTTGTGGACCCCCACGTCGTCGGTAACGATGACGGAGAAGGTGACCTGTCCGCCGGTGGTGCTCTCTGGTGTGGTGGTGTCCTCCCCGAAGGTGGGGGGGGTGACGTCCTCCTCGGCCAGGGCAGAGGAGGCGCCGACCATGAAAAGGACAGCGAGGGCCACCGAGGCGGTGGCGATGATGCGGAACCGATACATGACAATCGAATAATCTATTCGTCTTTGGCTATATAAAACCCGGGGGCCAGGGCGGTCATCTGGTGCGGATCTCCTCCAGCTTCTCCCGGGCCTCGGGGGCGACGGAGAGGATGCCCTCCAGAATGTCGCAGCCGTACTCGTCGCATAGGGCGCAGTTCTCCACACCCCTGTCCTTAGCGCATATGCGTATCTTGCAGGTGACGCACGTCACGCTGTGAGGGCCAGTCAGCGACTTGCACCCGTCGCACCTGATGGAGTCGGCGGTCAGGTCCTCGTCGTAGTGCTCCGACCACACCTTGGCGGCCCTCTCCAGCAGTTCCACGTCACCGTCCCGGGTCCCCCGGTAGGCGGGGCACTCGGCGCACACCAGGCCGCAGTAGGATACCTCCTCGTCCACCACATCACCTCAGTCAACGACCTCCTCGGGGAGGTGTATCAGGAACTGGCACTCGTCGTCCCCAGCGGGAAGCGACTTGAGCACCTCCACCCTGATGGGGGTCTCCAGCACTCCCTCCCACACCTGCCTCACCCAGCCGGTACCGCAGTAGCAATAGGTGGGCGAGACCTCGTCGATGCGGTCCTGGACCAGGGCGCAGTGGCAGTAGACCCGACGCCTGGCCTCTTTGTCAGTAGCGGCCTCCCAGGCCTCCCGGTCGTAGGGGACCTTGGTGTGGTAGATGAGGTTCCCCTCACGGTAGGGGGTCGAGTACCACTCCGTGTCCCCCTTCATCTCCTCCAGCACCTTGTCGACCGAGCCCGTGTCCATGTAGACCTGCCGGAGCTTCTCGATCCTCCAGACAGGATAGCAGTCGGCGCAGGGGGACACGGCCCAGTACTTCTGCTCCTCGTCAGCGATGCCGTCAAGGCGCAGCAGGGCCGCCTTCACCCACTCGAGCCGCTCATCGCGGGCGGTCTCCAGGGTGAGGGCTTCCGCCCCCTCCATCACGTGGTCGCGGGCCTCGGGGCCCAGGGTCTCCTCGATGCCCTGGGCGAGCAGGCCAGTCCAGTCGTGGATGGGCCACTGGATCTCCACCACCGTGTCCTCGGGGGAGTCCGGGTCGAAGTGGTGGACCACCTCCCGTGAGTTGGTCTGGGGAACCAGGCCCCTCTCCCTGATTAGGGCGTACATCCTCATGTACGTGTCCCTGATGTTGGCGTAGTCACCCTCGTGGAGTGCTGAGAGGACCCGAGTGGCCTCTAATCTGACAGACTCATATCCTTCCATGTCGAAAGTATTCGCTGAGGTCGTTCCGACTCGAGCAACCAATCCGCCTTCTGTGGCGCCGAAATCAACAAGGACCAGGGGCTTGGACACTCTTGACAAGGATTTATAAATCTCGGTGATGGCTGGTACTACATCGTTCCTATCCTTGATATCATATCGTTTGAAAATAAAATCTGATACCGGGATATCCTTGGTCGTCAGCTCCATGAGCCATTGCCCTCCTCAAGCTGGTTTCTTGATTCGTGCCAGAATGTGCTAGATCGATAAAAAGGAATGGCCTCTTGAAGGATATCCATGAGGATTATTGATACAAGCTGCAAGGGTCGTCATATCTGTTGGTTAGCAGTCTGGGTTCTATTATAGTGCGTGTAGGGACTACGGTGAGCGATCTTGGACCTCGATATCTCTCTCAGGTACTCCCGGAAAATCGAGGGTGTAGGATTTGAGACGACCTAGATCCTCTTCTTGTAGTAGTAAATCATCCCCGTTCCTTCTGATACGCAATGCACCCTGACAAGTCCAGACCACCAAACTTCATGTTCTAGTACGAAGGGCGGAAGGTCATTCACCATCACAAGCACAACGCCATCCTTCGGTTTAAGTCCAACCTGCTCATGCTGGGTATCATTCATTATGATGACATGGCAGTGCGGTAGCTCCATCAATTCCCATTCATGACCGTCGGGCATATTCCTCTCCTCCTTGGTTTCTTCATCCATGTATCTAATTTCCATCCCTTTAGTACCCATCCCAACCTATGCTAATTGGTGCAGGATTGATTTCTATGTGGTGAGGGCTGGACATGAAGGCTGAGATGAGGAGAAGGATGGAACACCCCACATATCGATTTCCTTCAACGGTCCGAACGCGAACCCCCCCCGGGATTTCAACGTATTGCAGACTATCATTTAAATACTTATTCGTTCTAGGAAAAGAATATAAATCCAACCTTCTCTCTATATCCGTCAGGTAATAGGAGGGGTAGTCTGAATAAATCCATATCAATTGTCCTGGTCATCCTCATGACGGGGAGCATTCTAGGACCAGACCCTCTGATTACAGAAGAGTCCCCTCGCGAAGTTCCACATGTAACCACGAAGGGACCAACATCAGAGAATCACCCAATCGTGGATGATATCCCTGAGAATCCTACCTTTCAAACCCTCATGGCAGAGCACAACGCACAGAACTATCATGGCCTGATCGGTTCAACCTATCTCTCGGATGAAGGGAAAGAGGACGTATCAGCGGTGACCATCGACAAGGACGGTCGTGTCTGTGTAGTCGGTGGAACCGAATATGATGACCTTCCAGTGACCGATGGCGTCTACGGTGAGGCCTTCAACAAAGGAGTGGGTACCGCAGATGCGTATGATGGATTCATAGCGATATTCGACCCGAACCTAACGACAATTGAGGCATGTTCGTACTTTGGTGGGGAGTCTCGGGACCTGATATCGGATATCATCTGCTTGGACGATGGTGATATCCTTGTCTCCGGTTTCACGAATTCGATACCATTCCCGACCACTATTGATGCGTACGACAAATCAGAGGACATCGGCGAGAGGGAGGTCTTCCTGGCCAAATTCTCATCTGACCTGAAAACCCTGAAGTACTGCACCTTCTTCGGTGGTACGGGATTCGATACCGTTGCCTCAATGGAAATGGGTTTGGATGGTAGCGTGTACATTGCTTCCTACAGTAATTCATCAGACATCCCGACAACAACAGGGGCATATATGACGGCCAAACCTGGTCCGACCGATGACTTCGACGTCGTCGTGGCGAAGTTCAACAGGTCCTTGAAGGAACTAGATTACTGCACGTACCTTGGCGGTAACGAAGCCGAAGATACTCCCCTGTGCAAGTTGGACTCCAATGAGAACCTGGTCGTGGCATTCCCCACCTACTCGACGACATTGGACACCCCCGTTGGCGCATTCGACCGTGAATTCAATGGTACCAACGATTCCTACGTGCAAGTCCTTTCCCAAGATGGTTCACAGTCGCTATATTCGACTTACTTCGGTGGTGATGGTGAAGATGTCGTCGCCGGGTTAGACGTCGGCTCGGATGGAAGGATCTACCTGACAGGAGCGACCAACTCTAGTGATTTCTACATCACTTCGGATGCGGTCTACAAGAACAGGATGGACGATTACAATTATGATTCCTACATAACCATATTGACACCCTCGCTCGATGGAATTAACTACAGCACAATAGTCGGGGGTGAGGTTGGTGACCTTGGTCTGGATGTAGTCGTGGGAACTGATGACACTCTTGTGTATAATATAGGGCTAACGAACTCCCGCCATGAGTATATCACTACTGATGGATGCTACGATGATAGCTACAGAGGGGAAATCGACTACTACATCCTTGTCCTTAATATGACTAGCAAGAAGATTCAGTACTCCTCTTATTTCGGAGGAAGAGGAGATGAGTACTGCTGGCTTCCTGCCCACATCTTGGATGTGGATGACAACGGTGATATGTTAATAGCAATGGACACCACATCAGATGACCTGCCAACAACATCCAACGCTAATTGCAGGAAGTTTACCCGAGGTAAACTGGCAGCTGCTATTCGTCTAAATCCAAACCCTTGTTCCACCGTCGATTACCCGAACGTAACAATCGAGGAAGGTAACAACCAACTGAACATTACATGGAATATCTCATGGTACGATACGAGTGCGGTAGAATCCTAGATGTAGAGATCTGGAGAGGCGACACCGATGAGGGACCGGACGGCAAGGTCTACATCAATGACGTCCATGTGGATACATATTATGACAAGTACTCAACGAGGAACGGGGAGACGGGTTACTACTGGGTCTACGTGAAGAACACAGCAGGTAGGGGTAAACCCACTTTGGTTTCCGGGACACCCTTCGGACATCCCGATGAGCCCGCGGTCCTGATGGCGACATCCGGTGATGGGAGGGTCCATCTAGAGTGGGAACCACCACCCTTCTGGGGCGGGAGGACGGAGAACCTGAGCTACGGGCTATTCAGGGGCGATACCGAGGATTCCATCGACACCCTGGTAAAGGTCCTCACGGCGGATGACGACTCATACATAGACAACGAGAGCTTGGCTTTGGGCGAGATATACTGGTACGGCCTCCAGGCAAGGAACATAGGATATCGAAGTGGCCTTACGAAGAACAGTACCTTGGTGTATGAGCCACCTGGCGTCCCCGTCGTTACCAACGTCACCCGGGGCGATAAGAACATCACAATACGATGGGATCCCCCAAGTAGCGATGGTGGCTCATCCATAACCGGTTACCATTTCTCATCCAAAATCGAAAACGGAGCTTGGTCGAAACCCATATTGCTAGATGCTCAGACCCACGAGTACACATGGTCCAATCTATTAAACGGAGAATCGCATTGGTTCAGATTATCTACTGTTACCATCCTGGAGGGTGATTGGTACGAGGATGGTCCGTTCGTCCCCTACGGCTACCCTTCCGAGCCGCTCAACTTGATCAACGAGACAGGCATCGGTTCGATAACCCTACGTTGGGAAAAGCCCAGGACTGATTCTGGAAACATGGTGACGAAGTACATCATCAGGTTCGGAACAGATCCCGACCAATTAACTGAATATTACACCACAGAGGATACATGGTGGGCCCATCCTCCATCACCGATGTTGGGTACGGAGTACTTCTATGAGGTACGTGCGAAGAATGCTCGAGGGGAAGGACCTGCCAGCTCGACAAGGGCCACAACATGGGGGATACCTGAGCCGCCTTGGGACCTTTCGGCAGAGAAATCGGACTTCTCGGTCATCATACGATGGAAGGAACCAGGTGAGAAGGGTGGCGCCGACCTCCTCAAGTACCGTCTTTCCAGGAAGGCGGAGGGGGGTGCTTGGGAGCAGTTCGACGATATCGTAGGGACGACGGAGTACAATGACACGGGCGTCACCGGAGGAACTACCTATCAGTACAAGGTCCAGGCCTTCAACGACGACCACTTCAGCCTGGAGACGGACCCCGTTTCCATCACCTTCACGAGAATACCAGGCCCGGTACCGACACCGAACATCAGGATAATGTCCGGGTTCGTAAGGATTACGTGGCAAGCCCCCGACGAGACCGGTGGGTTCCCCATCACCCAATACAACCTCACGCGCAAGGGTGGTGGGACGTTCTACGTGGACGACCTCATCAATACAACCTTCGATGACCACAACGTCCAGCACAACTCCACCTACACCTACACCATACAGGCAAAGAACTCGGGATACGCAAGATGGGGCATTGCTTCGGACCCCGTCCGTGTGGACATCGTTGGGAGGTTGGGGGCCGTTGAGAACCTCACATGGGAGGTCCGGAAGGGGAAGGTGGTCCTCTCATGGGACCCTCCCTCGGTCCAGGAGTTCGTGGAGGTCCAGGGATACTGGATCAGAAGGGGCGAGGTTTCCGAGGTTAAACACAGGGTGGCGACCCTGGCCGCGATACCGAACTGGACAGACGATGGTGTGGAATGGAGCTCCACCTACTACTACACGGTCATACCTTACCACAGCAGGCTGACGGGTAACGAGAGCGAGGAGCTTGTCGTCGAGATGCCTCCCCCTCCTCCACCTGAACCCCCCCCCTGGTTACTGATAATCACCATCCTTGTGGTCCTGATCTCGATTGGCGCTGTCTACATCTTGTACAGAAGGAGGAGTCCTGATATCGAACCTGAGGTCGAAGAGGAGGAGACCGTAGTCGATGTCCCAATGCCACCTTGGGAGAAGAAGGTACCTGTCGACGAAGTTGTTGGTACCCAGACACCGATCGTCCCGGTGCAGGTGGAGCCTTCAAGGGATGGGATCCTGCCGTACCTGGTTGAGGAGGTGTTCGTGGTCTACAACGACGGTCGTCTCATCGCCAGCTGCGCCAGGGAAGAGTGCGGTACCGCCGACGCGGATCTGATGTCGGGGATGCTCATCGCCATCCAGGGACTCATCCAGGACGGACTTGAGAGCGGTGGGAAGCTGGAGTCCATCAAGTACGGCGAGAACCTCATCAGCCTTGCCTCGGGGGAGCACATCGTCCTCGCTGCCGTGGTGTACGGCCGGCCGGACGACACGCTCCAGGAGGACCTTCGGATTACGGTGTCGAACATCGAGGGCACCTACACGGGCATCATCGAGGAGTGGACCGGCGACCCCTCGGCCCTGGAAGGGCTGGACGGTTTGGTGATGCCCCTCATCGACAAGACGGCGTACCTGACCCGGGACAACGTGGGCGACGTGCTGGCCGACCACGGGGTGGCCCTGCTGTCCGCCGTGGACTTCTTCAGGGGCTACGTTCGACTCAAGATGGCCGCCGTCAACGCCACGTACGACACCATCATCGACTCCGCCGTGGAGATACACTACGACGGGGACATGCTCAGGCTCGAGCGGGTCGAGCCTGACTCGATGACCATCCGTGGAGACCGGGTGACGATGGGCAACATCAAGCCGGGGGAGCGCAAGACGGTCGCGCTCCTGTTCGACCCCCAGATATGCCAGAGCACCCACCTGGACGGTCACCTATCCTACTACACCTCCCAGGGGGAGCTGCGCTACGTGGAGATGAAGCGGCGCACCGCCGACGTGGTGTGCCCCGTGTTCTTCACCAAGGAGAACGCCAACACCGCCATGCTGCGCAAGCTGATGAAGGAGAGCCTCCACCTCAACGACCTGCGGCTGTACCGATACCCTGTGGGGATGTCAGGACCGGAGGTGCTGACCGTCTGCAAGGCCGCACTGGGCTCCGACGAGATCCAGCTGGTGAGGGAGTACATCGTGGAGAGGCCCACCTACGAGGCCGAGGTCTGGTACTACGCCGAGACCAAGGTCAAGCGGTACCGCTTCGTCATCCGCCTGGGCGTGGTTGAGGACAAGGGCGTGGTGGAGCTCTTCGCCGCCTCCACCGCCATGGAACCCATCACCGGCCTCCTGGCCGACTTCCGGAGGGAGCTCAACAGGATCCTGGGGGAGCGCTACGNNGTGGTCGAGCGGGACGATAAGCTTCGTAGGGCGCTGGAGCAGAGACCCCTCCGACTGGACGCCGATGACGCTTGAGGTCCGGTGTCCGGACCGGAAAATACAAACGCTCATGTACGTCTATTGATATCACAAGGGGGGGAACCCTTATGGAGATAGAGCGGATATCCTCGGGCGTACCAGGTCTTGACAGGAACGTTGAGTGGGGCTTCCCGAACCCGATGGTCCTCATCGTCGAGGGCGAACCGGGCACGGGCAAGAGTACCTTCGCGCTCCAGATGCTTTTCCACGAGTGTGAGGGCAAGAACCGGATCTACTTTTCTGGCATCACCGAGCCATTCCAGAACATTAGGCGCAACATGTCCCGGTTCAGGTTCTTCAACTGGAACAAGGTGGCACAGGGCGAGGTGCACTTCGTTGACATCGGCCAGGCCATTGCGATGGGTGGCGAGGCCCGCCTCACGCCGACCCGCGAGTCGGAGCTCCCCCTGGGGGAGCCCTTCGAGACCATCATCGAGATGTGCAGGAAGCACCAACCCGACATCATCGCGATAGACCCCCTCCTCACCTCCTACAGCCCCGAGTCCCTCAAGTACCGCCGTGTGTTCTACGACTTCCTCAAGATAATCAGGGAGATGGGGGCCTTCACAATCATCGTGAAGGAGACCACGGACAAGACGGCCAAGTCCGCGGACAACTACATGGCCGACGGGGTCCTCACCCTGGGCATCAGGCCCCTGATGGACGTCCCGACGGAGTACCGCAACGTGATGCGCATAACGAAGCTGAGGGGGACGCGGCACACCACCAGGCTCCTACAGGTCGACATCACCAAGGAGGGGGTCTCGGTGGTCCCCCTGGAGCAGTTCATCATAGGCGGCGTACCTTAGCGGCCACTCATCCCTGCTGGGCCTGCTGCCTTCGCATCTCCTGGAATGCCGCCCGCTCCGCCAGCAGGTCCTCGATGAGGTGCATGAGGGGCCATCGGGAGTTATGCTGGGTCAGCACACAGAATATCGGCCGCTGGAGCCCCTCACGCTTGGGGAACTCCCGGAGGGCGGTCTCCAGCTGCTCCTCGGTGAAGCCCAGGACCATCATCACCTTGATCTCCTGCTCCTCGAAGTTCACGCTGTCGGCCCTCTCCAGGATCTCGGAGATGACCCTCTCCTCCTGGCGGGCCGCGGAGATGACCTCCAGCTCCTCCCCGAGGACCTTCTCCAGGGAGCTTCCGATGAACATCGCGTCATCCTCTGCGTAGCCGTACAGCATTATCCCGATGTCCGCCATCTAGGTCCCTCCGCGATCTCCATGGGTCCCGACCGCTGACATGATGACATTCTCCATGTCGGCGCCCGTCCTCTTCCAGTTGAAGGCCTCGAGCACCCTGGCACGCCCCTTCTCGCCCATCTCCTCCCTACGGTCATCGTCGACCAGGAGGCCGTCCACCGCCTGGGCGAACTCCTTCTCGTCACGGCCGGTGAGGATGCCCGTCTCCTCGGTGACGGTCTCCAGCAGGCCCGCCTCGCCCACGGCCACCACGGGGGTGCCGCAGGACTGGGACTCGATGGCCACGAGACCGAAGGGCTCCCGGATGTGGGCGACCGTCGTCAGCTTCGCCCTCCTGTAGAGGTCGGCGAGGCGGGGGGTGTCGATCTCGGAGACGATCTCCAGCTGGACGCCTACGGAGGAGGCCAGAGCCTCCAGCTCGCCCCTCTGGACGCCGCTTCCCACCACGACGAGGCGGGGGCGATGCCCCTCGTCGACGCGGGCCAGGGACCGGATGATGAAGTCGTGGGCCTTGAGGGGGTACAGGGCACCCACGGACACCACCATGTCCTCCTTCTCTCCCTCGGGGTCCGGAGAGAACACGTCATGGTCCACCCCCAGGTAGACCGTGGTGGCGTCCACACCGTACACCCTCTTGATGTAGCCACGGGTGTAGTCGGAGTTGGTGGCGACAGCGTCCGCGGTGGGCACCGCGAGCCGGTCGCTTTTCTTGTCCAGGGCCCTGCTCACGATGCCGAGGGCCTTGCCCAGCCGCTTCCTGAGCGTCACGTTCAGCAGGTCGGGCTCGTAGTAGTGCCTGGGCGGCTCGTCGCAGTAGTAGGCCATAGGCATGTCAAGGATGGGAAGGGCCTGGGGGGTCCACTGGTTCCCGTGCAGGTAGGCCGCGTCGGCGTCGGCGAACTCGGAGCGGAGCCGACGGAACACACGCCGCGCCCTCCGGTTGTTGGTGAGGATAAGGTGGACTCCCATGGGCTCCAGGTGGTGGTGGTCCATCGACGTGGCGGGGATGCCCGCCTCTTCTAGCCTCTGGCGGTACCAGTCGTCCACCGCGAAGCTGTAGGCGTGGACGTCGTGCCCCCGCTCCTTGAGGGCGATGGCGATGTTGAGGTAGGCCAGGCTGGAGCCTCTCTTGAGGTTCAGCTGGCTGTGGAACGTGGCGAGCTTCATGACCCGTTCTCCTCACATGTAGCCTAAGGACCGCAGCCGGTCCTGGAGGGCTGCCTCCTCCTCCTCGGTGAAGGTGTGTTCGACTTCCTCTCCCACTTGGGCGGCCATCCGCTGCAAGTCCTCGTACCTAGAGGGGTCCGCCATGGCCTCCACCAGCACGCGCCCGTCCATGTCATCGGGGATGGGCAGGCCCTTGAGGGCCAGTATCGTGGGCGCCACGTCGTAGATCTCCGCGCCCTCCAGGCGCTTCCCCTCCTTCACCTCAGGCCCGCTGATGATGATGATGCCCTCCATCCGGTGTATGCCCGACCACTGGTTGTGGAAGTTCTCCGGCCTGGCCCACACGCGCCCCTCGTCGGATACGTTGGCGGCGATCTCGTAACCCAGGGCCGGCAGCACCACCAGGTCGGGGGCGTTCTCCAGGTAGGGGCCCTTGTAGGCCTCCTCCCTGGTGTAGACCTTCTCCACGGCCCGCTCCCCGGTGTCGGGGTGGACCAGCGCCTCCAGCTCCGCGACGAGGCGCTGACGGAGGGCCTCGTACTCCTCGTCGTCGGTCACCAGCCCGCGGTTGATGTATAGAGGCCCCTCGCTGCTGCCGTAGACCTTGGTCTCCTCCCAGACGAAGAACTCCCTCCTGTTGAGCTCCTCCTCCCTGCGCTGCTCTTGGAACCTCTTCCTGCGGTCCGCTGACACCAGTCGCTTGAGAAGGGGGGTCAGGTGCACCTGGTCCGCCAGGGTCAGCATCCGCTCGGTGGCGCTCTTCTTGCCCATCTTTACCACGGGCTTCTTCTTGATGAGCTCGGGTCCCAGCCACTCGTTGATGTAGAGGGCACCCTTCATGTCGGTGAAGCCGTGGTCTGAGAAGATGACCATGTGGTGGTCGGGCCCCGCCCGCTCGCGGAGGCGACCGATGCGGCCGTCTATCTGCCTCCACAGGTCCTCGATGGCGTCCTTGTGCTTGCCCTTCCCGGACTTCATCTGTGCCCAGGTGTAGTGCTGGACGTCGTCGATGAAGAAGATGGTCAGGTGCATGAAGTCGGCCCGCTCGATGTAGTCCTCGGCCAGGTCGAAGCGCTTGTCGATCAGCTGGGACACCGAGGCGATGAACTTGTCCGGGTTGACCTCGTACTCGCTCTCGTGGGTGATGCGCCATCCGTACCGCTCCAGCAGCTCCTCCTTCAGCTCCTCGGGGTAGGTGTAGTCGTCGTTCTCCAGGGCGGGGACGCCGGATACGAACACGCCGTTGAAGCTCTTGGGCGGCGGGTACGTCATGGGCATGTTGATCTGGACGCAGAACTGGCCCGCATCGGAGATGTAGTCCCAATAGTCCCGGCTCCTGAAGTCAACGGCGGAGGTGAAGGCAAGGCTGCGCTTGGAGAAGTCCACCTTGGTCCACCAGAAGGCCCCCAGCTTGCCAGGGTTCTTGCCGGTGGAGTAGCACTTCCAGGCCGGGGAGGTGACGGGGGGTATCGTGCTGCGGAGGTCGGCGCTCGCGCCGGTCCTGACCATCTCCGCCATGTTGGGTATGGAGCCGCTCTCGGTGAACCTGTTCACCAGCTCCCAGGGGGCCCCGTCTATCCCCAGCGCGATGACCTTTCCCATGTGCTAGCCTTGCCTCCTGGTCCCAATGGCAAAACCCGTCCAATCTATTTGTAAGTTTTCAGATAACTGGCCGGTTGTCCACCCGAAAGAATATTACTATCGCTGGCACATCTATCTGTCTGGTGGTTGAGTGAAAGGGAAGCTCATTGTCGCGATTACCCTGGGGACCATCCTCCTTGTCGGCATGCCCGTTGAATCCCTTGAAATATCCATGGATACCGGGCTTCCTGATTATATCATGGATGGTGAGCTCAATCTTACAGGCACATACAAGACGACCTTTGGTAGCTTCTTGGACGACACCGATACGGAATTCGATCAAGGAACGCTGAGAAACCTCACCACGAACCTGGGAGCCTTGAGACTCGAACCTACGTTGGACGTGACGATGCTGAACAATGGGAACCCGGTCCTGAAGGCAGGAACAGGAACCGATTGGGACCTTCATGTATGGTCCCTTGGAGTGACCAAGGTGAACGGCAAGTACTACCTCTATTATACCGGTGGCAAGAACACTGGTCTGGACACGGACAAGGACATCGGTCTTGCCATCAGCTNNGTGCCCACACCTGCGTCAACAATCCCGTCCCGTTCTTCAACGGCTCTTGGAACCTGTACTACACGGCCAACGACGGTGCCCTGGGGGCCAACAGGGACATGGATGGCATGTACGCCTACTCCAACGACCCCGTCAATTGGACCAGGTACGCCCAGAATCCGATAATCCCCAATGGCAATCCCAACAACCAATGGGACGGTCTACAGGTCATGACGGAGTGCATCCTGGACGAGGGGGATTCCTACAAGCTGTATTACACGGGGGACAACGGCCCGAACATGGATTGGCAGGCGGGACTTGCCACTTCCAAGGACGGGGTGAACTGGAACAAGCACGCCAACAACCCCGTCTACTCCGGCGCCGGAGCTGGATGGGACAAAGGCCATGTCAAGATCAACTCCATCGAGAAGGCCAATGGTTCGTACAGAGCGTTCATAACCGGCGACTTCAGCTCCCCAAAGGTCGGATGGGCATGGTCGACCAACGGTGTCAACTGGCAGGATTCCGGCTCCGCGTTGATATCGAAAAAGGCTGGGACCATCTACTCGATATCCATCGGGAACGCCCGGGCGGTCTTCGAGGGTGACCACTACAAGCTTTACACCCTCTGCTACGACGGTTCCCGGTCCATCGGATGCTTCAAGCTTGTTCCGAAGGGGCTCGACGGGAGATACACTTCCAGGATGCTGGACGCCGGTGGCCCTGTAAGGCTCATCAACGTCACTTGGAACGAGGGCTTCTCCGTTGTAGGGAACATGACCTTCCAGCTGCGATATGGCAACTCAACATCCGCCATGACGGCTTGGACGGACCTGTCCGCGGGAACCGAGCTGGCCAACGTTACTGCCAGGTATTACCAGTACCGAGTAGACCTGGACGTCCCGCGGGACTGGATGCGGGCAAGCATCCAGTGGGTGAACATCAGCTACGAGGTCCCGGTCGACAAGATAGAGGCGATCATCGACGGTTCGGCACCCATTCCTGTCGACTTCAACTTCACCAGTTGGTGGCTCAATGTCAGCCTGGACGACGGGAACCACACGGTCATAATCCGGATAACCGACGCAACGGGCAGCACCGTGGACATTAGATTGGACCCCAGGGTGGACCTGTATCCTCCCCGAGGATACGTGCTTATCGAGGAGGGCAGGTGGGCACACAACTCCACAAGGATAATGGTCGAGATTGGTGCCACAGATACGAATCCCCCCATCGATATGCAGCTCTCCCTGGTACCAGACTTCACAAGTGTCACATGGGGCCCATGGGTGCCAGAATTCGGATGGCAGTTGACGACGATCTCGGACGGCAACCTCACGGTCTACGCAAGGCTCAGGGACGACGCTGGTAGGGTATCGGAGACCTACAATGACAGCATATTAATCGACACCACGCCCCCCGAGGGCAGCCTGGTCATCAACGGAGGTGACAAGTACACCAATTCGACGGTCGTCGATCTGTCCCTGGACTGGACCGACCTTACCGGAGTTACGTCCATGATGGTCTCCAACGACCCCGGGTTCGAGGATGCCACTTGGCAGGACCCCTTGGGGCAGATGTTGTGGACCCTGGACGGGACTGAGGGCGTGCAGACCGTTCATGTCCGGTTGAGGGACGCCGTCGGCTGGGTGACGACCATCTCGGACGGCATCATATTGGACAGGACTCCCCCGTCGGCAAGCATTTCGATCGACGCTGACTCTCCTTTCTGCACGGATCGGGACGTAGTGCTCACTATCTCAATTTACGATGACAACCCCATAGACTACAAGCTAGTCAACGCTGGAGAACCGTGGCCGGACGCATGGAGGTCCACAACAATACCGATCGACGTCCCATGGACACTGGGTGTTGGAGCCGATGGTGAGAGGACGGTCAGGATGCTGGTGCGTGACGCGGCGGGAAACGAGTTCATCGCCTCCGATTACATCGTGTTGGACACAAAACCGCCAGAGGGAACATTGACGCTGAACGGCGGGGACGATTTCACGAACACGATGGTTACCTCGGCCATCCTCGAGGCCAGCGACGCAACATCTGGGCTGGTGAGAATGCGCATCTCGGATTCCGATGACTTCACCGATGTGGCATGGCAGGGCGTCAAGGATGCGTTCACATGGCCTCTTCCCCCGGGGGATGGACCCAAGACCGTCTACGTCCAGCTCAGGGACGCTGCTGGCCTCACCGTTACGTTGGATGACACCATCATCCTCGATACCGAGGCTCCCACGGGATCGTTCCTCATCGAGGGAGGCGCCGAGTTCGTCACCTCTACGACCGTAAGCCTCGCCATGGGCTTCGATGACATGTTCGGCCTGATGGGTATGAGGGTCTCGAACGAACCTACCTTCGGTGACGCGGTCTGGCTCCCCTACGCGACGGGATTACCGTGGGAACTACTAGATCAAGAGGGTGAGAGGATCGTCTACGTACAGGTCCGAGACATGGCAGGCAACGTGGTCTTCGTGAGTTCATCTGTGGTGCTCGACCTCTCGGACCCCGTGGTGACGCTCATGATCAATGACGGGGACGAGGCCACACTTGAGCTTGATGTCCTATTGACATGGAGCGCATCGGACACCAGTGGACTGGCAGCCTACGCCATTTCCAGCACCAAGGACCTAGGAGGAGCGGATTGGATAAGCCTGTCGGGGGAGACATCCGTCGAGGAAGAAATCCAGGAGCACACAATAAACGGACCTGACGGGTTGAAATTGGTCTACCTGGGGGTCCGCGACACCGCCGGTAGGATTAGCACGACCAGCGATTCGATCTGGTACGTCACATCCCGACCTGAGGGCACCGTGCTGCTTGGCGATGGCTCGGGATGGACCAACACCTCGACGATCGAGGTACGCGCGGAACACACAGGGGGTAGCGTGGCAACCCACTACAAGGCGGCCTTTTCACCGTCGGGGCTCGAAGCCGCGGGTTGGGTCCCCATCGTTACGATGGTGATGCTGGAACCAACTGAACCGGGTGGGGTGGTCACCGTCTATTGCCTGTTGTTAGGGCCCCATAACGTGACCTCAGATCTATTGATTGACAGCATCAGACAGGACCTGCTGGCACCGAACATCGAGATCGTATCCCCCTCAGTGGACAGAACGGAGAACGAGAACATCAAGCTAATCCTGTCTGTCGTTGATGACATGGACACAGCTCCCTCCCTCGATTGGCGCATCAATGGCGGTGACTGGACGCCTTACGAGGTCGAGGTCCCCGTGGGACTGAAGGAAGGAAGGAACCTCATAGAGGTCAGGTCCGAGGACGCTGCTGGAAACGTGGGCACAGCCGATTGGACCATAGAATCGGAAAGGGACTTCTATTTCGGTGGTTCTTCGCTCATTATCCTGATTGTCATCATCCTCGTGGTCTCGGTCGTGGCCGCGCTCTATTGGATGCGTCACAGCAGGCCGGGAAGACCCCCTGAGTAGACCGAGCAACCCTTTTGTACTACCTGAACGTTCCGAGAAGCGTGGATACGGTCACGGAGGAGGGCAGCGAGGGCGAGGGAAGGCCCCGCCTGCTGGTCATCGGNNAGGCTGCTTCGGCCTATGGTGGAGGAGGGTCATCTTCCCACCATCGGCAGGTTGATGAACGAGGGGGCCCACGGGGTGCTGCTGAGCACCGTCCCCTTCGTGACCCCTCCCGGTTGGACCGCCTCGTACACCGGCGTCAACCCCGGGAAGAACAACGTCTTCGACTTCAAGGACCACAGCCGGTACCTGGGAGGCGAGCTGGTCTACGAGATGGCCTCCCCGACCTCCAGGTCCATCAAGGCCGACCCCTTCTGGCGCATCCTGAACCGCGCCGGGCTGTCCGTCGGCCTGGTAAACGCCCCCATGGCCTACCCCGTGGAGGAGATGGACGGCTACATGATCGCAGGGTTCCCCAGCCCCACCGAGGGGGAGGGGCTGATCTACCCCCCCGAACTGGAGGACGAGCTCCGGGAGGTGGAGCCGGACTACATGTTCTACGGCAACCCCGAGTACCTGGACAAGGACCGGCCCGACAGGTACCTGGAGGGCATCCACGGCATCGCGACGGGCAGGGCCCGGGCGGCCCTGCACCTCATGGGCTCCCGGCCCACCGACGTGATGATGATGCTGTTCACCGAGGTGGACAGGGTCCAGCACTACTTCTGGAACACCTGGGACCCGTCCCACCCCACCCACAACGCGGAGAAGGCTGAGTACAGGAGCGCCCTCCCGGACCACTACAAGGTGATCGACGAGGGCGTCCGCCAGCTGATGGAGCGAGCGGGGTCTGACGTGCCGGTCATCATGTACTCGGACCACGGCGCGGCGCCCGTCACCAGGCACTTCTACCCCAACACCTACCTCATCCAGGAGGGCATCATCGTGATGAAGGGGGACAAGGGGGCGGCGAAGAAGGGTGAGAAGAGGGAGGTCAAGGCGAAGCGCCTGGACCGTCGTCGCCTGGAGGCGGCGATCAAGCGGATGGGGATGGAGCGCCTGATACACAAGATCCCCAAGCGGCTCCGGACCATCTTCCCCGTGTACAACTTCGAGACGGTGGACTGGTCCCGCACCAAGGCATACTACAGCTCCGCCTCCGCCCAGGCCCTCACCATCAACCTGAAGGGCAGGGAGCCCGAGGGATGGGTGGAGCCCGGTCGGGAGTACGAGGAGGTGTTGGACGAGGTGATCGGGGTCCTGGAGAGGCTCCGCGACCCGGACACCGGCGAGAGCCCGTTCAAGGCCATCCACAGGAGGGCTGACATCTACGAGGGGCCCTTCACGGAGAACGGTCCCGACATACTGACTGAGCCGGCCCCGGGCTACCTGGCCCTCAAGGACATGAAGGACCACGTCTTCGAGGACGTTGGGGACGGATGGAGGGACAAGTCCGCCGACCACGAGCGGGAGGGGATCGTCATCATCCACGGTCCCGGTGTGAGGAGGGGCGTCTCACTGGAGGACCACAGGATAGAGGACATCACGCCAACCCTCCTGCACCTGTGCGGCTTACCGGTCCCCCGGTACATGGACGGTGCCTTCATGGAGGACGCCTTCGAGGATACCTGGATGGCCCGTCACCCCGTGGTGCTGGAGGGGGATGGCACCTTCGAGGGCGTGGAGAAGGAGGGGCCGACCATGACGATGGAGGAGGAGGAGCTGCTCAAGGAGCGGCTCCGTGGCCTCGGTTATCTGGGCTGACGGAGGTCAATCGGCAGCCAGGGGAAGCTCCACCACGAACCTGCTCCCTCTCGAGGGGTCTCCGTAGACCCTGTCCTCGACCCACACCCGACCCTCGAGCTGGCGTACTATCTCCCAGACGACGGTAAGGCCCAGGCCCGAGCCCTTGACCCCCACCTCGGAATGCTCCAGGCGGCGGAACACCTTGTCCTTGGTGTCGTCGGCGATGCCGGGCCCCCTGTCGTCGAAGATGAACTGGATGGACCCACCATCATCGGACATCCCGCAGGTGATGTCCACCTCCACCGTCTCGTTGCGGTTGAAGCGCACCGCGTTGTCCAGGATGCTGGTGAACACGTCGGTTATCATCCTGTGTCCCCTCACCCTGTGGGTCAGGCATGAGGAGCTGGTCTCGATCCTCAGCTCCCTGTAGGGGTACTTGGCGACGACGTAGTCGATGGCGGCGTGGATGAGAGGCTGGGCGTCGATCTCCTCCACGACAAGGTTCTGGGAGCGGAGCTGGGTGAGGCGTTGGACCTTTGCCACCAGGTCGTTGATGCGGGTGGACTGCTCCAGCACCGCCTTGATGTAGTCCGCCTCGTCGGGGTCTATCCCCGGCCGCATGAGCATGAGCTCCAGGTACGACATGATTCCCTGGTTGATGTTGCGGATGTCGTGGCCGAAGAGGTCCAGGTAGAGCTCCGCCCGCTTCTTCTCCTCGAGGAACCTCTCCTGGGTGGTCCTCCGCTCGCTGATGTCGCGGGCGACGCCCATGAGCTGCCGAACCTCGCCCCCCTCGTCGGTTATCATGGAGACGTTCACCTCGACCCATAGGGGGGTCCCGTCCTTCCTGGTGAGCATTGCCTCCACCATCACAGCGTCCTTCTCCGGGGCCCTCCCCTCATCCATGATGCCGAAGGCGTCCTCGGTCACCGCCTCCATGATCTGCTCCAGGGCCTCCGGGGAGAAGAGGCCCTCCCAGCCCATCTCCTCAAGTTCCTCGACGGTGAACCCGGTAAGGCGCACGAAGGAGGGACTGACGTAGTTGAACGTGAGGTCGTTGCCCAGGGTGAAGATGATGTCCTCCACATTCTCCGCCAGCAGGCGGTACCTCTCCTCGGACCTGCGCATGGCCGCCTCGGTGGACTTGCGCTCTCCTATGTCCCGCACCGAGGCTACGCGGAGCGTGGAGCCCTTGTAGGGGATGTCCCTTCCCAGCACCTCCAGCTCCAGGAGGCTACCGTCCTTCGCCCTGGCCTTCACCTGGTAGGGTATCCCGTCGTCGACCATGACCCTCTCGGACACGATCCTTTGCGCATCGGGCTCCAGCATCTTGTAGAAGTCACTGCCCACCAGGTCCTCCCTAGAGTATCCCGACATCTCCTCGATGCGCCTGTTGGCATCCACGATGATGCCGCCCTCGTGGAGGACCAGGCCCTCGAAGGTGGAATCGGCCAACCTCTCGTACCGCTCCCGCATTATCGCCTGGTCCTCCAGTGAGGTGAACATGGTGGAGACCCTTTCTTCCACCTCCTCCAACGCACCGATCGCCTCATCCCGGTCCTCCTCGGACCTTATGCATTGACCCAGGCGTTCCTTCAATCCCTCGATCTCAGCGAGGAGCTGGTCCCTGCCTGTCCTGTCGTCCGGCATCCTGTTCACGTATCCATGGTGGCGGACCTCTTCACCGATTGGCCTTTCCAGCGATACGGGGCGACCATTGCTCCTTAGCGCGTGAATCAATCGTTCGAAGGGGCCCATGGAACGATTGGGTATGAGTATAAAAAACATACCGTCCCCAGCTCGGAATCGGACAACTGGGGCTTTAGGGATTCCTAAAACCCGCAACCTCCAAGTATGGGTCAATCCATTCGGTGTCTGTGCCTGGAAACATGCTTGCAGAACGCATCTCTGCCGTGACGTCGCCGTACCTGACGGTCCCCGCCTTCATCCTCCTGGCAGGTTACGCCTTCGTCACCGACCTTCCCGAGCTGCTGCTCTACTGGGGCATCACCGTCGGGTTCACCGTCGGGATCCCCCTCTCCTACGCCCACTACCTGGCCAGCCAGGGGCGGGTGGACAGCGTCCACATATTCGACCAGAGGGCCCGCCTCGGGCCCCTGGCCCTGACGGCGGCCAGCTCCCTTGCTGGCCTCTCCCTGCTCTACATCATCGGCGCGCCCGACGGCATACTGCGACTGGCCGTCCTGCTTCCCCTACTGGCCGTGGTCACCTTGGGGGCCACCGCATTGTTGAAGATCTCGGGTCACGTCTCCTCCTGGGCGACCGGCTCAACGGTGGTCATCGTCCTCCACGGGGTGTACGCGCTCCCACTCCTCCTGGGTGCGGTGCCCATAGGATGGTCCCGCCTGGCACTGGGTCGCCACCGGCCCGTGGAGGTGGTGGTGGGACTGCTCTACGGGATCGGCACGGCGGCCCTTCTCACACTGTTGCTGGGGCTCTGGTGAGTTGGTTCGGACCCTCTACCACCCTGGACGTCGTTCGGAGGAGAACCACGGGGAAACCCCTTTATGCCAGCACGTGTACAATAGGAAGGTCAAATCCTGTATAATGGTTTATTAATAGCCAGGCAGGGGATTTGAAGCCAGACACGGTCAGTGCTGGACCGGGTGAGCCCGCCATGAATGGTAGCCCCACCTCCCGGATGCGCCTCGAAGAGGTCCGCTGGCAAGTGCTGCCAGCGCTAGCCATTGCCCTTCTCATGCTGGCGACCCCGATGGCCCTTCTGACCGCGGCGGAATCGACCGGCCCAGGCACCGAGGTCATCTCGGGCCTGGTCTACGACGAGAGGGGGGTGCCCACCGAGGGCGTGCTGGTGTCCGTGAAGGGAACCAGCCTGGGGACCCCAACGGACGATGATGGCAGGTACACTCTGACCGGCAACGACCTGGACGGGACCGGGACCCTGGTGTTCTCAAAGGATGGCTTCATGACCGCCGAGGTGCCATACGAGCTGGAGGACGGCGGCACCAAGGGGTTATCCGTCTACCTCGTCGAGGTGCTGGCGGTCCCTGGAGTGGTCAAGGGGAGGGTCGCGTCCTTCACCGGTGAACCCCTGGCGAGGGCCCTGGTGGTCCTTGACCATCCGGAGGCCGGGAGCCTCTTGGACCTGACCGACGACCACGGCCTTTTCCACATCCCCGAAGTGCCCGCTTCCCAGGACCCCTACGAGATGAAGGTAGAGGCGCCTGGCCATCTTACCAGGGCGTTCACGGTCCTCGTCGATCCCGACTCCGCCCAGGAGCTGAATGTGACGTTGGCGCCAGAGACCCCCATGGAGCTCATCCGAGGAAGGGTACTGGATGGCAGGGACCTTCCCCTCCCCGGCGTCCGCGTGTCCATAAGCGGGACCCAATCGGAGTGGACCACGGACCTGTGGGGAAGGTTCAGCGCCCTCTTGGACGGTCGTTCCGGAACGCGGAGCGTCCGCCTTTCCCTGCAAGGTTACGAGGACGTGCTCGTGCCGGTGGAGATCCCCGAGCCCGGGCTCGTCGAGGTGGACCTGGCGATGACCCTTTCGGCCTCGGGAGGGAGGGAGACCCTCTGGGCACTTGTCGTGAACGAATGGACCGACGAGCCGGTGGATGGAGCCCTGGTGACCATAGAAGGGACGGAGATCCATCGGACCACAGACTCCGCTGGCGTTGCCATCCTTACCGGTGATGACCTGGAGGGCGAGGTCACCCTGGCCGTGACGAAGGACAGCCACACCAGGACGACGACCACCTTCGACCTTGAGGACGGGGGCACGGGGGTCGTCACCCTGCGGATAACCCGTGTCAGCAACGCCGTCACCCTCGAAGGGACCGTTTCCGACGGGGTAGGACCAGTGGCCGACGCGTCCGTCCTCATCGACTGCGGTGGTATCGTGTGGTTGACGAAGACCGACGCGGAGGGGGAGTTCCTGGTCCACAACCTGCCGCCCGGGGTTCCGACCCTGGTCCTGGCCATCGCCGATGGCTACGAGGATGCCAGGGTGGAGACCCTACTGGAGGAGTACGCCCTCAACCACGTTTCGATAGTGCTCGAAGAGCTCCGGCCGGTCACCTTGAATGTGATCGGCAGCGTCCTCTCCGACGACGGACCTGTGCAGGATGCCCGGGTGACCGTGTGGACCGAGGATGGTTACATGGCAGTCGCCATCTCCGACGAGCGGGCCGAGTTCACCTTCGAACTGGTAGCACCGACGGATGGGTTCGTCCACTTCCGGGCCGAGCACGCGTCCTACAGCACGACCACGGTCGATCTCCAGGTCCCGGCCGATGGAGGTCAGGTCCCCCTGGAGATAAGGATGGAGGACCTGGTCCACGCGTCCGTCCAGGTCCAAGGCTTCGTCCGTGACCCTGACGGGTTCATGGTGGACGGTGCGCAAGTGACCGTGGGGACGATGGAGGAGAGCCTGACCACTGAGACGGTCGATGGTCACTTCAGCTTCGTGGTCTACCTCCCTGATAACCCGAGCATCCAGCTGACGGCCACGGCCGATGGTTACGGCCTCAACAGCAGGTCCGCCATAATCGCAGACTCAGGGGAGAACTGGGTCAACATGACTTTGCCCCTTGGCCCCGACAACGGGAACATCCTCGGATCTGTCAGGACGGACGCCCTGAGGCCCCTGGAGGGGGCCGAGGTACAGCTGACGATGGCGGGCACCTTCATGCGCACGACCCTTTCGGCGGAGGACGGCTCGTTCCACTTCCGGCTGGTCCCGGCGTCGAACCAACCCTACCAGCTCTCCGTAGTCGCCCCCGGTTACGACGGAGCCACCGTCGAGGCGATGGGCGAACCGGGCCGCACCACCTGGTACAACCTGGTGGTCGTTGAGGACGTGACCTCGGTGGAGACCATCCAGGGGACCGTCAGCAGCAACGAGGGCCTCCCGGTGGCCAACGCGGTGGTGCGCATCGGTGGCGCGTGGAACGTGGTCACCGACTCCAACGGGAGCTACGTGCTGGTGGACGAGGACCTGGAGGGAAGATGGTCGGTGGCGGCGAGCCTACCAGGCTTCGAGAACACCTACGAGATCGTCGAGGTGGCCCCGGGCGATACGATAACCGTAGACCTAACCCTGGGGGTGATGGGCGCCCAGGTCACCACGGTGGGGGGCTCTGTCCTCAAGGCCTCGAACGGTCAGCCCCTCGAGGGCGCGACCGTGAGGCTCGCCCGCTCGGCCTCGGGAACCTGGACCTTCGAGACCACCACCGGCGCCGACGGCACCTTCGACTTCCGGGGCGTGCCCCTGGCGTGGGACGGCGTCACCGTCACAGTGAGCTATCCTGGATACATCGACCACATGGCGAGGGCGACCCTCTCCGAGACGGACGCGACCCTGTTCGAGTTCCACATGAGGAAGGTGGTCCAGCCCACGGTCGAGGAGCCCGTCATCTCCGAATCGGAGGCCAAGCAGGTCGGTGCGGGGGTGACGATAACCTTCGGGGCCCTCCTGGTCATCCTGATGACCGAGGTTGGACGAGTGGCCCTGCTGAGCCTCCTTTTGGTACCCCTCTACACCAAGATAAAACGGGAGAAGGTGATGGACCACTTCGTACGGGGCCGGATATACGAGTTCGTCTGCCAGAACCCGGGGGTGAACTACTCGGCCATAAAGGAGCAGTTCAAGCTCACCAACGGCACCGTCACGTACCACCTGTCGATGCTGGAGCGCCAGGAGTTCATCCGGGCCAAGCAGGACGGCATCTACAAGCGCTACTTCCCCAACAACGGCGGTCCCTCCCCGTCGGACGTGGAGCCCATGTCGCTCCAGCTCTCCATCGCCCGTGCCATCCGGGAGCGGCCCGGCATGACCCAGAAGGAGATCGCCAAGCGGCTCAAGTCGTCCAAGCAGCTGGTCTCCTACCACATCCGAAGGATGAAGAAGGACGGCCAGGTGGAGACGCGTCGTGACGGGAGGTCCGTGCGGGTGTACCCCAACCACCTCACCCCCGAGTGAGGCGGAGAGGTGAAATACTGCCTTCGCGGTGCACCGTCCGGTTGCTTCTATGACCCGGGAAAGACCCCTTCGCCTGCTCTTCGTTTGCGTCGGTAACTCCTGCAGGAGCCAGATGGCCGAGGGGTTCGCCAGGGCGATGGGCGGGGACCGGATCGAGGCAGGCAGCGCGGGGACCATGTTCGCGGAGCAGGTGGCGCCCAAGGCGGTCCAGGTGATGGCAGAGCTGGGCATCGACATCTCGGGACACGAGCCCAAGCCACTGACCAAGGAGATGCTCGACCGTGCCGACCGGGTGTTCATCATGGGCTGCGACGCCCAGAGGTACTGCCCCGCCGTCTGGCTGGAGGACGCGGTGGACTGGGACCTGGATGACCCCATTGGACAGGGTGTGGAGAAGTACCGGGAGGTCCGGGACCTCATCCGTGGTCACATGGAGCGCACGCTGGAGGAGGAGGGGATCGAGCCCCTTCCAGTCGGCTGAGGGCCCATTTGGCCCAACCTTTATCGTTCAGAAGACCGGTGCTACCGCTCCCAGGAGAGGGTAAGTTGGCGCTCAAGACCCCGGAGGAGTACAAGGAATCGCTTCGCGCGATGCGACCCAACGTCCACAAGTTCGGTCAGCTCATCGAGGACGTGACGTCCCACCCGTCCACCAGGTACACCGTGGAGGGCCACGCCAGGATATTCCAGGCCCAGCACGAGGAGGAGCACAGGGAGATCTACACCACCACCTCCCACCTCACGGGTGAGCCCATCTCGCGGTACCTCTCCATCTTCCGCTCCCCCGAGGACATGCTCGCCAACTCCAGGATGAAGCGGCGGACGTTCCAGCTGACGGGAACCTGCACCGGAGGCCGCTGTGCGGGATGGACCGCCATGAACGCCCTCTACGCCACCACTTGGGACATCGACGACGCCGAGGGCACCGACTACCACCAGCGGCTCCTGGAGTGGCTGAAGGACGCCCAGTCCCGGGACATAACCATGGCGGGCGCCCTCACCGACCCGAAGGGGGACAGGACCAAGGCCCCCCACCAGCAGGCGGACCCGGACATGAACCTGCGCATCGTTGACCGACACGAGGACGGGAGCCTGACGGTCCGGGGCGCCAAGGTGATGATATGCGGCGTGGCCGCCGCCAACGAGCTGGTCGTGATGCCAGGCTCCGCGTACGGCGAGGCCGACGCCGACTGGTCCGTCGCCTTCGCCATACCCAGGGACGCCGAGGGCATCACCATCGTCGAGGCCCGTCACCCCTCCGACGACAGGGAGGCGGGCTGCTCGTGCGACGACGACTTCGACCTTCCCGTCAAGGGCGGGGGCATCACCCAGGCCTACATCCTGTTCAACGACGTCCACGTGCCCGCAGAGCGGGTCTTCATGGCGGGCGAGTGGAAGTACACCAGGAACAACATCATGTACTTCATCGGACCCTACCGGGCGGCCATCGGCGCCTGCGTCGCCGGACAGGGCGACGTGATGAGGGGCGCCGCCGCCCTGATGGCACGGGCCAACGGCCTGGACGAGAAGGTGTTCACCGACAAGCTGAACCAGATGGCGATCAACAACGAGACCACCTACGGGATGGGCATCGCCTCGGCCGTCATGGGCAAGCCCCATCCCAGCGGCGCCTGGTTGTGCGACCCGCTACTCTCCAACGTCAACAAGGTCCACGTGGCCAGGTTGCCGTACGAGACCAAGGTGCTGGCCCAGGACATCGCCGGGGGCGTCGCCGAGACGGGCTGCATGCCCTCATACGTGGACTTCACCGACGAGGAGTACGGGGAGCTCCTCCAGAAGTACCTGGGAGCCGCGGTGGACGGCGAGACCCGCGCCCGCATAGCACGCCTCGTGGAGTGGCTGACCATCGGGGCCGGCGTCCCGGGCTGCATGCACGGTGGAGGCTCCCCCGACGGGGCCAAGATGTTCGTCAGGATGTTCTCCGACCTGGACGGCCACATGGACCTGGCCCATGACCTGGCAGGCCTCGAGGAGGACGTGCCCAGGCCCGAGAGGAAGAAATAGCGGTGAGCTACGGGCGACAGTACCTCTCCAGCAGCTCGACGGCCCGCTCCGTCGCCTCCATCAGGTCACGACCCCACAGCCCTGGGACCCCGCATCCCAGCACCACAGAGGCCCTGGTGTCTCCCGTGAGCTTGCTGGCGTCGGCGTCGCGATAGGGGTAGATGGCCACCAGGACCTCCCCGTCGTCGATGACCAGCTCGTTGCCTGCGAGCACCTTGGGCCTGTCCATGCCGATCCCCACGAAGGGCTCGCCCTCCCTCGCGTAGCGCATGAACAGGTCCCCGTGTAGGCTGGCCACGTCGAAGGCGGCGAAGGCCACCCTGGTCTCGACGGAGGCGACGTTGTAGGCGTCCACGGCGGTGTTGATGGTGGGTAGTGGGTTGCCCCTGGCGATCCTCCTCACCAGGGCCTCCGCGGCGGGCCGCGTCTTGGTGGGGTCGATGCCCAGGCTCCAGAAGAACTTCCTGTAGGCCGCCACCCGGGGCTCCTCCTTGATCGTGTCGGCGGTCCCCTCCGCGCGCACGGCCTCCTCGAGCCTCCGCTTGTGGGCCTCCAGCTCCTCGTTCTCACGGGTCACCTCGAGACCGTCCACCACCCGCAGGACCAGCTCCAGGTCCGGGTAGTCCCGGGCCACCCCCTCGTCGACGTCGATCCGCATGTCCCCTCAATGCGCTAGGGGGTTGAAAAGTGTGGGGGACCGTCAGATGAGGTGGCGGTCCACCAGCTTGGCCCCGCCGCCTACCTTGCAGCGGATCGTCTCCAGCTCCCTGTCCTTCAGGCGACGGTCCACCGTCTTGATATGCTTCATCGGACAGTTGACGTACACGGTGGCGCCCGTGTCGATGGAGAAGTGGGCGGGGATGCCCTCCTCCCGCATGGCCCAAACCTCCTGCATCGCCACCAGCGTCTCGGGCTTCCAGAGCACCCTCCGGGACGGGCCCGTCATCGTGATGCCGTGGAGCACCAGGGTGTCCGCCTCCGCCAGGTGGCCGATGGCCTCCACGTCCCGTGCGTCCACGGCCCGCTTCATCTCCTCGAGGGCTCCCTCCACGTAGTCCAGGCGGGCCTTGAAGAAGGGGGAGCCCACCACCTCCTTGTGGAAGTCCTCGGTGAGCTTGAGGGCCTTGACCACCACCGCCACGATGCCCATCTCCAGGTCTCCCTCGTCCAACCTCTCGGCGTACGAGGTCTCGTGGTTGTTGCCCTTGTGCCAGAGTGAGAAGCCCCCCGTAACCGCCCGTGAGGCCGAGCCCGCGCCCAGCCGGGCGATCGAGCTCAGCTGGTGCTCCTCCAGGTCCAGGCCGAGGGCCCCCGCGGCTGCGGTCGCGCCCGCCGCGAAGGCCGATGCGGAGGCGCCCAGGCCCACGTTTGTCGGGAAGTCGTTCCGGGACACGATCCGGGCCCGGGTCTTCACGCCCGCGACCTTCCGGACCGCGTCGAGGACGTGGGAGGCCCTCTCGAGCGCTCGTCCGGACAGGACCTTGCCGTTCAGCTCCAGGGTGTCCGCCGCCGCGTCCTTTTCGAAGGAGACGGTGGTCCAAGTCTCCAGCGGCGAGGTGCACACGCTGATGCTGTCGTGGAAGGGTATGCGGAGCACTGGGTCCGCGAGGCCGTGGTACTTGACCAGGCCCTGGATGGGGTGGGCGACGGCGCTGGCCTTCAACTCCTTCGCCATTTAAGAACACTCCTCCCGTTTCAGCAGGTCAGGACCACGTCCACCTGGTTGCCGTCCTTGAGCAGGACGATGCGCGGGCAGTGTGGTTCCTCGGGCTCCACCCGGACGTAGGTGAATATGGCTATGATGTCGCCCACCATGCCCATGCGGGCGGAGCCCCCGTTGAGGCCGATGGTCCCGTCCTCGCCCTCGATGGCGTAGGTCCACCACCGCTTCCCGTTGGTGAAGTTGGCGATGTGGACCTGCTCGTAGGGCCGGATGTTCCCCGCTTCCATCAGGTTCCTACCGATGGCTATCGACCCCTCGTAGTCCAGGTCCGACTCGGTGACCACGGCCCTGTGGATCTTGGTCTTGAGCAGGGTCTCCAGCATCGACCTCGCCTCCTCTTGTGAAAACCTTAGGATGGCCTCTCATAAAAACCTTTCTAGGGCCGGACCGTCCAAACCCCTTCGATAAAATTCATATAAGGCGACCTCGCTGGTAACGGGTAGGAGATGCACTCAAATGGTAAGGGTACGTCCAAGGAGCCTGCGTAAGAAGACGTACAGGGCACGGTCCAAAGAGGACAGGTGCCATGTGTGCGGAAACCTCAGGACCGATGGTGTCTGCACGAACAAGTTCTGCACCGAGTACCACGCGGCGGAGGCCGTCGAGGTGGAGAGCTGATACCCTCAACGTCGTAGGTCCACGTCCCGGTACCTCTTCTCAAGCCACTCCCTGCTTCTAGCGGAGCAGCGCACGCCCAGCTCCATGAGCTCCACCACCCGGTCCCTCAGCTCGGGCATCTCCACTGGGCCCGTTGAGGAAGCCACGCCGTCCAGCTCCGCCTCCACCCTGTCGCACATCTCCAGGTAGGCGACAGGGTCCATGCCCACGAACACCCTGTGCAGGTAGTCGAACCTCTCACCCTCGTCCAGGGGCAGGTCGTCCAGCCCCTGGTGCTGGGAGATCCTCCTCACCGGCTCCAGCGTCAGGTCGTTCCAGATCTCCACCTCGCCCCGGATGGAGTCCAGGTCATCCCCCGGGCCGATGGCCCGGAAGTCCATGGTCCTGAGAAGCGCCAGCGTCCTGTCCCATTCCCTGGATAACCTGGCCTGGTGCTCCTTGGAATGGGCCAGCTCCCTGCGCATGAAGCCCAGGACGGTAACAGGGGCCTCGGTACCTCCGTGCAAGCCTCTCATCCCCGCACCGGAATGTGGTCCGGGGCAGAAAAAGGTGGTGCCCGCCACGCCACCCCCCGGTGCACCGACGCGGAATCTATAATAAAGGCAGACCACCATCCGCTCACCGGGCCGGAAGGTCCCAAGGGGTCTGGTCGTGGAGAATCTCCTGGAGGTCCTGGTGGCATTCGTGCTAATCCTGTCGATGTTCCTCCTAGGGGCATCCATCTACTCCTACCGGGTGACCGGGAACCGCAAGATGCTCTTCGTCATGGGGGCCTTCATACTCTTCACCGTGAAGGGCGTGCTGATGGCNNTCATCCTCATCGCGCTCTACCTGCTGACGATGACCAAATGAGAAAAGGAGAGTGGGAACCCAAGCAAGGCCGGCGAATGACGGGGACCCACCTGCGGCGGAGGGGTGCCGCCGCAGGAGGGGTGGTGCGAACTTGGCGAAGAGCAAGGAAGAAAAGGCCCTCGAGCTCGAGGCGAGGAAGACCATCTACGACTTCGTGGTGGCCTCGCCGGGCACTCACCTTCGAGAGATCCAGCGTCAGATAGACCTGCCGCTGGGCACCGTCGAGTACCACCTCAAGTACCTGGTCGACAAGGAGATGCTGGTCGAGAAGGCCGACGGGAACTACAAGCGGTACTACCCCGTCGGGATGTACGGGTCCGTCGACCGCAAGCTCCTGTCCCTGCTGCGCCAGGAGGTCCCCCGCCGCATCGTGATGAAGCTGCTGCTCAACCCCGGGACCAACTTCAAGGTCCTATCAGAGGGCTTCCCGGTCTCCGCGTCCACACTGTCATACCATCTCAAGAAGCTCATCGAGGGCGACATCGTCCGAAAGGTGAAGAAGGGGCGTGAGAGCCTCTACTACGTCAACAACCAGGAGGAGGTCGCCAAGGTCCTGCTGACACACCGCAAGTCCTTCCTTGACGGGCTTGTGGAGTCCTTCGCCAACCTGTGGGAGGAGTTCAAGCTGTAACCAAAGGGCGTCGCCTGCCGACACGTCCCGCCCCTCGCGCCGGCGGGACAGAGAGGTCACCCCGGCGGCCCCCTCGGCCGCCAGGGCGGCGCCCGCTCCTCCCACGGGTTGGTAACCCCCCTAGCAGGGGCTATATAGCAGGTGCTCTGCCGCAATCCCTTGCCAAGGCGTGGACGGATCACCCTCACTTCCCGATCCAGAGGCCCATGTGGACCACGTCGTCGTACTCGGTCCCGCTCCCCTCGAGCCGCACCATCCAGGAGCGCTCAGACCTCCCCTCCTCGGTGAAGCCGGCGCCCTTGAGCATGGCGATGACAGGCTCGTTCCACCCGAGACAGGCCGCCTCCAGCTTGCGCACGTCGCCCTTGACCCGGGCCCACTCCACCAGGTTCTCGACCAGGGCCGTGGCCACCCCCTGTCGCCTCCATCCCGGCAGCACGTCCACGTGGAACTCGATCACGTGGTCCCGGTGGTAGCCCAGGACCGGGTCGGGCGGCACCACGAACACCGCCCCCACGATCTCCCCCTCAACCTCCGCCAGCAGGTAGGGGCCGTCGTAGCGGTGGTAGTCGGTGGTCAGGTCCGCCGGGTCCAGCTGGGTCCCTGGCCTGTGGCCCGCTTCGTCGGGGACCAGGGCCACGAAGCGGCGCCACGCATGACGGTCGGCCGGGGTCTTGAACCTCACCGTCATCGACCGGCCGTCCCTCAAGCGGCCCTCGGACCGGTGGGTGTAGAGCACGCTACGCGATTGTGCGCACACCGTTCATTACCTTTGCGACACCCAAAACCCCAAGTCCCCGGAGGATGTTTGAGGGGTGGAGTGAGGACCATGAGATGCCCCACCTGCGACCAGGAGATGACGCCGATCGAGGCCGAGCATGTGGAGGTGGACATGTGCACCAACTGCGGGGGCATCTGGTTGGACGATACCGAGTTCGAGGAGCTCCTCGGCACGCTCAAGTGCCCCCACTGCGACAAGATGATGTACATGCGGGAGCTGCGGGGGGTCGAGTACGACTACTGCTCGTACTGCGGCAGCGTCTGGCTGGACCGGGGGGAGCTGGGCACCCTGGTGGAGAGGGAGCCCGTCGATACAGCAAGGAGCTCGCAGCTGGCCAGGTTCCTGCAGGAGACCAACCTGGCTAGGAACCTGGAGCTGGCCAAGTCGGAGCGCATCGGCGACCTGGACACGTCGGACCCCGTCATCGACGAGATCTTCTTGGTCCACCACACGGGGATCCTGGTCGCCCACGCCACCCGCCGCCTCAAGCCGGACCAGGACGACGCAGTCCTGTCCGCCATGCTGGTGGCAATCCAGGGCTTCGTCCAAGAGAGCTTCAAGGACGAGGCGGACACCCGCCTCAAGGAGATAGCCTTCGGGAACCGGCGCATCCTGCTCGAGAGGGGCATCCACATGCTCCTAGCCGTCGTGGTCTCAGAGGACGTGGACGTGGATACCTCCGACCTGGAGCGGGTCAGGGGGGAGATGAACGAGGTCATCATGCTCGTCGAGAGCGAGTACAAGGAGGTCCTCGAGGAATGGGACGGCTTCGTGGAGCGCCTGCGGGGGACGCGGGACATCATCTCCCGCATCTTCGAGTGACCCTCGGAAGGGTCATCATATCAGAAACAGTTCCAAAAAAGAGATAACCTACCGCGACACACAGTGTCACGGGGTTTCGTATGCTCAGGGCAATCGCAAGATGGGGCGTTCCGCTCCTCTGTGTGTGCTTGGTGATAGCTTCCAGCGGAGGTTGGTTCGCCAACCCGCAGGAGTCGCAGGGTCTTGATTCCGCCGAGAAGGAGGACACCAGGTACACGCCCTACACACCTGAGGTCCTTCCCTCNNCCCTCGGGTGACCGTGGATGGTACATCCATGGACCCGATGGGGACCTGCCCACCCTCAGACCGCTCACCATGCGACCCGATGGACCATCAGTATATGAGCTCCCCTTCGATATCAGGTTGAGGGACTACTACAGGCAATGGAGCCGGACCGTACCTGGCCAGTACGTTTCCGATGGCACGGTCACCGCGCCGGAGGACCCCGTCTTCGACCTGGACCAGGTCCTGGAGCTGGACAGGATCAGGTCGGCCTTCGGCCTGACCGATGATGAGCTGGCGTTCCTCGAGGAGAACCACATGGTCGGCACCGACCACCCGACCTATACGCCCTGGTACTTCTCCGACGGGTACGAGCGCCTCTCAGAAGGTATACACGTGCCCCTCTTCATAACCAGCGATTCGGTGGTCGACGCCCTCCACCTGGTCTTCGAGGACATCCTCATCGACCTGGAGGAGACCATGCTTATCGAGCAGGCGGCCGTCATGTCCGAGAGAATGATGAACCTCTCCCACATCCAACGGGACGACATAGGCAAGGAGGGCAGGCACCTGGCCGAGGCGAACGTGGTCTTCTTCGCCGCCGCCCTGCGGATGCTCGACCCCGAGGCCGTCATACCCGATTACGCCGAGGAGAACGTGACCGCCATCATCGAGCTGGTCGAGGCCGCCGATGGTTTCCTAGCGATCCCCGGCTTCGCCCATCTCGAGGACTTCACCCAGTACAAGCCCAGGGGCCACTACACCCAGTCCGAAGAGCTGCAGCGCTACTTCCGCGCCCTCATGTGGTACGGCCGCATCACCTTCCGGGGCGACGACATGGAGGCGACCCAGAGGGCCGTTCTTGCATCGCTGGCGATGTACATGGACGCGGTGGCCCGGGACTCCTACTACTACCTGACCTCGGCCATCGACTACCTGGTGGGCCCACCGGACGACCTCACTTGCATCGAGTACGCCGAGGCGGTGGCAGCCGTGGTCGGGAGGGTGGACGCGGACTACTCCCAGGTCCTGGACGAGGACCTGATGGAGGAGCTTCAAGGGTACCTCAAGACCGTCCGACCTCCCAGGATCCAATCCGGCATGTCCTGGGCGGGGGAGCCCGAGTATGGCCTCCGCATCGTGGGGCAGCGGACCGTATGGGACTCCTACATCTTCACCCAGTGCACCTTCGACAGGCTTCCCGGCAGGTTCATGCCCACCGTCCTCGACGTGATGTCGGTGCTGGGGTCCGACGAGGCCCTGGCCAGGGAGGACCTGGAGTCCTACCCAGGGCTGGAGGAACGACTCGCAGAGCTCCGGGAGGAGACCGAGGCCCTCCCCGAGGGGGCGGTGAACGACACCGCCTATTGGGGTTGGCTGCACGCCCTCCAGGCCCTCCACGAGGAGGTGGAGGGGGCCGAGGTGCCGACCTT
>JABAHP010000416.1_pt1 | contig 62666 bp, 78 predicted proteins | sample 7062081 | NCBI WGS metagenome assembly JABAHP01 (sample SAMN14534357, study PRJNA622989) | marine sediment metagenome | biome: marine biome [ENVO:00000428]; feature: marine pelagic biome [ENVO:01000023]; material: deep marine sediment [ENVO:00002113] | place: India: Gulf of Kutch | collected...
TAAGGTACGGTCACGCGCCGCAGGCGAAAAAAAAGCCCGACCAGCATCGCTGGCCGAGCACAAATCGCAGGCGAAAAAAAAGCCCCGCCGAAGCGGGGCTGGATACGCTGGCGTAATTACGCCAGCTTGCTGTCAGGCACTTCCTTGCCATCTTTGGTTGCGTCAACTGCGTACAAGTGCAGACGCTTGTCCCATTCCATGATGAGCGCCGCCGGATCATCCTTGTGCGCCTCGACCAGATCGCTCCACTCGCGCCACAGTTTCACCGTGGTGGGTGTCTTGTCTTTGGCGCTTTCGCGCTTGCCCTTTTTCGACCCGTCGAGGGTTTCCCCCTCGGCGACTTCTGGCAGCGACCCCGTGCCATCTGGATCGGCCTGAACAAGCTTGAACAGGAAAAACGGATTGATCGTGGTGCTGCGCGTCGCGCTTTTCATTGCGTCGCTGTAAAGCTTGCGCAGTTTTTGGACACCATGTTTTTCCCTGTAGCTGTAGGCTGCCAGCAGATGGCGCGAGGTTTCACTCCATTCCGATTTAGGAAACAGCGCGATTGTTTCGCTGTTTTTGCCTGCTTCATAATCGGCCGCCAGCGCGCCTATCAGATCGCCATCTTTCTCATTTGCGAGGATGACCAGCGATGCATCAGCTTTGACTGCCTTCACGCCGCCCTCAGCTTCCTGAATCCGGCCTGTTGTCACTTCCTTGATAGCTGCACTATCAATGCTGTGAGTTGTTGCTTTGCCTTCCTTTACTGTTACGCTGTCAATGATTTTCATGTGATTGTCTCCAATAGTTGAGATAGGTTTAGCGGGGTGCGGTATTGCTTCCCCGTATCTATATTATCCAATATCAGGCCGGATTAACAAAACGGTTCAAGCTCTAATTGGTTATGGCGTAATTACGCCGAACCAGCAACGCATCCTATATATGCGACCGGGGGCATCGAATTGTCAGACTGGCGTGGCTGGCCTGACCGTACCCCCAAAATCGCGCGCGACGCATCCTCTGTCTTTACATGCTAATTTCCACGCTTGAAGACCAAAAAAATTCCGTTGGGTCCCATCTAGCAAAAATTTTTTACAAAAATCACCTCGAGTAGCTTGACAAAAAGGTCAAAGCTCTTAAACTAAAATCTCAATTTCATTAACAAACAGGATAAACGAATGGCTCAGCCTACCCTGAACGAAGCTGCTTGGTCTGTCGAGATCAAGACCAAAAAAGCGCCCAAACAACCAGCGAAGTACTCATGGCTCGCAAAGTCGGACAACCTGCCCGTCACCCTGACCGGCCCCGCCTTCGACACCGAGCGTGCTGCCAAAGCTGCCTTCACCCGCTTTTCCAAGAAAAACGGCCTGACTTTGAAGTAATGCGAGAGCTCCCCACCACAAAGCTTCTAACGCTCCATGAGGTTGGGGAGCTCTCCAATCTGTTTGTTGCTGCCAAGTTCACGACCCGCCAGCAAGCCGCTACTCACTATGGCGTCTCTGGTGCGTTGATGACGATGATCTGCAATGGAAAGCGACGCCCGCCAAAACAGATGATGCACGACATGGGCCTTTCAAGAGTTGACGGGTATATCCGGGACCGCAGCCCCATCATGTTTATCAAACCAAAAGGCAAAACATGACAGACGGGCACCGGATGGTTGCGCTGGTGTTCTTTATCCTTGGGTTTACGGCCGGCTACTTCGTGAAAATGTTCACGTAACAACTACTTGCCTGAATAACCGCCCTTGCCTATACTCGCTGTGAGCCATTTCTTTAACGATCACACGAGGATAGACCTATGGCCGCTGGCGACGTAACGCTTTTCCAAGCTGCATTTGAAGACGCACTCGAGAACTGGGATGGTGCTGACACCATTAAGTGTGCGATTCTGGATAACACCACGGCGCCAACTGCTGGCACCGCAACCCCCGCTCTCGGTGACTTCACCGAAGTTGGTACTGGAGGCTCTTACACCGCTGGTGGCGAATCCCTCGGTACGTGGTCCACGATGGTCACCTTCTCGGGTGCCGTTACCACGATCGATTCCGCGACCAACCCATCATGGGCGCAGAACGCTTCCAACGACACCGATGCCTATTGGGGGTTGATTTATAACTCGACCCAAGTCGGCAACGAAGCGCTCGCGTTCGTGGATCTTGGTGGTCCTGTTGATATGTCTGCAGGCTCCCTGACCATTACATGGAACGCCTCGGGTATCGCGACGATTACCATCACCTAATCAGCTGCTAACAGCAGGAGGGCCCTCCGATGTTGGCAAGCTGGGTCCGCCAAGGGACCACAACAACTGGAACAGGCACCATTACGCTTAATGGGACGCCTGCTTCTGGTTATCAGGCGTTTTCCAATGCGTTCGCATCTGGCGATGCTGTCCCATACACCATCATCGATGGCAATAACCGAGAAAATGGTTATGGTCGCCTGACATCCGGCACAGACTGGACGCTATCGCGTGATGTCATCTACGAGACATTGGTAAGCGGGACGTACACAAAAAACCCATCAGCATCCGCAATAACCTTGTCTGGTTCTGCTGTTGTAACAATCAATGCCTCTGCCATGTCAACGACCACGCCGATGCAGAACTACGACATTGGTGCCACTGGCGGTAATATCGATCTGGGTGACGCGTGGGGCGTTACCGTAAACTACGGTGGTCGAACCTTCCCTACTGCTGATCGGCTGTTTTTCGAGCCATTCAGTTTCTTCCGCCCACGCATCATCGGCAAACTTGCTTGCAGGGTGGCGGTGGCTAATTCTGGGGCGCAGATCAAGGCAGGTATTTACACGGCAACGCATGACGGATTACCAGACAGGCGATTGGCACAAGTTACTGTTGATGCATCGACAACAGGATCAAAACTCCTTAGTCTTGGCGGCAACATTCTCCTGCCGCCCGGTGTTTACTTCACAGGCATCGCCTCTGATGATGCGACAACTGTGCAGATCAATGGCTTTTCTGCGGCCCAGTACGCTGGCGGCTCCGAACTCGGGAGAGACAGCTCGACAACGCAACTCGACAAGATCACTTGCTACGAAGACCTCGGTGGCACTTGGACTGACCTGCCGACCACAGCAACGGTGACATCCAGCGAGACGCATAGCGTGGTTAAGCCGCAGGTCTTCATGGGGTAACGGGATGTCAGCAAGTTGGGTCAGACAAGGAACCACGACAACAGGCACAGGGACTATCACACTCAACGGAACCCCTGATGCCGGCTTCATCGAGTTCAGTGATGCGTTCTCTGATGGCGATGTTGTGCCCTACATCATCGAGGATGGCGCTAACCACGAGATCGGGTACGGGACGCTGTCGTCGGGAACGGATTGGACGTTATCACGGGACGTGATCTACGAGACGCTGGTGAGCGGTACGTATGCAACAAACCCGTCTGCATCGGCAATTACCCTGTCCGGCTCCGCTGTTGTTGGCACGAGTGAAAGCGCCATGTCTGTTATACCGCCAACTCGCAACTACAACGTCGGCGGTACAGGAGACAACATCACACTGGGAGATGCATGGACGGTTACCTATGGCCGGAACGCAAAACCATTTCTCGCTGCTGATCGGCTCTATTTCAACAGCCTATCGTTCTTCTACCCGCGAATCATTGGCAAGATGGTCGCTACCGTCAGCGTAGCCAACGCAAGCGCACAGGTGAAGGCCGGGATCTACGATGAACACGACGGCCTGCCGAACAACAGGTTGGCGCAGGTGACGATTGACTGCTCGACAACAGGCACAAAGATTGTCAGTCTGGGTGGCAACCTGCTCCTGCCAGCAGGCACTTACTTTGTCGGGATAGCATCGGATGATGCGACAACAGTGGAGCTGCTCGGCTGGTCATACGCAACTTATCTTGGCGGATCGGAGCTTGGACGTAGTAACTATGCCTCGTCAGGTGCGGCTTACACCTGCTATGAGGATCTCGGCGCAAGCTGGACTGATCTACCAACACAGTCGACAGTTACAGACACTGAAACAAATATTTTTCTAGCGCCACACGCACTAATGGGGTAAAGCATGGCAATAAATTACACAGAGAAAGGCGCTGGGCTGCACGAGTACATCGAGGAGCAGGGTGAGGGGCTGTGGCAGGTTGATGGGGTTTGGTACTCCACCAACGACGCGGTTGTTCAGGTGCTTATCGACAATTTCGACGCGCTTGCCTACGCACAAGCCAAAAAGATCGATGCGATCAAGGCTGAGGGTGCGAACAGGGCAGCGAGTATTTTCTCTTTTATGAGCGATAACCCGGAGCACGCACTCGATTTTTATCGTCTTGGGTCATTGATCATTGACGTCATTGACCCAGCTGCACGCCAAGCCATTCCACAAGATTTGCTTGATACAAAGGCTATTTATGACGCAGCGATGGCTGCGGTTGGGGTCGTTAATGGAATGACAGACTGGGAGCTCGTAATGGCCTATGACGAGGTAAATACGCCCGCTTGGCCATGAGGTAAATCATGGCAACCACGGTAAAAACATTCGACTGGAGTACGGACGCTGATTCGTTCACGTTTACTCCTGCGTCTGATGCAACGGGCACGTGGGCGAACGTCGCCGGCAATACCGTTCTCCGTACGCAGCTCTCCGGTCGAAACAAGACAGACACTGGGTACTGGTCCCGCACCCTAACCTTCGAAGCAATGGACGTCCCGTCCGGGGCGACCGTCACTGGCATCACTTCTGCATCGATTCAGTCGCGTGTCTACGCGATTGGTTCCATGGACTCCGCTACGATCGGCAACGTGACGCTGGACGATGGAACAACAACCGTGGTTCTTGCTGCGTCGCGTACTGGTCCTACCGGCACCGCTGAAAGTAGTTTTACAACCCAGAACGGCACCGACAACACGTCGCTCAACTGGGCGTCGAACCAGAGCGTCACGATCACGCTCAATCACAACCTCGATGCCGCTAATAACGCCGGCCTGAACTACGATTTATTCTGGGACAACCTGACCTTCACCATCACGTATGCTGAAGATACTGATCTGGATGCCACAACAGCGACGGCAACGGCGACAACTTATGATGCGTCGATCAACTACAACCTGTCGGCCACGACTGCCACGGCATCAGCGGCAACCTATCAGGCCACTGTCCTCCTAGCTGAACCCGTAGAGATTGATGCCACGACCGCCACGGCATCAGCGGCAACCTACGACGCGTCGATCGACTACAACCTGCAAGCAACGACAGCCACCGCCACTGTCGTTACGTGTTGGGGTGGTGAAAGCGCAACGAGCACCGCGCTAGGCGCCGGTACGCTGGGTGAGGGAACGCTCGGTAAGCTCACCGAAGGGGGCGGCTGTGTTGGTGCGACGGTTACGCTGGAGGAGACGTCAGACACTGAAGTCAGCGCCACAACCGGTACGGCTTCAGCTGCAACCTATGACGCGTCAGTTGACTATAACCTAACCACAAACACAGCAACGGCCACGGCGGCGACCTACACCGCGTCGATCGATTTTGCTTTAGCGACAACAACAGCCACGGCCTCTGCGGCAACTTACGATGCGTCGGTTGATTACAACCTGCAGGCAACGACAGGAACAGCCACTGCAGCGACCTACACCGCGTCGATCGATTTTGCTTTAGCGACAACAACAGCCACGGCCACGGCGGCGACGTATCAGGCAACGCTGTCTGAAGATACCAACATCGATGCGACGACGGGGACTGCTGATGCGGCGACCTACGATGCATCGGTTGACTACAACCTGCAAGCGACAACAGGGACCGCTGAGGCGGCGACGTATCAGGCAACGCTGTCTGAAGATACCAACATCGATGCGACGACGGGGACCGCGCAAGCTGCGACCTACCAAGCCACGTTGGTTTACAACGTTGAGGTGCTGGCGACTACAGCAACGGCTAACGCAGCCACCTACCAAGCCACGTTGGTTTACAACGTTGAGGTGTTGGCGACTACAGCAACGGCTAACGCAACAGCGTACGCAGCGTCGCTGACTGCAGATACCAACATCGATGCGACAACAGGCACAGCCTCCGCTGCAACCTACGATGCGTCGATTGATTACAACCTGCAAGCGACCACGGCAACGGCTTCAGCTGCAACTTACGCGGCTTCGCTTGGCGCTGATACGAGTATTGATGCGACCACAGGCACTGCGCAGGCAGCAACCTACGATGCGTCGATTGATTACAACCTGCAAGCGACCACTGCCACTGCGTCGATAACCACCTATTCAGCCGGCCTTGATGGTGTCCTGACGTATTACATGACGCCGTTTACCAGTGATGGTGTCAACGGCGACGTGGTTAATAGTGACGATACGACAACAAACCTCTATTCCTACTGTGATGATGACGCAGACGGACTGTCGAGCGATTACATCAACAACAGCCCGGGAGTGGATGGGTATTGGACAACTGGGGCGACGCCCTCAAGCGTTCCTGCGAACTGGCAGAAAATGCTGTACATCGATCTTGTTGTCGATGTGCAAGCGGTTAACTTTGAGACTGCTTCCTGCTCGCTCACAGCGACCCTTGCAGGGCAACAGCCACCCATCCTGCAGTATCTACCGCTTGGCTACCAAAACACCGAGATTGCGGATGAAACCGATTCGACACGCACGCAGCGTACGATTCGGTTGTTTGATCACAGCGTGCATGGCGAGTATTACAACTTCACATGGAATGGCCTGCGCGTTGAGTTTGTTTGGGACTACAGTAATGCGGGCTCTGACCCGGATGGTGAAGTCCGCCTGTATGGCATGGAGCTTGTCGCGACGTATGAAGCGACAGCCGAGTTTCAGGTTGATGCGTCAACCGCGACAGTCGAAGCCGCAACACATACGGCGCTTATCTCATCAAGCAACACCGAGCTTTTCTGTGCTGTTGCTGCCGCAAGTGCCGCTAGCTACACCGCAACACTTGACGTTCCAAGTCCGCTCGAGACGTGGACGGGTACTGTCGTTAGCCCGGATAGCAACTTCCTCAACGTCATCAACAGTGCCGGCAATACGACCAACATGTACAGCTACATCGACAATGCTGTCGATGGGTCGTCGGCCGATTATGTCCACAACAAGAACCAGCAAGGCGGCTACGCGTTCTTCAACATCACGGACATTACGGATACCGATTTCCAGAACATGGCGCAGGGAACGCTTGAATTCTCTGTCGATGTCCAGTCGCTCAACTTTGAAACATCTACAGCGTATTTCACGTTCCAGTTTTTTGCGTCAGACGGTGTCACGGCCTATACCCCGGAAACGTACCTCACTACGGACAACCGCTACCTAACGGAAGCGGACTCGACGCGCACACAACGAACCATTGATTTTGGTTTCACAGCGGCGGGTACGTCGGCATCGCGCACGGACTGGAACAGCGCACTGCTGAAGCTGACATATAGCTACAACAATATCAGTGCGGACAATGACGGCAAGCTGCGAACTTACGGTGTCCAGTTTCAGGCGCAGTACACGACTTCGGCGATCACGATCAGTTGTGATGCGGCGACAGCTAATGCGACGACGTATGCAGCAGATGTTACCTTGCCTGTTTTTGTGGACGCCACGGTTGCGGCGGCTACCATTGCAACGTATCAGGCGTCGCTGACAGCGAATACAGCGATCGATGCGACAACAGCGACAGCTAACGCAGCCACTTACCAAGCCACGCTGTCTGAAAATACGGCAATCGATGCGACAACAGCGACAGCTAACGCAACAGCGTACGCAGCGTCGCTGACAGAAGACACCAACATCGATGCGACTACAGGCACAGCACAAGCCACAACACATCAAGCGTCGCTGACAGAAAACATTGAGGTTGAGGCCACCACGGGTACAGCAACGTGGACTGCGCTGGCGGCGAGTGTTGCGCTGGCGGTTGGGATCACCGCCACTGTTGGAACGTGGTCAGCGACAACGCATGCGGCGGATGTCACCCTGCCAATCATTGTTAATGCAGCCAAGGCAGCTGCTGTTGCGACAACGCTCCCTGCAGGACTTGGTGGAGATGTGCTGGTTGGTGCGTCAGCCGCAACGGCGGATTACACCGGCCACGCGGTGACATTCACTTATGATGTGAATCTCCCGGCAAACTACACGGCACAGGCTGTTGGCCAAACGCTTAAAGCGACAGTTGAGTATTCTTCGGCGCTGACAAACTTCAATATCTACCCGAACGGCGATATTGTTGATAGTGGGATTCTGAATAACAACGGCAACTCAACGAACCTGTTTTCACACGTTGATAATGCCGCAGATGGCTCAACAGCGGACTACATCTACAATTTCCGCCCATTCGGCCCGCCATACGCGTATTTCAACCTCACTGATTTGCCGACAGACTTTGTGGCGATGGAGTCGCTGTCTTTGGCAACCGACTCAATTGCGCAACTCTTTAGCAGCTCCAGTTGCCCGGTTTTGATGCAGGTGTTTGCCAGTGATGGCGTGACGGCTTATACCGATCAATTAACCGGTGCGTCGCACAACGACGGAATACGCCTACAGCGCCTGCAGGATTTCACACTGACCGCTGCCGGCCAGTCTGCTGATTTAACGGCGTGGAATGGCGCTCGCTTGCATGCAGACTGGGATTACAACGTTGTTTTTGGCGACAATGACGGGGAAGTCATCGTTTACGCCATTGAGCTGCAAGCTGTTTATCAGACTGGAGCGTCAGACGGGTTCGATATTCTCGCAACACGCGCTGTTGCTGAGATTACGACACTTCCAGCGACTTTTGACTACGAGATCCAGACGCAGCTGGGAACAGCGACAGCGGCATCGCACGCAGCCACAATCGGCCTGACGATCCTTGCAAATACAGCAACAGCCAACGCGACGACACACTCGGCGACGCTTGATGGGTCGACACTGGTTGATGCGACAACGGCGCTTTCCACGGCAACCACACACGCCACGACGCTGACCTCCAACGTTAATGTGCCAGCTCAGACAGGGCTGTGGTCTGCGACGACGTACACCGCTGTTGTAGACACCAGCAGCATTATCAACGCAAATGTTGCAAGTGCAACAGCACAGACGCTGAATGCGACCTTTGCGTGGAACATTGGCCCGGATACAGCAACAGCAACAGCCACAACGCATAAAGCCGGGGTAGTGGCCTCTGGATTGGTGAATGCGCTGACAGCGACCGCTGAAGCACAAAGCCACACGGCGGTGATTGAACGGACGGTACTTGCAAACACGGCAACGGCCACTGCGACGACCTACACAGTCAGTTTCTTCCCGGAATTCATCATCGAGGCCGAGACGGCAACCGCGACAGCCAGCGGGCTGACAGGCTATGCTGTCCTTGTCACCTTTGACACATTTGAAGAGTTTCCGATTGATGGCACTGCAACAGTTCGCGTGGCGCCAGATACGGGTGTTGTACGGACAGAGCCAGATACGGGTGTTGGCTCCATTGCGACTGATGTCGCGCAGGCCGCCCCTCCAATTGACGAGGCAGAGATATGAGTTACACGAAAGAAGTTGACCTTGAGCGGAAGTGCAATGATACGTTCCCCTACAAGGTAAAGATGGTCGACGAGAACAACCAAGACTTCGACATCACTGGTTGCACGTTCTACCTGTCTATTCACACTGACCGCAACCCGGTTGATACGACGACACAGGTTGCTTTGCTGTCTGGGGTGACAGACGTTGATACCAGCGTCGTAGCGTTTCCATTCAGTGAGACTGACGCTGCCCAGACACCGGGCACCTATTATTACGACATCCAAATGACGGATGCGGACGGCTACAAGCTGACGTTTCAGGAAGGGTCGATGATTTTCACCGAGGACAAGGTGAAAGAGTGATGGATTGGAAGGTGTTCGTGTGCGGTAACGACGTAGAGCAGTTGATGCACGTTGTGCCTGTGACGCCGGACGGCGAGCCGAAGAAGCCGCATGTGTTGTCAGAGTTCTGTTGTTGTCGGCCGGAGCAGGATAAAGATGACCCGGATGTTTATGTGCACAACATGTTGCATTAATGACAAGACAGCATTTTTCGTTTATTTTTAAGGCATTATGGCACAAGCGAAGTTATTTGAATTTCTGGTTGAACCGCCGCGTAAAAGCGACGAGGTCACTTTTGATGGGCTTATTCCGCCCATTGAAGACGTCCCTATGGAGAGCTACAAACCGCAAACACTTCCAAGTGACCGCGAGGAAGTTCACGCCTCCGCAAAGACGGCGATTGTGGAAGCCCAGCTCGAGGGCCGGGAAATTGACATACCAGAGGAAGAAGAGACTGTCGCCAGAGAACTTTTCACCACGGCTCGCTCTCCGACGAAATATGAGAGAAAAATGCCTGCGGCCATGATTAAGCTGGATGCGTTGCTGACAGCTTACGATTATGACCTGCTCGAAGATGCAAACCGCATGCGCCTTTATGTTACCAACCGGTTGGTGGAGGAAAGTGATGATCCTGACCCAAAAAATCGACTACGCGCGCTTGAAATGCTTGGCAAAATCACCGAAGTCGGGCTCTTTACTGAGCGGAAAGAAATTAACATCCACACCCGCACAAGCGAAGATCTCACAGACGAGCTCCGACACAAGCTTGAAGAGCTGAGAGGGAAGATGGTAGAGGGTGAGGTAGTCAGCCGTGGGTGACCCCGGTCAACTGCGGATACAAGATCAGCAGTCGCTCGAAGAGGAGCTGGCTGCGCTGACGGCGCGTGAGCACGTCAAAGAGGTCAATCTCACCAACCAAGACCTGTCAAAAGAAGAGATCGAGTTTCTTCTCAAGAACATCCACCTGCTCGATCATTACAGCCAAACACAATTACTGGAAATTGTTGACGAGCTGAATGCTCGGAAAACATCAAAACAGGGGCAGATGTCCCTGTTGAGTTTTGTGCATGCTGTTGACCCGGATTACATTGTCGGGCCACACCACAAGAAGCTGGCACAGCTGCTGGAAGACATGGCCTTTGGCCGCAAGTCCCGCGTCACAGTGAACATTGCGCCCCGCTTTGGTAAGTCAATGCTCACTTCTATCTATTTCCCGGCGTGGTTTATTGGGAATTTCCCTGACAAAAAGATCATGATGGTGTCGCACACCGCGGATCTCGCTGTCGATTTTGGCCGGAAGGTGCGAAATGTCGTTGACTCTGATGCGTATCAAACGATTTTCCCCGGCATCGAGCTTGCCAAAGACTCAAAATCGGCCGGCCGATGGAATACTAACAAGGGCGGGGAGTACTTCGCGGTTGGTATCGGCGGCGCCATCGCCGGACGAGGTGCTGATCTGCTCGTCATTGATGACCCGCACAACGAGCAGGACGTCCTGAACGGCAACATTGAGATCTTCGAGAAGGCGTATGAATGGTATGCCTACGGTGCTCGGACACGTTTGATGCCGGGCGGGCGCGTAGCGGTCGTCATGACTCGATGGGCCCTCAATGATCTTACGGGCAAGCTCGTTGATGACATGGTCAAAAACGAGAAAGCTGATCAGTGGGAAGTTGTTGAGTTTCCCGCCCTGCTCCCTAGCGGCGACAGTTTGTGGCCTGAATTTTGGACAAAAGAAGCCCTTGAGCAGACAAAAGCCAGCATGCCATCGTTCCAATGGAACGCCCAGTACATGCAGCAGCCCACGGCGAGCGAGTCTGCCATTATCAAGCGTGAGTGGTGGCGCGAGTGGACAAACATCAATCCACCCCCGTGCGAGTACATCATCATGACCTGTGACGCCGCGGCTGAGAAAAACAACCGGGCGGACTATACTGGCATCACAACGTGGGGTGTGTTTTACCTGACTGACCCGGATACGGGTGAAGAGGGCACGGCCAACATCATCCTGTTGAATTCGATTAAGCAGCGCATGGAGTTCCCTGAATTGAAAGCCGTTGCTGCGCGTGAATACAAGGACATTGAGCCTGATTGGTTCGTGGTGGAGAAGAAATCTGCGGGGACGCAGCTTTACCAAGAGATGCGCCGTGCTGGGATTCCCGTGCAAGAATACACACCGCACCGTGGAAGTGGTGATAAGGTTGCGCGACTGAACAGCGTTTCCGACATTTTTTCAGCTGGCATGGTGTGGTATCCAGCCGGCCGGCGGTGGGCAGAAGAAGTTGTGGACGAAGTCTGCGCCTTCCCTGCGTCACCCAATGACGACCTCGTTGACTGCACGGTGATGGCACTGATGCGGTTTCGTAACGGGGGTTTTATCCGATTACCTTCTGACCGCTGGTGGGACGATGAAGATTTCGAACCGCGACGGGCAGCCTACTATTGAGAGAGCTGATGGACATTAAAACTGGAATCCCAATGCCCGTGTTTGACGAAGACGAAGAGCTCGGTGAAATCCCCGAAGTTGATGTCGAAGTACTCCCTGAAGGCGAAGGCATCATCGAGGAGCAGCTGGCGCTTCTGATTGAAGACGACGGTAGTGTTTCTGTGCTCGATGACATCAATATGTTGGAGCAAGAGGCAGTCCCGTTTAACGCCAACTTGGCCGAAGTGTTGGAGGAGGATGAGCTTGAAACCCTGTCGACCGAGCTTCATGCGCTCTACACCGTGGATAAAGAATCACGCAAGGAGTGGGAGAAAACCTACAAGGATGGCCTTGAACTGCTTGGGCTGAAGATCGAGGAGCGGGATGAACCGTGGCAAGGGGCGTTTGGGGCGCACCACCCTGTGCTGGCTGAAGCCGTCGTCAAGTTTCAGTCGGAGACGGTTGTTGAGACGTTCCCCGCCGCGGGCCCTGTGAAATGCAAGATTGTTGGTGAGCAGATTCCTGAGAAAGAGGTGTCTGCAGCCCGCGTTAAGGAGGACATGAACTACCTCCTGACGGAAACCATGTCTGAGTATCGCTCTGAGCACGAGCGCATGCTGTTCAGCCTGCCGCTGGCGGGCACGGCCATCAAGAAGATGTGGTATGACGAAGAGGCGCAAGCGCCTGTTTCCTTGTTTATCCCCGCCGATGATTTCATTGTCAGCTACGGCGCCACGGACCTGAAAAGCGCCCAACGCTACACACACCGACTCAAAGTTTCGAAAAACGACCTGCGCAAGATGCAGGTAAGTGGGTTCTATCGCCAGTGTGAACTGGAAGAGCCGGAAGGCATGGAGTCTTCCGAAATCAACGAGATTGAGAAGGCGCGTAACGAGTACACCGGTCTGGACGAGGAGAAGGACGACCGCCATACCCTGCTCGAGATGCACTGCAACATCAACCTTCCCGGTTTTGAAGATCTGGATGTTGACGGCGAAGGGCAACCCTACGAGACAGGTATTGAGCTGCCGTACGTTGTGACGATTGACTCAACCTCTCGCAAGATTTTGGCGATCTACCGCAACTGGGAAGAGGATGATCCGGGCCGCAACAAGCGCATCCACTTCTCCCATTACACCTACGTGCCCGGTTTCGGATTCTATGGTTTTGGCCTGATTCACCTGATTGGCGGTTTCGCCAAGGGCGCAACGAGTATCCTGCGGCAGCTGGTTGACTCGGGTACGCTGGCCAACCTCCCCGGTGGCTACAAAACGCGCGGCCTGCGCATCAAGGGCGGCGATGACCCGATCGCACCGGGAGAGTTCCGGGACGCCGACGTGCCTGTCGGTACGCTGAAAGACAACCTCATGCCGCTGCCTTACAAGGAGCCCTCTGCAACGCTGTTTGGTTTGCTGGAAAACGTCGTCAATGAAGCCCGCCGGTTTGCTGCTATCACAGACATCAACGTCGCTGACATGCAGCCCAACGCACCGGTTGGTTCCACGCTGGCTGTCCTTGAGCGCACGCTGAAAACCATGACGGCTATTCAGGCGCGTGTCCACGATGCCATGAAGGATGAGTTCAAAATCCTCAAGAAACTGGTCGTGGATTTTGGGAATCCGAGCTACGTCTATGACGCTTTTGGCCAAGACGCCCCCAGCATCCGCTTGCAGGACTACTCTATCGTCGAAGTGATTCCAGTCTCTGACCCCAACGCTTCAACAATGAGCCAGCGCATCGTGCAACACCAAGCTGCCCTGCAGCTGGCCCAGACCAACCCAGAGATTTATGATGTGCCCTACCTGCATCGTGAAATGCTGCGTGCGTTGGGCATGAAAGATGTTGAGAAACTGGTGCCTGACAAAACACAGGTTCCAGCGATGGACCCGATCGCAGAAAACATGGCTGTCCTCATGGGCGAACCCGTGAAGGCTTACATGCACCAAGATCACGAGGCGCATATTGCTGCGCACATGTCATTCGGCCAAGACCCCAAGATCCAACAGATGCTGGAGATGCAGGGCCCGGCTGCACAACAGAAGATGGCCGCCGGGATGGCGCACATCAACGAGCACCTTGGCTTCCTCTATCGCAAACAGATCGAAGAGCAGCTGGGTGCACCCCTGCCCCCTCCAGACCAGCCACTCCCACCCGACGTCGAGGTACAACTCTCGAAGCTCGTTGGGGATGCCGCGCAACGCCTCCTTGGCAAGCACCAGCAAGAAGCTGCCATCGAGCAGGCGCAACAGCAAGAGCAAGATCCGCTTACGCAGATTCAGCGTGGTGAGCTCGAGGTCAAGCAGGGTGAGCTTGAACGCAAGCGCGACAAGGACAAAATGGACCACGACGAAGCAATGCGCAGGCTTGAGATTGAGCGCGAACGCATTCAGTCGCAGGAAGACCAAACGAATACATCCGTCGCGGGGCGTGTCGCACAGACCGTCATCGAAAAGGATGCAGATTTGCAGGGTGTCGGCGCCAAGATTGGTGCGGAAGCCCGCAAAATGGAACAGTCTGACCTCCAAAAAGGCTTTGACGCAGGCGTGCAGCTATCGCTCGATGAGCGGAATGCACAACGAGAAGCTGAACGGGAGCAGAGGGCTGCACAACAACCTAAACCAGAGGATTCAAATAAATGATCCACACACTCGAAGAGCTTTATCGACAAGACCTTCGCAACGAAATGAATGTCATCACAGACTCGGTGGCTACCAATGAAGAACTGACGATCGAAAAAGTGCGTCATCTGCAGGGGGTCATTAAAGGCCTTGCTGTTGCAGAGCGGTTTTTCCTCGATCGCATGCAACAAGCACGGGAGGCGCTCGATGACTGAACAAGTGATTGTTCCACCGGAACTCGCTGGGCGTGAGCCGGAAACTGAATGTGCACCCCCGCCACCGATTGAGATCACTGAAGCGGATGTCCCTGTACCTGTAGGGTGGCATTTGCTGGTTGCATTACCGCAAGTCAGTGACGCCTACAGCAGTGGGATTCTCAAGTCTGACCAGACCAAGCAAGCTGAAGAAGTTTCTTCGGTTGTGGTCCAAGTTGTTGATATGGGCCCAGACGCGTATTCCGATAAGACCCGGTTTCCTACCGGCCCTTATTGCAAAATTGGCGATTACGTTCTCGTTCGTGCTTATGCCGGCACTCGGTTTAAGATCCACGGCCGCGAAATGTTTCGCCTTATTAACGACGACAGTGTCGAAGCTGTTGTTGCAGATCCATCGGGTTATTCCCGCATTTAGGAGTAAATCATGCCTCGTGAAGAAGCCATTGTGACGGACCTCGAGCAGTTGATGGACGGCACTCCAATCGACCTGCCGCCGGAAACTGCCCAAGAAGGGGCCCTTGAAGACATTAACCAGCCCGTGTCCACCCCGGAGGACATGCGTGAGGTTGAAGAAACCGAAGAAGACATCGAAATCGAAGTCATCGACGACACCCCGGAAGATGATCAGGGGCGCACCCCGCTGCCTGAAGACATCAAGAAAAAGCTGGAGGAAGAAGACGACGACGAGCTCGATAACCTGTCCAGCCGTACCAAGCAACGCATCGCCCAGCTGAAAAAGGCGTGGCACGACGAACGCCGTGAGCGTGAAGCGTCTCAGCGTCAGTTGAATGAAACGCTGGAGATGGCCCGCAGACAGATGTCGCAGGCTGAAATGATGCGCCAGCAGCTGCAGCAAGGTGAAGAGTGGGCACTTGAGCGTGCCAAGCATGCTGCTGATCTTGAGCTGCAGACGGCCCAGCAAAAATACAAGGAAGCGTATGAGTCAGGTGATAGTGATGCCTTTGCGCAAGCATCATCTGAACTGGCGCGTGCAACCTCTGTTAAGCAGCAAGCTGATGCAATGTTGCCGCAATATCAGAACCTTCCACCGTTTTTACCCGAACAAGGTTTACAACAACCAGAAACTGGGCAATACTATCAACAAGAACAACCAGTTACTCCGCCCCCGGTCGACGACCGCACCAAAGCATGGGCAGAGAAGAATAGCTGGTTTGGAACTGACCCCGAGAAGACGAGTTTCGCTCTCGGCGTCCATCAGCGGCTTGTTGATGAAGGCATCAGCCCTCAAACAGACCCTGATAAATACTACGAGCGACTTGACGCTCGCATCAATGAGGTTTTTGGCGCCCCTAAAGCCAAACGGCCCTCCACCGTAGTCGCTGGAGCAAAACGGACACCATCTTCTGGTAAGAAGGTAGTGCTCAGTCAATCACAACTTGCAGTTGCTCGGAAGCTAGGGATCACTCCTCAAGCTTATGCAAAAGAACTGCTGAGAGAGCAGGAGAGAAACAATGGCTAACACCGACACGCGTTCACGCGCTGCAAAACGTGATGCAGACACCCGCGAATCAACCGCGCGACAGAAGCTCTGGCAGCCAGCTTCAAAGCTGCCAAAACCGGACCCCCGCGAGGGAGTCTCTTTCAAGTATGTCCGCAAATCCATGCTGGGCACGCTTGATCCGACAAACTTTTCTTCGCACATGCGCGAGGGTTGGGAACCATGTCGATTGGAAGACCACCCCGAGCTCAAGTTGGCTGTTGATGGCGATGCAGCGGCATCTGGACTGGTGGAAATTGGCGGCCTCGTGCTGTGCCAAATGCCAACCGAAATGCTCGAGCAACGAAACGAGCACTACCGTAGCAAAGCCAATCTTCAGGAAAAGTCTGTCGACGAAAATCTGATGCGCGAAGAAGACCCACGCATGCCCCTCATTCGTGAGCGGAAAAGTAAGGTGTCTTTCGGATCAGGTAATTAACGTAACTGTTCGATAATCTTTTTGGAGGATTAACATGGCTTATCCTGAAGTCGAAGCCCCTTATGGGCTTATCCCCGTCAAAAGACTCGATGGCACTCCGTATGCTGGAGCAGTTCGTAGTTACCGCATTGCCAGCGGCTACAACACGAACATCTTCAGCGGTGACCCGGTCAAACTGGTCACTGGTGGCACCGTCGAATTTGACACCCCCGATGCTGCGATGACTCCGATTGGGGTTTTTCTCGGCTGCTCTTACACTGATGCCGATATGGGCTTCATCCAGCGGGCCTACTGGCCGGCCGGCACAGTGGCTGACGACGCAACTGCGTACGTTTGCGATGACCCGAACGTTCTGTTCAAGATCGCGATCGTTTCGTCTGGCACGACTATCGGTGATCTCGCGATTACTGACATCGGCGCCAATATCGCAATGGTCGATAACACCGGTTCAACTGCAACCGGCCGTTCTGCTGCCGCAGGATCTGACACCTCTGCCGTAACCGCTACCCTGCCTCTGCGCATCGTAGACCTCGTGGAAGAGACGAAGAACTCAACGGGTGGCTACACTGAAGCGTACGTCATTTGGAATGACGGCCACGCATTCAAGAATACAACCGGCGTCTAAGGAGGATTGACAGATGGCTACTATGACCAGAGCCCAGCAGCTCAAACAACTCCTGCCGGGCCTTAACGCTCTTTTTGGGCTGGAGTACAAACGCTACGGCGATGAGTACAAAGAGATCTTCGAAATGGACAACTCTGATCGTTCGTTCGAAGAAGAAACCAAACTGGCAGGCTTCGGCGCTGCTCCGGTGAAAGCGGAAGGCGATGCAATCGTCTACGATTCCGGTCAAGAAGCGTACACCTCGCGCTACCAGCACGAGACAATCGCCCTTGGCTTCGCGATCACCGAAGAAGCGATGGAAGACAACCTGTATGGTTCTCTCTCCGCTCGTTACACCAAGGCACTTGCCCGTGCGATGGCTTACACCAAGCAGATCAAAGGTGCTGCCATCCTGAATAACGCTTTCTCTTCCAGCTACGTTGGTGGCGATGGCGTTTCCCTGTGTAACTCTGCTCACCCGCTTGTCGGCGGCGGCACGAACTCCAACGTTCCCACTGCTGCTGTTGACCTGAATGAAACCTCCCTCGAGGCGGCCATCATTCAAATGTCGGAGTGGACCGATGAGAAGGGTCTTCTGATTGCGGCTCGTCCCAAGAAGATGATCATCCCACCGGCCCTGCACTTCGTGGCTACTCGCCTGCTGGAAACTGAACTGCGTGTTGATACCGCTAACAACGACATCAACGCCCTCAAGACCAACGGCAGTGTCCCCGGCGGCTACTCCGTCAACCACTTCCTGACTGACCCTGATGCATGGTTCTTGACCACTGATGTGCCCAACGGCCTGAAGATGTTCAAGCGTGTTGGTCTGTCCACGAAGATGGAAGGCGACTTCGATACCGGCAACGTCCGCTACAAAGCCCGTGAACGTTACAGCTTCGGCTGGTCTGACGCTCTCGGTATTTGGGGCAGTGCTGGCGAAGACTAATGAGTTGGGGGCCTAGTGCCCCCGACCTCTTTCTTACGGAGGATTGATCATGCCTGAGACGAAATTTGGCCCTGATGGGGTCTACGCTGAAGGCGGTTTTCGTACTGAAGTCACTCTGACAGCTTCACTGCCAACTGCTTCTGAGAATCAAGGCCGCATCATGATGATTACCGACGATGGTGTTGGTGATGATGAAGTGGCGCTGGTTGTCAGCGATGGCACGAACTGGGTACGGGTCAGCACGACTGCCTTGACTTAACCGGTGGGGGCTTCGGCCCCTATCCTTTAGGAGCGATTTATGAAACAAGATGCGAATTCAACGCAGCTTGCTGCCTCTGGTGAAGTTTTTGGTGGCCCCGCTCGCGTCGTCGGTATCCACTTTGTTGCGAGCGCAACTGCTGGCACGATTACGATCCGTGATGGCGGTGCTACTGGTGCAATAAAGGCTGTTTTTGCTACCCCGGCTTCTGCGACAGCGACAGGGTTTATTGGCCTGAGCGACACGCCGTTTCGGTGCCAGACAGACGCTTACTGTGCGCTTACTGACGTAACATCTGTTACGGTGATTTACGCATAATGGCTACCAGTGACTCTCGAGACTTTACTTTAGACGTTGCGGAGATTGTCGAAGAGGCTTACGAACGTCTTGGTAAGGAAGCAATGTCTGGCTATGACCTGCAGCGTGCACGTCGTAGCCTTGACGTTATGCTGAAAGAGTGGTCGAACCGCGGCATCAACCTGTGGGCTTTGCAGAAAGTCGAAACTGCACTGGACTCTGGTGAATCAGAGATCGGTTTGCGGTCCTACGATGTCGACGTCATCGACGCCTATATTTCCGATTCAAGTACTGGCACCGACTACCCTGTCGAGCGCATTACCCGAGGTGATTACAATGCGCTGCCCCAGAAGGACAGCACCGGCCGGCCGTTTAATCTCTACGTTGAGCGAACCATCCCCGGCAGGATGTACTTGTGGCCTGTGCCAAATACTTCGAATTACACGCTTGTCACCCACCGCCTGACGGCGATCGAAGATAGCGGCAAATATTCTGACACGATTCAGGTGCCGCAACGCTTCATCCCGGCAATGGTCGCTGGGCTGACATATTACTTGTCAATGAAAACCGCCCGTGATCTGACGCAGATCGTCAAGATGGAATATGACGAGGAACTTGCTCGTGCCATCAACGAAGACACAGAACGCGGCAGCCTGTACATCAGGCCGATGAGGTATTGATGTGGCCCGGTATGCACGCGGCACTCACGCACTCGCTATCTGCCAGCGATGCGGGTTTCGTGTTGACTACCTGAAGCTCAAAGAGGAGTGGACGGGGCTATGGGTTTGCCCTGACTGCTACGAGCCAAAACACCCACAGCTTGAGACACCTCGCGTACGCGGGGACGCAGAAGCCCTCCGCCACCCCAGCCCGGAAGTGAAAAACGTCCGCGTGCTGACAGTTGGCGCATCACTCTTTCATTTTGAGAACCCACACCCGGTTAGCATGAGCGCCACAATCGGCGCCGTTGAAGTGGAGAAGGTATAGCTATGGCCCTGACATACTCTGAGTTGACGCAAGCGGTCAAAGACTACACCGAAAATACCGAGACAACTTTCGTCAACAACATCGACAACTTCATCAAGACGGCTGAAGAGCGCATCGTCCGCGACACGCAGCTGGATGTGTTTCGCAAAAACGGAACTGTGGCGATCACGTCCGGGAACCCTGTGTGCTCAAAGCCAGATGATTATTTATCGTCCTACGCGATGTCGATCGAGAGCGCCGACAAAGCGGTCTTTTTGGCTCAGAAAGAGCTCGCGTTTGTGAAGTCGTACTGGCCGGATGATGAGCGCACCGACGTTCCGCGGTATTACGCCAGTTACGACATCGACAACTTTTACGTCGCACCTTCCCCGCAAGAAGATTACACCGCGGCGTTGGAATATTTTGCTTTCCCGACGTCAATTGTCACGGCCGGCGAAACGTGGATCGGCAACAACGCGTCAATGCCGTTGTTATATGGGTCGCTGGTTGAGGCCTACATTTTCATGAAAGGAGAACTTGATTTGATTGAAGCGTACGAAGCCAAGTACAGAGACGGGATCGGCTCGCTGAAGAACTTTGGCTACTCCCTCGAGAACGATGATGAATACAAGCGCGGTCGTAAGCGAGGTGTTCGTCAATGATCCTGCAAGGGCTATGCGATTCATTCATGGTTGAAGTCTTCAACGGCGAGCACTCCTTTACCACGGATACGTTCAAAATGGCGTTTTACGGGCCGGACGCTACGCTCGGTACTGGGACGACCGCCTATTCGACAGACAATGAGCTCGTTGGCGGCACGTACCCCGCTGGTGGGTATGAAGTGACAATGCCGGAAATGACACTCGCTGGCGGGGTTGCCAGCTGCACACCAGTACTTCCAGCACCAACTGGCGCTATCTCCGGGAGTGTGCGCGGGGCGGTTATCTACAACAGCTCGCACAGTAGTAACGCCTCAGTCATGGTGCTAGACTTTGGCGAGACGCTTACTCTTACTAATGAGAGCATCAGTATCACTTTTCTGCCGATCGGACTGAATGGGTTCATGACGGCGGCTAACACGTCGATGAGGTAAACCATGCCAAGTACCTATACTACGAACAACGGCATTGAGAAAATCGGAATCGGCGAACAGGCCGAAACGTGGGGCAACACCACCAACGATAACCTCGACTACATTGATGATGCACTCGATGGCATCACAACACTGACCCTTTCTACGGCGATTTACGAGCTCAACATGCTCAACGGCAACCCGTGTGACGCGCGGAGCCGGATTCTTGTGCTTGGCGGATCGCCGCTGGCGTCGGTAACGATCGAAGTTGGGCCGACAGATATTGAAAGGTTCTGGATGGTCCACAACAACTCCGGCCAGACAGTGACGTTCTCCCAAGGTGCTGGAGGCGGCGATGTTGCGCGGCTGGTTGATGGAGAATCCGCGTTTGTCTACGTCGATGGTACAGGTGTTGACGCCAACGCAAAGAAGTTTCGCTCACAAAGCGGTGCGTTTGAGACGACAACGGTTCGCACTGAAAACCAACTTGATAACACCGATGATCTGAACAGCGTCACCAGCCCCGGTTTCTATACGTGGGTGTCAACGGGTGTCCCGTCCAACGTGCCAAATGATTTGAACGGCGATCCTGTCGATGACGGCATGCTGACAGTCGAAGTCGACGCTGATGGCAATGTTCACCAAGTCATTACCAGCGGGGCACCGACTGGTGGTGGGTTGTTTATCCGCCAATACACAACTTCGTGGAGTGCTTGGGAACGCTCTTTGCTGAACGTTGACGTCACAAGCACACCGACTGATGGCGCAACTGGCAACCCAATTTCTGCTGACTGGGCGTATGACCTGCTCAACACGTCAGCGACCTTTGCCGGGTCAACAACATTTACCGGGGCTGTGACTTTCAGCTCCGCGCCCACGTTTGCCACTAACGCGACGTTTGGTGACATCTTCATTGATGGTTCTGAGGGCATCTATTTTGAGAACCTGAAGCACGCGATCACATGGAACGACGGCACGGGTAACTTCAACATCCGTGTGGCCAACACCGATCAGGGTTCAGTCGAGTACTTCACCGAAAGTGGCTACGCCGCACATCTGGAGTTTTCTCAGAGTGATGGCCATTGGGGGATGAATATCTCCAGTGCATCTGGCACGGTTGGCGGCGCTGTTTCGTGGCGTGAAAACTTCTTGGTGACGCCTGATGCAGCAATCTTGCGCTACCGCGGCTCCACGCGCGTAACCCCGACAAGCACGGGTACGAGTTTTGCAGGCGGCATTACTGCCTCCGGCTCTGTTTCTTGCGCCGGGCTTACCTCCTCCGGCTCTATTTCTTGCGCCGGGCTTACCTCCAGCGCCAACGTTACTGTGAATGGTCAGACTACGACCACTAGACTTTCAGCGGGGCTAGCAGGTAACCCTGTGGTAATTGGCGATACAACATTCACATCTGTTCACGCCGCATCTGGGTCGTTATCTGTTATGGGTACGCACGGGCTGTATTTTGGTGGCACTTATCCTAGTTATAGTATTTTGCCTTGCCAAAGACAGACAGGAGCGCCTGATGCGACAATTCTGCCAACACTTGGAAGCTCACTATATAAGTTCTGGACGATCTACATAAGCCAATCTCCTGTTGTTGGTTCAGACAGGAACCTGAAAAAATCAATAGAAAACTCAGACCTTGGTTTGTCATTTATTAATGCGCTACAGCCTGTAAAGTATCGACTGAAAAGTGAAGATGACGGCGCACCTTTTCATTATGGGTTAATCGCTCAAGATGTTGCTGATGTTATTACTGGTGACCTGCCAAGTTTTTGCACTAAACACGAAGCCGGAATAGACGACATCACTGGAAATGAGAAAGAAGAGACATGGACTCTTTGCTATGAGGAGCTTATTTCTCCACTTATCAAAGCAGTTCAAGAATTAACCGCTCGCGTACAAGAGCTAGAGGCGAAATGACTGCATGGCACAAATTGATGTTCAAAAAGTCGGGCAGGGTGTGCTGGTATCAGTTATCACCGCCGTCATCGCTGTGGTTGCTCTTGATCACGATCGGATTACTGAGTATGCCGCCCACCTTGATCGAGTCGATGAAAAAGTCTCCCGCATGGAGCGCAACTGCCAGCGTCGTGTTTCTGAGATCGAGCGCATTGCCACGGCCAATACCGGGTATTCCAGAGCCGAAAGCGACCGGCTCCAGATTCGCATTACTCGACTCGAAGACCGGATTCTGGACCATGAAAAAGGTAAAGAGTAAGCAAAAGAGGTCGAGGCGCGTTGTTTGATGAAACGTATGCTTAGAGCCCTTCTGATTACCTTGCTTGTGCTGCCCCCGGTGCGTGTATTTGCGCTGGAGCTTGGGCTTGGTGCGGGGCCGTGTGATATTCAAGGGGTCATGCCAGCCTGTGACGATGGTGGGTGGGTTGCCCATGTTTACGCCAAGCACGATTTTTACGAGTGGCAAAACGGAATTGCCATCGGCGCAGAATACCACCATTTTTCTGCCCCCGAGTCCACTGATCTGGACTACAGTGGCGGGTCCGGCGCGTTTGATTATGGGGGCATTTACGTGCGATGGAGGCTTAAATGAAGACAATTTACCAAATCGCACAGGCAGAAGTCGGGGTGCAAGAGACTCCGGGTTTTTTGAACACTGTGCGCATCACGGAATATCACGCTTCAACCAGCATCGGAAAGTCTGACGACTCAGTGCCTTGGTGCTCGAGTTTTGTGAACTGGTGCGTAACGCAAGCTGGTTATGCTGGCACAAATTCTCCCGCCGCCCGCTCGTGGCTGAAGTGGGGGAAAGAGGTCAAGAAACCGTTTGAGGGCTGCATTGTTGTGCTGTCTCGTGGGAACAAGTCATGGCAGGGTCATGTGGGTTTTTACGTTGGAGAGACAGAGCACAAGATTCGCGTTCTTGGCGGCAACCAGAATGATCAGGTGAAAATCTCTGATTACCCCAAGGAGAAAGTGCTCGGTTTTCGCACAGTGAAAGGAGCGACGGACTCGAAGACGGTTAAAGCATCAACGATCGGCACCGTCATCGCTGCGATTGGCGGGGCCATTCAAACCTTTCCTGAAGAGATCGTCGACAAAGCCGGTTTGATCAGCGGAGTGTTGGCGAATTTTGGCGAGAAAGCGGTAACTGCTGTTGCCGTGATTCTGGTGATTGTGGCGTTCATCTATGTTGTCCGTGAACGCATGAAGAAGATTGACGAGCGGCAGATATGAGCTGGCTGGCCTCTGTCCAAGCAAAGCTATTGGCCGCAGCCGGTATTGTGCTGGCGATTATTGCTGCCCTGATCAAAATCTTTTACATGGGCAAAGCTTCGGCTAAAGTTGATGACATGGGCAGGAAACTGCGTCGCGTGGAGAAAGCAAATGAGATACGTGCAAAGGTCCGCAATACTAATGACGATGATGCTCTTCGTGAGCGGCTGCGCAAGTCTGGCTGGCTCCGAGACTGACGATTTCTGCCTGATCGCCCAGCCAATCATTGGCAGCGCCAGCGATACCGATCGGACGCTTGAACAAATCGAAGAGCACAATACTGTTTGGCGGGAGCTGTGTGAGTAATGCCTCAGAACGCCTTTCAAAAACTGGTTTTTGCTCCGGGGATTGACCGGACAAAGACTCAGTATGCCAGTGAAGGTGGTTGGTACAGCACCAATAAAGTCCGCTTTCATTATGGATACCCGGAAAAGATAGGCGGCTGGGACCGGTATATCGAAGGGTGTACTACCGGTGTGCCCAAGATTATGAAACGCTGGCGCACGCTCGACCAAGAGTTGGTTTTGGCGATCGCGACGACGTTCAAGATCTATATCGAGATCGGCGGTGTTTTAACCGACATCACTCCTATTCGTCGGTCTGTCACGTTGAGTGCCCCCCTGACAACCACGGTGGGCAGTACAACAGTGCTCGTCACTGACCTCACACACGGCGCAGTAGATGGTGCGTTTGTCACGTTGAGCGGTGCTTCCGGGTTTAACGGCATTCCAGCTGATGAAATCAACAAAGAACATCAGATCACAGTTATTGACAACAATACGTGGTCTTTTGAGGCAACCACGGCTGCGACAGTCTCTGGCAGTGGTGGCGGAGGCGCGTCAGTTCTAGCTGAATACCAACTGAACCCGGAAGCTGCGGACAGTTTTTTGGCGCCGGGATTTGGCACTGGTGCGTGGAGTGAAGGCACATGGGGTACTCCCAGAGAAACCTCTGGCACGACAATTTACTCGTCGATGTATTCTTTTGCTCTGTGGGGTGAAGACCTCCTTCTCTGCCCGTACGGAAAGGCGATTTATCGCTGGGATGCAACTTTCCCTTACAACAGGGCAACAATTCTGCCAAACGCCCCCACGCAAAACTATTTCATTCTCACCACGCGTAACAGGCATCTTGTGTGCTTTGGCTGCAACGAGGCGGGAGATCCTGTTTCTTCGCTTGACCCTTTGCGCATCCAGTGGTGCACACAAGAAGACCTTGATGTGTGGGAGCCGCTGATTACAAACACGGCTGGTGATTACCTGCTGTCGAATGGTGTTGCCATTCAAGCAGTTGCCGAGATTTCAGATGGCTACCTGATTTGGACACAGAACACGTTGTTCCACATGTCTTCTGTTGGCCCTCCTTACGTGTTCAGCTTCCGGCCGACAGCGACAATTACTGGTATCGCCAGCCCTTATGCACATGTCACTGTGAACAACTCCACCTACTGGATGAGCTCAAATGGGTTCTACGTTTATGAAGGCGGTGTGAACTCGATGCCGTGTTCCGTTGAATCGGTTGTCTTCGATAACTATGACCAGCTGCAAGCAAACAAGGTCTTTGCGTATCACAACAGCCAGTTCAACGAGATCGGGTGGTTCTTTGTACCCAGAGTTGTAGCGCCTGTTTCTTTGATTGACCCGCTGGATGACCAGCCTCGCTCAACAATCTACGTGACAGACACTGCTGCTTTCCCCCGCGAAGGAGAAATTATCATCGAGGATGAGATCATTTCCTACACCAACAAACGCGACACGGTGTTTCTTGGGTGCACGCGTGGGGCAAGCGGAACAACAATCGCCCCACACGAAGTGTGCGACAACGTTTCCCTACGCGGCACTGATTACTCAAAAGAGCCGTCAAACTACGTCACGTTCAACCTCAACGAGCGTGTTTGGTGGGATGGACGCCTCGAGCGGTCCAGCTGGCTTGACCAAGGGGTTTTCGACTACCCGCTTGCAACAACATGCTGTGGTTGTATCTGGGCGCATGAGTTTGGCGTTAACTCCGGGGAAGACCCCCTGCCAGCGACGATTGAGTCGAGTGATTTCGACATCGGAGAAGGCGACCGGTTGATGTTCGTGCGCCGCATGGTGCCTGATTTTGACATTGATTCTGGCACGGTAACTGTTAGACTTTTAACAAGAAGGTATTCACAGAGCGATCAAGTCGAAGAGCTCATTGGTGTTGTTGATGAGTCAACGGAAAAAATTGATACGCGGATTCGTGGCCGACAAGCCTCGATTCGCATTTGTTCATTCAGAGTAGGCGATAAATGGCGATACGGCGCCCTTCGCCTCGATATGCAAACAGACGGGAGAAGGTAACGCTATGAGTGGTGGATCAATTGGTGGTGGTGCTTCCACCCAAAACCAAGCAAAACCAAATTACAACGCATACACGCCGCCGCAGAATCAACCGCGTGCGCAGTCCGCAAATAACATGCTGCAGAATCAGTTCCAGAATCAGATGCAGCATCGCTATGGTAACCAGTGGCAGAATCAGAATCAGCCGCAGTACCAGCACCAATACCGATACGGCCAGCAAGGCCAAGGGATGCTCTCAGATACAGCAGCTCGAGCGCAAAACCAGCTGAATCAAGCTCGTGATATGTATCAAAACCAGTGGAACCAACAGGGATCGCAGGTGGCTAATAGAGGCAGCGTCTTTTCCCAGCCCCCGCAGATGAACCAGCAGTACATGCGCCCACAGATGTACCAGAACCCGTTCATGCAGCAGATGCAGAACCCGTTCATGCGACAAATGAACCCCTTTGCAAACTACCAGAACCCTGCTCCGTGGGGTGGTTTCGGTGGTTATGGTAGCCGCTGGGGGGGATAATGGCCGTTCAGCAGCTTCCTCCACCCAAGCAAGAATATGACCCATTCATCATGCAGCAGATTGTGCGCATGCTGAACGAGCGTTTTGCACGAGACGACAGCGAGCAAAAACCTGATGCCATCGGGAAAATGCTGGTTGCCGACTGGATGAGCGACTGATGGCGGTTGGTAACTTCAACGCCTACGGAGTCGAGCGAGTCGGGGCCAACCTTGCGACAACCGGGTTAACCGGCGTTTTAACCGTGCCCGATGATGATCGTTATACGGTGAAGTGCATCCTTGCCTATAATTCTGCAACAACAGCGACATCCGTTACTGTTTCGTGGATTGACGGGGACACATCAACAACTTACACGTTGTTTGACCAGTCAATCGCTGGCACAACGGGTAATGATTTTTTAGATGGTGGGGCTGGGCCGCTCGTGCTGAAAGGCGGCGATACGTTACAACTACAGGCATCGGCCGCAGGTGTCGTTGATGTCACTGTTTCTTATATGGCGCTTGGACGCCTGTCTGGACAAACTTGAGGTGTGTTATGGCTGGCTTACAGTCTCTTGCTGAAAAACTGGCAAAAAAGGGTCGCTACGGTGACACGATGTTGCTGCACGTTAACCCCGTCGAAGTGGCCGGCCTCGATGCCCTCGCCAAAGAGATGTACGGCATGGGGCTTACCAAGAACCCGGATACCGGCCAGCCAGAAGCGTTTCTGCCATTTTTGGCTCCGCTCATGACTGCTATGGCAACACCAGCCGGGATGGCATTAACTGGCGCAGGTGTCGGGGCGCTGACTAACCGGGATGACCCCATGCGCGGGGCGCTGATGGGCGGCCTGACTGGCGGCCTTGGCGGTGCAGCTCTTGGCGGCATGGGCCTGCTCGGTCAAACAGGTGCACAAGCAGCAGGGGCAGGGGCTCAACAAGCTGCTACCCAAGCTGCAACGCAAACCGCCGCAGACACCGCAGCAAAAACAGCCCTGCAAAAAGGCATGGAACAGGGGCTGAATATGGGCGCCGCAACACCGCCTACTACTGGCCTTGCTTCAAGCACGACGGCCAACCTGACCCCCATGCAGGCACCGGTTACGTCAATGACCCCGATGCCCGGCCCAGCAACGACCCCGATGCAGCCGATGGGCGGGTCTATTGGGAGCGCCCCAGTTGGCGGGTTCAACGCGCCGACACCACCCCCCGGCCTTGCTTCATCGCCGTCCGCTCCCGTTACGGGAGGAGCAGGTGTGCAGCCGCCGGCCAAGCCGGGCTTTTTCGAGGGCATGCTGAACGATCCGGGCAAGATGATCCAGATGGGTCTGCTGGGGTCGATGGCTGAAAACTACCTCCGCAGCGGCGACAAGGGCGAAGACGAGGCAGCAGCCCGCAAAGAGCGAAAAAAGTACGAAGACCGCATCCGTGATAACTATGCCCAAGCTGGCCGACCGATGCCGTTCAATTTTGCGATGGGGGGCGGTGTCCGCGGCCCGGGCGACGGCATGAGTGACAGCATCCCTGCGATGATTAACGGCCGTCAACCAGCAGAGCTCAGCGATGGTGAATTCGTCTTCCCAGCTGATGTCGTCAGTGCGATTGGCAGAGGCTCGACAGACGCCGGTGTGCGCCGGTTAGAAGAAATGATGGGGAATATTCGAGCAAATCGCGACAAACTGCTCGGCAAAAAGAGTCAATGAGGGTCATTTCGGTTCCCACGCATGGGATCAACCAGTTATGGCCGGAAATTGAGTCGCTGATTGAACGAGGGCTGAAAGAGTCCGAAGGCGACTATAATAAAGAGCATGCCAAGGTCTACCTGACAACAGGTGCTTGGCATCTCTGCATCGCAGTTGATGATGCGAATTCAGTTCGCGGTGTCGCTGCTGTAGACTATGTAAATAGACCAAACGATCGCGTAGCGTTTGTTGTCTTGGCCGCAGGCCGCTTTATCGTTGTGCCTGATGTTTACGCGCAATTTTGTGATGTTCTCCGGCAAAACGGAGCAACCAGTCTCGAGGCAGCCTGCCATGATTCGCAGGCGCGACTTTACAAAAAAGTTTGTGGAGCTCGAGAGAAATACAGCATTGTTGAGGCACGATTATGACTCGCTGGCACACACTCGACGGGATTCCAGACCTTCCCGAGCAGGCATTTAACGAGCAGAAAGTTGGACTGCGCAGCCGTATGACGCTGGAAGGCGGAGGCGGTGGCGGCAACACAAAGTCCACGTCCTACCAGACAAACCTCCCTGCTTACGCCCGCCCCTACTACGAAGACATGATGGACCGGGCCCATGAGGAATCCCTCAAGGGCTATGAAGGCTACACAGGCGACCGAGTTGCCGGATTCACGCCCAACCAGCAAACCGTCATGGGCAACATCTACGGGATGGGCGTCCCAGATCAGTTTGCCGGGGCCACCGGGGCCACCTACGGGGCAATGGATCGTGCTGGGAGCCTGACTGGCGACCGGATTGCAGGGTCTGTTTACGGGCTCAGCAGCCCCTACCAATCATCTGGCTATCAAGCGACTACATTTGATCCGGGCTACACAGCCGGTGAGATGACTGCACGCCAATTTACACCAGAAGAAGCGCAGACGTACATGGACCCGTACATGCAAAATGTCGTTGATATTCAGAAGCGGTCTGCTGCTTCCGACGCCCTGCAAAAGCAGCTCATGAACAACTACGCCGCTCAGCAGGCTGAGTCGTTCGGCGGCAGCAGGCACGGTGTTGTAGAAGCTGCCCACTCCAAGGACACGATGCAGCTGCTCGACGATATTCAGAAGAAAGGCCTGCAGGACGCCTACTCGCGCGCCCAGCAGACGTTTCAAGCGGACAGACAAGCCCAGATGGACGCCCAAGCGCAGACAGAAGCGTGGCGCCAAGCACAGGCTGATTTTGGCCTACAAGCGCAAGGGATGGATGAACAATCTCGCCAGTTTCTGGAAGGAATTAGTCAGTTCGGTGCAGGCATCGACCAGCAAACCGCAGACCGCATGCTGCAGGCACTGTCGGGTGATGCAGATCGGAGCCTTCAAGCGCAAACAACTGGTATCCAGTCACTGCTCAGTGGTGCAGGGCAGCTGGCCGACATTGGCACAGCACAGTCGAACTTGCAGATGGCCCAGCTCAAGATGCAGGAGGCTACGTCCGACAAGGAGCGCCAGCTTGCACAAGCCGAGCTCGACCAAGCGTACCAAGATTTTGTCAACGCTCGCGATTACGATCGTCAGCAACTGGCGTTCTTCAACGCACTGCTCCGCGGTATCCCGGTTCCTGTCCAGCAAGAAACCATCCAGTATCAGGCTGCGCCCAGCATTGGTGGCACGCTGACCGGTGCAGGGCTGGCGTCGCTGGCGGCTAACCAGCTCACTCAAGGTACATCGTAATGAATATCCTCCAGATGCAGGATGACCTGAAAAACATGTCTGACCAGCAGCTCATGGGCATCCTCAATGGAGGTCAAGCCCCGAGCTACCTCGTGCTTGGCGAGATGCGCAGGCGCAAAGACATGCGCGACCAAGCCGCTGCTCAAAACCAGCAGCCCCCGACTGTCGCTGAAGAACTTACAGCAGGCATCGGCGGCCTTGCACAGCCGCCCCAGATGCCACCACAGCAGCCCCAGATGCCACCGCAACAGTTTGCTATGGGTGGCCGCGTCGGTGCCGCAGAGAAGGACATGGGCTATCTGAGGGGTATGAAGGAAGCCTGTTGGGTAAACCCCGGCACGGGCGAGAAGATGTGCCCGCCAGCCAAGCCGGATGTGCGTCAACCAAGCACTGGTCAGACCAAGAGCTACGCCGAGGGCGGCAAGGTGGACAACGACCGCTACCGCCGCATTATCAGCGAGGTTGAGGCCAAGTACGACCTGCCGACAGGCATGCTGTATGGCGTCTGGTCAACCGAGAGCAGCCGAGGCACAGACATGGGCCTGCTTGGTCCCGAGACACGCTACGGCTACGCACAGGGTCCGTTCCAGATCCTGCAGAGCAACCTCAAGGCCGGCAATGTGCCGGAGTCTTTTGAAGCGCATGCCAACTGGGCAGGCGACTATCTGCGCAAGGGTATTGACAAGTACGGCCCTGAAAAGGCTGCTGGCATGTACCACGGCGGCCCCAGCCAGAAGAATTGGGGTCCGAAAACAGCGTCTTACATCGACAAGGTCAACCAGTACATCTCGCAGTTTCCGGCATCGACCGAGAAACCGCCGATGCAATATGCTGAAAAGCCACAAATGCCCGTTTACCACGAGCGGCAGACCGAGCCTGCATACGCTGGCAGTCCGCTGATGCCCCTGCTCAAATTTGTCGGCCCCGAGACGATGGGCGACGACGCCTATGCCGCTAACCAGCAACTGTTGGCCATGATCGACGCCAACAAGAAACGCCAAAAGGGCTACGCACAGGGCGGCATTGTTCAGCTGGCAGAGGGCGGTGACCCGGAAGAAGAACGCCTTCGTCTCGAGATGGAAGCCCTTGCTGCGCAATTAAAACAGCGTGAAATGGCGCAGGGCGGCGGTAAGTTCCCAACAATGGACTATGACGCAATGCGCCCAACGCCGAAATTTGACTTTGGCGTCGGCGATATTCAACGCCCAGTAGACAAAGAGAAAGAAGCCCTGCGAGAACGCCGAGCGCGTGAATATAGCCACGAACCGGGATTTTATGGAGGGGTTGGGCTGCCGCTAATTGAGCCTGCCCCAAAAGACGCTAAACCAACGTCACCAATCGACGCCGCAGCTGCAGAAACACCAAAAGTCGACGATATTATCGACGATGATTTTGCGGAAGAAGAGAAAAAACCAAAAGCAAGTGGCGGAAAAGGCAGTGTAAAGGCCAGCGGAATTGCTGCATTGGCTGCACCAGCTGGTGGTGATGAATATGAGCGCCTGAAAAAAGCCTACGAAGACCGTCTTGGCAATATGGAAGATCAGCGCCGTGCTGAAATGCTCATGCAGATGGGTGCTGGCATGCTCGGCAGCGATTCTATCTGGGGCACGCAGGCCATCGGCCAAGGCCTTGGCAAAGGCGTCGATTACATGGCTGGTGTACGCAAAGAAGAACTGGAAGGCCGCGATTCTTTGCTGAAAACACAGGCCCAAATGGACGCTGCGATGGCTAAAGCAGCTGGTGATTACGCGCTTGGTCAAGGCGACCTTGCTGTTTCTGAAGCGATGCTAAAAGAAAACTCGCTGGCGTCGTTGACAAGCATGAAAAACAACATCGACAAAGAGCTCGCTAAACTCGTTAATGAATATAACGTGCTTGTTGAATCTGACCCGGACAAAGAAGCTGAGCTGAAGAAGTACTACCAATATTTGCTTCAGCGTAAAAACTATGTCGACGCGGCAATTAGCCAAAATCTCGGCTTCCGTGGCTATGATTTGGGGGAAATCCAAGCGCCGCCCGCCGCCGCTATAGGGATAAACCCCCTCAACCTGCAGTGATATAAATGCCAACCTATCGCTATAACTTTAAGCACCCGGATGGAACGCCAGTTGTTGTCACTTCCCCAGAAAAGTTGACACGAACACAGGCGCTTGAATTAGCTAATCGGCAGGAACTCGACCGTCTTGCAGCAGAAAAGGCAAAAGCTGCTGAAGCCCAGCGCCTCGAAGACACCCGAGGGTTTCTCCCGAATCTCGCTGCCGCTTACAAGCAAACCGGTGCTGCCGATGAGCTGCTTGGTTATGGCTACGCCGCAAAAGAAGCATTGGGGGATAACGCGCTCTCTGACTTTATGATCCAGAAGAGCGCCGAGATTGACGCTGCCAACCAAGGCGGAGCTTCTATTCCCGAATTTGGGGAGATCGGCGGTGTCGGGGATCTCTGGAACTACGTCGGCGGCCACACCGGTGCTTTTGCTGGTTCCGCGTTGGGCTACGGGCAAAGTGCTGGCCTCGGCGCCTTGAGCGGTGCGGGTATTGGTGCACTGGCCGGTTCTCCTGCTGGCCCAGCCGGGATGGGCGTTGGTGCGGGCATTGGTGCGCGTGTGGGCTCAGTTGCAGGCCCTGCGATCGGCACAAACCTTGGCCGCATGATCCGTCGCCAGCAACAAGAGGGTGGCAATGTTGATTTCGACCGCGCCCTTCAAGCCTCCCTGTTCACAACCGCGACCCAGACAGCGTCACTTGCTGGGCTACTGAAACTGGTGCCCGGCGGCGGCAAGATTCTCAGCAAGTATCTGCCCAAAGACGGCAAACCTGACCTCGCTGGGCTGAAAAAGCTCGCCGATAAAGGTTGGGGCGAATCAGCCGCCAGAGGCGCTGGCCGCTTGGTTGGGTTTGAGCTGCCACAGGAAGTTCTCGACGTGGCTGCAGAGCGTTGGGCCGCTGGCCTGCCGCTTGATACGCCGGATGCCTTCTCCGAATATGCCTCTGCCGCGGAAGCTGTGGCGGTTGGTGGGGCCCCGCTTGGTGCCGCTGGTGGTGCTTACCGCAAGCAAGCTGCAACAAGCCAAGCGACGCAGGTTGAGAAAGAAATCGAGCAAAAGAAGCGAGTTGCCGATGCGCTTAAACAGGAAGAGGCCAAGCAAAAAGCCATTGCTGAGCTGGCTGACAAAGAGCAGGCAGCTGCTGGCCTTGTAAGCAGCGGTGTCCATCAGATGGACCCAATGCAACGCCTTGGTACTCTGAGGAGACTGAGGCAAGAGGCAGACACCAACCCAGCGTTTCAGGCGGCTCCGGCCGACGCCCGCAAACGGTACACTGACCAGCTCGACGCATTTATCGAGCAAACAGACAAAGAGATCCCTGCTGGCACACAAGCAGATCTTGCTGGGCAACCGCAGATTGAGGGTCCGCCCGCAGGGCTTGCAGAGCGCATGCGCGGTGCTGATTTTGCTGTTGGTGAAGATACGCGCACGTCACTGCAAGGGGTGCCAGCGATTGATACCTCACGCAACCTGCAACTGCCACTTGATGAGCCAATCGGCGCCCAGACACCCAATATCCTCGAGGGTACGACCCCTGTAAAAACTACACTGCGGGGTAAGAAAACACCCAAAAAGGTTGTTGAGCAAGCACCCAAAACAATGGCTACTCTGCTCGAACACCCAACCTACGGGAAGAATGTCACTGGGTATCGCAAGCTCCTTCAGGGGCTTGATGCGACAACAGACGAAGGCCGCAACCGCCTTAACGACATCGTGGCAGATGTTGACAAGCGCCTCAACAAGATGACGCCCAGTGAGAAAAACCAAGGCTACCGGGATTATCTCGGTATGGTGCGCGACGCGGCGACCAAGTATCAGCAAGCTGGCCTGCAGGCCGCCGGCCGCAGCGAGATGCGCCAGCGTGCCCAAGAAGCTGCGCCGGGGGAGCAGGTCGACCTGTTTGGGCCTGATCAAGCCGCTGAACAGAGCGCCATTGACGAAGCTGTTGTTGACGCTGGTATTGATACAGAAGGTGTGCCGGGGGAGCAGATCGACCTGTTTGGGCCTGATCAAGCCGCTGAACAAGGTGTGCGCCCAATGCTGACACCAGAACTAGAGGGTGTTGTTGCTGAAGAGAGCCCGCAACTTGATGCGTTTGACCTCGATGTAATGCGGATTCAGAAAGAAATGGAGCTTCCGCCGGGTGAGGTCGATACACGCGCAGAGGCAATCCGCGCCGCTGGTGGTGATGCTCCGGCACCAAACACACAACTGCAAGACCAGCTGATTGCATTGCGCAGGCAGATGGATTTTGATGCCATCAACCAGCAACAGGCAGAGCAAAAAGCTGCAGAAATCGAAGCCGCTTACGCTCAGCGCCGTGACGTGCCGGATGAACAGTTCTACGCCGACGCCGATCGTGTCGGGCTGCGCTACTTGGCCGACCGCGTGCGGGAGAAGACCGGGCGCCTGCGTGAAAAACTGGAAACTCCAGCCACACAAACTCCTTCCGACGTGACCGTACCCGAGGCACCCGCTGCGGAGCCCGAAGGCAAACCTGAAAAGAAGGTCGCCAAAAAGAAAGTCGCGAAGAAAAAGACAGCCAAGAAGAAGGTAGCCAAGAAGAAGGTAGCCAAGAAGACCGGTAAGGGCGCCGCTCGACAGGTTTATAAAGGCTACGAAATTGAAGAAATGGAAACCGGCCGCTTCTACGTGCGTAAGGAAGGACAAGACACATGGCCAGACTCTGCTGCTGATGTTGCGGAAGCAAAAGCAATCGTAGACAACTATGTAGAGCGTGACGATCTGGCGGCCAGACGCGCAGCCAAGAGTGCTGAGATTGACCAACGCCGCGCTGCTGAGAAAGAGGCTGCAGCACCAGCGCCGCAAGCAAAACCAGAGCTCACAGAAGAAGAGCGGATTGTGCGTGAGAACCAGATTCGCATGCAAATGGCCCGCGTACAGCGACGCAAAGCAGCGAAGTCTGGGCACGAGGCGTACGGCAGCCGCAACATGCCTGTCACTGTCGACCACTTAAGCAAGCCAAAGGGCAAAGGTAAGTGGAAAGGCGACCTGCGTTTCTTTGACGGCAAGTCGACATGGACACTCGTTCCGCGCATGGTTGAAACCCCGCAGTGGAAGAAAGACGGCATCAACTACACCGCAAGAATCGACGAAGAGACATTTGATATTGTCCGCCCCGATAAAAAACGCCCGTGGGTTGTGTACCGCGAAGGCGAGCGCATCGGCGGCCCGTTCGAGACACTCAAAGAGGCCAAAGCCTTTGTTGGTGACAGCAACATCCGCTACGCCATCAAAGAACAGCGTGCGTCTGGCAAGGCGATGGTCAGCCCGCAGCAGTTTTACAACGACAAGATCAAATTTATTCGTCAGAAAATCGACGAGCAGTTAGCAAAGCAGAAAGAGGCCGAAGTCGCTGGCAAAGACCAAATCGCTGCCAACGCCAAAACGCGTGTCAAACAACTGCGAGAAGACATCAAGTTTTACCAGACAGCGAAGAAAAAGCTGGATGAGCGTGCCCCTGTCGGTGTTAAAGAGCCACGCACACTGCAAGAGGCTATCGAGCAACTGCGCAACAACATCATGGCTGTTGAAGATGCAGAGCTCGAGACAGAAATTGGCGAGTTCAAAGACTCTGAGACTGCGCGTTTCGATCGGATTACCAACTCGCTGACAGAGGCAGAGTCGTTTATTGACATCGAGCTGTCACAGCCAGCTGGGTATCTCACCGATGTCAGCACGGGCTGGGAGACTCCCTCTGTTAAAGAAGAGGTTGTTGTTGACGGCAAAACGAAAACCATCAGTACCCCTGTTGCCGGCAAACGCACGCTTGAGCACTTGGGTGATAACTACGTTGTCACGCAGGACAAGAAACCAAAGCCGGGAACCAAGACTGTTTTCTTCCACACAGTCACCAAGAACGGCCAAGTAATCTCGGAAAACGAATTCAAGACGGCGAAAGAGGCCATGATGTTCGTCAATGCCCAGCTGCACCAGCGACGCATTGACTCAGCCACAAGCCACGTCGACCAGCACCGCCTCGTCAAGCAGAAGGAAGTTGCCTCTTTTATGGAGGAGCTGGAGAGCTGGAAACAGGACCGCAACAACAAAGCGGACTGGGATGCGTGGAACAAAGAATATGTCGACCGTGTTCTGTCTGACTTTGCAAAATCAGGCGAGGACTACAAAAACTTCAATGCGTGGCTACAGAACTGGCTTGTTGCGAACAAGCGTGACCCCCTGCTGACCAGCAAAGCCTACGGAGGAAAACGACCGGGGCCTTCTCTCGCGGTTGGTACGTCAGACGTCATGAACATCCTATGGCGCAGTGCCCCATTCAACGAGATCCCGCAAGCGGAAGCAGTCACTGGCGGAAAGAAGAAAGACACCGCACTGCTCAACACCTTCGGCGAAGAAAAACTGGATGTCGACGAAGACGGCAACACAGACGAAGATCCAAAAGACCTGCGGTTCCGCTTGTCAGAAGACAACGTCAACGGGTTTGACTCCAAAGAGGCGCTGATGGAGTCGCTGGCGAAGAAGTTCGGCCCAGCGTTTATGCAGGCAGTGCGCTCTGGCAAGGTGATTGTGCACGACACTGATATGAGCGACACCCTGAGTGACGCTGCACGTCGCTACCTGATGCGAGAAATTGCCGATGGCAAGCCGCCTGTCTCTGGTTTTGTTGCCGAGGGCAAGGGGAAGAAGCCTGTCGTCCACTTAATCGCGTCCAACGTCGACAAGAACCTTGATTTCCGCACGCTTGTCCACGAGGCCGGCGCCCACGCAGGGCTGGAAGGGGTTTTTGGCAAGAACGTCATCAACCAGCTTTACAAGCAGGTAGATTCTGCACTCAACAGCGCGGTGCGGAAAGGGTTCAACAACATGACCCCGCTGGAAAAGGCAGTTGTTGAAGCGCACGTTAAGGCGCAGCGTGATGCCAACAAGCCAGAACATGTGCCTGAAGAAACCATTGCCTACCTGTCTGAAGCAGATCAGAAACTGCCAATGGTTCGCAGGATCATTTCATCCTTCAAAAACTGGCTGCGGGAAAACTACAGCTGGATACCTGTTGGCGAATTCACGCTAGATGACATTCGTCAGCTGGCACATACTGCCGCCAAGAGCTGGATGACAGACGGCAACAAGCGCGAACGCAGCGTCAACGCCGAAATGTATTTCTCCCGCCACGGTGCGCCAACAGACAATGGTGAGGCTGTCCTTGGCATCATGGGCGACCAAGGCCTCAATGTTGTCGGTGTCACCCCGCAAGGGAGAGCTGAGCGACTAAAGCAGGCCTACAATGACACCCTGCGTGAGAAGACCCCGCGCCAGCGAGCCCGGTGGTTCAAAAACACATTCCTTCGCCCGCTTGCAACCGGTCTGTTCTCAAACAGTGCCGCCGTTCGCGATGCTGTTGACCAAGCGATGCGTGACATGGGCTACGACGAAGCAGTGCGCATCTCCAAGATGATGGATCTGTCTGATGCACAGGTTGTCCACAGCGGTGCTTTTGCTTCCATGTTCCTCGAGCACGGCCGCGCTCAATTCAACGAGCAGACGCGCAAGTGGGAGACAGTGGAATCTGCGTTCAACTTCAAAACCATGATGGATTTTGTCGAGGAGCTGTCGAATAGCCTCAACATCACGATGGAGCAAGCAGAAGCTGCTGCCCACACGTTTGGTGTTGCTCGTCGTCTAAAGGCGTTGAACGATAAACTGGACGGCTACATCACGCAGTACGACAACATGAAGGACAAAAAGTCCGCCGCTGCGAAACAGCTGCAACAGCGCATCGAGAAGCTGAATGCCTCGATCCACTGGCGCAAAGATAACGGTGATGTGGACACAGACGCGATCGACAACGCCCTGCGCATGGCCGAGCTTGACCCGAACTTTAACCGCATCTTTACCGTGTGGGATGGCATGCGCGAAAACATGCTTGAGTTCAACAAGGACACTGGCCTGCTGACAGAAGAATACGCTGACCAGCTATTCATGAACCAAGGCTACGTGCCCTTTGCCCGCCTGCAAGATCAGGATCTGGGCAGTGTCGACGGATTCAACTCGTTTGTTCGCAACCGGCTGATCGGCAAAGACCCCATCAAGCACATGAAGGGCTCGACGAAAGAAGTCACCAACATCTTCCGTGCAATGGAGAACATGATTGCCGCCAACGTCGAGGCCGGTCTGCGGAACCACAAGGCGCAGATGGTGCTGAATCTCATGGAGGAGACAGATATTGAGAGCGTGGAACGACTCGCTGATCCGGCTGAAGAAAAGATTGGGTCAGAAGAAGCACTGCGTAGAAAGAACGCAATCGAGCAGGCGAAGCGCCGCCGCAAGGTTGTCACCGTGCTGGTTGAGGGCAAGGAGCAGTACTACGCAGTCAACGATCCGTGGATGATGGAGATGTTCAAAGGGCTGGAGACACTGCTGCCGCTTGGATCAACACTGATGAAGTGGTCGAGCTTTGCCAACGCAGTCATGCGCCAGCCTGTTGTTCTCAACCCGTTGTTTACCCTGTCGCAGCTGCCACAGGATACGATCTCAGCGATGTTCACAGCTGGCCTGTCGACCAAGCAGTCTCTGACCCTGCCCTTCAAAGTGCTGAGCAACTTCATTAACACCCTGACAAACGTCAGCGAAACGCACGACCAGCTACGCAAATACGGAGCGGTTGGTGTGCGTGACTGGTCCCGAGATGCAACGCTGAGTGAAATCGAGACAGAGATGACCTCCATGCGGAAGCCAACCCTGCTCGAGAAGATCAAGCAGCCTCTGCAAGTCTGGGCAATGGCGGGCGATAACGCGATCCGTCAGGCTGTCTATGAAGCACACATGCTGGACAACCCGAATGACCCGCAGGCGCAAGCTGTTGCAACAGAGAAAGCGTTCGAGATCATTAACTTCCGCCGCCGCGGCAGCAACCAGCTGGTCAATGGTCTGATCCGGCTGATCCCGTTCATGGGCGCTGCGCTGCAAGCTATTAACGTGCAGTTGAAAGTTCTTTCTGGTCGGGGGATTGTTGGAGGGCAAAACAGGGGAGCCGCCTCTTTGCAGCTGGCAAAGAAAATGGCCTTGGCGACAGGTGCCTATACCCTCTACACCATGCTGCAGCAGGGGGATGAAGAATACGAGGAGATGGATGATTACGAGCGTGATCGGATGATCTATCTCGGTGGGAACTTCGGTATTCCAGTGCGCCACGACATCTCGATGATCCCGAAACTCATTGCCGAGCACGGCTACAACTTNNTGCCGAGCACGGCTACAACTTGATGACTGACGCTGCTTTCACTGACGGGGAAAACTCCAAAGCGGCTATCAAGGATGCCCTGTTGAATATTGCGACGGCACCCTCTGCGATTCCGCAGCTGATCAAGCCGAGCGTTGGTGTCTACTTCAACCGCAACATGTTCTCGGGCCGCGACATTGTGCCGCAGCATTTCCAAGACATCGCTCCAGAGAAGCAATACACAGAGCAAACCAGCGAACTTTCCAAAGCCCTCGGTGAAACGTTTGGCCTGTCACCTATGAAGCTCGACTACTGGCTGCGAGGCACGTTTTCGTCGCTGGCGGGGCTGGCCATGTGGACAACAGACAGAGCCCTTGAGCTGAGTGGAGAGAAGCGCCCGTCACCGTCTGCGCAAACAGCCATCAAGCAGATTCCGGGCATGTCACGGTTCGTGCTCAAGGAGCAAGGTTCTGGATACGTGGATATGTATTACGAGCTGATGAAGAAATCAGATGAGGTGAAGGCAACGTTCGATCGGTTGAAGAAAGTGGATTTCAGAAATGCCGTCAAATACCTTGACGAAGAGGAAGGGTCATTTAGGAAGTTGTATGGCGCGAACAAGTCGCTGGGAGAAGTACGGAAGGCACTGGCAGAGATTCGTGCGGCAAAGACGCAGATCTTTAACCTGCCAGCAGACATGATGTCTCAAGAAGAAAAGGAAGAGAAGCTTGCTGCACTGAATGAAACAGCTGCTCGGATGGTGCGTTCGGTTGATCCGAAACGACTGCGGGAAATCACTGGGTTTTCGGATTAGGCAAAAAAACCCGGCGTAATTACGCCGGGTAAAAGCTATCGAGTTCAGACAAACACAGCACCATGAGGAGGGGGGAATAGTGATGTTTGCCTGCGAGTATTATCACTCAACTCGCCACGTTCGTAAACCCCGTATAGAGTCCTCGACAGTCGAAATCACGCGCACTTTGTAGTCAAATGCTGCCGCTGTGCGCTTGATCTGGCCGCGCGGCTGCTTGCAGTCGAGGCAGGGGATAAAGAAGCTATCCCCTATCCGCATACCGCCGATAACCGCTTTGAAATTCCACTCAACCAAGCGACGATGTGCTTGTGGGTGACAACCCGTTTGTCAATCTATGTAACGAGTCAGCGGTGTGGTCGGTGGTCGTGGTAGTGTTAGTGATAGTCCACAGATTCTTTTGAGCTGCCAGCTGTGCTTGCTGGTGCGCTGCGCGTAGGGCTGTAGCAGGGTCCGGTTGGTTTTGCGCCGGGTCGTGCACTGGAACTTCTTCGTTTTTTGCCAGTGCGTTGACAAACTCTGCACCTAGCCAGCTACACGCTGCGTCGTGAAACTCAGCGGCGATGTCTTCTGATACAAGAGACAACATGTTTGCCCTCTCAAAGCAAAACGCTGCCAACTCCACATCTTGTGTCAGCACCACATGCAAACCAGTACTGACATGCCTGATAATTAGACCGTTGCCCTCGGAGCTGGCGTTATACAGCGTAAATTCATCCGGGCGGTTGTTCAGAGCGTTGGTAAAATGCACTGCCGTGCCGTCAAAGGGTTTCGTTTGTTCACTCACTGTCGTTCTCCATTGGAAGGATAAGGCCACCGAGCGCGTCTTCTGAGCAATCGAAGACCAACGTGTCGGTGGGGGAAGAAGGCACGCCCGTGTTGGAGAGCATGCGTTTTTTGCGGGGGCCAACGTACTGCAGGTCGACGTCTGGTTCTTTCGCCTCCGTCAGCACTTCTTGCATCGTGATCTGCCGCCAAGTGCAGTAGTCACGAAACGCGTTCTTCGCGATATAGATCTGCTTTTGTTCAGCTTCGAATCTGGCAAAAACGCCTTGTGTTGGCATGCGTTGGGGATCAGCCAGCGACGAGGCCATGCCGTTCTTCACGACGAGGATCTTGCCTGTGTGCTTCGACAGGAAATCGCCGATGACACTATCCGGGTTTGTCTTGTGCGTCTCCAGCGTCTCTCTCGAGCGGTCAAACATGCTGATAAACCACTCTTTCAGGTGATCCAGAGGCATATTGATCAGGCCCAAATCCTGCGCAATCTTCGCACCAGCGAAAACCACGGCGCCAATCGCCGCCCAATAGCGTTCGCGTGGGTTGTCACCAACAACATCCTTGATGGCTTGCCGTTCCTCGTGCACCAGCTCTGGCAGTTTGTCGACGTTGTTGACCAGCCACTTCGCGTAGATGTCCCCAGCGAGGCCACAGTTTGCCTCGAGAGCTTCAAACAGGGCTGTTGCCTGTGGGATGAAAACTTGCTTGACTGGCAGCTCCATGATCCGCGCCAACTCGCCCTCTGGAACATCCTTCAGTGTGCCGAGCTTATCAGCCGGCGAAGCGTTTGAGGTTGTGATCAGCAGGTTATTCCACGACGTGAAGTTAACTCGCTCCTCCGTGCCGTTGCTCATCATGCCGTTTTTCGCGCGGCCGTGTGTCGTGTGGTAGGAGATGTCAGAAATCTGCTCCGCTGGCAGATTGGTGATCTCGTCGAACACACAGACAATGTTCTGCATGATCCCCATCCGGTGGAACCGGGACGCTACCGTGTCGATCGCGTTCATCATCAGCTTATCTGGTCGGCCCCAGATTGACAGGGCCACGCGAGCAGCTGTCGTTTTCCCTGTGCCCGATTCATTGCTCACCAGCGAGATAACCCCACCAGTGACACCAGAGAAGCGCACCAGCGGCGACCCAAACCCAGCCAGCGCCGCAAAAGCCTGCGCCTCCAGCCCCTCCAGAGCGAAGCAGTTCATTGCCTGCTTCCAGACCTCCAGATCGCCACGCGGCTCCATGTCGTCAATGATCCTGCGTGTTGTGCTCGCGGGGAAGTTCTTGTTGATGCCTTTCGTGGTGTACTCACGATGCCCCACAACGAAGGACTTGGCGTCTGGGGTCCAGCCAAATTGCAGCTGAGCGTCCAGCGCCCGCTGCTTGTTCTGCAGTTCTTGCACGTATCGGATTGTGTATGCCATAACATCATTCATCGTTTTTGCGTTCGCCACGATGCCGTTTTTAGCTAGCTCGATTTTGAACTTGTTGCCCTCGTGGAGAGTGCCCGACAAGACTGAAAACTCACGCATGCCGTCCATTGGGAGATGGAGTCGCATGACGAAGCAATCACCCCCGATTGGGTCATTGAGTCTGGTGACTACATAGAAATCGTGGTCGTAGATTTTCCTGTCAACGCCGCCCTCATCTGTCTGCTCCGTCATGTAAACACCGCCTTTCTTCCCGCGGAAGTAGGGGTATGGCGGGTTATACAGCGGCTTGTCGAGGTTCTCAACCGACAGGGTTGCTTCTTTGATTACTTCGTCGGAAACAGGATCAGCACGAACAACTTCTTTGCCCAGCAGTATCGGAGACGTAATGTTATGAGGGCACTTATCACACGGAACTGGATCGAGCCCCGCGAAGACCTCGCAGGTATAAGGCCCGGCAGTGGCGTTTGCTTTCTCTTCAGTCTCATCTTTGTTGTACTCAGGATGCTTGTTGGACATGAGGTGGATTGCCGAGTCGCGGTCGACACAAGCTTGAGCGATAGATAGCCCCGCTCGCCACAACGGCTCCGGTATCTTGTCTTGCTTGGTGACAATACGCTTGATCTGAGCGCATCCTTTATTGCCTTTATCCTTCAGGCTGAGCTTTACAATCTTGCTGAACCTGCTCTGAGTGTCGTGCTCGGGGGATGACCCTTCGCCAGCAAGGGCTCCTGTCAAGCCGCCAATCTTTTTACGGCGTTGCTTCGCTGGTGCTGGCTCTGCCAGATCCAGTGCTTGTAGCTTGGCCCGCACAGACTCATAGGCATCTGATACACCCTCTTGCACGATCTCGACGTTGAGCGGGTTCTCAGCATCTTTGACGTTCTGAGAATTCGGGCAGCGCAACACACGCGCAGCATCAGCTGTGCAGACGTAATCTGCTTTGAAGCCGAACTTGATCATCGCGGCACGGAACATGCCCACGATTGCCTTCCACTTGATGATTTCCACTTCTTCGTGGAAGGGGTAGTAGACGTGGTAGCCCCTGCCGGAGTCCACGATCCACGGTAAATTGAAGCCCACCGCTTTGGTGAACTGAACGATTGCTTTATATCCCTCCTCTTTTGTCTTGTAATCTTTTTCCTCGCCGCAGTCGACGTCGACCCAGAGACTTTTGGCCCATCCCGCATTTTCTTTCTTGCGAGAATTCTTCTCTTTGAAAGTCGCTACGCTGTAGTAGCAGTTCCACATCTCGTTGGCCTTGGCCTCCGCAATCGAGATCATGGAATTGATCGACGGCGTAAACAACTGCTGCTTCTGATTGTCTTTGATGAACAGTAGGCAGTGCTCCCCTGATTCGGGTGTCACGCTACTGTAGAACTCGGCTGTCGTCATAGCGTAAAACGGGGGGCAAAGCCCCCCTCTCCTTAAGCGTCTAGTTCGGCGTTTTTCAGGAAGCGGTAGATCGCTTCCGTCACCAGTTGCTCGTAGCGCACAGACGGCTTGTCGGTTTCACGCAGGTGCTCAGACTCGAGCATTGTCGCAACTTCAAGATCCGTGCAGGTTCTGAACGGTGTGTGGGGTTCGTTCATCAGTCTTCACCCCACTCCGCGAGGATGTCGCTGATGTCGTCATCGTCAGCACCGGCCTCTGACTCACTGGCCTCGACCTCGGGTTCCGGCACAGGCTCTGGCTTTTTCTTTGCCGCGGCCTTTTTCTTGGCAACCTTCTTCTTGGCGACTTTCTTCTTGGGCTCCGGCGCAGGCTCAGGTGACGCGTTCTTCTCGAACTCAGTCTTGTCGTCATCACCCTCGTCCTCAACATCACCGCCATCGACAGAACGGCTGTACTTGCGTGGGCCAGTGTGCACGTCAACCTCGGGGTTCAGCGCCTGCTCTTCGCAGATCGCGATCTCCTCGTCATCCAGCTGGCGAACAGCACGGAACAGAACGCGCGGCACAGAGGCATCGTCGTCGAAAACCAGACGGGTTACGACAGTGCCGATGTCAGCGTGATTGGCGTCCAGATAACGTGCGTATGCCTGCAGGGGGCGGGATTGACCCTTGGCATCACCCCAGATCGACATCGAGGCAATTGTCACCCCGTAGACGTCGCCGCTGAGATCGCCATCAAGCACCACGGCGGCACGGGCAGAATAGCGACAGGCGCGACCCTTGCCATCAGTAGCAGAGCCCTTGATGTTTTGCGGGCACTTGTCACAGGCTTCAGCCTGCGGCTCTGTAGCATACTCGCTGGGAACCTTGTCATCCTCAGACCAGCATACTGGTGGGCGCGACTCTTCTGCGTCCGGGTCATAGGAGCCCGCGTAGTAGGTGCGGCAGTAGGCCGGCGCCGCCGCGACGAATACGACATCGAGCTCGTTCTCGGGGCGAACAGCAGCCTGCTCGTTGTTGATGATCATGCGGAAGCGCGAGCCTTTGAAACTGATGCGCTTAGCACTGCCAGCACTGCCACCAGCCAGCGAATTAGTAAGACTGCTGGTCTTGCGCTCAGAGGTGGTCATTGCGGTGGCTTGTTGTTCGAATGGTGTCATTTCTTGTGACATAGTTTTCTACTCCTAGTTAAGAAGATCTGCGTACAGTGATTTTGTACGATGTGGATGCGGATACCGGCACGTTGGTATCCGGGTAGTCTTGCATGAACTCAGCGACAGCCTTGGGCGAGACACGACGCTGCAGCATTTCCAGCGCCCCCTCGTCCGCGTGCTCCAAAATGAATCCATGCATATCAGACCAGTCAGGCACAAAGTAGTCCGTCTTCTGAGAACGGATGATGGTGCCAGCGTTGGTCTTGATGTTGGTTGCGCCGCCCAGTGTCTGGAACACCTTGTTGAATTCGGCCTCGATTTTTTCAAGCGCATCTCTGAGCTTGCGGTCTTCGCCTTCGAAGTCTTTTTTCAACTGGCTGCGGGCGTCACGGATTTTGACATAGGCAGCCGCGAGCTTGTTTACGTTATCACTCATTGCTTTTTCCTCATGGGTTTAGATCCCCTTCGCGTGAAGGGCGTTGTCGTAGAGCTTTGTCAGCGCCCGGTGGTCCATTTCTCTGGACTCTAAGGCGTCGTAGACTCGGCGCTCTACCGCCGATCCGACAATCTTGATGATCGTCATTTTTCTTGTCTGGCCGGGTCGGTTAATCCGCTCATTTGCTTGAAGCCACGTCTCAACCGAGGAAGTCGGCCCAAACCAAATAATAGTATCTGCCGCCGTCAATGTCACGCCGTGCGATGCAGATTGTGGCTGAATAACCAAAACTTTTAGCTCAGAGTCCTCTTGCTGGAACTGGCTGATCAGGGCTGTCCTTCGCTTGGAAGAGACACCCCCGTGGATCGAGGCGCAGCCGTAGCCACAAGAATTAATATGCTTCTCCAGATGCGCAATGGCGTGGCGAAACGGCGCAAACACAATGACCTTGCCGCTGGCCTCTTCGATCGCGTGCTCAACTTCAGCTATCCGGCTGCTGCCATCGAAACGCATGATCGACCCGTCGTCTGTGTAGACGGCGCCGCACGAGATTTGCAGCAGTTTGTTCAGTCCGGCAGCCGCGTGCACAGCTGTGACTTGCGTACCTTGTGACTCGATCATCATCTTCTTGCGCAGCTCTTTATAGTACTTCTTCTGCTGGGTTGTCAGCTCAATTTCGCGCGTCTGGTATGTCACGGGAGGCAGATCCAGACAATCGGCTTTCTTGAACCGAATCGCTGGTTGCAGTGCAGCATTAACCAGCCTCTTGGCATCTGGTGACGGCGCATACTTGAACTGGCTGAGCCGGATCATTACCCGATCCCGCCACGCGCCGAAGTACTTGGGCACTCGTGTGGGTGTGTTCATCTTTGCCAGCCCGAAAGCATCGACGGGAGACTGCGCCGCTGGTGTACCTGTCAGCATCCATACCTTGGTGCTTGGGTTGATAACCTTGTTGATTGCCTTCCAGCGTTTTGTCTGCGAGTTCTTGACGTAGTTGGCTTCGTCGATGACAACCAGATCAAACTGATCCTTCAGGTAGTCAGCAACCAGCTTCACCCCGTCGAAATTGATGATGACAAACTCGTACTCTTCGTTCTGAATAACCTGTATCCGTTTATCACGCGTGCCATGAGCAACTGCATAGTTTCTGTGCGTGGTCAGGTTGAAAATGTCCTGCCCCCACGCAGACTGCATTGTCGACAGCGGGGAAATGATCAGAGCACGCTTGATGTCACCGACATTCATCAGGTAGTCAGCTGCCCAGATAACGCTGGCTGTCTTGCCTGTGCCCTGCTCCGAAAAGCAATATGAGCGGTTGTTGGCGACGAGGAAGTTGGCTGTCTCTTTCTGGTGCTCGAACGGGGTGTATTTTCCGGGCCAGTGGTAGTCACGCATGATCGGCGTAATTACGCGCCACATGCCGAGGTTGGCCATACGCCGGCAGTTGTCTAATGACCAGTGCACGAGTACTTTGCTGATGTTGTCGCGCACAAGCAGTTTGCTTTTCTCGATAGCACGGGTGATGCGCTCCGGCTTGCGGACCTTTACCTCAAGGGCTTTATTTTGAACGATGCGCATGATCCCAAACCTCCAGTGCTTCTTGGTATTTGCCCATCAGGTCATCGTCCATTGTGTCGCCGTATAGCCTGTACCAGTTTTTCAGTTCTTTATGCCCTGCTTTTGGGCACTGGTGTGGGTTGCCTCCGTAGTCAAAGCCGTGATCCCACCACCAAATCGCCCGCCTGATGTCATCGCCGACTTCAATCGTTCCCAAGTTGACTTTCACGTCGCGCGCCCTCCAGATGCTGGTGATAGTCTTTGTGGGTGGGGTCGCACTTACAGACGTGACCTTCGTGGTGTGCGCGGGCGACATAGATCCCGACAAACAGCCCAAGCAGAAACGCCAGAGCGACAACCCCGGCTTTGAATATAAATGTATTCATATTCTTGGCACCGACATCACAAGGTCTGGCAGATTTGGAGATCCCTGTTGGAACATTGTGCAGCGCACGATAACGAGTTCTTCGTTGCTTGGGCTCGCCATGCGTGATTTATCTGACCGCCTCTCCAGCACGGGCATGTGCATAAAATGCAAGCCAGAGCAGTCTTCAAACTTGTGGGTGCAGACAGCACACATGCCGCCTTTTGGAATGTAAATATCATTCATTGCCATTTTCCCTCTCAATTAGATAGTCGATGTAATGCTTCGCTTTCTCGAGATCTTGCGCTCCATTCTTCTGCTTGTACCGCAGTAGGTATTTCAGCGCGTTGCCCTCCCAGAAATCGAGCTTGTTCTTCTCAATGATTTCCCACGGCTGCAGGGGCATGCTGGTGTAGTGGTCGCCGCCCACCTGCATCGTTTTGGATGTTACTCCTGCTTTCTTGATGACTTTACGCGGCATCGGGGGTGCACTCTTCTATGTGGGTAGGGCAGAGATAGTCCTCTGCGTTTTGCAGCGGGCACCACTCCGGCGGCGGGCTAAAAGCCTCGACACCAAGACCCTTAACACGGCACAAGCGGTACGATTTCTCGTTAGCAAGGTCAACGTGGCAGTGCGGGCATTGTATGCATGCGTCAATTAGCGCAATCTTTTTCATCTCGGTAGCTCTCAGTTATCGTCCAAGTAAATCGTTGTTGGTGTACTTCTCGTAGGGCCACTCCATAGCTTGCATAAAGTAGGGCGGGTGGCGGATAAGCCCGCCTGCACACTCGTACCCTTGCCTCCGGTACTTGGCCACTTTTTCCTGTAAGCGTCGAACAAGGGTATCTTGCACAACGATATAGGGCTCTCGTGCTCTCATGATTATCTCCGTGAAGAACCGGCGTAATTACGCCGGCTTACTTGATCTTGCCAGACTTGGTTCGCTTATAAGAGCGGTTCTGGCGTTTTGACTCGACGCGCAGGTTGGCTCGAGAGTTTGTGCCTCCCTTGCTCAGCGGAGTCTTGTGGCCTACGTCTTTGCCGTCGCCGACAGAGACCAGTCCCTCTTTCATGAGCTTGCGGCGCGCCCTGTTACGGGCAGCTCGTTTTTTCTTTACTTCAGGCTTGGAGTCGTACTTGCGCTCCTTCTGGTAATCACGAACTTTCCTCGGCATCTCCCGGCTCCGGTTGCTGGTTTTGGTAAGTAGCTACCTGACCTTGAATGTTCAGGATCAGCTGGTTCGATTGGCCCCACGGCAGTTGCGCCAACCCATTAAGCACGAGGTTTGTTTCTTGTGCTGTAAGGTTCAAAGAGATCTTGGGATCACTCACTTCTTTCTCCTGTTTTGACTTGCTTTGATTGCGCGACCTTGCTTGGTCGCTTTAGATTTGGAACTCGTGCCCGTGTAGCACTTGCCCTTGTTGCCGTACTTGTGTCCGGCTTTACCTTTTGATGTGCATCGTTTAACTGGCATCAGTTCCTCCGAAAATTAGGGCGGGGTGAGACGGCAAGCCTAGGAGTTAATCATCGACCGACTTGCCGTCTCTATTCGGATGCCCGCACACCCGCCTATCAACGGTCGATGGCATGAAACTATTCCCCTTGGTACTCACAGTACTCAACGGGGCAGTAAGAACTACACAGCCCATTCGGGTTTGGCGGCCAGACGTCATTCTCAAACGCCTCGTCCAACCGCTTGACCTTGGCCCGCCACCGCGCTTCCAGTCGGTCGAAATCATCTTCCCGAGTGAACTTGCGTGGCATGTGATTTTTAGATTTCAGAAACAGGAGACTGCCGTGAACAGTCTCTACAGCTGGGTACAGTGCAAAGATCATGAGGGCCATGACCTCTAGCTGCTCCATGTCAGGGTACTTGTCTTTGCCCGTCTTGTAGTCGACGACAAAGGCGACGGTAGGCCGCAAGATCAGCAGGTCAGCTGCGGCGCGTAGCCATACCTTCTTGCTGAAATACGTTGTCTCTTGCAGGTCTTCTGTCAGGGCGACTTTTTGTTCGCAGATTTTTTCTCCCTCTTTCTCCCGCAGTGGAAGCAGTTGGGGCTCGAAATGCGCGATGTCTTTTGGCAGGGGCACTCCATCTTTGACGTATTCTTCACACGCCTTGTGCACGTACTTGCCGTACTTGATCGCAGGGGTTTCTTTGAAGGGGTAGAGCTTCTTTACCTTCTCTGCGTGGTACTTGCGAGGACAGGTTTCAAAGACTTTGAGTGCGCTAAAAGACCATGCGGCCATGTTTTGCTCCTAAAATTGACGGTGCTTCCATTTTAATAAAACATGTTGTACATGGCAAGTCGGGTGAGCTCTGCGTCAATGGTGTCAGCCAGATCTGAAAACAGCGCAAAATTCACGCGTGTAATCATCCGCGGCCCCCGCACCGTGAACGAGAACAGGGCGTGGTTGGCTTCTTCTCGTTCGCGTTCGTGCAAGAAAGTCCACGAGTCAACCACAAAACTGAACGGATAGCCCACCAGCTGCACTTCTCCAGTAAGCACATTTACATGCGACTCCTTGCTGCCCCGCGCAATCGCCTTCAGGCCGTTGGTGCGCAGACGCAAAAGGGCGCTGTTGTATCTGCTGTTGTAACGAAGTTGGCCTCTCGCGGCAGTGTAGAGCTTAAACTCTGGGGATGTCTCTAGTAGGCAGAACTCGCCACCAAACTCTACTCTGTTCTCAATGTGCTTCACCATAATTATCTCCGATAGCTGCTTCCCCCGCAGTCACCAGTGCCGGCCACCAGTCAACCCCCTCGAGGAAGATGTCGTTTAGCATTTTCAGCACACCCTCTGCGTGCTGCTCTTTCACCACGTAGACACCCTCGTCATGGACAAGCAGTGCAGGCGTGTAGTGATTCTTGATCGCCTTCTTGAACTTCAACAACAAGTCTGCCAGCACTTCCCGTGCCAAGTGCTGAACGATGTTCTCCACGATCTTTCCACCATAGATGTAGGTCTTGTTGCGCCCTTCTCCATACACCCACTGGTAACGAGTGCGCCCAGTCTCTGGGTCTTCGTAGGACTCTTGGCGCAGATTGGGGTAGTGGATCATGTTATGCGGCGTCTCAATGCCGCCGGGAACGGCATAGCACAAACCCCAATTATCAATCGGCACGCGCTTTGACGTTGATGTGCCAGCCATGACAGGCAACAACGAGTTACAGATCGTCCAGCCTTCAACAATTTTGGCGTAGCGTGAACGCCATAGCACAACAACCCGGCTGGCCTCTTGCTCGCTGATCTCAACCCCGCCCATATCCTTGGCGACACGGCGAAACGTGACGTCCCCAGCCCCGAAGCCCAGTCCTAGCTGAGCCACTTTGCCGACTTGTCGCTGGTCTGGCGTAATTACGTCGGGGACAACACCATACAATGTCTCTGCAGCAAACGCTGTGTACAAGTCAGCGTTAACGGGGTCGCGTCGATAGAGCTTGATGCTCTCAATAACTTGCCAGAGAAAGTGGTTAACGCGCAGCTCGATGTTCTTGAGGTCAATGCTGATGACCTTGTAGCCGGGCGGCGCCTTCAGCCCATAACGCAGACAGTCAGTCAGCTTGGGGGTTTTCCCGATGCGCGGCATGTTTTGCTGGTTGAGTTTCATTGCTCCACTCCAGCGCCATGTTGTCGATGCGCCAGCGTAGTGCAGAAAGACCGGCATCCAGCCGCCCATTGCTTTGGCTACTTCCAAGAACCGCTCAATACGTGACTCCAGCAAGGTGCTTTTCACGTCGAGGCGGGCTGCGGCTGCGGCCGCAATCACAGGGTCTTCGTGCTCGAGAAGATCCTTCATGCCCTGATCAGACTTGGCAAGGGCTGGGATCATCTTGCTGGCGTCGCTGGGTGAAGGCTTCCACGGCACTTCGATGCCGCGAGACTTTATCAGCTCCGCGAACTTGGGCTGCGAGGCGAATGTCTTGCATGCTTTCTCGTACCAGTCGGGGTCAAGGTAGGCGTCGGGGTCGACCGCAGAGATTGCCTCTAACACCGACTCTCGCTTGCGCTCCTTCTCTTTTGCCAGCGTCTCTCGCAAGAGCTCATCATCTAGCAAGAACTGTGGCTCCGTAGCCATGCGGATCGTCATGTCCATGATCTCCATCTCCCGCTTCGATGTCACGGGCAGGAGGCGACGGAAGATGCCAAAGCACAGCTCTGTGTCGATCGCGTTGTAGCGTCGCATAGCCGCAAGCTCTTCTCCGGTGAAGTCACACAGGTGCTTCCCCTTGGTGTTTGTTCCAACGAGGCTCAGCTTCTCTCCAAGGCCGAAGTGCTTAGCAATCGCAGCAAGACTACCCCCGACTTCCCTGTTGAAGAACGGGCGGGCCATTGCCAGCGTGCACGCCCACCGCTTGGGCTTAATTTTCAGCCGCCATGCAGCAATCAGCGCGTCGAACATAGCGGCGTTGTGGGCAACGAACGCTGCGTTTGACCAGTCGATGCTGGCTGCCCACTTCTTAATGTTGTCCTCGCCAAACAGGACATAATCTTTCCGTGTGTTTACTTCGTACACGGCGACTGAGATCAGCTCTGTCTCCGGGTGCATGATGTAGAGCACAGGATGCATCTTGCTAAGCGAGTGCTCCTGACTCCAAAAAGTTTCAAAGTCAACGATGTAAGTTTCCACGCGAACAACTCCTGATGTACCCTTCGAACACCGCTTCGGATTCGAAGTCTTTTGGTTCAAATAGGGTGCAGTTTACAAATAGGTAATCCTCGTCGCCCTTTGCCAGCACTGGCATTGCCCAAAAAGGTAAGTCGACACACTGCTTGGGCGTGTAGGGCCTATTGGTGAGTTTTGCCCCCCGCTGTATTTCCTCCAATGGGGGCGCATGTGCACAACAGCGACACTGCACGATGTACGGTTTACAGACCTTCATCTCTCCGGTTTCACTCTGTATTCCCAAGACAACCAGTCCCACACAGGGAACTCTGTGTCTTTCCACTCCCAGCTGTCTGCGTTGTAGCAAGGGCGATGCTGGATAGCCGCGCCTTGGCAGTAGCGCAACATGACTTGCGCATGGTACATAGTGTTTCGTCTGTGATTTTCTTTGCTCATTCTTCATCCTTCTCGATAGGTTCTTGTGCTGTGCAGTGCACTGAGATAGTGAACGTTGCTTTGTACGCAACTGGCATCGCCCAAAAAGGCAGGTCTTTGCAGGGGGCGAGCTCGTGGGGTTCAGGCGGGCACTGTTCTCCGACTGGGGTTTCAAGCCATGATTCCATGTTCTTCAGAATCGGTCTGCCGATCTTGCAGTCTAAGCAACTGCTAAGCGTTGGGACGTAGCGGGGTTCAAATTCGTTCTTCAGGGGGTCAAATTCGTTCTTCATTCGATCGTCTCCCACCGCAAGCTTTCGATGTGCTCATAAGCTGTGCAGTCAACAAAAGTGACGTCTTTCCATTGCCTGTGCTTATCATGTGGCGGCATTGCCCAGAAGGGGAGGTCAGAACACGGGCCGTCTTTGTCCCACCACACATGCTTCTTTTCATACGGGAGCACGGGTTCGTGCACATACTCAGCTTTTCTGCTGTCTCGTTCTTCCAGCCACTCGTCCCACACGGCCATGTTTATGTGGCCGTACTTGCAGGTACGGCATTGTTTTTTCAGCGGCTCGTACTTCATGGGTCTGTCTTCCCGAACACGCCGCGCGGATCAGTCCACCCCGTGCCGTAGCGCGTAGTGGCTGCGAAACCGTCGTATGGCAGGTCGTAGTGCTTCTCCCAGTCATACTCAAACAGCGTGCACTCCACTGCCCACTCTGGAAGGCCCGATAGTGGCGGCATCGTCCAGAAGGGCAAGTCTTTGCATTTGCTGGGGTCGTTTTTGCACATCTTGCACTGGTCGTTCTGCGGGGTTTTGGGTTTGTCGAACGCTTTTAATACGGTGCTAGTTGTCCCTGTGCCAGCAGCACCAATGTAGTTTCCCATGATGTCCCTCCTCGGCGTAATTACGCCGGATAGATGTCTCGATAGAAGTCGTTGTTGATGCCAAGGCGCAGCATAATACTTGCAGCGTCCTTGTCGTTGTCGATAGCAGCCAGCACCACAGATACATCATTGATTGTGTGTTTATCCACCACCATTGCGACGCCGCCTGCGTTGGCGATCTGCGTCAGGTTGCGCATCTGTAGTGCCGTGGGTTTGTTTTTGCGGGCATCTGCCTTGGCCTCGATGCCAAGAAACACGCCCCTGTAGCAGACTAGGATGTCAGGGATACCTGATGACCCGTAGCCATGTGTTGATGGGTAGCAGTAGTAGCAGTCATGTTCTTTTAGGATCTTGGCGATCGCGTTCTTGACCTTTTTCTCTGGTGTCATGATGTAGCTCCCGTAGCAGATCAGGATCTCCTCGCCTGATCGTTACCGGAAAGCCCATCGCAGCAAGGAGTTTCGTGTTAGTGAGATAGTAGTTTAGCGGGTGAAACACCCGACGTTTCTCATTCTCCATGATAAGCTCCTCAACTATTTTGTAAAGCTCGATTTTCTGCTGACGTTTACCCAGCGCATCGGCTGTCCTCGCTGTCTCAGTACCGTTCTCCAGCATCGCCTTGTACTTGCGTGCCAGATACTTGTCCTGTGCTGCCAGACGGCGAACTTCCCGGATCAGTTTGCTGGCGTTGCTGTCCTTCAGCACCTTTGTCATTTCTTTCTTGGCTATGTTAGCGAGCCTTTGGTCTGCTTCGGCCTGCGCTTTGTGGTAGCGTGACCGTTCCCTTGCGTTACGCCGGCAGCGGCGGCATGCCTCCACCCGCCGGTTATTCTTCCCGCGGAATTCTTTATCAGGCAGTCGGTCGCCGCACTCGGCGCAGGTAAATACCCTAGTCATCTGTTCTCTCCTCAAACATCGTGCACTCAGCGTCGTATTCATTAATCCGCGGCATGAACGCAAAAGGCAGATCCTTACAGTGCTTGTTGTCTGGGTCAAGATCAGGCAGTCTGCCTTTTTTGAAGCTGCGTCTGCCGTGCTTGCAGTTCACGCACATCTCTAAGTCAGGAGCTATCTTCATCGTTGCGCTCCTTAAAAGCTGAACACTCTACTTCGGTGACATCATTACTGATGTAGCGACGCTCCTCCATCAGCCAGAACGGGAGGTCACGACACTTGCGTTTCCATTTGTCTGTCACCTCGTCATAGTCTTCAAGAACAGCCCACGGAACTGGGTCGTTCTCCTTGTCGTGGTGCACGCACGCGCAGCAGCGTGCTGGCTGCGGGATGCGTGTCTGCCGCTTGGTGTCGATCGTGATTTCTTTTTCTGTCCCCAATATTTCACTTTCACAGGTGTGGCAATACATCGACCTGTCGTTTTGCTCCCAAGCCCACGCTTGCTCAACGTCATCCCACCACGAAGTTGCTGGCACAGTAATGTCTGCGCTGCCGCAATCTGGGCAGATAAAAAGCCGGAACATGTTCCCTCCTCACCCGAACGGATAATCTTCGACAAGCTCGTTGCGCTCGATGTCGATTAGGAAAAACCCCTCGTGGTCATCACAAGTATGCATAAAATAATCAGCACTGCGCAGGTAGTTAATCTTCTCTCTCATGTCGTCCTCAATGTCTGTGTGCATGGCATCACACGCATCTTGTATGGCCTCGGCAACAGGCAAGGTCTTCTCGCATATCAGCTCGTGAAAATCCGTCCAGTCCATGCCGTCAAAGTGACTGCCGATAGAAAGCTTTTCACCTTCATTGAACCACATATCTTCGATAATCTCAGGGGTTGTGCTAGTCCACGAGTGGTAGCCGACGTCGACTGAAATAGGGTGAATAAGCATCGCCGCATCATCCGCCAGCCTTGAGTACCCCTCTGCTTCAGCCACGCCGTCATCCCACTTGGAATGTGCAAACAAGCTCACATCAACGTCACAGGTTATTGACAGCGACAAGTTCCCATACGCATCAATAGAGTAGTTCACTTCGTCAGTTGAAATGCCGTACTCAGTGTACGCGTTATCCGCATAAGCAGAGGCGTCTTCAACAGCTTCTTGGTAGCTGTACCCGTCCCCCTCTATATGAAGAACAAAGTGTTCGTGCGCTTTCTCGAACAGGTTTGGGTAAGACGTTTTTAGTGTATGGACGTCAACCGTTTTGAAGTTGTCAATTTTCTTCTCAATCATTGCGCTTCTCCATTTCGTTGATGTCTTCTTCTGTCAGCTGGTAGCCCCAGCTCATCCAGCGTTCCGGTCTAATCCGACTGAGCCAGTCAGCCCGTGTGGGTATGCGTCCACCGCAATCTTCCTTGACATGCTGCTCACCGATGTAGCGCACTGGTACTTTCTTGCCGTTGCTATTCGTGATGGTTGTGCCAAACACGCGCTCACACTCGAAGATGCCCTCGGCGTGATGGCGCACTGCCCTGTGCGTGAAGTGTGCGTAGCTTTCTTTGCTGGCGTCGAACCAGTCGTGGATCTCCAGATAGTCTTCAGGTTCCCCGCCCCACTTTTTGGCGGAGGATTTAGCGTGGTGATAGGGGTGTGTCATGTGTTTTCTCCTGTGTGTGATTGATAGCAACTGCACTCAACAAGCAGTATTTGTGTGTCGTTAACTGCTTGAAAGTCGTGCGGGATTGGCGGCATAAACCGAAAGGGGAGGTTTTCGCATTCTTCTGGAATGATATAGATCCATCGGCCCCGTGATTTAACGCACGCCGAGCACTGTGTTCGTGCTGGTCGATAGAGTACGTTGTCGTTCATGGCGTAATTACGCTCGCTGCCTACTTGAAAGTCGTGCGGGCTTCAAATACAGCGCAATTAACATATCGCGTTGAGGCTTTAGGGTCTGCGTTGACAATCGAGTAGTTAGGGTTGTTTTCCATCATCGCAAAAGGCAGGTCTGCATAGTCCACACAGACCTTGTTATTCCCCGTACCAAATATCTTCTCCTGCTTTGGTGGTAAGAACACAACCCCGTGCTCGCATTTCTCGCATTGAAAGACGGTAGGTCTACTAACCCTTGCTTTTGGCTTTGTCATTGCACCTTACTCCTGCTGGTTTTCACGGAATATATCAAGGGCCTCCCTCACGCGATCGGAGTCCCAGCCAGAGTAGAAGGTGTAGTCGCCGATGGTGAACTTGTGATCCATATCAACATACTCGAACCCTCCGTAGTAGTTAAGCGAACCCCGATTGCTGATAATGTACTCAGTATCCCAGTTGATCCACAGCTTGCCGCAGCGGCTATCAAGCCCGCAGTCCTCGGCATCGACGTAGACTGTGTCCGGGTCGTCGTTCAGCAGGTCACGAATGATGCTCCCGTTGTCAACGAGGTCGATTAGGTCACGGATGGTTTCGATTGTGTATTCATTTGTCATTGGATTTCTCCCTTAAAGACAGTCATGAAGGTGGGGTCTTCGTGCAGGTCGTGGCGATAGGTTTCTTCCAACCTCGTCTCTGTGTAGCGGGTGTTGGCCTCTGACGTAATTACGCCAGAATCAACGTCCAACACGATCTCACCAAACCCACCGTCGTTGTTCCACCAGTCACACTCAATCCATGTATCGAGGTACTTGTCGACAATCTTATCCATGACACCCTCGATACTCTTGCCGTGCAGTTCGAGATGAGACACGTCCATCCCATAGTCGTTTTTGTCGAGGAAAGTGATAGAGGTAACTTCACCGCTATCCCCGTACCCATCGAACCCAGCGTAAACTTTTTTAACGCCGGCCAGTTGCAGTGTGAACAGCAGTTGTGTCCACTCGTTTACTTCTTTAGTCATCTTCTTTCTCCTGTCGTTTGTCTAGGAAGGCGGTACAAAACACCTCGTTTACGTACTTGGTATCAGCCTCTGTGCTATCCGCAGCGACTAGAGGCATCAGCCAAAATGGTAGGTCTATGCAAGCACCATCTGCCCACGGCAAAGGCGTGTCCGCATGGACACAGAAAGCGCAGCATTGCATGGGGTCTGGTCTGTGAATGGCGGTGTTGACGTTGAATAAGATGCGGCTGTCGACGTGGTATGTCTTCTTGCACTCATCACACAGTTCAACTTTTGAACCAGCAGACGTTGGCGAGCCAATGCAGTTGCTGCCACAGTGCGGGCAGTATGAATTGACCTTGTGCGGCTTTAGCTTTGATCTTCTACCCATCTTCACACACCCTCGTTAACGTCTTCGAACATTAAACAGTTAAGTTCCCCAACATACGGCGCGAGACAATCAGTTGCAGGCTCACCCATCAACCAAAACGGTAAGTCTTTACAAGCACCATCAGCCCAAGGGAAAAGCGTTTCTCCTGTGTTATGCACACAAGTCGCGCACTCTACGGGATCAGGCCGGACAAACGACGTATCGACATAGAATTCAATCGTTTGCTCTTGGGTGTATGTGTTATTGCAAGACCCGCAGCGCAGAACCACTTTGTGGTTATGGAAAGGTTCCGAAGCTTTTTCTTGAAATAGGTGCTCCGCGATACCGCGATTATTACTGCCGCAGTGTGGGCAGTAGGAGTTTTTCACCCATCGTTTGGTTGTTTCTGTTGTGACTGGCGTCAGGTCTTTCAGCGATCGGCTCATTTTGTCCCCCTGTCAAAATTGCTTATACAACGTACAGATAATCTCGTTTAGATACTCGTTATCTAGTGCCGATTCAATCGGGGCCAGTGCGTCCTCATTCATCAGCCAGAATGGTAGGTCTTTGCAATTGCCCTCAACCCATGGGAATGGTGAATCCCCTCGATGTATGCAACGGCAACAATCCAACGGGTCTGGGCGAGCCTTCGATACGTCTACCCAAAACCCAATTTCTTCTGACACATCGTGTTTATGCCCGCACTCTGCACAACGCACAATAGACGAACCGATCTCTACCTGATCAGATTCAACATTGGAGCCGCAGTTAGGGCAGTAGATGTTTTCTCGATAGCGATAACGATTATTCATCAGTCCTCCACATAGGTAGTAGTAGCTGCACGATTTGTGGCGCGTCATTTGGATCGGGGTCACCGCGCACAAACATCTTCACAAAGTCATCGAACGAACCACGCACAGTCTCAAGAAAATCGTAGTACTCTCGATAGTCTTTGTACCGAACGATCTCACCGTTGAACGCTTCGAGCAGCTCCCTGTACTTGTCAGGGAAAATCTCGTCGCCTGTCTTAATCAAGGCACGCGTGCGGTGTGATGTAGCGGGAACATCCTTGCTGGTTGGGAACAAAAAGTTCTTCTGCAAAATCTCAGCCAGCTCACCCTCATGCATGGCATAGATAACGAAGTTCTGCAGATCCTCAAAGGTCTTAAAAATAATCATGGTAGTTGCCCAAAGCCAAGGTACTTAGTGGTGTAGCAGTCGAAGTGTTCGTACAACGCACGACGAATTGTTCCTCTGTAGTCACTTGAACGCTGATAGAGAATCCCACCGAGCATGTCAGGGTAAAACTCTGAGCTTGGCGGATTCATAGCGAGGTCAACGATCTGCCGATCACTCATCCAAGGTCTAGGCAGCGCATCACGACCACCTTCAAACGACATAATGAACTTGGCATACGCAAAGAAATCTTCGAGTCCTCGCATGATCTGCTTTATGTCCAGCTTGGCACTCGTCGGGATCGAAACATATTTATGTGGTTCACGGACAAACTCGTTACGCTGTAGTCCAATCTGAGGAGTGTGCACCACTTTTTTTATATTGGAATTCACTGTTATCGTGCACGACGTGTCTCGCAGGATAAACTTGCGATACCCATCCGGCCCACGAAAAGCTGGGTCGCGTTTGCGTGCTGTCTTCAGCGTAATTACGTCGCCCTTGTGGTAGACATACATACTGTCGCGCACAGTCTTGGTCAGGTGCTGCATTTCTACCTCAATGGCTGACGCATCAGACCCAACGCGAACTACACGCGTCGGCAAGAACCGATTCGCAAAGGCTTGTGTGCTGCGCGTGTGATACCCAGCATTGTCAAACACCACCTTGTTGTATGGCATCCACTCAAGGATGCAGTTGTTTTCATACCAGAACTGGTAATTGGCGCCGCGGTTGTGTCGATCTTTGACAAGGTAATACTTTTTGCGGTGTTGCCCGTCGTCACGCAATGGAACAGCCAACGCCGTCACCCCCTGTGCGGGGGCGGGCTTTGCTCCAAAGTATGCAGCTTGCTCTACATAGAGCCGTTCTGCTTCGTAGTATGACGAACAACCACGCAACTCATAGTCATGAATTGCAAACATGGTTGTCTCCTAGATGTGCAGCGTAACCCCGTGCGGTGCGACTACGCTGGTGTTGATGGCCCACATGGTGGGGAGTTGGAAGTCAGGGAAGTCACCGAAGATATACCCGTCAGTCAGCATGATGACGCACTCGGGTTTCTCTGACGTTGGCAGTCCGTTGATGTATTTTGCGACACCGGAGGGGTCAGTGCCGCCACCACCAACTGGTTTGGTGGAATCAGCGAGGCTGTCATAGTCATCCCGTGTGTAGACCTCGGGCTCGTACATCTGCGTGTCCCAATACGCCAGCTCGACAGATGACGGTGAAACCTGATGGCAGATGCCAACGATCTCAGACAGGAAGTCACGCAGGATGTCATTGCCGATACTACCAGAGGTATCAACGCCGACAAACACTTTGCCGACCGCCTCACTGAAACGACTCGGCATGTACACACCCTGTGCCAGATGACGACGATTGGGGCGACGCCATGTGCTGCACTCGTCGCCAGCAGCGATGTCAGATACGAACTCACGCAGCTGGGATTTCCAGTCGATCTTCGGATCTTCGAGCGCACCGAGATCACGAGCACGAGCACCAGCACGTTTGCCTGCGATGATGTCGCCTTGACGGATAGCCTTGTCGATCTCCTCCTCAATCGTCTCACGCTGCTCGTCAGACAGCTCTCCAGCGTCTTCCCAGAAGTGGCCGTCGAAAGACTCACCGGGTTTACCTTCACCGTCACCGCCCTTGCCGCCACACTGTTGCTGTGCATAGTCGGGGTTGTTCTTCAGGTACTTGTACACCTGATCGACAGACCAGCCCTTGAACTGCTCATCGTAGAGCACCCAGTCGGGTTTCTTCACGACATTGGAGTTGGGGTCGAGCTGCATGATCATCAGGTTGGCAACGAAATCAGCCGCCATGTTAGCGAGCATGGCGTTCTCCTTGAACAGTCGTTGCCACGAGATCATGTGCTTGAGTAGTTTGTGGAAGTTCTCATGCGCAATCGCAAACGCAATCGTCTTGTCATCGAGCTTCTCGATGAACTCAGTGCAGTAGAACTCGTTGATGCCATCCGTCGCAGCGGTAGGCATGGCAGCGAAGCGTGGGTCGCTGGATGACACCATCTGCCATTCGCCCAGCATCAAGATGCCAGACAGCAAGCAGAACTCGTCAGAGCGCAGCAGTTGCACGCGAGCACGTTGTACTTTTTGAAGTGGCGTGATCATGAGTTGTATTCCCCCTTACGAACAGTGCGAGTGGCAGCGCACGCATCCTTCCAGTCAACATGCTTCGACTTGGTGGCCCACTCGTAGAGCTGCTTGCCAGCCGGAGTTGCAGTCACAAGATAGTGCATGTTGTTGTCAGACCAGTGCTTCTTACGAACGAAGTCAACTGCTCCACGAGAGTAGAGTGCGCTGATGGTTGAGAAGTGACCTTGGCTGATCGGAAACGGATCGTCGATTGCGTAGGCCAGATAGCTCAGCATGTTAGGTGAAAGGTTTGTCATTTGAATATCCTCGATAGATAAAAGGGGCGGCGTAATTACGCCGCACTACTGGTGTTGCTGGTGTCGGGGTTAAGCGACCCAGCTGTTCTCACGGGCCCAGTCGGTGAACGACTTGTTGCGAGCAACAAACTGTGCCACCGTGCGGGAACGCATTGCTTGGGTAGCGAACAGGCACTGGATCTCCAGCGGCAGGCGAGTCATGTACTCGACCCACGGATCAACAGTTGTCTTGTCCACCTTCATCACGGCAGACATCGCAAGGATGACGCACGCAATGGGGTTGTCAGGCACACTAACCTTGGTCGGGTTCTTCATGATCTCAGGCCAGCGTGGAAGATCATCAGCGATCGTGATGAACGCCTGCATGTCACGAGCCGCAGCCTCACCGATCGTACCCGCAAGGCCGGCGATCAATGCACGCTCACTCATGTTGGCACGGTTGCGAACGAGGTTCGACGCACGAGCCAGAGAACGAGGCGACACGAAGGCAGCCTGTGACTTGTTCGGGTAGAAGATGTACGGGTTATCCGTGCTCTTGTCATCGGCAGAGAAGTCAGTGTACGAAGCGAGACAGTGCGGGTTCTCCTGCACCCACGTTGTGACTTCGGCCTCGACACCATTGTTGATCGCCCACTCAGTCCAGATGTCAGCATCCGGCTTCATCATGGTGACGAACGTGACCCTGTTCTTGGCGTGAGGCGGGAACACATCACCGACACCATCGCTGGCGAGGTTGGTTGCACCCATGACGATGCTGCCCTCGGGCAGATAGGTGGTGGCGACACGCTGCTCAAGCATGAGAGGCAGAGCTGCGTTCATGACAGCGCGGTTGGCCTTGCCGATCTCATCGAGCAGGATGAGCACAGGCTTGTCAGCCACGAACAGGGAGTTCGGAACGAACGTCACCCTGTCATCACCCATGTTGGGCATTGCAAAGTCACCCTGATCCACCATCAGGGCGCAGTCGAAGTAGCGGAACTCGAGCCCCAGCTGCTTGGCGATCTCGGCGCCGAGAGTAGACTTGCCGATACCCGGCTCACCCTGCACGACGACTGTGTTACCGCCAGCGTTAGCGACGAGGGAAGATACTTCNNGCATTGAAAGGTTCATTGTATAAATCTCCGATTGGATTGAATGATAGGTTGTGGCGTAATTACGCCGGATCAGAACGAGAACTTGTCTCGCATATCAGCAAGGCGAGAGCGCACATCCTCGCGCACTGCCTCATTCTTGCGCAGCTCCGCGGGCGTGA
>JABAHP010004608.1_pt1 | contig 60059 bp, 75 predicted proteins | sample 7062081 | NCBI WGS metagenome assembly JABAHP01 (sample SAMN14534357, study PRJNA622989) | marine sediment metagenome | biome: marine biome [ENVO:00000428]; feature: marine pelagic biome [ENVO:01000023]; material: deep marine sediment [ENVO:00002113] | place: India: Gulf of Kutch | collected...
CGCTGGTGGAACACGCCCGACGCCGAGAACGAGGGGCCGGGGTCCAGAATCTACCAGTGGGGCTACGACGTGGGCAGCGACGGGGCAGGCGACGGCGTCCACCAGCACCTAGCATCCCTGTCCGCTGGCGAGAACTACGTGGCGCGGGTGCCGGTGCGCTACGAGGCCGACAAACGAGCGCAGCCCCGCATCGAGGTCTACGATGAGACCAACGGGGCCAGCATCGTCCAGTTTGACGCCCCGTTCTTGACAGGCACCCACGACGGCGGGGCCGCTGCGGCCAGCCTGTCCGACAGCACGGCACCATACTGGCCTTACTCGCTGGTTGACGGCACGGTCTACAACATCACGGACGGCTCAAGCGGCACCATCACGGCGGCGGGCACCAGCATTACAGCATCGTTGGCGGGTGGCGGCTCGAATGACTGGAACAATGGCGAGGTCTATTTCATCGTCCCGCCTGACGGGTGGGCGTTCATCGAGCCGTTCTGTTTCGAGCTTCCGACCATCGCCAGGAACGGGGCCGCTGCCGACTGCTCCGAGATCAGCGTCCGGCTGCTGAACCAGGCCGGGGAGGGCGTGATCTACTGGCAGCAGGTGGAGTTGTTGGAGAACCTGTTTGACAACCCGAGCCTGGAGACAGGCGCGGGCAATCCGTGGATTCCTTCGGGGTGGACGAATGATGGCCTTGATCCCGGTGATGCGCAAGCGTCCTCTGCGGGTGGAGGGCTTGTTCATAGTGGGTCTGATTGTGTTGAGTTCACAGCAGGAGCAGTCTGGGGAGAAGGATACTTGCAAGACCTGGGGGGAACAGTCGGGAAATTTGTTGCTGTAGGCCAATGGTCGATTGGTGATGATGATGACGAGTACATCTATTATCAATGGGCCAACACAACACAAGGTACACTTCAATACGATCCAGCCGCGAACGCGCTAATTCCAAGCGATGCTCCGTGCTGGCTACATACAGGCGGGGTGGGCGTTATCAAGAATGCGCTTAATCGTTGTAAATTGACGGGTGCGGGTGGCGCAGCTATTACAACTCGTTATATAGACGATGTATACCAACTTGTCCTCGACGACGTATCCCTGACCGTCACACCCGCCTCCGAGGCCAACTCGCTAGAGACCAGCGGGCTGCGCGTCGACGGTTGGGATCAAGTGGATCAATCCGAGTACAGTAGCGTTGCAATAGAAGACGTCTTGGACCGGGATGCCTGGGTTATCGAGTACGAAGTCACGCCGAGGCACGATGCAGCAGACGTGCTAAAGTTTGGACACACCGCAGCAGTCCTACTGTCGGTCTACGGTAACTCCGACAACTATATCCTTGTCAAGTTCACCGCGGCATCGACCTTGCAGCTTGCATTCAAGGCGGCAGGAGGAACTGAACAGACGGACGCGTGGAGTTCGGCTGTTATGAACGCTGGTACGACATACAAGATTACGGTAAAGGGCTGGCAGTCTGATAGGATGCAGCTCTTTGTTAACGGTGTTCTGCGTGCTACTATCAACCAGCCGTTCGTGTGGAACTATACGCCGGACGTCGTACATTGGGGACACGATGCAGTAGGTGTGGGCTGGTACGATGCAACATTCGACACACCCTGAGAGGAGGTACGGTGGCAGAGGTTGAAATCAAGGTTTACGATGCCGACAACAATCGACGCTCCTTGGAGTGGCTTCGGGACAAGTATGGGCCTTTTGTGATCTACGACCCGCCTCCACTGGAAGAGGGTGAGGAGGACTACGTATGGCGAGTTACCGCACTCCGTGAACGTGTCAACGCGCCTGCGAATCTGAGCGTCAAGGTGTTCGCTGAGGATGGCGCTCCTATCCCTGGCCTCAAGATTGCCTGGTACTGGCCTGACGCCAATCACGATCCAGACTGTGGGCCAATGGGTGCTCCATTCGACGGGGTCAACCCCAACCGTGCAGAGTTCGGATACGCAAACATTGGCGGAGAGGTTGGTTTTGCTATGGGTGGCGGTGCGTTCTACCAACCAGACCGTGGCGAGAAAGGTCCGCACGCGGTCTGGGGTTATGGCTCCGGCACCCGTTCCCAACTGGTGCTTGGACTTGGCATGGTCTGGGCTACCAACCACCACCACTTTGATGTGGAGTATACCCAGTTCTTGGAGACGGGCGACGACAACGGCAACGGTGAGAATGGTGACTTTGCCTACTGGATGGGTGAAGTGGTAGAGCAACTGACCAGGATTGCAGATTCACTGGAGAGTTAAATGCCGATAGGTGAGTTGTGGGACCTGTTTGCGGACCTAACTAATATCTACGAGCTGGTCGAGGAGATTCGAGAATGGATAGCGATCTTTGGCTGGTCAGTCAACGCCTTGCTGGACTTAGGACTGCATTTCTTGTGGGCGTCGGCCTCGGGCTTGTTGGCGTTGTACCTGACTTACTATTCCATGCGTACAGCGTGGCGGTTTCTGGCTGTCCGAAGACACTTGCCAGTTTCATTTCGTGTGGAGGGCGAGGGCCACATTTGGAGTTTCTCGCTGTGCTTGGGCTGCTTTGCGGCGTGGCTTTCGCACTGCTGGTGGGACGGCTTGCTTGTCTTCTGAAACGTGGCAGATAAACCGTACGTTATCTACTTGCCTGCACTCTTTGGGGGAGGAGACGAAATGGCACTTGAAATAGCATACCAACTTTTGCGAGAACCACAGGCGTGCGTTGACGGTTCGGGCCAGGTGGCGCACGATATAGTGGCAGTAGGTCGGGAGGAAGGTACCAGTGATCCTTGGGTTACGATACCGAACCACCACAAGAGCTTTCTGCTGCTATCGTTGGAGATTGACGACGCCCTGGACCAGCCGACAGATGCAGAGATCGTCCGGACCTACAAGGACTACCTCAGGGCCAACGTACAGACGCCCGCGAATCCACTCCCGCGCCCGGTAGAGTCTGACTGGTCTGAGGAGGGCCTCCGGCAGTTTGCGGCGGATTACGTGCAGTGGGAGGCGGACTTTACTGCACACAACCAGGCATCGGCGGACGCTGAAGCTCGGGTGGTGCAGTATATTGTAGGACGTGGCTGGGACTATCCAATCCAGTTCCGTCTGAACATTTAAGGAGAGAAGTTATGTCATATCTGAACGACGAAGCCTTGGACGGTGGATTGGATTGGATCGACACGACCGCAACCCGTCTCGACATCTGCGGCACCGAGCCTACCACCTACACAGAGGCCACGTCAACTTACACTCTCGGCAACAAGACTGGCATCAACCCTGACGCACCTGCTGACAGGACTGGTGGCGGCCGGCAGGTCACAATACCTGCCATCACTGACGGGAGTGTAACGGGTGACGGCACTGCGAACTATTGGGCGCTGACCAACGGCACGGACACGCTTGTTGCTGTCGGAGACATTTCGGTGCCACAGGGTGTCACTAACGGGAATTCCTTCTCACTTACATCATTTGAGATTGGAATCCCGGATCCTGCCTAAGTCGTGTACTTCATCTTCGGTGACGGTACCGTCTTTTGTGGGGAGTGGAACGACACACCGCAGCATCGTGACGTTCAGGTCGCCATATTCTATGATCAGGACGATGGATGGACCTTGCGTCACGGTGCTGCTGGTGGAAGTCAATGCGACTTTTTCAGGCTTGACGATGATGGCTCTGTAGTCGGCATGGATTTGCCTGGAATGATAGACTACGTAGTCAATGATCTTGGTATAGTGAAGCAGGGTAAGATGCTCTCGACACGTCAGTGGAAGGAGATCTACAGGAAAGCCCTGCTATTGCGAGCGGAGTTGAATGGGTCAACCTAGTACGGCTCTGACTGACTGGCAATGGTTTGAGGACGATGCTGGTCACAACCAAATAGAGAACCCGCATACCGATATAAGTGATCCGAACTCGTATCTGGATACTACTATTGGCTTTCGTTCCCTGCTCTACAACTCTGGCGACAAGGCCGAGTCGGACGGTTACAAGATCCGCTATCGGGTAGATGCCGGATCTTGGGCTGACGTTACAACTTCCAGTAGTTATGTGAGGGCAGTGACTGGCACTCAGCACAGTGATGGAGATTCGACCTCACAGGAGCTTGGCTCGGGAACGTTCGATGAAGGCTATTGGGATGCGGATGGCACGGTCGCCTCCTACACCTTGACTAACGGGCAAGAGTCCGAGAACGAACACTATGTACAATTCCTAAGTGCCGATTGTACGGGCCACACAATTGAAGTTAGTATCTTCTTTGACGATGACGCCAACCTCGACGGGTACACTTACAGCAATCCAAGTCTGACATTCACAGGTGTCGACGAACTGGCTGCTGATGATCTGACAACGGGCACACCAACGCTGGGCGAGCCTACCATCACACAGGTTCACACACTTGGTGCAGACGACCTGGCAACAGGGACACCAACGTTAGGACAGCCCGACATCAGTGAGATTCACATACTATCAGCCGACGATTTGGTTACTGGTACGCCAACACTCGACTCGCCTGACATCGGACAGGTTCATACAATGGGAGCCGACGACCTTGCAACAGGTTTGCCGACTCTCGATCAGCCTGACATCGGCCAAACTCATGCCTTAGACGCTGACGATCTTGCAACTGGCGCGCCTGTGCTTGACGAGCCTGACATCGGCCAGCTGCATGTTCTTGCGGCAGATGACTTGGCTACCGGCGCACCTGTGCTGGAGCAGCCAGACCTTTCGGAGACTCATGCTCTTGCCGCCGATGACCTAGCTACTGGAGCGCCAACGCTCGATTCGCCGGACATTGGACAGGTACATACATTGTCGGCGGATGATCTTGCAACGGGTGCTCCTACACTCGATTCTCCTGATATCGGCCAGCTTCACGCACTTACTGCTGGTGACCTTGCAACAGGCAGCCCAGTGCTCGGCACGCCAGATGTTGCAGAGACGCACGCATTGGCAGCAGACGATTTGGCTACGGGCGTGCCTACTATCGATTCGCCAGACATGGGTCAAGTGCACACAATGTCTGCGGACGACTTGGCAACAGGCACACCAGTACTTGACTCTCCTGACATAGAACAGTTGCACGTTCTTGCTGCAGTCGATCTCGCGACGGGTAGTCCGACGCTTGGCACACCCGACGTTGCAGAAACACACGCATTGGCAGCTGATGACTTGTCAACGGGTGTGCCTGTATTGGACGCACCAGATATTGGACAGGTCCATGCATTAGCAGCAGGCGATTTGACGACGGGTGCCCCTGTGCTTGGCTCGCCAACACTTACAGAGCAGGGCAACGTTGACAATCTGAGTGCAGACGACTTGAGTGCAGGCGCTCCTGTGCTTGGTTCACCAAGCATAGGTCAGGTTCATGTACTCGACGCAAGTTCACTTTACACACCGGCACCTGTGCTTGGGCAGCCTGCAATATCAGGTCCCGTTGTGCTCTTGCTCCTACCACTTGCAGTGTGGATTGCACAGCGTCAGGAGCTAGCCGTTGGCTTGTCATCGACGGAGTCACTAGATGTCGACATGACCCAGTTCGAGTCTCTGTTGGTCATGTTGCTGGGTGAGGCTTGATTATGAGTGAGGACACAGGACTTCACGTTGGAGACGTAGGAGCTGTTATAGAGGTGACGGTTAACGAGAATGGTGCGGCTGCCGACATCTCAACCGTGACGACAAAACAGCTCAAGCTTGAGAAGCCCAGTGGTGAGGTACTATCGAAGGACGCCGCGTTCACAAGCGACGGCTCTGACGGCAAGATACGCTATACAACTTTGGCAGACGACCTGGACGAGTATGGCATATGGGATTGTAGGGCTTATCTGGTGTTTCCGGGAGGTTGGACAGGACACACCAGCAAGACGACGTTTGAAGTGTTTAAGGTATAGGAGGTCCCCCCAATGGACTGGTTGACACTTATCGATACCGGCGGCTCGCTGGTACTACTGGCCGCCGTGTTGTTTGGAGCATGGAAGTTGGCTGGCCGCCTTTTGAGTATGATGGAGGCACAGATTGAGTACATCAACAGTAGTGTACAAACGATTGCACAGCTGCGTGCGGCAATCGAAAACCACGAAAAGCGTGCCAGTGAGCGTCATGCTGAATTGACGGGAGGAGGAGCACATGCCAAAGTGGATGGATGACTGCGTTGCCTCGTATAAAAAGAAGCATCCTGATGCTGACGAGGACAAGGCCTGGAGGATCTGTACGGCGGCGTACAAGAAGAAGTTTGGCCACTCACCTGACAGAGAGGATGTGATCATGCCTCAGCTCATGGCTTTGCAGGAACGCGTGGGTACTGAAGGCACAGTTCTCAGGTTCAGCGATGCGGAGAAGCGCGAATTGCTGCAACGGGCCGTCCACGAGCTGTTCGACGAGCCAGACGAGTATGGCTATGTGCCGTGGACGGACGCTTGGTACATCACGGCTGTTTACGACAGTCATGTCGTTGTCAGCCACAAATTCCGCTTGTATGCTGTCCCTTACGAGGTTGTCGATCACGGCACTGTCGAGCTTGGCAAGCCTGAGGAGGTCGTGTCGGCGCACGTTTCCGCTGAGGCGGAGATTTGGTCGCTGATGATGAACGAAGGCTGGTTGCCCCAGGGCCTGTTCAGCCCGGATCTCATGGATACTGACTTCGTCTGGCTCTCTGACGAGTACTTGGAGTCGGAAGACAAGACCAAGTTGAACAGGCGGGAGCATCGCAAACTGCCGTACAAAGTGCTGGGAGAGCCTTCCGTTGAAGGCTGGATCTCCGCTTGGCTGCAGGTTACCTGTGAGACTTACCTGCGCCCTGACCTCGTTGGTGGGCCCGGCCGAGAGCAGGCCATTAGAATACTCAAAGAGAACATGCCTGACGGCGTCGCCCTGAGTGACACTGGCAATGTGGAGCTGACGGAGGACACCGACGAAGCGGTACTCTTTGAGGGCCAGATTGGCGACTTCATTGTCGAAGAGGCAACAGCAGAGGAGAAGGAAAAGTTTGCGCTTGTATTCAGTGGCAACGTGATTCCGAGGCCTGACACTGAATATGGAGTACAGAGCGTCAACAACAGGCTCTATCCGGCGGAAGCGATCGCAGAATCGTACAAACGATCGCTCGACTATATCAAAGAAGGAGGGGTTGCTACTGTCTACACAAGTCATGCAGCGGCGTCCTACAGTGCGGGACGCCTGCCAATCGGTAGGGTGTTAGACTACTCACACGAGGGCGGGGCACTCAGGTTCCGCGGAGGCATTGTCGAGACGGCTGAGGGGGCTGATGCCATGAAGCTGTTGGAGGCCGGCGTCCTGGGAACTGTTTCGCTGAGGTCTTATGATTGGGAGTCTCACACCGAAGAAGTTGATGGCCTGGGCAAGATGGAGGTTATCGACTGGTGCGTCATCAAGGGGATCGACTTTGCAACGTCGCCAGGATTGCCTGGCACACAAGTAACAAAGGAGGAACAAGCGATGAAACTGGATCTGAGCGAACTGACACTGGAGCAGTTGCAAGAAGAACGGCCGGATCTGGTCACTGAGCTTGTGGCGGGTATTGAACCTGAGCCACAGCCAGTCGATGAGGCCGAGCGGTTCGAGAGGGCGGTCCTTGAAGCCGCCTGCACTGGCATGGCATCTGTCGTAGCCGCGGAAATCCGCGAACGCGCAGAGGGCATTGACCAGATTCCTGAAGTCCTGGCCGAGGCGCGCCAGGCGGCTATCAGCAGGGTATACGCTGGTAGGCACGGTGGCGGCGAGCCCGAGAACCTCAAAGGTGAGGGAACTCCGCCTGAGCCTCCTGAGGAGGAGGAAGAGGACCTGAGCGATACGCAGAAGTCCATCGTCGAGAACGCTGGGGGCACTGTTTAGGCCTCCCTAACTATTGCCCGCCATCAACATTGACTAACTAAGGAGGAAACACGATGAAGACAATCGCAGGACCATCACCGGTGTTCGTGATCGACGAAAACGATACGTACGCCACGTTCCAACGGCAGCAGGAGACCTATGTACAAGCACTCCTGACCAAGTGGGATTGGCTGCTCGAAGGCAAGAGTTTCGGCCTGCAGCCTGTTCCGAAGCACATGCGCCGGGCGATGGCGATCATGTTCGAGAACCAGCAGGCCTGCAGCAAGGGCCTCCTGCGCGAGCAGACAACCACGTCCGACATCGTTGTCCCCGAGACGATGGCACTGCCCATCATCCGCGAGGTTTTCCCTCGACTGTGGGCGTCCAAGGTGGCGTCCGTCCAGCCCCTACCACTGGCTGGTGGCGGCGCCGGCAAGATCTTCTTCCTGAAGACCTGGCGTGAGGATGTCGAACCTGACACCCAGCTGACCGTCCCCGACTCCGACTACGCCCTCAGCTCAGAGAACGCAGTGCCCAAGCGCATCAAGCTCACCGTCACTTCCATCGATGTGACGGCCGAGAAAGACATCCTGGCGGCTGTCTGGAGCCAGGAGGTTGAGGAGGATGCGCGCAACGCACTGGCCATCAACGTCCGGCAGGTCCTGGTGGACAACATGGCAGGTGAGATCGCGCGTGAGCACGATCACCGCATCCTGCAGGAGATCTACAATGGCGCAGCCACTGAGGTCACCTGGAGCAAGACCGTCGCCTCCGGATACTTGGCCAAGGAGTGGTACGAGACCCTCGGCCACGCTCTCATCGACGCAGACATGAACATCTGGAACGCACACTATCGCCGGGCCGACTGGCTCGTTTGCGGCAAGGGGTTCTTCGCCTACCTGCTCAAGACCGCGGACTTCAAGGCCTACCGCACGGAGGCCGACATGGCATCGACCGGCATTGAGAAGGTTGGCACCTTCCAGGGCCTGTACGACGTCTACCTGTCGGCTTACCTGGGCGACGACGAGGGCGTTATGGGCAAGTACACCCGCGACGTTATCGAGACTGGCTACGTCATCGCGCCGTACATCCCGCTGTCGCCCATGCCCGCCATCTACGCGGAAATGGAAACCGATGGCACGCTCAAGAACGTCGACAAGTGGACCCAAAACGTACGTACCCGTCAGGCGAAGCGGATGGTGCAGAACACTATGTTCGCCAGGGTCCGCCTAACGGCATAAGGAGTCGTTCCATGACAGTAAGCGTGGTCGGTACGGGTTCCGCACCGACGTACGTCAGTGATATGAGTGTGCAACTCTGGCCTGACCGTCCCGTTCAGGTCACATGGCCGCAGGCGTTGAAGCTGACTGACAGGCGGCTGGCCAGAGTTGTCACTTTTCACGGTCTGGACGGCTTCAAAGCTCCACCTTGGCTTTACTGGCTCTCGCCCTTCTCACAGGGCGATGGCTATGCCACGGCGGCTGAGTCTATGGCGTACGAGCTCATGAGACAAGGCGTCAAACTTTCAGTTCACTACAGTTGGTTCCTGGTTAAGGAGGGCTTGAGGCCTGAGATCTTGAGTGAGCTCGCAAATCCGCTTGCTGACTCTTGCATGGTGGGTGTCTGTATGGCGACGCCTGGGGAGTTTGAAAAGTTGCCTACACCGATACGTGTGGGCTTCACGATGTACGAATCGACAAATCCCCTGCGCGTGTACCCAGAGTGGCGTCACCAGTGTAACAACGTCGACTTCCTGTTTGTGCCATCACAATACTGCAAGGACGTGTTCAGCCAGTTTGTGAACGTTCCTATCAAGGTCGTGCCTCTGGCAATCAACGACAAGTATTGCACGCCAAAGTTGCACAAGCGTCGTAAAACGTTTCGTGTGGTCACCTTTGCGACCCTGACGGGACGCAAGTCGCCTATCGAGATGATCGATGTGTTCCAGCGCGCCTTTCCGAAGGAGCAGGACGTCGAGTTCGTACTCAAGACCAGACTTGATCTGCTGGGCAGCAAAACGCCGTCTCTTCCAGAGATCACCGACGAGAGGATCCGAATTGCCAGCGCAACGTGGCCTAGAGATAAGATACACAAACTCCTGGATGCGTCGGACTGCATGTTGTTCCTTTCGAAAGGTGAAGGCTTTGGCATGACACCGCGTGAGGCTATGGCTACGGGCCTGCCCGTTGTGCTGGCCGATAATAGCGGTATGTCAGATGTATGCAACAGCAAATACAACTGGCCGGTCCCAACTAGTCACCTCGAGGCGAGCCCTCTCGGTGGCGAGTGGGCCGTACCCGACTGGGACTATGCTGTGGACGTGCTTAGAGACATCTACAAGCATCGAAAGCGAGCGTATGACAAGGCGTACAGAGGAGCGAAATGGTTCAACGACAAACATGGACCGGACGCCGCTGCAGGCAAATTCGTGGAGACTCTGTACAGCCTGGGAAACTTGGAAACCGTGTTCAGCGAGACGCTTGAACGTAGGAACCAGCTGCCAGACTTCGCTGAGGTTCCTTCACTCGTACATCGGGAGTTGTCAAGCTACCTGAATGGCAGTCGCCCTGTGCATGTGAACAGTTATCACAGCATCAACTCAGTTGAGGTCAAGGGCGCTTGTGTGGTATTGGGACAGCGCATTACGTCCATGTCTGCCGAGCAGCTCCGATTTGCTGTGGACTATCTAATGGCGTCGGGCGCGAAGCTCGTGATGGTGGCGGTACCGTCGGTCTATGAGGCTCCAGGACAATGGAAGATAACGACACCTTGGAGGCTGGAGTGCTTGCAGCATACGCTGGCGGGCTTGACGGTTCCGGTACTACGCTACGTCGCTGATCATACATGGATACTGGCTGTAGTCACAAGACCACAGGAGGGCCAAAGGCTGAAATCGTTCGGGCACGTAATAGACGGGAGGTGGAAGCCCACATGATATCTTTCACAACGATAGCTCTCAACGAGCGTGAGAATGTCGAGGAGCTGGTTGCCGCTGTGCAGCCCCACGTTGACGAGATCGTGATTGTCGATACAGGCAGTACAGATGGCACACAGGACATGCTCCGAGATCTCGGTTGCGTGGTCGTGGAGACCACGATTGCTGATGGCCTTGGGGCCGCACGCAACCTGGGCTTGGAGGCGTGCTCGGGCGAGTGGATACTTTCACTGGACTTCGACGAGCGTCCACTTGGTACAATGTTACGTTGGGCCAAGCAGTTCGTAAAGAGGGCCGGTGATAGGTACAATGCCGCATCCTTCAAGCGTGACAATCTGCTTGATGGTGAGCTGTTAAGTGTAGAAGACCATATCCGCCTGTTCAGGAAGGATGCAGGCGAGTGGCGTGGAGCAATTCACGAGAGTGTCAGCTATACAGGCAGGATGTATCGGGCACCTGACAGTGCACGCATCCTACACGACAAGTCCAGCGCGATGCAACGACGTTGCAATGAGCGGTACTTGCAGTTCTACCCTAAACTGAACTTGGGCTCTGGCGGCAGGCCCATGCCTGCTGATGAGGGATGGACTAACTACGACTTGGACACCGAGGCGCCCGATGCTGTGTATGCCGACGTGTTTGAAGAGCTTCCCGGAGGCCTGCCTGCATCGTACATCCTGGCGTCGCACATACTGGAACACGTCAGTTACCACAACACCGCAAAGGTCCTCTCGATGTGGATCGACAAACTTGCGCCTGGCGGAACCATCGAAGTGCGGGTACCTGATCTCGATATCATGATAGCTGGATTCGTGTCAGGTGACATCTCGTACTTGCGATTCCTCCAGCTGATGTTTGGTGGTCACAGGACCAAGTACGACTATCATCACATCGCAATCAATGAGGGTTGGTTGCGTGGACAACTCTCGTACTGGGGATGCGTCGACATTAAACGGCTGCCGCCGGCTGGGGCGAAGACGGAACTCCGAATGACGGCAAGGAAACCTCTATGATAAAACTGGCAGATGTTGAGAATGCAGTGATCCGTAGGTTCGCGACGGCTCCGCATACAGATGATCTGGATGCCGCTACCAGGGCTGCTATAAAGTTCTACAGCAGATACAACCCGGTGTACGTCGAGGCCACGCTGGACGTGGTAGAGGACACGTGCGTCTACGACCTACCCGATCGCTTCATCTGCATCGCCATGTTCGACTGGTGGCCCGATGGTGAGGTTACACTGTCTGGGACTCGGAACGCTTTGTGGGACGGCATCTATCGCCAGTCCCTGGCGGAGTTGCGAGCATCGGAGGTCTCGCCACTTGTTCGCTTTACCAGTGGACAGATAATCCTAGCCGCAACACCTGAGACGAGTGAGACAGTAAACTATGCCTACTATGGTACTCACGAGCTCAGTGATGGAGACTATAGTACCATCCCCAGTGAAGACCTCACGATGGTCGTTGACCTAACAACGGCCGAGCTCCTCTACGCGCAGGGCTCGCAAGCGGCCCTCGATCCAGACTTCTCGGAGGGCTTGCTCAGCATCAAGTCTCGCAACGTTTCACAGAATGTAGCTATGTACGTTGAGAGCCTCCGAGCAGGTGTGAAGGTTAGATATGGCGGTTACTAACTATGTACGGCTCAGGCAGCGACTTGCTAGGATAATTGCCGACGAGCCCACCACAGCGACGTTTTACCAGCGTGGTGGAGGAACGATCGAAGCCACAGGCAGACTGGCACCTGCAGGGTCTAGAACCTTTGGTAGGTCAGGCCTGTCGGCACAGCTTCCTGGTACAGCAATCGTCGGCTCCCAGCTTCATGTGCTGGAGCTGCCATACGACACAACGCCGCCGAATGTAAATGACGAAGTGCGAACAACGCGGGGGAGTGTAGAACAGAGGTTTACCGTAGTTGCCGTGCTGCCGTCTCCGTGGAAAGTTGAGGTAGTGATCGATGCAACCGGATGATAGTGGATTGCACCGCCCATCAGCGGAGTTTGTCCATGTCGCCTGTGGAAACGAGCCAAAGATATATCTCGAAGGAGACAGGGTGAGGTTGTACTGCGAACACTGCAAGGTCGAGGTAGTGTATGGCGAGCGACGCATCCCAACTAGTTCTGGACGCCCTGAAAGCTGACAGCGGCTTCACCGCACTGGTGACCTCTGGTGCCGGCAACATCTTGGACTCAGGTGATATGCTCGTAGAGGTGTTGAGCGATGCCGAAGAGGCTAGGCGCGCTGCTGCCGGCACAGGTGTTCTCGGTGTGTCCGTACAGGATGCAGGGGAGGTTCACCTTAGGGGACACTTGTGGAGGCAAACTGTAGTCGTCCGAGGACTCGATCGTCTCAACGGCTTTGGAGCAATCAGAGCAATCAGGTTCGAGGCAGTCAAAGTTCTCAACAACACACAGGGACCTCTGGATGACGGTGGAGTGGTGCACTTGGCATACAGTCAACGGACTGGGCACAGGGTCGACAGGGTTTATAACGTCGACTTTGAGGCCCTCACATTTGTAGCAACGGTTCAAGTCAAGGAGGCATGAAATGACTCTGCAACAAAGCGTTTCAACTGGAATTGGCCTACGGAAGGTACGCGGATTCCTCCGCGATACCGACAGCCTGCCAACTGTTCCGGCAGGCACGGCTATTGGCACAGCGTGGGAGGGCTATGTCCTCGACGGTGCCCTAGCGTTGTCGCCTACCATCCCCGAACCGAACCGAGTGCCTGCACGCGGTGACGATCGGATCTATCACACGTTCAGCCTGCCACCCACCGAGGGTGTTACCGGTGAGTTGAGGCTCTCCAAACTTCACATGGTCTTTGCGGCTGCGGTTGCCGGCACGAACGTGTTTGGCTCTCCACCGAATCGGAAGGTCGGTCTGGCAACTGAAAAGGTCGGCCTGGAGAAGGCCCTCATTCTGTACGGTTGCCGCCAGGCCATCGACTCAGAAGACGGGTCGGCATACTTCGGTCAGGCCTGCTGGGTTACCTACATCTTCCTCAACAGCATCGCAGTGTTGAGACCGCCGACGATGGAAGATCAAGCTATTGGCGAGTCGGTATACGCTGTGACGGCCAACGACTCCACCGTCGACGAGCTCGGCACGGCCTTTACTGAGGTCACCAACGGCTTCCTCAGGACTCCCTTCATGATTGTCGTCAGCAAGGACCTGTTCCACCTGGACGCCTTCCTGGGCGATAACATAGAGGACGAGTTTACCCTCAGCCACACGCCTACTGCCACCAGCCAAACGATCGTCTCTGTGGATGGTGTGGTACAGCACAGTGGCTGGTCCGAGGCCAGTGGTGTCGTGACCTTCTCTGCAGCGCCTGCTGACGGCGCGAAGATCGTCGTGGAGTACGAATACGAATGAACGTAAAGCATACCACCGTCGATGGGCGTAAAGTAGAGGCGAGGGTTGTTGAGGGCACTGTCCGTGACAACCTTCGCCGCGCACAGATCATGCGTGCTGAGCTTGAGCAGACCAGGGAGGAACAGGTCGAGGTTATGGTGATACAGAACTTACTCAGGATCAACACGTTTCCATCGTGCGTTGCTGCAACCGCCGAGCTCAAAGACAGTGACCATCCGGACTTGAGCATCAACGACCTAACATTTGACATGTTTTTGGATCTACCGGACCAGTTCCTCACCAAGTGGACCGCTCAGGTCTTTGAGTACAACCCTGGCTGGAGTGATGACAACGTGGGCCCTCAGGTGAGGCCGTCGAGGACCAAGTCGAGCTCAACAAGCGGCTGATACAGTGGCACCGTAACAAGGAGAAGCCACCAGCTGCTCAGATGCCTGACGGCCTACACTTTCACGATCTCGAGCAGGCTTGGGAGGTTTGGCGTATACTCAACTGGATCGACTGGCGTTGGCCGCCGAACGTCATACTCGAGCAGCCTTGGGCCCTGATGGAGGACATTGCGCAACTGCAGTGGTACTCGACCCTGGTCAAGGACTCTAGGACTGGGGGCATCGGAACGAAGAGTGCAGCGATTCGACATTAAGTTCAGTGGTGGGGGGCTGAGTACTCTTGCAGACGTTGATGTAAGGGTACTAGCCCGCCGCTGTAAGGATACCCTCCACGACGTCCTCATACGAGGCGTGCTTGACGTGTTCGAGGCGGAGGGTATACCTGCATGGCCTCCTTTGGCCGAGCTCACAATCGTGCAACGGCGCTGGCTTGGCTTCTCAGAGGGCCCGATACTACAACGGACTGGAGAGCTGCTTCGTTCCCTGACGGAGCCAAGTCACCGCCATCATATCTTTGAAGTCAAAATGGGCAAGACTAGAGCTCAGATAATCGTTGGTACCGACATGGAAAAGGCATGGGAACTGGGTCACGGTGATCCTGAGGCGAACCTGCCCCCACGTCCCATGTTTCCGTCTGACAGGATAATCCACCCTGAGCTCGAAGGAACAATCAACGATGCAGGACACGCCCTCTGACAGCTACACGTATGTAGTGACCATCTATGGCGAAAATGCCGTAGCTAGGGCACGTCAAATACGAACTCAGGTTGTCTCAGAGTTTGCACGCGCCGAGAAGGACCTTGCGGCGGCCACCACGCAGACCCTCGAGGCTATCTCGAGTCAGACACGCAGGCTGTCGTACAACCTGACAAGGTTACAGGACGTCAGGGAGGCGGCCGACCAGTTGTCGGGCTCTTGGCTGCGTACGCTACGTATCATTTCGCAGGCCAGCGATGGTACGTTTGACGCCCTTGTGCAAGATGCCCATGAAGCTTACGACGAGCTCGCGGGCCACTCCGTGTTCAGCGAAATACTTTACAAGTACCTCAAGATGATAGCCAACATTGAGAGCGCCTCGGAAGGTGCATTCGAACCGCTCGTTCAGGACGCACAGGAGGCATTGACCCAGATCGAAGGCGTCCTTGATAAAGCTGGCAAGCTAAGGTTCCCTGCGGGAGCGGCGGTCGAAGGCGTCAGCATCCAAGGACGCGAGGCCACGCCTGAGAAGATTGAAAAGTACAATCAGGGTCTCCTGAAGCTCAACGATGTCATGACCGGCATCCCGTTGGCCAGTGCTGAAGTACAGCAGACCTTGAGGGATCAAGGCTACGTTGTAGACAATACACAGGGTTTTTGGGAAAGTTTCACTGACGAGCTGAACAAAGCAACTATCCAGTACTTTGGCATCAGGCGCCTAGGCTATGGCTTTGAGCAGTTTGGCTCGCAGCTCGCAAGAGGCGGCCAGCGGAACATCGATATGATGATGGGCTGGGCGCAGAGCTATGCAAACTTCAACCGTGAAGCCACACTGGCCGCGGCCGCGATGGAAATGACCCGCGAAGAGCAACAGATGCTTGAGGACACCGTCCTCGACAACGTAGAGGCCATGCGGCTGTTTGACCCCAGTGAAACTGTTGACGGTCTCAGGATCTGGGCGGCAGGTACGGGGCAGGTTGTACACACCCAGGAACAACTTAACACTATGCTCGAGCAGACTCGAGACGTGCAGCTCCTTGCCGCACTTGGCAACGAGCAGTTGGGCGAGTCGATGGAGTATGTTGGCGCAGCTGTTGCTGAGTATGGCCTCAGTCTCGATGACACCGATAGGATTGCTAAAGTATTCAACTTTACTGCAGCCAAGACGTTTGCACAGATTGGCGATATGGGAAACGCCTTCAAACTGGTAGGCCCTGAGGCTGCGGCGTTTGGCATATCGCTCGAAGAAACCTCTGCGGTGCTCGGCTTGCTCTCGGATAGGAATATTAAGGGTACGATGGCTGGCCGCGCATTCAGGCAGATGCTAATTCAGCTAGCCAAACCCACCGACAAGCATAACGAGCTGATGAATCAGGCCGTTGGTGCAAACGAGGCGCTTGGAGAGTCCTGGCGAGACCTGGTGTTCCCTGAGGGCAAGTTTATCGGCATCGCCAGGTATATTGATCTACTTGCTGCCATTACTGAGAACATGACGCAGGAGCAGAGGAACAGCCTGCTCGCTACGATTGCCACCGCTAATGAGTTGCCAGCCCTTACCGCCCTTGTGCAGGCACAGACTGACGCGCGCAAAGAGGGTATCAACGTCATCAGGGCGTGGACGAAGTGGATGATTGGCGCAGCGGACGAGGAAGTTGATGCCTTTGCCCGACTGATGCGTGACACCAGAGACGTCGAGGTTGACACGGCTACCGATATGTATAGCCTGTGGGCTGAGCAGGCCCAACTGTTCTATGATAGCCAGGCCGCCCAGGCTGCGGAACTCGAACGGCGCTGGGAGGCCATGCAGATCAAGCTGGGCAAGATCGTCCTTGTGGAGGGTGCCCCCGTCCTCGAAGCCTTAATTGAGCAGCTGGAAAAGATTGTCGAGTTTGCGGCCGAGAACCCGGGCCTTGTTACTGGAGCGATGACGGCTGCCGCTGTGCAGCTGGTATTGGGCAACTTGATCAGCCTCAGCGGTCAACTGATCGGTGTTATCGCCAACTTTCTCATCCTAAGAGGCGCCTTTGCAGGGTTCGGTGGAGCCGTTGGTGTCTTTCAGGCTGCAGTAACACAGTTTGCCGCGACCGCTGGTGCTAGTGCGGCAGGTGGTGCGGCCGACACAGCGGGCACGGCGGCAACCCTTGGCATAATGGCAGTCATTCGTAGGCTACTAGGCGTTGCCGGCATCATCTTGACCGTCGATCAGCCGACGGAAGAGCAGCGAGTCTTCGAAGACATACTCGAAGTGCTTCGTGAAGAGGTTAGACTCTCTGAGAAGCAGTGGGATGCTCTCATGGAGCTCGGCCTGGAGCCTGTTCCCGGAGTTGGACCTTCTTATGGTCGAGTGGTTGCGTACCAATTTGAGGGCCAGCCGTTAGATGTCCAAGGTATCTTGGAACTGCTTGAGGGCATGGACCAGCTGACAGAGGAGCAACAACAGTTCCTCGATGAGCTCCGCTCCCATCCTGTGTTGGATGTCGACGTCGAAAGTGAAATTCCACCCGAGCTTGAGGGCCTCCTGGCTGAGATTGAGGACGGCTCGACTTGGGACATCGAAGTTAACATGTTTACGCCCGAGGACATTCAACTCCTTGGCATGTTCGACGCCATGACGGAAGAGATTGATGATCTCAGGGCTAAGTACTCGCAACAGGCCCAACAAAAGCAGCAAGACCTGTTTAGGCAGTTGAAGGCTGACTATGACGAGTACCTACGTGATGTAGAATCAATGCTGGCAAAGCACCAGGCCGCTGAGGAGGCCGCCTATAGGAAGCATCAGGACAAGTTGAATGATCTGCGCGAGTCCACAGCGCAGCAGATGGCAGATGAACTTGAACGGCTTGGCCAGCGTATTGACGATGTGTGGACGCGCGCAAACGAGCGGATTGCGGAGACCGAGGCGAAGACGAACCGCGACATTGAAAAGGCGCGGGAGGAACACCTCAAGACCCTTCGCAGGATGGAAGAGGACCATCGTGACAGGCTTGTAGACCTGGCAATCAGCCGCGACGCCTATGGTATCTGGCAGGAAATGCGGGAGTACCGGAAGCGTGTTGAGCGCGAAAACGAAGACTATCAGGATAGGCTCAAGGAACTCCAAGCAAACGGCAAGGAACGGGTTGATGAGATTCGTCGTCAGGCTGCCCGGGAAGAGGCCGAACTGAAGCGCTCGTATGAGCGTCGCATAGCAGAGCTACAAAAGCAACTGGAGCGTAGGCTTGCCGCGGAAAAGGAAAACTACGAGAATGCCGAGAGGGAGCGTAAGAAGCGACACAAGCAGGAGTTGAAGGACCTCGAAGACAAGTACAAACAGGAGCGCAGCGATCGGATTGCGGCCTTCAACCAGTTCCTACGCGATTTGTGGGACAGGTTCCGCGAGGAAGCGAGTGCAATCCGTCAAGCGAAGACGGATGAGATGCTAATGCTCAGAGGCTTCTACCGCGATGAGCTCTATGACCTGGAAACATACATGCGTGATAGGCTTAGCCTGATCGAAGCCTATTTGCAGTATGAGGCAGGCTTGTGGGCAAGCCAGACGGTTCCTACAATTCCGCCCTCGGGTGGCGGAGGTGGCAGTAGCAGTGGAGGGACAGAGCCTCCACCGGTGCCGTATGACCAGCCTCCACCAGCTATACCCACCAGTTTCCTTGTAGTCGAAGGAGGCATCGATGTTACCGTTACTGGGGACGGTGAAGTGCCTCCGGAGTCCGCTGATGCTCTTGTAGCCGGAGTTGAGCAACTATTTGAGCGTGCACTAAGGAGCATGGAGGTAAGACGTGTCTAGCAACTTCGAAATTGGCATGACCGTTCTGTCGAAACAAGACCTCGAGACACTGGGATTGCCAAACCCACATCCTGTAACGTTCAAGCCATACGCACGTCGATACACAGATGGGCATGGCCGGCCACGCGGTGACGGGTACGCAATAGTTACATGGCACTTCGATGCTCTCACGCATGCTCAACTGCAAACTATGCTAGGCGTTATTGGCGAATATCCAGGTGGCGCTGCAGTTATCACAACCCGTACTGACTTCGGTGCGGATTACGATGCATCGTTTACGACATTCAGTGGGTTCCTGACACGTCCAGAGTTTGGCGACAACTACAACATCGAAATGGGTCGTACAGTCTATACCAATTTGACATTCGAGTTTACCATGCTTGAGGAGGTTACCTAGTGGGTTTGTCTGGTGCACAAGTCACGCAGTTGATGAACCACCCCCACAGGAGCCGTCTATATGCCGTCATTCATGTACCGAGTACAGTATTCGAATGTGATGTAGAGACAGGCTTCAACAATGAGCACAATGTCGTAGCAGTTCCCTACGAGAACGGTGTAGGCACGCCATCGGATGTTCTGGACGGTATGACTGTCTTTGTCTATGATAGCCAGGATCGGTTGCGTGGCAAAATCCGCGCCAAGGGTGCAGATGCCTCCTACATCTACCTGGCCGAGAACGACGAGGTTACGTTTGACGACGGCCAGTCGATTGTTATCACGGATGCGATGCCGTTTTGGGTCAAGTACCCCACTTGTGACGTCAGTGGAAGTTCTCCAGTCTTTTACAAAGACTACAACGTTGCTTATGTCGACCAGAATACGTATCCTCCGCCTGTGCCCATCCTTGGACCCGCACTCCGTTGCATCATCCGCGACGAATCCGACCAGATGTCCTGGAGTGCTGCTGCGAGTTACAGCCCTCGCACAGGCGGAACGATTTCCACGTACTCTTGGACGTTTGCTGGTGGCTCACCTGGCAGCAGCGGCAACGCGTCAGAGACCGTGACCTATTCTACGCCTGGTCTGTATAGAACGACATTGACTGTTACGGACGACCAGGGCAAGACCGCCACTGCGTACAGGTGGATTCGTGTGCTATCGACCAGGCAGGACGTTACAATTATCGACTGTACTGTCGCCCTGAACGGCTCGTACGAACGTGGAGGCTGGTCAGCCCGTATTGAGGGCCACACGAACACCGACCTAACCGACACGCCCGATCACTCCTTGGTCGCTGTCATGTGCGATACCGTTGACGGTGACGGCGATATCCTAGACTTTGGTGGTTTCACAGGCGCCAACAATGTCTACTTCTGTGGCTACTTTATGCGTGATACAGTAGATCAGGATCCGAATACCGAGCGTGTGTCATTCGAGGCTGCAACTATCGACAAGATGATGGCCGACACGTTCAGTTTCGATGCCTTCATTCACGATGAATCGTCGCCGGCCAGCTGGATAGAGATGAACGGTGTCACGCCCAGGAAAGCTGGCAACCACTTGATTCGTTGGCACTCCAATCTGATGGAGATTGCCGACGTTCACCTGCCAACTGATACCACACCTACTGCGGGTATAGACATGCCGCAGGGGGACTTCTTCTCCCAACTACGGAATATGTGCCAAAGTGTCAGACTGCTTCAAGTTGGATGCAGTCGTTATGGCTCTCTGCACATCCAGCAGGACGTCCAACATATGAAGTGGACGGCTAGGTATACATACGATAAGAACTTCACAATGTTCAAGGATATGTGGACTGGCTCGCCGCTCAAGGTTCCTCGCAAACACATTCGCAAGGTATCGATGCTGGAGTGCGCAGCAGTCAGATGGTCCGGGGGCGAGGCCGATCCACTGTTCAGTAGAGCACCCGGTACAGTACCTGTGCGTGAGGGCAAGGTAGAGCAGGTGTCTGGCCTGGCAGCGGCAGATCAGGACGATCTGAATACTTTGTGTGGCATGATCTATGCTGAGAAGATCAATCCAGTTACAGACATTGCGATTCAGCTGGCAGGTGACCTGATGCCCGGAGCCGATATCTTTCCTCAGATCATGGTACAGGCACCAAACGACTTTACAATCCGCGGCGACAGCTACTCAGCTGAGTGGCTGGTCGTTCGCGAGATTAACTTTCGGCTGCATGACGGCGGAGTGCCTGTTGTCGACTGGACTGTTGACGTCATGTGTCAGGAGTCGACAGCCAGGGTATTTTACTACCCTCTGGAGCCACTTGGGCCGATCGAGCCTCCTGAGAACCCGCCTCCACCACCACCACCGCCTCCATACGTGCCACCGCCTGAAACGTTCCCTGACGAGGTCATTGTATTGCACAGAAATGCTCTGTACGTCGGTGATGTGTCGCTCGCGAGTCCTGTATGGACGGCGCTTAACAACAATCTCTCCAACCCACTGTCGTCCAAGGCCGTTTGGTTCTCGCGCGATCCTGTATACCCCAACGAGGTTGGCTACTTGTGTACACGCGGTGCTGTGTACCGTAACGATGGACTGCTTACAGGTGGCAACTGGAATGTCAAACTGAACAAGACGGCCGCGATTGCGGCGATGAATGACAGTATCGGCGGTGGCGGAGGGAACGTTATCGATTGCGACTTCAGGAAGATGAAGCCACAGGTAAGTCTTCCTGGGGCACTGTATGTAGCTGCTGCTGGAGAGTTCACAGGAAGCCAAAGCTGGAACTCTATCTTTATCTTTGTGTCATATGATCGCGGCAATACATGGAGCCACTCACACTACTTGGGAGACCGGTGTGATAGTTATTATGGCTACGAGTGGTGGACGCGGCTTGATAGCTGGGAATCGGACATTAACGAGGGGCAACTCATCCCGTCGGCACACAATCCCCATACCGTATGGGTGTCCGGCCAGGTTAGGGCGGCCACGGCCAACTCTCGCCAGTGCTTCTGGCGCTTGTATGATGGAAACTTTAGCCACTCTCTGTCCTGGGAACGTTGGGGAGGCGACACATATGTTACGGGCAAGATACCTGCCATGCACATACCCTACAAAGATAACCCTGGTGACGATCTGATTTACATTCTCAACTTCGACAACTCGTCGTACTGGTACCTGTCAAAGTGGGACAACGGCGGCTGGATTGACGAGTCGGGCTGGAGGGTATGCTCAGGACGATCTGCGAAGTGGGAGGGATTTGACAATTTGAACTGTCCTGTGGAGCCGAGAGGTGTTCCGTCACTGGTAGGAACGTTTACGTACGACAAGCTGTATATTTGGGTGTGCGAATACGGAGGTCGGGCTGTTGCCCTATCAGAGGATGGAGGAGCTTCGTGGAGTTACCTTACCAACATTCCGGAGTCGGGGTGGGCATCTGGTTGCAGTTCAGGCTTTCCGTACAACAAGTCGCTATTCTTCGTAGGACGTAATCCGAAATACAAAGTTGCCACTGGCTCGAGTCCACAGATGTTGTACTACTCAGAGGACGGTGGAGGTTCATGGGTTGACGCTACTGGTGACCTGTTCACGAAAACGGGTGGCGGTGGACTTGTTTGCATAGCACCGAGGTGGAATTAGATGGGACGCGTTGAAGAAGCTCTACTGGCATTGATGTCAAGTAGAACAAGGCAGGTCGAGACCGTTCGTGCCACTGTTGGTGACGGGTGTGGCAACGTCGCGGTTTCCGGTCAGGATATGTATATCTGGATAAGGCCCTACAATCGCGATTATCCGGTAAAGGCATACGCGCCCTCAGGCGCCATGATGGGGTACGACACCGTCGTGATTGCTGAAGTCCACTTTGTCGGTGGTGCGACATACTACATCCTAAAGGGCACCGATCCCGAGATTTATACGAGATCGTCTAGCCTCACAGGATTGCCTGTGGTAGGTGCTCATGCTCTCCAGCATATGTATGATGCTGGAGGTAGTGACATTGTGTACGTACATCCCTGGCAGATGACACCTCTTCGACTGACAGTAACGAGCCCTGAGAGTATGAGTGCTTACGTTTCACCTGGGGAGTGGTGGCTAGGTGGAACGTTGCATCGATGGGTCGGCGGCCCAACTGACAGTTTGAGTCCATACTTGCCATCGACAGACTATGTTTGCTACGTAGTCGTTTACGTCAGCGCGGCCTTTGACACACTCGGCTACACAGCGAGTCCGGAGTTTCCAGACAATATATATCTTCCTTCTGTCTATGATCTGAACATACCAACGCCACCTGGTGCCATAGCCGCCGGCATAGTAGAGCTGAGAAGCAGTACCACAGCAATCACGACGGATCTTGTCTACCCGATCAGGACGATCATCACACCAGATTCAGCTACTGAGGTCACGTTACAGTCGGTGTTCTTGGCGGCAGAGGTCGACGCCTTGTACAAGTCGACAGCAAGCCTCTACACCTGGACACAGATCGGCTCGGGCGTACAGTACCTGACTGAAGGCATTGTGGACGTGTTGATGTGTGGGCCGAACGACTGGCTGGTGTTCCGACAGCAAGCAACGGCCGACTCTGCAGATCCGTTGGTCTATCGTACATCGAATGCAGGGCTCTCGTGGGCTATATCACAGACTGGATTGACCTTCACGCAGGGTTCCGACATCTGGAAGGCGTACGCCACATGGCGAGACCCGAGTGATCCATACAATGTTGCCGTTGCTATTGGTAAGGTTGGTGCCAGCACTACACCTCAGGTTTTCTACTCCAGCGACGGTGGTGCGAACTGGACGCAAGTATCCAACACTGGACTTCCAACGTTCACTTGTAGTAGTTCAGCGTACCCACGATGCCTGGGTGTCCAGTCATTCAGTCCTATAAAGGTGTGCCTAGCCCTGGGAGCACAGGGGCTCTATTTCAAGAACGGTGCAAGCAACTGGATCGTGAGGAATCTAAACAGTGAGGATGTTCTGGCAGTCCGAGAGGACAAGGTCAGCTCGACATACTGGACAGCCGTAACAGAGGCCAAGTTGCGTCGTACATCGAACGACTGGACCAGCAATACAGGATACGATCTCGAAAATGTAGATGCTCCTGCTCCTGCGACGGTCAACATCTACCAGGGAGAGGTTGACAGATACATCTTCGTTGTGGCCGGCCAACAGGGTCTTCACACTACCTGGACACGCAGTTCGTTGCATCTTGGTGCTCCTCCCATTGGCGAGTCTGGCCGGGTGCTCAGGGCCCTGCCTGGGCTCTCCTCAATGCTCCTACTGACTGATGTCGATGACAACTTGTACTTGTCAACTGATGGAGGGTTGTCGTCGCTGATGTCCCTTGGCCGTACCTCGATCATTTCAGCTGATGGTATAGCTCCATATTAAAAAGAGGACCCGGACTCTTGCCCGGGCCCTCACTGCGCTGGCAGAACTTAACCGTCAGCCGTCTTTCTTCTGGAAGAATCCGAAAAACTGGTGTACCAGCTGACTCCCGCCTCCTACTAGCAGGCAACTGAAGGTCACGCCCTGTGCCTTGCTAATAGTAACACCGCTCGCCTCGATCATGGGACTGACAAAGTCGATACGCAGGAGCAGTGCGTACAGTCCTGCGTTGAGTACGAACGTCAACAGGAGCTTCGCACCACCGGATATCTTCTCCCTCCAGGCCACTTCGAAGTCGGTCAGCAGTGCAAAGAGGATACTCAGGAGATACTCCGTAATCCTCTCGACTGCAATCGCCGCTCCGATTGCCAGTGTCAGCATGTTTCCGTTGTCCATTCCAACCTCCTGGCGGCTCTAGTTGCGGCCGCCACGCATCAGGTTCATTGACTGCACAATAGTTGGCACGCTCCAACCGAGCAAAGCTGGCAACATGAGGGTACTGCTCCGCCAGCGCGTTGATGTCGCAGCCATGCTTCTCAACGAACCTCAACACGTTGCCGATTCCCCAGTTGTAAGCGGCCAGACTCCACGCACGTCCACAAGGCTGTATGCCGTCCAGCCAGTTGATCATTTCCATGACACACGGCCAGGCCTCGTGAAAGTTCCACCAGTTTGTATCTCCGCATCCCAGTCTGGTCATGATGCCTGCGGCTGTGCCGGGATGCACCTGGAGAGGTCCCATCTCTCCAAGCTTGCCTTCCTGACAAACGCCGTCACAGTGACACTCTTGTGTACTGAGGGCTATTGCAAACGTGATCGTCAGGGTTGCCGTCACGACGTCCAATCCTACTTGCCCTTCTTGACTTTGCCGCCAAATCTCGTGACGGTCTTGCCGGTCTTCTCGTCCTTGATGTCGACCATACCTTCCGGGCGGTGCCGCTTCACTTTGCCCTTCTTGTCGCCATCATACTCGACATCGTCTCCGATGTTGAAAAACCACTTGAACAGGTCCATCGTATACCTCCTTTCATTGGTTTATTGGACACGACACTCCAACAGTTGCCGGTTCGTAAGGAAACTTGCATCCTTTGCCGTTGCAGCCATCGACTGTATAGACATACGAGTCGTTCTTGAGTATGTGGACACAGGTAACAGTTGTTTGGCACCCAGGAGGGCACCTGTCACACTCCATCGCAGTGGTCATGATGGCAAGCATAACCAACAGCAGGCATACCAACCTCCGTTTGTATCTCAACGTTCATCACCTCCCTTCGTTGCCTTGCAAAGTGCTGTGGCCACGGCATCAGGCACAGATGGCGCTGCGCGGCCCGCCGCGGTGCCACCGATACCATGAAGTTGGTTTATGACGATGTCCATACGTTCACCTACAGTTCCGAGCTTTTCAAGCCTCAACAGGGCCGAAATCAGGCGGCCAAGGGCTTCTGCCATCGCGAAGCTCTCGGTACCACCTTTGCCGAGGTTTACGAACACCTCAGCAGGCTCGTCGCTATCAAAGGTGATGGTGATAAATGCGGTGCCCACAGCCGTGGGAACCCGGACTGTCGTACTCGGAAGTGCTGTCGGCCTGGCCTTTAGCTTAGACATACGGACACCTCAGCCCGTTATGGGCAAGGTCGCCATCCAGTGCACGGATTTCCGTGACCTGGCCCGTTTCGGCCGGCAGTGCAATCTCGCCAACACGTGACAGGTTGTTGTCGAGCACTAAGATCCATGAGGTTCCACGATCACGCTCTGCTCGACAGGACCAGTCCGACACACCAAAGTAGAAGTAGTTCGGTGTCCTGGCAAATCCACGCATGTAGTGCTCGCCCTCTTTGATGCCTGGCAGCTTGAGGAGTGTCTGCTTGTGGACGTCGTAGCCAGCTTGCAGATCATGGCACGTGACGATAATGAGGCAATCGGGTGCGAGCGTCATGATGTTGTTGCCTTCGACGTACACGTTGTGGATGCCGTGACTTCGTTCCTGCGGCTTGATGAACATGGCAAACGATGCTACGTGGTTCCACACCTGGTCGTAGACCCTTATAACCTTGGGCATTCTATTCTGCCTATGTTCGACAATCCAAAAGTGCCCATACTGAATCCAGATGGAGTTGTAGTGATTGTCTCGCGATGACGTGATTGTGCTGTACTCCCGTGTAGTGTCAAAGTCCCAACACTGTATACAGCGCCTATCGCGGTTGGCAACGTACAATACCCTGTCGTGGTAGTGTGCCTGGTGGGGATCTAGTCCCATGTTCCTGAACGGCACATACCCAACAGGTGTCAGTGAGGAGTCGAGTACCTGGACCCTGTGGGGTTCTGACGTACGACTTACAACGTAGATGAATTCTTCATCCCACGTGATGCCGTAATACAGACCGCGTCCCTTCTGGACGGTCTCACAGGTGCTACCGTCCCAGTAGACCAACTGCCTTGAGGTCGAAATCAACAACGGTTCGTTCGGCTGCATTTCTTTCCTCCAAAAATGACCAAGTCTGCAAACGTTTAGAACCAGCCCGTAAAGTGTGCCTCTGTCAGTGGGTCACTCATCCAGCTTTGATCTGGCATGGGCATGTTCATGAAGTGCTGACCTGGCATCAGTGCCATCGTTTCAGATGACAACGTTTTGTTCCTCGTCTGCCAGCGAAAATCGCCGGTGTCTCGGATGGCGTGTGCCACCTGCGCTGTCGCCCTGGCGTCCTGAACTACGTACTCCAGTACCTTGCCTCTAGATAGGTTATGTTGCCACATCTGCACAGCGGCAGCTCCTCCAACGTCGGCCAACTTACCCTCGACTCCTTGGCCGATGCAAGCTGCCTCCAGACCTACTGGAAAGCCTCGCTGTTTGAAGATGGAGTAGCATGGATCGTACGTGTGTTTGGCAAGTTTGACAAGAAGGTCGTGAAGTTCGGGCACTTCATACGTCAGTGCACGCCAGTCGAATCCGATACCGTTCCAGGTGACGATGACGTTACCCTTGCTTGCAAGAAATGCTATATAACGCACCATCGCCTCGACGGCCTTGGGCTTCATAGCAATCGAACCTGGGGAGCTGTACCACAGCATGCCAAACGACCCATCGGCGGTCGACAACGCCGCGCACGAGATTCCCAGTGGTGCATGTTTCGACCAGTGCGAGCCGTCCTCGGGAAATCCCTTTGAGATCTCGACATCGAATCCATACAACTTTGTCATGACCGCCTCCTGTCTGGATTCCCTAGTTCTACTGTCAGGGTATTGCCGGCCGACACGATCCTCGGACTAATTGGCATGTCTCGCCAAAAATAGTCGGTTTCAACGCGTATGCAGTCAACTACCGTTGGCACCTCGAATGTGAAGGTGCAGGCATTCGCAGCGTGTGCATAGATATTGAGGCCTTCCGTGACAATTTTGAATTCGACGACTTCCCAGGTGCTGACAAGCTGCACGCCATGAAAGCATGCCATCGAGCCCTTTACACGGTCCAATCGAAAAAGATCCTGCAGGACAGTTTCAGCTTGGCGGTCGTGTGGTGGCGACGGGAGACGAATCACGGCCAGACTGGCTAGGCCGGTTGCGAGTGTGTCTTGTACGAACTTCCTTCTTGACATTGTCTTCATAGACCTGCCTCCTTCTGTGCTTTGAGTATTTCGATTAGTGATGCCACAGTCAGCTTGCGCCTGTGCCATACGCGCTTTTCGACCTGTTCATCAATACCTTTGTGCATAAAGTAGACTATCCTGGTCATCCTCTTCTTGCCTGACGCCGGCCTGAGTACCCTGCCTTCCAGTTGCTCCTCCGTTGCAGGGTTCCAGGGACGCTCGAGCACTATCATGAGATCTGCATTGTCCAGATTCAAGCTCTCGCCACCTGCATCACGAGTCATAACCAGTACTTGAAACTTGTTGGCATGAAACGCGTCCTGGACCCTTTCAGAGCCCATACCGCCAACCAGTGGAGCAGCCGAGATCTTCTCGCCCCTCAGCCTCCTTCCGAGGGCCTTGACCGTCTGCCGGTACCTAGTAGCAACAACCACCTGACAGTCGACCTCCTTGACGAACTCGACTACAGCATCAAGCTTGCCGGAGTAGTCCTCCTCCCACAGCGTCATTGTTGTACTGGCGATCTGTCTCAGCCTGGTCAGCCGCGACAGTGGTGTCGGTGCCGCCAGTGGCTTGCCTGCCAATTCGGCTATCATAGTATTGGCCATGCCGATGTATGCAGTCGCCTGTTTCGGGTGCATATCTACCAAGATCTTCTCGCGCCTGACCGGTGGCAACTCGTCCATGCACTGCTCTGGTGTACGTTGCATCATGTAGTTAGACACAAGCGCAGCGAACACGTCCGTGTTTCTGTCGCCTACAATCTTTGGAAAGTCTCCAACCATAATCGTGTGGACGAACGTATCGTAAAAGCGCCAGTACGACCTGAACTTTTTGGGGTCTATGAGGTTTAGGCTGGTCCACACTTCAGCGTTATGTAGGCTATACGGTGTCGCTGACAACAGGAACAGGAACTTGGACTTGATCTTCTTGAGCGCCTTGAATGTCTTAGTCTTACGATTCTTGATCTTGTGAGACTCGTCAGCAATGATGACGTCCCAGTCGACGTTTGCAAGCTCAGGGAATACTCTCAGTGTTCCCCAGCCAACAATAAAGTAGCCTGAACTACGCTGCAACCAGGTGTTCAGGGTCTCGACTCTACCAGCAGCCTTGGCGATGGTCGATTGCCGGCCAGACCAGGACTTTATCTCAGCAGCCCAGTTAGCCGTAAACGGATTCTTGCAGACGACTAGGGTCTTGATGTGGCGACGTTCCAGCTTGTATACGTGTTCGGTGGCCGATACCGCTTGCACTGTTTTGCCTAAGCCTGGTTTGTCTGCTAGGATGGTCCTGCCCCTGTGCAAGAGCCACTTGGCACCAATGCCCTGATAGTCGTGCATACCATCGAACGTCTTGAACTCCGTGCCATTGTCGTACGTTTGTATGCAACGTTGACGGTCAATCCATGCCTGCAAGCCCTTGCTGACTGTAAGGTTGGGCAACCGTGCTAGGCTGAGCTCTGCCAGGCCCCAGTCAAGAGGCATGATGAGCTCGTGGCCCTTTAGTTGCAGTCCACCAATGCCACGATACGCTGTGGCCTGCTGCCGTCTGAACTGCTGGATGACTATACGATTATCACGCAGTATTGCGTGGGGCATCGTAACTCCCTTTCAGCTTGTGCCAGTAGGCCAGGGCGTGTTTGTAGGCGTCGTTCTCGTGCTTGTTGCTTGACACCTTCACGTTCCTGACAAGTGGGTCCTTGCGTATCCTTGAGGCCATTTGTACAGTAAACGGCAAATCGTGCAGCTGGCAAATGTACTCGATCACGCCCAGGGTCCTGACGGCATACAACTGGCTGCCCGACTGTGCGCGTGCCTTGCTTGGATACAACCTGTAGTCCTCGGCGACAACGATATCTGGCACAGCGGCGTGTATCAACTCACCCAGCCGTTTCCATGTACTCAGTTCCCCCCACCGGACAGGACTACCATCAACAAGGAGGCACCAGCCAGTGTGTGACGCGCCCGGATCGAATCCTAGTATCCTCATGACGTCTTGGCACCTGGATGGCACACGCCCAGCTCTGGCATTAGTTTACAGACGCACAGGGCCTTTGCCAGGTCTTCGAGGTCTAGCAGCATAACTTTTGACACCTCGATGGCACCGTAGTCGCCACTGAAGAATAGCCGATAGTCCCTCCTGAGGTACCCAGGGCCGCTCGGCAACGTGAACGCGTTCACAAGACAATCGATTGTGTGAACTTCAAGACAGTCGTTTACAAGCTCTGCAACTCTGTCGTTGCCCATTCGGTCTCCTCCCACTGTAAGTGCTCGTACCAGTCTTCCGGCTCGGGTTCCAGGGCAAAGTAGTCAAGCGGTACGGGTTCCGGATACTCTAGGTGCCTGGGCCACCAGCCGGGCTTCTCGTCGTCAAGTGTCAGGATGCCGTCCTTCTTCTTGAACTCGAACATGCGTCCCCAACGCCATCCGACGTCACAGTCTGCAGCAAACGGCAACTGGTCGCCAAACAGCCTCCTGGGCACGTCTTCCATCACCCTGACGATTAAGTATACTAGTTCCTTCCACCTGTCAATGGGAAGCTCGAACATTAGCGAGTCGTGTAGTGGAAACAGGATGTTACCTCCTGCAGCCACGATGGTGTCGAGCAGCTCAATCAAGCTCATGAACATCAGGTTAGATGCTGTGCCCTGAACTGGAGTGTTGACGGCTTGCCGCTGAACCTCAGCTACGTTAGACTGTGTGATTAGCCTGAATCTCCTGCGATTGCCAGTTGGTAAATCAACGTAGCCATGTTTTAGGGCAAACTGCTTTTGGCGTTCCATCCAGTCTTTGACTCCGTCGAACCCACCAAGGAATGTGTAGTAATACTCGTTGGCTTTCTCTTGTGATAGGCCAAACGTCTCGGCGATGTTGGAGATCGAACGACCATAGACAATGCCAAACACGATGGCCTTGGCTATCATCCGCTCTCGCTTGGTGTAGCCCTTGCCAAAGATTTCGGTGGAGACGATGTCGTGCAGGTCGCCTCCCGCCTGGTAGATCTCTGCCATCGCCTTGCTTTCAGACAATGCGGCCAGTACCCTCAGCTCCGCCTGACTATAGTCGACCGAGACCAAGACCTTGCCTTCAGCTGGCACGATCAGCTCTCGAATGTAGCCATAGTGAGGAGCGTTCATTATGTTCGGGTCACGTGACGACAGGCGGCCAGTACGAGTTCCGTGCACCAGGTACCGTGGATGAATACGCCCAGTTCGAGGATTCGGCTTATAGCCCTTAAGGTAGGAGGTAATGGCCTTTCGCTTGGTACGGTAGACAATGAGTGCTCGAATCCAAATTGACTGCTCATATCCATCTGAGAGCCGCTCAAGCTGGTCCATCGCAGTTGTCCTGGGTGGCAGTGTGGAAGTTCGACCACTGGATAGTTTAGGGTGGTGGCCGATCTTGGCGGACTTGTCATGGGTAGGGAGATCGAACACATCGTACATCCACCTTTGTACCTGCTTAGGAGAGTTTGGATTGAAGTCGAAGTCATCAACATACTCCTGCATGAATCTCTTTGCGGACTCTGTCATCTGCTCGTACTTACTGTAAAGCCGCTGCCAGTGTGCCGAGTCGACAGATATACCTGTCAGTGACATCTTGCCGAGGGCGACCGTGCCAGGAACGAAAAGCTCATTGACTAGGCGACGCTGCTGTGGGCTCATGGTTTCCAAGTGATCTCTGGCCAGCCGCCACGTGGCGTCGGCATCGAATGCAGCATACTCGTAGAGCACGTTCCTTGGAATGTCGGCATAAGAGTCAATGGTACGTCTCCTCAAGTACTTGCTGATTTCAGCCTCCCAGTCAGGAAAGCCGAACCGCCAGGCCGCGATTTTCTTGAGATCGTGAACGCCTGCACGCTCATCCAGCGAATAGTTGGATAGGACTGTGTCAAGGAATATGTTGAGGTTGATCTTGGTCTTGTGGTAGATCCAACGGTGGTCGAAAAACGCCATGTGCATGACCCACCGCACACCTGCTTTGTTGAGCTCAGCAATCTTTTTCCAGAACCTAAATTCTCTAACCAGTTCATGCGTGAACACAACGCCCTGCTCGGCTCTCCATGATGCTGCAACGCAAATGATGTAGTCATCATGCGGGCTGTAACCTGACGTCTCCAGGTCAAGGACAACGAAGTCGGCATGGAGCCATTCGTCCATCATGCACAGGGCATCTTCTAGGTCGTCTACAGTGCTATACTCACCCGGAGTGTATGCAGGCACGTCCTCTGGATAGAAGAAGTGCTCCAGATCCCGCTCGAACTCCGTAAACCCATCAGGCCTACGTAGGATCGCGGCGGGGTGAAACGTTGGGTGAACTTCGAAGTTGAACGTGTCGCCTTGTGGAGTGTGAAATGGCCGGCTCGTGAAAGGTTGGCCCCTCAGTTTCATGATAGATAGTCCAGATCCAGTGCCTTTGAAATAGTTGAGGGCAAACGCGCCCAATGATAGCACTCTCTTTACACCCGCCTTGCGCATGAGGTGTGCAGTGATATACCCACACAGTTCTGTCACGTTGTGCGTGGGCTTTGTATCTGGCAGACCAACGCACCTGCACTGTACGACGTTGCCAATGAATATCTCACTCCTCTCGAGCCCAAAAGCCTCCAAGGTCTCCGAGACTAGGCGACCGCTCGGTCCAACGAACGGCCGCCTGTCTAGGATCTCCATACGGCCAGGACTCTCACCGATTATGGCAAGTTCTGCAGACTTGGGATGCTCCTGGCCTACAAACTGACGTTTCTTTGCCAGGGGGCAACTGTCGCAGTAACTCCCAAACGGTGTCGATGTCCTTCTCAGCCGTTGAGCCACGGTGTATCGCCCTCCTGTTGGGCAAGCCTGTTGAGTATCCTCATGTTGTGAAGTAGTCGGCGCTCCGCCGGGAGGTCGAACTGCGCATCGAACTTGAATTCGACATCTTCGTTGCGGAACAGGGTGCCGTGAGTTGACAACCTTAGGTTGTGGTAGGCGTACATGGCCGCGACGCTAGTGTCGCACGATCGACCGAACAGCATGAACTGCAGTTCCATCGGTGGCAGTCCCAGGCCTAGATAGTGAATTGGCAGCTCTGGAAACAGCCCGCGGGCGATCGCCCCCAACGCCCCACGGCCGTACACGGCGGACATTGGATGGATACGGTCGTGAAACTTGCTGATGCCAATACTATCAGGTAGCCTGTCAAACTGCGACATCGCCATGAGGTTAGCCATCCAAGTACGTACATCGTCGCCATGCGGTACGTACATCAGTTTGATTGCATACCGCCGTACGAGTTCCATGAACGGCTCGTGCGACAGGGTTGCCTGTGCAAGCTTGACGTTTTGCGCCGGATCGAGCAGGTCAGGAATGACTACTTCCTGCGGCTTGACGAGCTTGATTGCCTCAGCCAGCTTGTCGGGACCTACTGGCTTGCCCTCCTCTGCAAGCGCGTTGTCCATGATGAGCCACTTGCCGCTGGTACCAGCATACTGACGCCAGTCGTTGGCATACTCTTCATCACTCAGCACGAACTGAGCTAGACACATCGCCAAAGACTGGGAAGCCACCAACTGAGTCATCTGCTTTGGGGCTATGTGAGCTACCTTCATTGCTTTCTTCCTTTCCGGCCTGCCTATCACGGAACATCCGCCAGGCGAGCCACATCACTGTGAAGTTGAGAATGTCGTACAGATGATCGTCCATCGAATCTACAAAGCTGCTTTCGGGCTTGACCTCATACAGGTCGCAAGCCACAAGGCTGCACAGGCGCGCTGCCTTTTTGAAGATCTCATGGGCATAGGAGGCGTCCCCAAAGATGTGCTTCTGCCACCAGGGAAAGTGCTGATCGTACATAGACTTGCCGTCTCGCAGGTCTGCCAACCGTGCCAGAATCTCCAGTTTATACTCCTCCATCAGTTCCGACTCTCGCTGGAACAGTCTGCGTGCCGCATCAGTCTGTCCAAAGAAGTTGTCCATACAGTCCTCCTTACAAGCAGGGACGGGCCAAGGGAAGCGCTGGAGGACGCTGTGGTGGCCCGTCCCCGCTAGAGATCACACCACTTGAACATCCAGTGGTTTACGCTTGACCAGGTAGATGGTTGGCATGCTGATGACTGTCACCGCTGCCTTCCAGGCGACCTGGCCCATTGTCAGTGACAAAGCTACGCCCAGCGTCACTGGCTCTCCGCCCAGGAAGTGAGGGAGAACCGTGAACGCCAGCGTCGCGAAGATGAAACTGTCGATTGGCAGTGCCACAGCATTGCTGGCTGCTACAGCTGTCCACTGAGGCCAGCGTTTGCCGTCGACGAGCCTTTTGATCCAGAAGTGGTAGACTTCGGTATCGGCCAACTCCGAGATGACCTCTGCGATGATCGACGCAATCGTGATGGAGGGCACAAGAGCGAAGATGGCCGACCACGCCGTTACGTATTCAGGCTCCACGAATACTGGCGACGGCATGTTTGCCATCCACTGCAAGTAGAGTGCCTGCACGATGTTGGCGAGTGCCGAGAACACGATTACGGCCCGGGCCCACTGCCTGCCCAGCCTCTTGTGAATGAGGTCGCGCAGGGTGAATGTGAGGGCGAACATGATGCTGCCTGCGGGTAACGCGATACCCCACATCTCGACCAGTTTGGTAGCGGCAACGTCCGCCACAGCCTGTGCCACGGTATAGGCACCAATCAGAAACACGACAGTCCAGACTACTTTCTTACTCATCGAACTCCCTTCCGAGGAACGTCTCGGAGCGTCGGACCGTAACGGGCCTGTGCACGTCGGTCATCGCCTCCACCTTAACGGTCAGTTGCTCTGGTTGCAACTTCCGTCCGAGAGCGCTAAAGATGGTCAAGCAGAGTTCCTCTACTGTTGTTGACTGCTCGCCCAGGCTCTCAATCCACTCCTCAAACGACACAAACTCAATGCAGTTGGTGCGTGGTACGTACGTCACGTACACAGTAGCCTCAAACGGTGCATCCCCCAGTCTGCACTTGGGCGTGCACTGAGCACTCGCTTCAATTGTAAGGTGCCGGAGTGCCGGCATCTCAACTACTTCAAACATCAGCTGCCTCCTAGCTGCACGACTATGGTCGATGTGTCCAGTTTGTCTGGCACGTCCAGACCCGCCTCTAGGAGGGTGTCCAGTGACACACCATAGGCGTGCATTGTCGTATTGCCGAACTTGACTGTCTTAATTCCGACTATATACTGACCTATGCCAGGATATACCTGCGCCTGGCGTTCACGCAGTTGCCGCTTGATTGCAGCCGTTCCCAAGATTGTCTGCCCAGTACGTCGTCTGTAGCCGTACCACCAAGCGATTGCCGTAGCCAAGTGAACCCACAAGATGTTCAGCTTGGCGTCATACGTCCACCTGAAGTCCTGTCGACCATCTGCGGCATGGTTTACAACGTCTACAACCAGGTCGTCGACCTGTGTTGGTGCCCTACCCGTCTTGACGTTGACTATCTCACCGACCGCTTCACTGAACGCCGACGCCATAGGCGGCGGAAAGTCAACACCAAGCGTGCTGAAATAGTCAAAGATCAACTGCCAGCCTGTCATGGCTACTGCCACGTTGCGCCTGACACGATCGGGCAACTGGCCGGGGTACGCCTGGAAGGTCTTGGCGAGCATGTTGGACGCAGTTTCGACGACCCAGTCGACACCCGTACCAAGTGTGTAACGTACAAGGTTGAGTGACAACAACTCTATCGGATACTCCGACAACTCCATGTAGGCCGACCAGCCCTCAGAGCCCTCACGTATTGCCTCAGGGTTCATTCCGACGGCCATGGTCCTCTCTCTGACAGCGGGGTCGTCGAACAAGTCTTCGCCGTCCAGGATTATTGGAGCAGACAGTGGATATTCTACCACACTTTGATCAGCCTTGCCACGAGCGTCAACGCCTGAGTCGTATTGCATCAGTAGCCAGGTCCGCAGACCCTTGAGCTGTACGTCAGGCATATCCATCCGGAACTCGCCGAGATGCACAGGGAGGCTAGTCGAGGAGGCGAGCATAGACAATATCACGAAAGTGGTCGTCCTGCAGTTAATGGCGCTGGGATTGACAATCCCGGCCAACTTCAGGATGAGCTTTATCATGGTAGTCTTGCCACCGCCCTTCGTACCCCATACACTGAGATTGGGCAACCTGAATCCTGCCTCTTCTATCAGAGGCTTTATCATGGCGGCTCCAAGCCAACCTAGCATGGGCATCGTTACGGTGACTTCGTTGAGTTTGCCGTACAGCCTGGCAAACGCGTCAGCCAGATCTGTCAGAGCGTCGCCTGGGTCTTCGTATGCCAGTTCATGGTACTTGCGTGCCTGGTCCAGGAACACAACTGGTGCAGAGGTGGCCGGTATGAAGCCGTTCTCGGTGATCAGCCCATCACGAGTAACCCAGTAGTCTTGATGGCGGCCAAGCGATGTGACGGCCTCTGCCATCGTGCCGCCCAGCTCATCAAACCTATGTAGGATGAACGGCAGTAGGGAGCGCACCTGTGCATCCGTTCCTAGCCACTGCCAGTGGGCGACCTTCAACCTCTTTAGTAGGTTGTACGTACGGTCGAACGCCTCGCGCGGCATCGTCACATCAGGCCATCGACGTTCACCACAGACGATCTCACCAGTGAACACGTCACCATCGGGTGTGGAGAGTAGCCTCTGTGGATGGAACACGAATGTAGATACACGCTTTGGCCGTTTCCCCTTGAGCCAGTAGCCATCATCTCGTTCTACAAACATGAAGCCGTTATCATCGACCTCGCCGTTGTCATCCTTGACACTGATGTTGGCTAGGCTCTCGGCTGCTCGTTGCAGTGTGTGACGTAGGTAGTGTGCTCTGTTTGCCTCCGACAGGTACTTGTCACCTACAGCCCTATGCTCGAAGATGAGGCGTATACCATTGCTGGTAACGCCTGCGATCTGCAACGCCCTGATGACGTTCCAGTCTCGCTCACTCCTGCTCTGGAACCCCTCCGTCGTACCGGTGCAGATACGTTCAAGTACCGGGGCTTCGATCTTGGTAGCCTTCAGTAGGTCTGCCGCATTGTACCTCAGCTGGCCTTCGATATACATGACATCGACCTGGCGTGGAGGGTCGTACTTGGGGTTGAACGTTTCCGGAACCCTCAGGAACCTTGTGACGTCCTGAGTGGGCCCTGCGTCTGTGGCCTTGTGCAGTGCCTCGAGTATCTTGCGAGCGGCCGCTGGGTTAGTCGACTCCTCCAGGAACCAGTACGCATGGTAGCCGTTACCCGAAGCGATGAGGGCCGACGGCTTGAAGGCAGTACCTTCGGTTGCGGCCCTCAGTGCTTGGTTCAGACCACCATCGAAGTCCTTTGCGTCGATGTCAACCCAAACAGCAGTCAGACGACGCACCACGCCAGGCGCTTCAAACCGTGGAGCTACACCAAACCAGACGTGGTGCTGATCGTCGACTGTAGACACCCGCTTCAGTGCTTGATCTATACTGTCACAGGTGAACGGCGCTGCATCGGTTCGATCGTGGCGTTTGATCCTCAGCTCGATGTATTCGTCTTCGTCGAGATCGTGAAACAACGCCTCGAACAGTCGTTGCGCCAAGGTCGCCTCCGATTAGTCGAAATCGAAATCGAAGCCGGTTTCTGCGGCCTCACCTTCTATGCCGACCTCCAGCGCGTTGCCCAGGGCGTAGGCGCTGATGCGGTTACGTTCCACTTGCTCCTCGGCCTCTGTGCCCTGGTTGCGAATGAATGGCTCGACAATCACGGCGGCGACGCAGTCCAGCCCGACCAGTTCCTCCGGGTCGAGCTCAAACTCAGCAATCTCGTCCTCGGCATAGCCCAGGGCAAGCAGCCAGCGTTTGAGCTTCCAGAGTGCCTGCGGCTGTAGTGAGAAATTGTCGAACAGGATACGACCAGCCTGGTCCTCGGGCTCCTCGATCCGGAGCTTTACGGCCAGCATGGGCTTGTTGGATGACTTGGACAACGTCTCCTGTACTGACGACACCGTGACGGCGTAGTTGCCGGCCGGTACAGCCGTCAACTCGGTTTGCACATCTGCAAGGTTCAGTTTGATAGTCATTAGCTATCTCCTTTCGCTTTTTAGTTTGAACCTCAACTACGACAGCTCTGTAGTCTCGTCACCTCCTTTCTCGTAGAGTTCAATGTCGTCCTCGTCGGGGACACCGAGCTCCATTGGTGGCGGCACTTTACCAGTCTGGTGTGCCGTCCAACTCTTCCAGACATACTCCATCGGGTTTGTCTTGTCCGTCGTGCCCAGCGCCCACGTGACGTCGAGTTCGGGCACGCCCAAGGTACCACCACGGTCCTTGGCAACGATGCGCCTGTACGGCTGTACCTGCAGGAAGCGTGAGACCTTCTTCTGCCTGGCTTTTGACGATAGGTGACCGGTGATGTCGAACGCTTCAGCAAACCTCCAGGCCATCTTGCCAGGCAGCAGGGGAACGGTAAAGAACATGCCTGAGCTCTCCTCCTGGAGTTTTTGGGCCAGGCATGTAACGATGATGTTGGTTCGCAGCTTGACGAACTTCTGCATCATAAGCTTGACGTCACTTGCAGCTCTCATCCAGTGCTGTATGCCCGGAACGTCGCCAGAGCTGTGCTGGTAAACAAGCTGGTCATAGTACATACTGAAGCCGTCGATGATGACTGTGTTGAAGGCATCTCTGTTCTGTGTCACAGCCCGGACAACGGCCTGTACTGTCTTGGCGCCCTCATACTCTACGACGGCGATATCCAACGCTCTAGCTGTAGACTCACCACCGTCACAAGGGACCAGGAGTGCTGGGTGCATACCCTCGACCAGATCCGCGAGCATGGCCAGGTGTGTCTTTCCAGCACCACTGTCACCATAGATCAAGAGTCTGACTGGGTACTGTATCTCCGACGCTTTGCGTATTTTTAGTGCCATGTTTTCCTCCTCACAAACTTGCCTCCACGCAGAGCCACACTGGGATCCGATCCCTCCGATTGCAGCTGGCAGGCGTCCCTGAACTCGCACCAACCGCACCTGAATCTATCGGGCGACGGGTAGATGTTCGGAATGGGAGCTAGCATCTCTGATGCAATCGCGATCAAGTCCGTCACGTGCAACTGGACTGCTGTAGCTGTCCTGTTTACAGTGTACCGAGCAAAGAACGGATTCGGCTTGCTCCTAAGTTCCAGCTTGACGCTGGGGTACATATCCCACGTGTGGCCTGCATCGTGAATTGCCTTTGCATACATCTCCAGGGAAGTCGTATGCAGTTTGGCTTTAGAGAGAGTCCCGTTCTTCAACATGCGCGGTATCATTGGCTCCTTCTTGTGTAGATAGTTGAACATGAAGTAGTCGGGCCTCTCAATCGTTGGGTCGTTGGAGGCCAGGAATAGATACGTGATGGCCTGGGTATCCAGTTGAACATCGCCGACCTTTGGTATCCGTGCGGCAGTCTTGTGATCCATAACGAAGACCTTGTCTGACAGGTCGACTCCGACCAGATCCATCCGGCCAACCACCATCGTCCTGGCAGGCTGCGGAAGAAGCACACGGCCCATCTGTTCGGTCCGGATGACGTCAAACTTGTCATTCCTCCGTGACCAGATGATATAGTGCCTCAGCATGGCAAGTCCCAACTCCATCGTCGACACCATCAAGTCGTTGAACTTCTCAGACACTTCCTGGGCTATTACTGTGTCGATGTCGGCTGAGCAGAGCTCTTCGAATGCGTCAAGTGTTTGGCGGGCATTCTTGTCAGTATACCAAATGGCGAGAGCTTCGTGGATCAGTCGGCCGAGCCACAGGTTCATGTTTGGAAGTGCGGGTTGCCAGCCCTGCCTCAGGGGTGACGTGTAGTCCCATTTACGGCGGCAATCGAGGAACGTCCTCACGTCTGAAATGTGAATCTCCCTGTGCTGGCGTGCATCAGGCTTGACGGACTTTGGAGCAAAGATCCGCTCCCAGGCAGCGCCGTCAATCTGCCACAGTTTCGTTGTCATCGGTCACCTCCTCAAAGAAGAAATCGATTAGCGTCCGTAGGATGGACGCAGCCATTTCGCCGTCCGTCGCATAGCCCTCACCGTGGCCGATCGAGTACAAGAGCCCAACGTTCTGCAACCTGCTGATGTGGTGGTAGATGGACGGCACTCGTCTACCCGTCAACTCGCTGAGCTTTGACGCCGTGGTGCCACTTTCCAGGCAGCGCTTCAAGATCTGCAGCCTGACCGGGTTCGACATGGCGTCAAACACTTCCACGGCCTCTTCTATAGCTGTGTAGGCGTTGTAAACACAGTCGACCAGGCCTTGTCTGCACAGGGCCCGAAATCCCTCTGCTATGAGTGCGGGAGGGTGGAACTTCGCCATAGCGGCAAGGATTGCCTCCTGCTGGTCCTTGTAGGCCGGTGTGTCTGCTACTATCGTAGTCGGGCCGTTCAGGAGTATTAGCAAGTCGTCAGCCACCGTCCATGCGAGATCTAGGCCTGGATTGCACTGGCCTGTCGGGTACATCTCCAGCTGATCGATGTTCACTTCTTCCCTGACGATTGCCAGGGCCTTTCCATCTTCGGTTAGCGCAATTCTATGCACCGTCTACCCTCCTTACGGGAAATCCAAGCGCGTCGTGGAGGTCTGTCGGTCGCCGGCCCGTATCCAGCTTACGAACAATAGTTATGAGAATCTTCCATGCTCCCTCAAAGACCAGCAGAGCTAACAGGATGCCCTGCGGCCACGGACTCATTGGACTGAACAACACCACGATGGCTACGACAATTCGAACAAGACAGCCAGACATGGCTCCTCCGCCTGTAGAATGACTGTATGACAGCGCAGGGGCTCAATGCCCCGGCTGGCCAGTGTCAGCGAAAACGTCCCGTCCGGCCAAGTTGCCAAATTCACGACGTCATTGGACCTGAACTCCACCACGTTTGAGGACTGCCTGTCAAGGTCAACGACAGCATCAAGCTCGGCAACCAGGTTCGACAGATCAAGTCCGTGTGTGGATGCGTACTCCTTAATATGTTTGAATATCCACCACTCGTCATTTGCCATTGATCGTCTCCAGTGTCGGCTTGGGCGGTGGGAAGATGGCACCGACCTTGAACTCCCTGTACTCCAGTGGTTGCGGATGCCTGAGGGCACCACTATCGTAGGCCCCCCAGCACTTAACCCGCGCGATTTTGCCGACATACTTTTCCATCTCCTCCTTCGGCCCAGTGACGCCCAGACTGCCTGCAACCGTACACATGCCAATGCCGGGAACGTTCAGTAGCCTCTTGGCCTTGGCGCTCGGAATGTGCGAGATGGGACCAAAGCCGTACTCCAGGCCAACGTGACCTGCCAGCCACGGATCGGTATGTCGACCTTCGGGGTAAAGGACTCCGTCTGTGCCCTTGTGCCCAGGACGTACACGCCATTCGGACGGCTTGGCATCACAGCTGACAATGATGACGTCAGTGTTCATTGTCCACTTCCACTTTATCCACGTTGATCTGCTGTTGGGCCTGTACGGTGCAAAGATGTCTTTGAACACGACACCTTCAAAGCCCTGCTTGAGCCACGTGTCTCTCGTAGCTTCCCGAGCCGATCCTGGAACGGTCGACGACCAGACTCGACTGTCGATGATATAGAAGCAGGACGGCTCCAACTCACCGCCAGGCCAGGGATAGGCCATCTCTGTGAGGTCTACCAGCGCGCGGCGTCTCCGGTTCCACTGGGCGTTGTTCAGGTTGCGTCCCTCGCACCAGAGGATGTCGAAGGCTACGTATGTAAGTTTCTCGGGGTTGTGCGCGCGGAGGGAACTGACACTGTTGCTAGATGCCTCGGAGCCTGCGATAAGCTCCCCATCGATGTAAGTGCCTGGCTTCAGTTGCCGCTGTGCCCACGTTTCCAGCCAAGGGATCGACTGGATACGTTTGCCTCGACGACTGAGGAGGAACACTCCCTTGGAGGACCTGATGACCGCGCACCTGTGACCATCGAGCTTCGGTTCCATCGTGTAGCCTGGTGTCTCCAGGATTGCGCTGTCGCGCCTCTTCGTCCAGGACCTCGCCAACTGTGGCTGAACAAACTTCATAGGCATTCTCCTTTCTTAGTCACGCCTGCTCCGTCAGGACTTTACGGAAGGTAACAGTAACGTGCTTTACACTGCCATACCTGTCGACGACATCGTATGGCTCTGATACCGCAAGGACCTCACGATTTGCTGCCTTGAGACATTCTAGGTATAGCTGGAGAGCTGCCAGTTTCACCACGTCGACTTCCGCGCCGCTTCCAGCTGTACTGTCCTCGCTCATTCATAACCTCCTCTTCGGCCTCCGTACCACAGATAGAGCATGTGGGGATGCCGTCAATGATCTCGTGCATCGTGTTGGCATAGCATTCGTAGCAGTGCAGCCATACTGTGTTCATAGTACAAGCAGTTCTGCCTTCGCAACATTGACAGTGGAGCCAAACTCTCCGTCTTCTGAGACTGTAACTGCAATCCAGGCAACCTTGAAGCTGGACGACAGTACCAGAGCCTTGGCTAAAGCGGAGGCGATGGCCTCGCAGCTCTTGTCTTGAAAGTCGAAGAGGGCTGCGCTAGGTCCCGTACGGCCATACGAGACCCTGAGGGTTTGTAGGACGTATGTCTTGTATTCGTGGAATTCGATGCCACGATCAGCTTCCTGGGGGAACGTCACCTTGAAGTGGAACTGGTGCCGATGAGGAGCTCTCAAATAAGACAGGTGTCTGGGCGCCCCGGGCCAACAGTGGACACCATCTACCTGAAAGGTCACGAAAGAGTGTGTTGCAGTCATTGTCGTCCTCCAGCGTGCTGTTTCACCCTAGCGGTCTGAGTATAACATTCCTATTATATCACAAATTCTTGAGAAAGTGAACTTATCTAATCTTAGACTCTGGCATGAAGTGCAGCAACTTGCCAGTCTGTAAATATAGTAAACATCACTTTTGCCAGAGTCTAATTTTAGACAAGTTGACCTTTGTGGCAGTATGGGGTATAATGGTATTGCACGTTTGTTGCTCGGATGCAGTTCAAAATCAGTGAAGGAGGTTCACATGAGCGAAGAGCAGAAGGTAACGTTGGAAGAGTGCCAGGCCGCACTGGCGGCCCTGGAAACTCAGGAGGTCGAGGGCGATACTCGGTTCGCGTTCGGGAATCGGCAGCCGCCTGCCGGCTATGTCACACTGCGTGACGCCTACCGGGTGTCCGACTCCCACCCGAGCTGGCTGCGGACGATGGTCAGCCAGGGCAAGCTGGACAAGTACGACGAGGAGGGCGCTCCCGCCGTCATCAAGAACATCAGGGGCGTTTGGGCGCTCCGAATCTCTGCCCTGAACGCGTACGACCAGGTCAAGCGCACTCCTGGTGAGAGCACCGGCGAGGGGGCTGGCTACCGCTACGAGCCCCAGGTGCTCAAGGCCGTCAAGCGCGCCGCCACTGCCATCAAGGAGTATGCGGATGTGCTGGACAACGCCGAAGGGACCGAGGCTGACGTACTGAAGCTGGCTGACCACCTGAAGAGCCTGTGGGACGAGGGCAAGATTGGGAAGGCCGCGAGCGGAGACGAAGACGAGTCCGAGTCCGAGTCCGAGGCCACGAAGGCCGAGCCTGGTGCGGCCGATGACGACGCGGATATCGAGTTCGACTTCGACGAGATCGACTAGCTAGTCTAGTCTGTCTGCACCTCCCTGGAGCCCGGGCCTCACCCTCCCGGGCTCCTACTTTTTTGTCTGCTTCTCTCGGCAGACACAAAGAGAGGCCCTGGGCAGTGATGCTCAGGGCCTTGTTTATTAGCTAGCCAGTGTCGGTGTGATCATAGCGTTCTAAGGAGCTTAACGCATCTGCCAGTTCCTTCACCCGAATCCAGTTCCGTCCCTCAATCTCCTCCCGAAGCTCGTACAGCAGCTGCTCCTCCGTGATGAAGCCCAGCTTTGCCAACTCGATCACGTCTGGCTCGCCGAGCTTTACCACACAGTCATACTCGATGTCCTCTGCGGCCTCGAACACCACGTGCTTGCCTCCGTCCAGCCACAAGTAGATGCGTCCGTAACGAGCCTCAGCACCCTCGATCCTGTAGCCCGGTAGATCCTCAAGCCTCTTTATGGACTGCTCCATACGCCACCTCCATAGCGTTGTCCACCAAGACCTTTAGAAACTCTAGGCTCTTGGCCTTGCGTGGCATGCGTGCCGCTCCAATCAGGGAAGTCTCCAGCGCGAACTTCAAGTACTCGTACTGTTCATACGTCAGGCACATTTTGAGATCGTAACTGAGTTCGACAAACTTCATGCCGTCTGACGTCTCGGCAAACACTGTGCCCAGTGGAGCGATCCTCTGCATCACTGCGGGCAGTGCGTCGTCAATCAACCGGAGGGCATTCTCTTCGTCTTTGCTTTGAAGCGTGCTCCGGACTTCGTCCATCGCAATGGCCGTGACTGTGTCATGAGGGGCGTGACGTTCAAGTATTGAGAGATAGTCCTCCAGCACGTCTTGCAACCTGCCACGCTTGCAAACTACACAACCTCTGTAACTGTTATCTAAGCGTTTCAAAGTTTCACCTCCTTAAGCTGGCTCTCAGCCGGTCATAGCGCACGACTGCGTTCAGCTCCTGAACTATGGCAGTGTAGGTCTCGATGACATGGTGCTCGCACGCCTTCAGCCCGGCCTGTTCGAACAGGTCAGTGCCAGGAGCAAACGTAATGTCGTACTGGTTGTAGTTCGGCATGGACACGTCAACGATCATGGCGCACTTGCCATACTCAACCGCCTCTGCCAGCAACTGTTTCAGTTGCTCTGGCTCGATCCTGTGAGGAGCGTTGACTGCAATAGTCACCATCCTCAGTGAGTTGCCCTCGTGAGGGCGCAGATGTAGCCTCTTGACTTCAGTCATGGTCAAGCCTCCCTTCGTTTAGGTTATTGGGCAGTCAGCGGCAGGCCACTTCGTCAGGTGGTGGCGCTTACTGCTTGCCGACGACAACGACATAGCCACTGAACCGTAAGGCCAAGTAGTTCAGCAGCAGCAGTAGGTAGACACTGCAGAATGCCAAAGCAAGTGCAGTGACTATCCAGATGAATACAGTCAGCACTGGTATCACCTCCTCTCTATTTAGTTACCTACTAACCACTGAGGCCCAACGTCATTGTTGAGCCTCAGCCGGCCAGGCGGGAACTATTTTGTTAGGCTAGAAGCCCTTACTTGCGATCGGGGTACTGGAACACGTTGCAGCCAATCATGACTGCGTCGCCGTTCTCCAACATGATCTCCTTGGGCTTGCCCGTCGTCGCCCGGGTGATGGTCTTGCCGGACTGGCTGGGGCGGCCCTCCTGGGTGAGATCGACCTCGATTACGAGCTTCTCAGTGCCTTCGGCTGTTACCTTCATGTTATAGAACTTATACATAGTACCTTACCTCCTTCCCAACTTGCGTCGGGCCTTGATCTGGCGGCGAGTTGCAGTGGGCTTGTGAAAGTACTTCTTGGTAGCCCTACGTGAGTGGCCTGCGGCCCAATTCCCGTACGACGGGCCGTGCAAGCCTGTTACCTTGAACCGTCTTCTCTGCACCGAATCACCTCCTTCAGTATGCTCTGCATGATCCTGTAGTCGTTGACTATCTCGGAGATCCTCTCCCAATACAAGTCTGGCTGCCGACCCTCCGACATGACGTCCAGCTCGAAGTCCCTCGCCACCCGCCAGGCTCCACAGGAGGACTTGAGGCACAGGCCGATCAGTTGCCTGAGTGCCATCCAGTGGCTGGCCTGCTGGCGCTCGTCATCCCACGGAGCAATGAGGGTTTCGATGACCTCTTCGACTTCGGCTGGTATTGAGTGCTCAACCGTAAACGTCTGCGGGGCGTCCGGGTCGTGCCTGTGCTCCCAGTCTTCGTACTTGAAGGTCACTGTACCAGCGTCTATCATCCTCTTCCACGACTCGGGCACTTTCCATCCGCAGGAGCACTCATCGTCATCGTACCAGTTGACGTGCCTGCCGCACTTGGGACAGACGACTGTGACGTCACCTGCCATGTCGAGCTCGTAGTTGCAGGCTACGTTCATGGGCCAGGCAATCAGCCAGGCTCCGTGACCTGAGGGAACAAAGTCGAAGTCTTGGCTTGGCTCGATCGGGCACATGCCGATGACTTCGCCAGGCACTATGTCAGGCTCGAACACTCCGGTGTACACTGTGGAGTAGGGATCTGGGCCTAGGGTCTCGTCACGTACACCTGCACACCCGTTGCAAATGAACGTATCTCTGAACTTCCTGTCTGGCGAACCTCCGCAAAACCTGCACTCCTTTTCAGCCATCATGGCCTCCCTCTGTGATCTAGTGCCGCCTTGCGCATCTCCTCTTCATCGCTGATGGAACCATCACCCCAGTCGACATCGTCGTAGGTCAGTCTATACAACCCGTGACCAACCCTGGTAAACTCGGTGTGGCTCAGTTCGGAGATCGGTATGGATGTGTAGAACGATGGCCAGACCAGGTCGCCAGTTACAGGGTACGCCTCCTTGCGGCCGTCTGGCATCTCCAAGACTATTGTGGACAGTTTGTCACGTTGGCGGTAGATCCTGCTGGCTGCTGCCTGCTTGTCCAGGTCGTCGCCTGTGGACCAGCCCTTGCTCCACTCGCCCATGTACCAGCCATACCTACGGCCGTTCACTCTGACTTGGGCTCTGTACCAGTAGGACCTGAAGTATGGGCCCTTGAGCAGTTCGACCTCCTTGCCTTCTGTCTCAAACTTGGCAATGCGATCAAGCAACAACTGTGTGGCTGCAGGGCAGCCTGCCTTCATGAGCTGGACGTGGCCTCTCTGCCAAGTGGCTTTGATGTTCCTCAGTGACCAGACTTCGGGCAACTGGCCTGCCTCTTGGACGTAAGCCCAGAAGAACTTCAGGTGGCTGTAGTGCGGCCCGCCCAGGATGCGAGCACTGGCTGGAATGCGAGTCTTCAGTTTCCGACGTGCAACCTCCTGCTCCTTGTCATGCATCGGAGGGCTTCCTGCAGACTTGCACAACGTTGCGGTTGACCTTGTTGACGTGCTCTTCCTGAACCTCAATGGTGCAGTCGCCAATCTGCTCGCCGATCTCTGGCACCCAGTAGAAGTGGATCTCGACCTCGTGAATGCGGTAGGCCTCATCGGCATCGATCTTGCACTCCCAGGTCTCGTACATGAACGGGATGCCATCCCCACTGTTGTAGGGCTTGGTGTAGGAGAGGGCTGTCCGTTTCTCCCAATCCAGGCCGTGCTCAGTCGACGATGCCATGAGTGCCTTCTGGACCAGCACCTTGAACTCTGCGGGCACAAAAAAGTCGGCGAAGTAGGCCTTGGCGTATGCAGGCTCAATGAAAGGCCGTCCATCCCAGTCAGTCTCATCAGGCATCCTCTTGTAGTCGGTGCCTGCGCATGCGGAGAAGCCGTTGGCGTTCTCCTCCATCACCTCTGCCAGTCCGTGGGCCTTGAGCCACTTCTCAGTCCACTGGATGGCCTCGAGTCTGGAAAGCATCTCTGATGTTGCTGCCTTCCTGTTCAAGTCCATTATCTTGCTCAGTTTCATGCTACACCTCCCTTAGTGTATTGCAGGCCTGCTTGCCTGCACGTTGGGGAGCACAGGGCCGGGCTTGGCCAGTGCTCCACAACAGGCAGTCAGTCAGTGTCCCAGGATCTTCCCAGCAACTCTTGTCGCTCTTTGTACCGCTCTGTGTGAACGTCGTTCAGTAGTCCTACCAGTCCAGGATTGCCAGTTAGGTCTACTGCTGTCTCCTGCGTGTAAGGGATGGCCTCTCCAAGTGCCTCGTAGACCTCCACGAACCAACGTGTGGGAGGAGAGTCGATGCAGTAGAGGACATAACCCTCACCATCTGAATAGATGACGTGGGCATCATACTGCTTGATTGCTTGCTCGATCTTGCCTCTGGTGTCGTGCATCACTGCACCGGGCCGTTCTCAGTGAACTTGACAATCTTGTCTGGCTCGGGCAGGTCGTCCACCAGGATCTGGTCCAGTCGGTTGTCGAAGGCACCCTGCAACTCTGCATACCTGATCCAGGCCTCTGCGAAGTTGTCGTAAAACTCAGGTGGCGTGTGTGCGATGTCGATCACCCACTTGCCATCTTCGTGCATGTAGTAGAGGTGGCTGAGACCTCCATCGAAGGACAGTGAGTGGTCATGATTGGTCCGTAGCAGTGTCTGTATGTGGGGAACTACCTCCCGTGAGAGAGGACGATCCCGATGGAGCAGTGAGGAGTCCGTTAGAGCATTGAGTGCCAGCCAGTTGGACAGTGGGATAATCTGCCCGTCAACGTGCTGGAGCCAGATGAAACCGCAGGGGCACCAGTTGACTGCTACATCGTCCAGTGCCATCTGCATAATGTGGCCGTCCACGTGGACCGTGCCACACTCGGGGCAGTCGACTGCGCCAACGTTCGTGAAGTACACGTCCATGCCGAACTGTTGGAACTTGACTGTTACATCGTGTTCTGACAACTGTCTGATTTTCAGGGTACTCTTGACAGTGTCTGCCATATTGCACCTCCCATTAGTGATGTATGACACACTCAGTGTTGTTGCATAGAGTGAGTCATCCTATCCATTATACCACAGTCACTGGAAAATGTCAACTGCACTTCCGTCAGTGACTGAAATTCTGATGGTTAGAGAATTTAGAGAGTTTAGAAGGTTACGTGTTTTGTGGGGAGTGGTATATATGTATATATATTACTACTAACTTGATAAAGCATATATTCTTAAGCTTTTTTGAGCCGGTATCTGAGCAAAAGGTGTATCCAGCAAGAAGTTAAACAAGTTAAAGTCTATAAATTATCTAATCATCATAAACTGTTTCGATGCTATTGGCCACCACAGTCTATTTGACATCGATCGTTTCAAAGTTCTTGCCCTCCCTCGTAACTCTCGTGGCTGAGCCCTTGCGTGCTAATCCAGTGAAGTACGTAGTACATGCTGCTGTGCATAAGGTCTTGTGCAGAACTGGCAGGTTGAGTCAGATTTAGTGACTACCATAAAGATGATTTTTATAGTCGAATTCAGGCACAAATTGAAATCGACTGAAAACGCCTTTACAAGATTCTTACTATAATGATTATAAAAATCAGGCAACTCAATTAACTCTGCAAGGAACACTTGTTCCTGCAAGTTTCGTTGAACTGGTTGTTTCTGCTTGGAATCGGGTGTTTCACCCTCCTTTTGGTCGTTTCGAACGATTTCACATGAATTCAATGCCACTGAAATCGACTGAACCAGCCTGAACCAAGTAGTTCCTGACTGAATCCGTGAAGTTGACAACAGACTGATAATATGGTATAATAGAATAGTAAGTGAACCAGTAGTAAATCCATACAAAACGTCCCGTTCCCGAATGATCCCGATGGAAAGGTGGACGAACCGACAGAGAGGAGGTGAGATTCAGTCAAATGCACTGGGATCAGCAGCATCCAGAAAGACCGCACTGGGAGGTGCAGAATGTCACTAGATAAGATGAAAGTCAGCCAGAAGGACCAGGAACGACTGCAGAAGGCCGGAAATCACATTGACTTCGGTGAGATCCCCAATAGGGACTTGACACTGAGAGATGTGGCACGAATCTGCGACTTGGCACCAGCATGGGTGAGGACTCAGTTGAAGACGGGCAAGATCGCAGGATTCAAGAAGAAGCAGGGCAATCGAGCCATTTGGGCGGTGAAGCCAGAGGAGTGCGCCAGAATCCGGGCAGAGCAGGTGGAAAAACTGCTCAATCGGCTGGACAACGTTGGAAAAGACAAGAAGTGGTCGTACAAGAGGCCAACGCAGTGGGCATACGACTTGACGGTCAAAGCCATCAAGGCAGACAAGAAACTGGATTCGAACCAGAAGAAAGAGATGCTTGCAGCCATGAAACGGTATGAAGGCCAGTGGGAGAGGGCGTACCAGGAAAGACTGGCCAAGAGGGAGGCGAACAAGGCTGAAAAAGACAAGAAGTAGGGCTAACGGGCCCTAATCCACTGAGGAGCACTGGAAACGGTGCTCCTCACTTTTTGTCGACCAAAGTCGGCTGAAATTGACTGAGCTCTCCCCTTTCTGCCTGAATCCATCAAAATGAGTTGAAATCAGCCAGAATTCAGAATTGCCACTGAAACCATCTAAAGCAGTTACTCCTAATTATTATAGTATTTATCATTGTTACTATTTTTTACGTAAAAATCAGGGCGAAATTTGAAATCATGTGAAATCGACTGATTTGGCTGGCGGATTGGATGGATCTGACTGAAACTGGTTGAAATGAGTGCCATGATGTGTGTGAAACCAGCTAAAATCGTCAACTCTATTGGGCAAACACACTGAAATCATATCCAGGGAGCCATTGAAATCATCAATTCAAGTCTAATCAAATGAATTCATGGGTGAGCCTCACTGAACCAGTGTGAAACCAAGTGAAATGGTTATTTCATCATAATTGCATGAGTGCAAATGTCATTGACATGGATGGGCAAACGCACTGAAATCATATAAAGAAGATTGTTATGATGTGTGAAACCATGTGAAATAGGCTGAAATCCACTGATTTGCCAAAATACCATGAATATGGTATAATATATACAGTGAATTGAACATGGATGGAACGATGTGAAGTGAAATGAAAGTGGGTGATATTATGTAAAAATGTGTGAAATCAGTTGGAATGGTGTGAAATGGGTGCTAATCATGTTGAACCACAAAAAGGAGATTGAAATGAGTGGAAAATTGGTGAAAACACAAAAAACAATACAGATGGATTGGTATCACAATGAAAACCATGTATTCCAGGTGTTCCATGTGGAACCCAACTTAATTGTGGTGATTGATGCTGAATCACCCACTAATGATTGGTTCCCATTTGAATTTGAATGGGAGGCAGTGGAATACATTCAAAACAGGGTGTGGGCCAGGGAATTGATACAAAAGACCAAATAACCAGTGGAAATCAATGGGATTGCATCCAAATGGGTGCAATCCCACCATAATCATCAAAAGGAGATTGAAAATGTGTGATGCAAGTGGAAATGATGCAAATAACAATCAAATAAACTGGAATGATGTGGAACCATGGCAATTCAATGGAAATGTGGACTATCAATGTGTAATATGTGGAAATTGGGATAATGACATTGAACACATTCTATATGCACCAGAGTGGTTTGAAGCATTGTGGGATGTGAGTGAAATGGGCCAAATGATGCCAATGGTGTTTGTAACACCACAAAATGAGATGGAAACCACCATAACCATTGGAAATGTCACTAAACCATTTGTTTGTGCCCAATGTCAACTGGATGAATGTGGACATATGGACTAACCATACACAATGATGTGATATTGTATGGGATTGCATGATCCCATACAATGTCATGCAATTGTGCATGAAACAGTGTGATATGGTGTGATGGAGGTGCATATTGGCATGAAATGGTTGTTTTTGGGTGGAATTGGTACAAAACACATGAAAGGAGATTGAAATGGATGAAAAACAGTTGAACATTGGTGAACAAATCAATACCATGTGCAAACATGACAAAAACCAGTTGAAGCCAATTGAATCCATGCAGATTTGCATGAGGGGCATGGAATACATCAGAACATTGGTGGAAAATGGTGAAATGGGTGCAATACAATGTGAACCATGCACAATTGAGTGGTTATGTGGTGAACCATTGGAATCATGCATGAATCCAGAGGATACCATCCAATGGTACACAAAATGCACCAGACCAGCAGGTTTTTGGGTGATCCACATTGAAGCCATGTTGAACAGTGAGGAACAGAGGAAATTCATGCAAAATGATCAATTTCCAGTGGATTTGTTGCAATCCATGATGAATTGCATCATAATGCATGAAATTGATGTGCAACTGGTTGCACCAGGCATATAACCAGTGAAAATGGGTGGGATGGGTGGGAATAGGAGGAAATTGTGGTAAACAGGCAGAATGTGGTGAAATTGGGTGGAATCCAGTTGAACCAGTCACCAAACAAGCCAAAAAAGTGTAAAATGTGCAGGAAAAAACAGAATATGGTCATATACATCAGAATTTCACAAAACACAGTGGGAACAGTGGAATATTGCCAGAATTGCCATGTTTGGGATGTAACAGGCAAGAAGTGGGCAAAATTGGTGGAAAGTGCAGTGATCCTGGTTGATGCAGCCAGAAGGTTGGTGGAATGACATGAACAAGTGTCAAAACAGGCAAGAGTGTGAAATTCCAAGCAAGATTGATCAAATTGCAGCAATACCAGGTGTAATCCATGCAGAAGTGTATGGATGCAGTGGAATCCCATGGTGGGGTGGTACTATTGTGGTGAAGTCAACCAGAGACACCAAGGCCAAGCCAATCATGGATATAATCAGACAGAATGGTAGGTGGGCAGTAGTAATGTGGTCAGACAAGACCAAATATGGCAGAAGAAGGAAGATTTTGTTTGGAGCCATCAAGAAGTAGCATGAAAAGGGTGGGATGGGCGGGAACAGGAGGAAATGCAATGATAGTGGAAAGATTGGTACAGAACAAGCCAAAGTTGTTTGACAATGGTGAATACAAGGTGTTTTGGGTGGAATCCAGCAACATGTTGTTGATTGTACATGATGAGAGTGGAGGATACACAGAGGCAGCCACAATCATGGGAATTGACCCAAATTCAGGTGAATGTGACCAAATATATGTGGATATGTCACTTCCATTTGATATTGAGCCAGAAATGTGGGAAATGGGCCAGAAGGCATTGAAAATGTGGGAATACCACCAAAGCCAGGTGAACAATGGTCAAATGTAGCATTTGTGGAATGAAATCAGCCAGAATGATGGGAAATTCACCAGAGTTGATTGCATTGGTACAATGCACAGTGAATGAGGATGTATTGTATCAAAACCAGCCAGACCCATGTGAGTGGGATTGTTGTGAGTTGTGTTGGTATGGAGTGGTCAATAGTGGTACAGGGTACATGTGGGATGGAGTGAACTTGGTTGTTTGGAACAGAAAGGAGGATGAATTTACAGAACCAAGTGGGAATGTGTGGAAACCAGACTATCCAGTGGGAATCCAGTTTGAAAAGGATGAAAGGAGCAAGACATGGCAGGTGATGCCAAGATGAACAGGAATGTGGTAGAGCTAGGTGGAATCAAGGTAAATGAGGCAGAAGCCATAGCAAAGGCATTAGAAGAAGGCAGATACAATATAATAAAGGCAGCAGGTGATTGGACGTGGCTGATCTGGATTGCAACAGGTGAGAGTGAGCCAGTGTTCATTGAATACAACAAGGGTTCAGGGTTTGTGAGAGTTTACAGACAGAGTCATGTAAAAGAGATTGAGAAGGTGGAGAGGGCATTAGAAGCAGCATGGAATGAGTGGGAAACCCACAGAAGGGAGAAGAATCATGCAAAGTAAATTAGTCCCAGTGGTAAACCAGGTGATCTACAGGCAAAGGGTGAGAACATACCACTACTCATGTGGTATGCAGAGAGAGTGCAAGGGCCCAGTGGAAATGCCAAGATGGGCACTAGAGTGGTTAGCAGACATGGGAATCCAGATGCTGGGAGGTGAAGCAGCAGCAAGACATGCAGAGTCATTGGAAGTGGTGGGTATTGCACCAGGGTTGAGTGAAGTCATCAAGACCAAGATGACCTGATACAGACCCAGCCATACCTGTCAACAGGAGGGAGGAGCAGTGTAAAATTGTTCCTCCCTCCCTGTTGTCCACTAAAACAGGTAGAAGTCATGTGGTATTGGTCGAAGTGGCAAAAAGTTGAGAGAAAAAAGTTGAAATGGGTGTTCTGGCTGACCCAAAAACTCCCCCGTCTCTAAAACGTCTCCCGCCACGACTCTGTCCAGTTCACTGACGTTCCTACCATCGTTTTCTCAAGAAATTTGGCTACCGAATGTCCAGTGACTTGACATTCGGTAAGTTGACAACCTGTCAAAAGTCAAGTATACTAGATATAACATGCACGAAACTCAGATTGCACCGGCGACCGTATCACTCGCCGACCACCCGGGCCTGGAGGACATCTACCTCCTACTCTGCTCAGGGTGGCCGGCTAGTCGTGTTGCCATTCTAATTGCCAGAAAATACGGCCAGCCCGTACGGACCGCTGACGTACAAGCGTACGGCCAGACCATTCCGATTGAGGACTTTCTTGAGCTGGACGTGCTCACACAGCGCGCGGCTGGAATGGATATCGTCATCGACGTTGTCGGTGAAATGTCACAGCTCCTCCTACTGATGCGTGACAGGATCGAGGCAGCACTGATCGCAGAAGACACCGGCCAAGCTCGGACAAGCAAGCTGGACGCGATGATCAAGACTTACTTCCAACTGCTTGACAAGTACGCTGATGCGTTGCAGCGCTTTGGCATCACTTCCGGAAAGGCCGCTGTGCCCCAGGAAGGGGAGCATGCTGAGACACTGAGGGAACTCCTTGAAGGTAAACGAGCTGTTTCGCAGGTGCATCCTCCGGCACTTCACCCAGAAGGAGTTGGAGGAGCACGGCTACTTAGATCAACCAATAACTAGCGCCTTAAGGGTGCAACTTGCAGAGATAGACTGGGAGTTCTTCTGCTGTTACTATCTCGAACCGCACTTTACCAAGCCGTTTGCAGACATGCACTGGGAAATGGCGGAGGATTTCTCCGACCTTCTGGAACGCGACGAGCAGAGTCACGAAGTTGTCGCTTTTCCTCGGGAGTTTGGCAAGACGACATGGGTCTCGCTAGCTCTACCACTCTACTGCATTCTCTTCGAAAAGCGGATGTTTATCATCTTGCTCTCGCAAGGACTAGACCAGGCTAAAGACTACTTGTCGGACATCCGCACGGAGCTTGAGGACAACGAGCGTATTCGCGAGGACTTTGGCGACCTTCGCGGCCAGCCTTGGCAGGCGACAGAGGTCAGGACGTCTACTGGCATTAGGGTCAAGCCTCTAGGTGCTCGTATGAAGCTTCGCGGACGTAAGGAGAGATGGCAGAGGCCTGACCTCATCGTCGCAGACGACCTCGAGGACACCGTCGCAGCCGAGAACGACGCCGAGCGGAGGGCGCGCAAGACGTGGATAACCCGGACAGTACTCAGGGCCGGCACTGACAATACCGTCTTCTTCTTTGTCGGCAACAAGATTCACAACGATGGCGTCATTGCGATGCTGCTGGAGAATCCCCTGTTCATCAAACGCGAGTACAAAGCCGTCTTGAGCTGGGCAAACCGCCAGGATCTTTGGGACGAGTGGAGGAGGATTCTGGTCGCCCGGCCAGATAACGCCGATCGTGCTAAGGCTGAAGCTCTCCGCTTCTACCAGCAGCATCGTACAGAGATGGATGATGGAGCAATCTCCAGCTGGCCTGAGGGCAAGCCCTACTACGAGCTGATGATCATTCTCGCGTTGGGTGGCCGGGTTGCCTTCTTCTCCGAACTCCAGAACGAGCCGATGTCGGACGAATCTGGTATCCTCAAGTTTGGCGAGTATCGGATGGCAGCTGCAGATAACGAGGATGATGTAGTTCTCATGCCTTTGAGCGGAGCGCCAGCCGTCAGATTGTCAACTTGTGTAGTCTTTGGTGCAGTTGACCCGTCGTTGGGCAAGAGAACATCGGATCCAAGCGCGATTGTCGTCATGGCACGCGCTCCAACTGGGCAGTTTTTCGTCTTAGTCGCGGATAAACGTCGTAGAACGCCATATAACACGATCAGGGACATTCTCCGCTACAATCAGACGTACAGACCCGCCAGATTCGCAGTTGAGACCGTGCAATTTCAGGCGCTTTTTGCGACAGATGCTGCAAGGGAGTCGATGAGGGAGGGCTCCTACATCAATTTCATACAGTTTACACCTCACACGAATAAGAGATTGCGGATCATGGGCCTGGAGCCCGCGGTTACGTCAGAATATATTCTCCTACCGGAGTTTGGCTGTGAAGAACTTAAGGAGGAAGCGAGAAACTGGCCAAATGTGCAGCATGAAGATGCACTGGACGCCTTGGAGCTGTGTTATACGACAGCCCAGGGCTTCGAATTGGAGTCCATTCCCCAGGCACTCGAAGGGGAAAGTATAATTGCAGGCGATGGGAAGCTGTTTGCACCGGGGCCTGCTGATGTCTTCTTCATGGAACGCGAGCGGCTAGCAGTTGAGCGTGATGCCGTCCTGGCCATTGAAGCCGGGGAGGAGCCGGAGAAGGAACTTTGGTTGCCGATAATGAGGTACTAACAATCAGACAACGCATCATCAACGCTCTCAGCAAGCTATTTGAGCGTCCTGAGGTTGAAGTGCCTGCCGAAACCAGCTTGGCAGGCTTTGCGGCGTCGGCCGATTTCCTCGACGACCTCACCAACGCCTTCAAGAAACCGAGTCCTGAACTCGAGGCTGTTTTCACCGATATGCGCGATATGGACGACAGTCTTGACGAGGTCGCGACTGCTCTCGACAATCTGTCGGAAGACGCGATGGCACCAGACCCCAATCAGCCACTCCCATTCCGAGTGGTAACTGAGACTACCGACTCGGCCTTTGAAGAGATGGTTGGACTCCTCTGGCAACGCGTGAACATCGGGGAGTTACTCATTCCCCTGGCACGTGAAGCCCTTCTCATGGGTAACGAATACCGACAACTTGGTATCGACTCGGAGATGCAAATTGTCGAGCTGATGTACCTGGCACCCGAGACAGTGCGTGTCCAGACCGACCAGTTTGGTAGGCTACTGTCGGGCAGGGATGCAAGCCCTAAGGACAAGGAGGGTTGGGCATACATACAGACAATTAACGAGTCGTTCAAGGCGGGTTACTTTCCCTGGGAGATCATGCACTCGAAGTGGAGTGTTAGAGGTGGTAGCCTCTATGGCACACCACTGTTTCGCACAGCTAGATGGCCCTGGAGAAAGCTGGTCGCGATGGAGGACGCACTGGTTCTCAACTGGCTCACTAGGGCATTCGCGCGTCTCCTGTTTGTTCTGGACGTTACAGGCAAGTCGGACAAGGAGGCAACAGACTACATCAGGCAGTTCAAGAGTGAGTTGCAAACGGCCCGGGTCGGTGCAGGCAAGACCTCGCAGTCGGCTATTTCGATGGTACGCGACATTTACATTGGTTCGGGCTATCACACGATTATGGGTCAAGCGCAACAGGGTCTGGCGGACGTGAAGGTACTAGACACGGCGGGCAGCGCCTTCGCGGACGTCAGCCCTGTTGAGTATTATCGTGGCAAGATTCTTATGGCCGGCCGTGTGCCCCGGGCATATCTTGGCCTGGAAGAGAACATCAACGCCAAGGCGACCCTCACTGCGGAGGACCGCAAGTATGCCAAAACGTTGCAGACTGTCCAGATCATGGTCGGCAACGCCCTTAGCTCTTTGGTGCAAGTACAGATGGTCTTGAACGACATGCTTCCATCTGAACATCCATTCTTCATTTCGTGGTACAATCCATCACGTGCCGACGTCGTTGATATTAGCATGGCACAGTCGCAGTTCTCCCAGGCAGCTGAGCGTTTCATGGCCTTGGGAGTTGTCGATGCTGAGTTTGTCGCGACCAAGCAGCTCGGAATGTCACAACGCGAATGGATGCAGATGGTCCAGAGACAAGCGGAGGAGAAGTCTGATGACAGGACCAGTAGTTGACAACAGTTTGGAACGTGTACTCGTCGACTCTAGTGGTGACGAACTCGGTACGGCCACTAACCCGCTGGAAACTTCCGGCAGTATTGGTACCATTACGCTTCCAAGTGCCATTTACAACGGCAAGAAGACCGTTTCTACACCTGGGACTGCAGAAATTATTGCGAGTTCCCAGACACTGGTGGCCGGCGTAACTGTCAAGGCACTCATTGGTAACACTGGAAGGGTCTATGTCGGCAATTCTGGCGTCGACTCCTCCAATGGCTTTGAACTGGACCCTGGACAGACTATATTTGTCGAGATTGACAACATCAACAAGGTTTACGTTGACGTTGCGACAGCCAGCGACGGAGTAACCTGGATAGCCACATGACCGCAAGACACATGCTTAGGCCTTCATGGATGCGAATGGTTCGCCAGATGGGCGAAGACATTGGCTTCTTCAAGTTTGATGCCAGCGACGCTACTTTCGACTTCACCGCCGGCATGGCGAAGCGGGCCACCAGCGTCTTTGCGGCTGCGCCCATCGTGCAGGGGGATTGGGACGGGAGCGGGGCCGGGGATGTAGCATATTTCTCTCGCGGGTCACTCGTTGGCAATCCAACCGACGTAGCTTATGGGAATTGGGACATCTACCAAGGAACCATTTCGCTCTGGATCACGCCGGAATGGGATGGGAATGATGGGATTGCCCATGATTGGTTAGAGGATGGTAGTGGTTATATCCGATTCAGAAAATTGGCTACCAATTTTCTACAGCTACACATTGGCGATCGAGCTCATACCACGGTGGATATAAGCGGCTGGACAGCGGGCACAACTTATCATCTTGTAGCCAGATGGGACACACAGCGCACGCTCGATGGCACGAATTATATGTGCATCTCAGTAAACAACTCTCATACGTTTGCACAATCCACTGCCCCTACTCCATCAGAAGTATCGACGCTAATTGGAGTTGGAGTTGGCGATTTCGTCAGCGGGGCGAGGAACGCCGACGCCATCATCGAGGGCCTTACCATCTACCGCCGTCCCTTGTTCGATGGCACCTACGGAGTCGCAGGCACCTTCGACGCCAGCGGTCCCATCGACGAGATCGCGGCCATCTACGCAGCGGGCGCGGGCGCGGACCCTTGCCTGACCACCGGCTCCTGGGACGTGGTGTTCTGCCTGCCCACGGACTCCACCGAGGAGGCCCTGGTAACGGGCACCGGGGAGGCGTGGAGCCACCCGCACACCAGCAACCCGCTCAACAGGTGGGAGCTGGGCGATGCGTTCTACGGCGGTGGGCAGTGGGCCGTGGGGTTCAACGGGAGTACGACGGACATAAACTGTGGGAGCGCGGCTGCGTTGGATGACTTGCCGGGTGGGGGAAATATCCTCACGGTGGATGGGTGGTTCAGATTGGATGACCCAGTTGCTAGTTCCTACTCCCTGGCAGCGAAGTGGACTAGTACGAATGGCTGGATAGCATACGTAAATTCTTCGGATGGTGTCTCGTTCAACATAAACCTAGCCACTAGTGATGTAACCGCAATACAGAACGCTATCAACGTTCGGGATGGGAAGTGGCATCACTTTGCTTGTTATTACAACGACACGACAAAGGCATGTCGAGTAGCCGTGGATGGACAATGGTCATCGGCTAATACCGGGGCGGGGTTGTACCAAACCGATGCATCGCTTGACTTGTTTGTTGGGCGGCAACTTGGTGGATGGTTCTTCGACGGCGCAATCGGCTGGGTCCGCCTCTCCGACAACGACCGCCACACGGCAGGCACCGACTTCATCCCGCCGAGGGAGTTCCCTGCCTCAGACGGCAACACCGTAGAGGCGTGGAACCTGAACGACGGCACAGGCGCGACCGCAGCGGCCCAGGTCACCAGCCCCGGCAACGACGGCACGATCTCCAACGGGTCGTGGGAACAGCAGTGGGACGATGTGCTGACTCCCATCTACCCGACGAGCCTGGAGTTCGACGGGAGCGCGACACATGTGGATTGTGGGTCTGCGGCGGCCATCGACGACATCCCGGCTGGTGGGGCGCAGATAACGATTGATGGTTGGTTCCGGTCTGACGCTGCCAGCGGGGCATATCAGGAGATTGCCTCTAAAGGGCATACTGGACAGGGCGGCTGGTCATTGTTCATCACGGACGCTGACCTGGTGAGATTTATCGTAGACCTTGCCACCACGAATATGAGTATCACTACTACCCAGACTGTGAGGGATGGCAAGTGGCACCATATTGCAGCGCATTATAACGACACAACCAAGGTTGGGCGGGTGGCGATTGATGGCGTATGGAGTTCGACCGATACTGGGGCAGGTGCTTACCAGACTGACGCGGCGAATTCTGTCATGCTGGGTCGGCTTAGTCATACCGCCAACTACTACCTGGACGGGGCGCTAGGCTGGCTCCGCCTCTCCGACAACGACCGCCACACGGCAGGCACCAACTTCATCCCGCCTGACCGCGTGAACCCGCCAGCCGCCGACGGCAACACCGTAGAACAGTGGGATTTGCAGGATGGGGCGGGTACCACGGCGACGGCGGTAGTCACAAGTCCCGGCAACGATGGGACGATCACGATGGGCAGCGGTCGCTGGTGGAACACGCCCGACGCCGAGAAC